>JAEEGL010439607.1_pt1 | contig 12274 bp, 10 predicted proteins | sample 9134231 | NCBI WGS metagenome assembly JAEEGL01 (sample SAMN16246548, study PRJNA631951) | gut metagenome | biome: gut microbiome; feature: rumen; material: fiber-attached | host: Bos | place: Iran: Karaj | collected 2018-10 | reverse complement strand
TAAAAGTCATGGATCAAAAGAGCCATGGATAAGTAGATCCTTGTGTAGTAGTTTTCCAGATCTATGCCGGTTATATCCTGTATCATCTTTATTCTGTTTATCAAAGTATGTCTGTGTATGAATAACCTTTCTGCAGTCCTTGTGGTGTTGCAGTTTTCGGAGAGATAAACCCTTAAGGTGTGGACATAATTGAGGTGGTTGTTTCTGTCCTTCATAAGGAGTGTCTGCAGAGCCTGATTTTCTAGCACAAAGGCCTGATTATCCTTATAGAGATAGCCGAACATCTTGACAAAGGTCAGGTTGTTGTAGGGGCATATACCTCTTTTTGCGCCTATGGAATCCAGTAAAGAAATGCACTGTATCGTATTCTTCAGGGCAGATCTTAATTCCTCAGGAGAAAAGATATCCGAGATCCCTACAAATATGTTTATTCCGTACTGCTCGGATAAAAAGGTGAGCTGAATCTGCAGATCATAGGATACCGAAGAGATATTCTTGTCTTCCCCAAGGGAGAGATAGATCACGGCCTGTCCGTTTTTATTTTTTTCAAAAACATAATCATCGGAAATTGATACCAAAAAAGAAAGAAGATGATCGATGTTATTGTTGTAAAGCTCTATATTATCAAGAATGGGATTTGCCGGTGAAAAGGCGAACAGAAAACAGTCTGTTTTCACAGATTGAAAAAGAGATACGTCATTGTACAGTCGATTTTGAATTGTAGTGTAGAAGTAGTCCAGATCTAAATAGGATTTTTTCAGAAGATTTTGATTCTTGTACAGCTCTTCGATCAAAATATGAAGTATTTCCGAAAAAGAATATTTAGCAGGCAACTCCAGTATTGGGAAGGAATATTCATTCCCGTAATCTAAAATGTATTTTGGAATATGATCTATGTAATACCCGGTTTGTACTATCAGGCCCGCCACGCCTCTGGATTTTAGCCGGGGTATCAGATTCTTGTGTTTCTCATAGTTCTGAAGCTCGTACCCCGTTGTGATAAGAAGTTCATCTTCTTTCACGTTGTCGGGAGCATCAAGGATTTCCATGATATTTACCCAGGTAAAGGCATTTTCCATACCGCCGTGCCCGGCTTTCAGGGTTAAGCCGTCAATCAGTTTTTTGTTAAGAAGATCAATAAGTGCAATTGCCATAATAAAGCGCTCCCCTTATACAAATTTTCCCCTCTATATATTTAATCTCTATCATGAAGTAAGCCCTTTAGATTGTCAATTTTTTTGCGCACATTTTTGACGAAATGGACAAAGTGTCCATTGAAGATGGCTTTTCTAGGAACGTTCTGTAGATTGCTATGATTTTTAAAGGAAAGTACATTATTTCCAAAAGGAGGGAGCGCAGATGAAAATACTGGTTACGGAACCCGTAAATGAAAAAGGGATTAAGCTGCTTGAAGAACACGGCTATGAAGTTGTGTTTGGAACCGGCATAGATAAAGACACTCTGATAAAAGAGGCAGCAGGCTGTCAGGGAATACTGACTAGAAACGGGAAATTTAACGCAGACATCATGGATGCCCTTCCGGAATTAAGAGTAATCGCCATGCACGGAGTCGGGGTGGACTGCATAGATGTTGAGGCAGCCACGGAAAGAGGAATTCAGGTTACAAACGCCGCAAGATCAAATCAGGAAGCGGTGGCGGAATATACGATAGGGCTCATTCTTATGCTGGCAAAGGGCTCCATAGAATACAACAATGAATTCAAGGTCGGAAATATGGAAGTAAGAAAGCGCCTTGGAGAGGACGTATATGGAAAGACGCTTGGAATCATCGGCATGGGGAATATCGGAACCCAGGTAGCAAAAATGGCTCACAACGGGCTGGGGATGAAGGTTGTAGGCTATAACAGGCATATTGAAGAAGATGAGGAAAACGGATTTTGCACCCTTACCCCTGATATGAAAAAGCTGATTCAGAGCGCAGATTATCTTTCACTGCATCTTCCCGGAACACCGCAAACAACAAAGATGATCGGAGAAAAGGCGCTCTCTTATATGAAGCCAACTGCCTACCTGATAAATACCGGTAGGGGAGAGGTTATTGATGAGGCAGCCCTTATCAGACTTTTGCAGGATAAAAAGATAAGGGGTGCAGCCCTTGATGTGTTCGAAGGAAATCTGCCAAAAAGAGATAATCCGCTGCTGTATATGGACAACGTCATAGTAACACCCCATACCGCAGCCTTTACCATTGAAGCCCTTGAGCGGATGTCCTATCAGGCAGCCCTTGGTATCACGGAGGTTTTGGAAAACAGGCCTGTCTCTTTTCCTGTAAACCGGCTAAAGAATACCTTTGAGGAAGATAAGAAAATATCTGTGATCATGGACTACTTCAGATACGAGTTCGGATACATGGAAAACGGGAAACGAAAAGTAAAGGAATGAAATGACGGGAGAAAAAAATTATGAATGAACCGGACAGATTAAAGCAGGTGGAGATGTCGGCAATAAGAGCGATCATGGACAAGGCCCAGGCCATGAGGGAAAGCGGCATGAAGGTGATCTCATTAAGTGCCGGGGAGCCGAATTTTAACACTCCCGAGAGAATAAAAAAAGAGACCATAAAGGCTATTGAAAACAATTTTACTCATTATGGCTCCAACAGGGGCCTTCCCAAATTAAGAAAGATAATAGCGGGAGAATATGAGCGCTTGCACGGCGCCTTTTACGACTGGGAAAAAGAGATCATTTTTACCACAGGGGGAGCGGAGGCCCTAAATAACGTTATTTTTGCCACCATAAATCCCGGAGATGAGGTCATTATTTTGTCCCCGGCCTTTGTAAGCTACAAAAATCTGGTGAAGATGGCCGGAGGGCATTGCATAGAACTGCCTCTTAGGGAGGAGAATGGCTTTCACGTTGAGCTTTCCGACGTGGAAAGAGCCATAAACCCAAGGACAAAAATGCTCATCATCAATAATCCCAACAATCCCACAGGAGCAGTGTATTCCTATGAGGAGCTGGAAGGCTTGTGTGATCTGAGTCTTGAAAATGACCTGCTGATCCTGGCGGATGAGATGTACAGTAAGCTGGTTTATGAAGGAATATTTTATTCTATTTCCGGGTTCCCGGGGATGAAGAACCACGCAATCATAGTTAACGGCTTTTCCAAGACCTATGCCATGACGGGTTGGAGGCTGGGATATATCCTTACGGATAAGTCCATTGCGGACAATATCATGAAAGTTCACCAGTACAGTTCAACCTGCTCACCCACATTTATTCAGGTGGGGATGGCTGAGGCCATCGAAGCAGAGGAAACTCAAAGGGAAGTGGAGTATATGATAGCTACCTTTGGGAAAAGAAGAGATCTGGTCCTGGAACTTTTGAATGAAATAGAAGGGATTACCTATACCAGGTCAGAGGGTGCTTTTTACTGCTTTATAAATGTCTCGGGCTCAGGACTATCCGGAGAGGAGTTTGCAAAAGAACTGCTGGAGAAAAAACAGGTCGCGGTTGTTCCGGCCATCAGTCTCGGAAAGGGGGATGCCTGCAGAGATTATATCCGTATCTCTTTTGCAGCATCCACCGAGGATATTATCGAAGGAATAGGAAGAATGAAGGAACTGATGGAAATATTAAGGAAGTGATGGACAAAATGTCCTGTCACAGTGGCCAAATAAGTACGAAGTGTAGATTACGGTACAGATAAAATGATGCTATATTATCAGGAAATAAGACAAGGGCGTCTTCTTCAGTTATTGGAAAGAAGAGGCCTTTTCTTATAAATACTGCTAAGCGAGGAGGAAAAAAGTATGAAGAGATTTAACAGAAATTTGGTAGCAGGTGCAGTTGCTGCAATGATGGCGATAGGCACTGTCGGATGCGGAAGCACAGCTGATACAACGGAAGTTACAAGCGACAGCGCATCCAGTGTAGAAGCAGCGAGTCTGGCTGCTGAAAAAGTAACTTCCGCAGAGAGCGGAGCTGTGGAAGCTGCGATGGATGAGATTAAGATAGCTATGGTAAACCCGCTGAGCGGAGACCTGGCACTTTACGGCCTTGACCAGCAGAGAGCCATGACACTTGCTTTTGATGAGATCAATGCTGCAGGCGGTGTGGGCGGTGCAAAGATCGTAATGGACTGCTACGACGATCTTGGAGACCCTCAGAACTCAGCGAAGGGCGCACAGAAATATGCAGATGATGACAGCTATATCGCGATTGTAGGTTCATCAACTTCTTCAACAGTATTGTCTATGATACCTATCATCGATGACGGCGAGATCGTAGAGATGATCTGCTCCGGAAGTTCACCTTCACTTAGCGGAACCAGTGATTATTTCTTCCGCTTTGCAGCGCAGGACGTGCAGGTAGGAAAAATGATAGGTAAGGGAATTACAGACAGAGGTTATAAGAGTGCAGTAGTTCTTTATCCTAACAACGATTATGGTGTAAACCTTTCCGAGAATTTAAATGCATTCCTTGAGGAGAACGGTGTGGAGATACTTAGCAGTATCGATTACAACCCTTCAGATCAGGATTTCACAGCCATCATAACAACTATCAAGGGACTTGCGCCTGAGGCTATTGCCCTTTGTGGAACTGTAACGGATTCATCACTTCTGATCTCTCAGATCAAGCAGCAGGGAATTGACAGCTTCCTTATGGGCGGTACATCCATCTACAACTCAAACGCCATCGACATTGCAGGCGATGCACTGGAGGGAGTTGGATGTGTAAGTGTATATATTTCAACAAACCCTGATGAACAGGTTCAGGAATTTGTAAAGAAATATGAAGAGAAGTACGGAGAAACTCCTGATGCATATTCAGCAATGGGTTATGATATGGCCTATGCCTTTGCAGATGCTTGTGAAAGAGCTATGAAGGCAAATGATGGAGTGGTTACCAGAGCTACATTAAGAGACGCAATGGAAACAATAGATTATGACGGTGTTACCGGAGACATCTCCTTTAACGAGACTCACGACTGGGTAAGAGACTATATCATGCTTGAATTCAAGAATGGAGAGTTTGTTTTATCTGAATGATCCGGAATAAATAACTAAGGGGTGTCGGAGAGCTGCAGAAAATGGATGGTTTGCAGCTCTCCGGTATTCCGAAATGAACGAGGTGATTGGTATGGCAGTATTCTTACAACAGATTATCAACGGCCTGGCCCAGGGCGGCATATATGCCCTGATCGCCATAGGATGGACAGCGGTTTTTGGAATTGTAGGAATCATGAACTGGACACACGGTGAGGTATATATGATAGGTGCCTATGTAGGCTTTTTTCTTACCGGAGTGGCAAAAATGAATTATGTACCGGCACTGCTGATCTCAATGATTTCCGGAGCGATTATTGCTATGTTGATAGATCAGGTCGGATATGTGCCTCTTAGAAAAAAAGGAGCTCTTGCCAAGTCAGGATTTATTACAGCCCTTGGTATTTCCACATTTTTAAGATACTCATCAAATGCGGCGTTTACGGCTGATCCCAAGGTCTATCCTGATCTTTTGGAGTATAAGCTCATTACTCTGTGCAGAATAGGCGATAACACCATAACTATCAGCTCGGTGCATCTTATGATCCTTATAGGAACTGTGATCATCATGGCGGTACTTCAGCTGTTCTTTACAAATACGATTACCGGCAAAGCAATGCTGGCAGCCTCTCAGGACATGCAGACCCTGTCCCTGATGGGAGCAGAGGCTGAGGTACTTATAAAAGTAACCTTTGCCATAAGCGGAGCCCTGGGTGCGGCAGCAGGATTTTTCATGGGATCTCTTTATACTGTTTTCCCAACAATGGGAGCACTGGCAGGCCTCAAGGGATGGGCATGCGCAATCCTTGGAGGAATAGGAAGCATTACGGGATCCATGATTGGAGGCCTCCTTATCGGAATAGCCGAGAACCTTACCAGCGGTTTTATCTCACCGGGCTATAAGGATGCAGTAAGCTTTGTCATCATGATTCTGGTTTTGCTTATCAGACCCACGGGACTCATGGGTTATAAATTTGAAGAAAAAGTTTAAGGGGGACAGAAAATGGAAAAGACACTGATTAAAAAGGAAAAGTCCTCCGGCGAGTGGCTTTTTGGCCTTAGCGGCGTTCAGACCTTTCTTATAGCTCTTGCAGTTGTTTTGATATTCTGCCTTCTGGATCTTTTTACACCCTCCGGAAATCTCATTCCAAACTATGTCAAATATGTGGTCGTCAGCGGCCTTATCTATGCCATAGCAAGTCTTGGAATAAATTTCCACTCAGGATATCTTGGAGAAACTTCACTGGGACATGCGGCTTTCTTTGGAACCGGAGCCTATACGACGGCTATTCTGTCGGTTAAGTATGATGTGAACTTCTGGATTACTATCCCTGTGGCAATGGTCCTTGCAGCTATTCTGTCAGTTCCCGTTTCTCTGGCAGGAAGAAGGGTTAAGGGTTCCTTCATGGTAGTTATCACCTATGCTTTCAGTGAGGTCATAAGGTACATTGTAATCAACTCAGCTGAGCTAGGCGGAACCACTGGAATTGCAGGTGTTTCGACACCCAGGCTCTTCGGAGTAAAAATCACTAAGCTTCCTTTTTTACCCTCCAATAAGGACGGATATATATTGCTTCTGTTTGCGATTGTTTCGTTTCTTGCCTTTTTTACCTGGAGAGTAGTTCATTCCAGAGAAGGGTACGCCTTTTCTGCCATCAGAGAAGACAGCATAGCCGCAACTGCCATGGGCATCAATATAAAGAGATATAAAATGAAGGCCATTATCATCTCGGCTGTTATGTGTTCCCTGGCCGGCAGCTTCCAGGCGGCATTCAGCAGTATAGTGGCGCCGGATCTGTTTAGCGCAACGCTTTCGATATCTCTTTTCACAATGCTGGTAATCGGTGGAAGACGAAGCATAATGGGAGCTATCACAGGAGCGTTTATTGTAATGATCGTTCCTGAAATACTCAGAACTATTCAGGGAATAATAGGTCTTCCCTTTGACCCCTGGTATATCCTTTACGGCGTTATCCTTGTTGTTGTAATGAGGTTTAAACCCGAGGGACTGCTGGGTGCAAAAGACATGTAAGGAGGCTGTGGTTATGTTATTGGAAACGCGAAAGCTTACAAAATCCTTTGGTGGTGTTGTGGCAAACAACAATATCGATTTTTCGATAGATACGGGAGAGATAGTTGCGATAATAGGCCCCAACGGCTCAGGGAAGACAACCTTTTACAATCTGCTTACAGGCATCACCCCCAGTACCTATGGGAAAATCCTGTTTGAGGGAAAAGACATTACGAAGATGCCCACTGAGAAGATCACAGCGCTGGGGATCAGCAGAACCTTCCAGAATATCAGGCTCTTTGGAAATATGACGGTTGCCGACAACATTATAATTGCAAGACACTGCAGGACTGAGTCAAACATCTGGGATGTGCTCATTGGTTCAAAGAAAAGCAAAAAAGTCAGGGAAGACAATGAGAAATATGTCAGAAAATGCCTTGAATATGTGGGCTTATACGACAAGAAGGACTGGAAGGCCAAGAATCTTCCCTATGGAATGCAGCGTCTTTTGGAAATAGCAAGGGCACTGGCTACGGAGCCTAAGCTGATCCTTCTGGATGAGCCAGCAGCAGGCATGAACCCCAAGGAGAAGGATGAGCTGCTTGATATCATCAGAAAGCTCAGCAGTGACGGCTATTCCATCATACTTATTGAGCATGCCATGAGAGTGGTCATGAACATCGCACAGCGACTGGTGGTTTTTGACCACGGAAACAAGATTGCTGAGGGAAAGCCTGAAGAAGTAAGAAATGACCCTGTTGTTATCGAGGCATATCTGGGGAAGGGAGCATCTGCAAATGGAACTGCTTAAAGTAGAGGGACTGGATGTATTTTATGGAAATATACAGGCTTTAAAGGATTTATCGCTTGTTGTAAATAAAGGTGAGATCGTTTCTCTTATTGGTGCTAACGGCGCCGGTAAGACCACACTCATGACTTCTCTGGTAAGTCAGATACCCATAAAAAAGGGCAAGATAAGCTTTAAGGGTGAGGACATTACGGGAAAGAAAACCGCGGGGATTGTCAGGTCAGGAATGACCCTGGTACCTGAAGGAAGGCATGTTTTTCCCAGAAGCTCTGTGATGGACAACCTGCTTCTTGGGGCCTATTCCTGCAGAAATAAGAAAAAGATCCTGCATGATATGGAGAAGATCTTTGATATGTTTCCAAGGCTGGAAGAGAGAAAAAATCAGCTGGCAGGCACGCTTTCAGGCGGCGAACAGCAGATGCTTGCCATGGCGAGAGCACTTATGAGCCAGCCGGAGATGCTTCTTTTGGATGAGCCCTCCATGGGTCTTGCCCCGATCATTGTGGATAAGGTATTTGATACCATAGTTAAGATCAGAGAGAAGGGAACTACGATTCTTTTGGTGGAGCAGAATGCAAACCAGGCGCTCAGGATCGCGGACAGAGGGTATGTAATTGAGACCGGAGAGGTGGTCCTTGAGGATAAGGCAGATATCCTGATGGCGAACGATCAGGTAAAAGAGGCTTATCTTGGAGCATGACATCTAACTATCGGAGGAAATGACAAATGGATAAATATGTTATCACTATCGCAAGAGGATTCGGAAGCGGGGGAAAAGAAATCGCGGTAAAGGTGGCGAATAAGCTTGGAATATCCTGCTATGAAAAAGAAATCCTTACTCTTGCATCTGAGCAGAGTGGTATAAATGAAGCTCTTTTCCATGAGAGAGATGAGAAATTGAACGGAAGCTATCTGATGAACAGAATCCTCAATTCTGTTCCCAATGACTACGTGCTGGAGCCCATGGATAAAAAGTTTGTCCACGACAATAACCTATATGCGATACAGAAGGATATCATGATCGAGCTGGCAGCCAAGGAATCCTGTGTTATCGTTGGCAAATGCGCAAATCATGTCCTTAAAAAGTTTAACTGTCTAAAGGTTTATATTGATGCTCCGATTGAAACCTGCGTTAAGTCAATAGAGGAGAGAATGGCGGTAGATGCCATTGAGGCCGCAAGGCTCATTCATCAGACCAACAAGTACCGCTCGGATTATTACAAGTACTACACCGGTGGTGAAAACTGGAATAATCCGCTCAACTATGACCTTTGCCTTAATACCGGTGAGATTGATCGTGACCACTGCGTAGACATTATCATTGATGTTCTGAATAAAAAGTTTTCGTAAGTTCTTTATGGGAGAGTGATATGTTATGTTTGTAAGCCTGTTTCAACTGATGGGGATGATGTTTCTGCTCATAGGCATCGGAGCAATACTGAGAAAAGGGGGGATAATTACAGACAGCGGAAAAAAGAGTATCACCAATCTGATATTGTATGCGGTGCTACCGGGAAATATAATAAAGGCCTTTTGTGCGGATCTGGGAAAAGATGCGCTGAGAAAATTTCTTTTGGTACTTATCATTGCGGTGCTGATCCAGGTGTTATCCCTTGTGATCAGCTATACCTGCTATCGCAGGATGAAGAAAAACGAAATTCCTGTTTTTCAGTATGCCACAGTGTGCTCCAACTCGGGGTTCATTGGAAATCCTTTGGCAGAGGGAGTTTTTGGAAGCCTTGGACTTATGTATGCATCGGTTTTTCTGATTCCCCAGAGAATAGTCATGTGGACCGCCGGAGTTTCTTTTTTTGATACCGACAGTGACAAAAAAAGTGCCTATAAAAAAATCATGACCCATCCCTGTATGGTTGCCACCTATATAGGACTTCTGATCATGATCTTTCATATTCAGCTTCCTACGGTGCTTATGAAAACCGTCACTTCCTTAAGCAACTGCTGCACTGCGCTGACTATGTTGTATATGGGATTTATTCTGGCGGATATTTCCGTGAAGGATATGATTGATGCCAAGACACTGTATTTTAGCCTGATAAGGCTTGTGGGAATGCCGCTGGTGGTATATGTTTGCTGCAGGCTTTTGGGCGTAGATGCACTGGCAACAGGAGTCTGTGTTTTGCTGACAGCAATGCCCGCAGGAAGTACAACGGCACTTTTGGCCTCCAAATATAACGGCGACGAAAAGATGGCTACGAAATGTGTTGTGCTTTCGACACTGCTATCCCTTGGAAGCATTCCTGCCTGGAGTATGATACTGTTGGCGGGATTATGAGATTATGTATGAATAATTCAGTCAAAAAAGTTCTGGGAATCACTAAAAAGTAATCCGCAGAACTTTTTGTGTTTGAATTTAATCGGTGTTGTCGAGCTTTAAGACGCTAAGGAATGCTGCCTGCGGAACTTCAACATTTCCGATCTGGCGCATCTTCTTTTTACCTTCTTTTTGCTTCTCAAGAAGCTTCTTCTTACGGGTGATATCACCGCCGTAGCACTTGGCCAAAACGTCTTTTCTGTAGGCCTTGACGGTCTCTCTGGCGATAACCTTGCCCCCAACGGAAGCCTGGATAGGAATCTCGAAAAGATGCCTTGGAATCTCTTCCTTGAGCTTCTCACACATCTTGCGGCCTCTCTCGTAGGCGCCGTCCTTGTGGACGATGAAGGAGAGGGCATCAACCTCTTCTCTGTTGATAAGAATATCAAGCTTAACAAGCTCAGATCTCTCATAGCCCTTAAGCTCGTAGTCGAAGGAAGCATAGCCTCTTGAACGGGACTTAAGCGCATCGAAGAAGTCGTAGATGATCTCGTTGAGAGGAAGCTCATATTTAAGGATTGCTCGTGTCTGTTCAATGTAGTCGGTGCTCAGGTATTTGCCGCGTCTCTCCTGGCAAAGCTGCATGATGGCTCCAACATAATCGGTTGTAACCATTATCTCACCGCTTACAATTGGTTCTTCCATGAATTCAATCTCTGAAGGATCCGGAAGGTTGGTAGGATTTGTCAGGTCAAAAACTGTTCCGTCTGTCTTGTGAACCTTGTAAACAACGGAAGGAGCAGTGGTTACAAGGTTGAGGTCATATTCTCTTTCAAGTCTTTCCTGAACAACCTCCAGATGAAGAAGTCCAAGGAAACCTGCTCTGAAGCCAAAGCCGAGAGCCTGTGAAGTCTCCGGCTCGTAGAATAAAGAAGCATCGTTGAGCTGTAATTTTTCAAGGGCATCCCTGAGATCTGAGTAATGGGCGGAATCTGCAGGGTAAAGACCGCAGTAAACCATGGGCATTACCTTTTTATATCCTGGAAGAGCCTCGGTGCAGGGATTTGCCATATCTGTAACGGTATCACCGACTCTTGTATCCTGAATGTTCTTGATGGAAGCGGTAAAATAGCCTACATCGCCGGCTGAAAGCTCATCGCTGGGGATGAATCTTCCTGGGCCGAAGTATCCTACTTCAACAACCTCTGCTTCGGCATTTGTAGCCATGAACTTAACTCTCATGCCTTTTTTGATAACGCCGTCACGAACTCTTACAAATACGATAACTCCTCTGTAGGAATCGTAGATACTGTCGAAAATAAGAGCCTTGAGTGCGCCGTTGGCATCTCCTGTGGGAGCAGGGATCCTGTGTACTACTGCCTCAAGAACATCCTCAATGCCGATGCCGTTTTTGGCTGAAATAAGCGGAGCGTCCTGGGCTTCGATACCGATAACATCTTCAATCTCGTCTTTAACCTCCTGTGGCATGGCGCTGGGAAGGTCGATCTTATTGATAACAGGGAAAACATCAAGGTCGTGATCCAAAGCCATATATACATTTGCAAGGGTCTGAGCCTCAACACCCTGGGTTGCATCAACAACCAGAATAGCACCGTCGCAGGCGGCAAGAGATCTTGATACCTCATAGCCAAAGTCAACGTGACCGGGAGTATCGATCATGTTGAAGGTGTACTCCTGGCCATCTTTTGCCTTGTAGATCATACGAACAGCCTGGGATTTGATGGTGATACCACGCTCCCTTTCGATGTCCATATTGTCCAGGACCTGGTTCTGCATTTCACGCAACGTCAGTACACCGGTCTTCTCGATCATACGATCCGCTAGTGTGGATTTGCCGTGATCTATATGTGCAACTATACAAAAATTTCTGATTTTACTCTGATCCACTATAAATTCCTCACTTTTTATTCATCAAGCCCTATAATAATAACATGTAGTAATCCAAAAATCTATTGACAGTTTATAGTTTTTAATCTAAAATATTTCTACGTATGTGGCATTAACTGTCCGTGTCCGGCTTAATGCGCACACGAACATTGAACAATAATAACATTACGTATTATCGGAGGTAATTATGGCAAATATTAAATCCGCCAAGAAGAGAGTATTAGTTAATAAGAAGAAGGCTGAGAGAAACCAGATGATCAAGTCTG
>JAEEGL016213866.1_pt1 | contig 12275 bp, 11 predicted proteins | sample 9134231 | NCBI WGS metagenome assembly JAEEGL01 (sample SAMN16246548, study PRJNA631951) | gut metagenome | biome: gut microbiome; feature: rumen; material: fiber-attached | host: Bos | place: Iran: Karaj | collected 2018-10 | reverse complement strand
TTATTCTACTTCTATTATTTTCTAAGTAACTAAAGTCTGGCATAATATAATCTATACCAAATAAATTAGATGTAGCATATTTAAGTCCACAATCAAAGATAAAGATATCTTCATCTATTTCCACTACATAACAATTTTTACCATTTTCAGCAAGTCCACCCAAGCCAAAAATCTTTATTTTACTCAATTTAATCACTCTTTCTAAAAGTTCTTCAAATCACTAGTATTTTACCAAAAAAAGAGATAAAAATCAATCTCTTTCTTCTTCCATCATACAAGTCAATATTATTAATTTTCAACAAAATATAACATTTCGGCATTTTGTCTATTAGATGTCACCAAATTATTCAATCCAGCATTAGATGTATTATAACTATTCTTCTTGTAGAAAAGTGAAGTAGAACCTCCGCCATCTAAATTGACTCCAGTTACACAGTTATATTTTAACATTATATTAGTTAACGCACTGATATAAAGTCCACCATTATCGGTAGTTGTAATAATTATAAAATTGTTATCATCAACCTGACATAATGATTGACGCTTTAAGTTAGCATTATAAAAACTGGTCGATGTACCTGTTGAAAGTTGGTGTGCTTTGCCGTACTCCACTAACGGAGGAGCAAAACCAAATGTATATCTTGGATTATAACTTTTTATAGTATTATATAAAGTGTTATTTTGATCTAATGCTGCATTATAATTAGAAGAGCCTTCTGATGCCCAAGCAAACTTATCAAAGAATCTTAATTTTCCGTCACTACCAAGAATATATGTATGTATATTGCTGGTTTTTTCATTATTGCTACCTTCTTTTTCCCTAACTTCATGTGGTTTAATAGAATTCCTAATCTCCACTCCGTCATGGATTTTAATTGGTATTCTTGCTGTTCCATTCCATAAATCTGGACAAGAATCTCCAAAAGAAGTTTGATTTATCATTGGACTTGCATTTATTGCGATTAAACCTTTGTTTCTTAAGTTGGTTATTTTTTCCCCAAGTATTGGATTATTACCATTTATTTCATTTTTCATTATTTCTAAAGGTGTTCTTACATATCTAGGGTATTCAAATTCCTGACCAGCATTCTTCTTTGGATTTATTGCCATTTGTAATTGATTATAAGCATTTTCTACCCAAATATGAGTTACATAATAATTATTATCATATTTTTCAATCCAATATTTTAATGTATTACTATTATAAGAATCTACAACTCTACTGTTAGGAACAGATGTTAAAATTAATGTATTATCTTTTATACCATATTGGCCATTTTTATATGACCACGTTCCAGTCCAATTTGTCCATCCATGATCTCCTGTTGGATCATACCACTTAGCATTATTATTATTAGGACAATCATTTGCTTTTATGGTTACAGTTTTACCATATTCTACGATTTGTGTTTTAGCTGGTTCTGTAGAAGCATAATTCCCAAAATCGCAATAATATTTAATTGTATATTCCTCTGCCTTTTTTTCCCATATTGCATATAATTTTATAGTCTTCTTTTCAGAATCACCAACTTGATTTATAAACCAATTATTTCCCACTACATCATTATACTTATACCTTACATTATCTGATCCATCAGATTTAAAACTCCATCCTTTAAATGTATAACCAGTTCTTGTATCCATTCCAGTTTTTGGTGAAAATCTTTTTTGATCCATATTTCCATCATAGGTAAAAGTTTCAGAATAACTAGTGTTTGTTCCATCATTTTTATAATATGTTATTGTTAATTGTTTTGCTTCCCATTTAGCCTTAAGGTTTGGACTATAATCATATGACCAACTCCAATTAATTGTATTGCTTGATATCCATCTTGTATTGTATTGATCTCTCCACTCTTTTTGGGTATATCCTACTCTTGTACACAGATCACTTGGTAATGTGTAACTTTGGCCATATTTTACTTCTTGTGTATTTAGTTTTCCACTTGGTTTACTTCCACCATTACAATCAAATGATATGTTATAACTTTTGGCATCCCAAATAGCATTTAGTTGTGGACTATAATCATATGACCAACTCCAATTAATTGTATTGCTTGATACCCATCTTGCATTGTGTTGATCTCTCCACTCTTTTTGAGTATATCCAACTCTTGTACACAGATCACTTGGTAATGTGTAACTTTGGCCATATTTTACTTCTTGTGTATTTAGTTTTCCACTTGGTTTACTTCCGCCATTACAATTAAATGATATGCTATAAGTTTTTGTATCCCAGATAGCCTTAAGTTGTGGATTATAATCATATGACCATTTCCAATTATTTGTATTACTTGATACCCATCTTGTATTGTATTGATCTCTCCACTCTTTTTGGGTATATCCTACTTTTGTACACATATCACTTGGTAATGTATAACTCTGACCATATTTCACTTTTTGAGAATTTAATTTTCCACTTGGTTTACTTCCACCATTACAATCAAATGATATATTATAATCATTTGGTTCCCAATTTGCTGTTAAAGTTAGTACATTGTTTTCAATGCCAAATTGTCCGTTTACATATCTCCACGTTCCAGTCCAGTTTGTCCATCCGTGATCTCCAGTCGGGTCATACCATTTACTAAATGTATAACCTGTTTTCTTACATGTTGATTTAGCAGTAGTAAATGTTTGACCAAACTTCACTGTTTGTACACTTGGAGGATTACCTCCATTTTCACCACATTTATATTTTACTGTATATGTTATTGGATTCCAAATTGCATATAATGTTGTGTTTTTATTAATTATTATATTTGAATTATCAGCATAATTTGTTCCTTTTCCATCTTTTGCAGTATTCCAGCCTTTAAATTCATACCCATCATATTTAAATGTATTACTATTTAATTTTGTACTCTTTCCGCCTATTACTGTTTGTACTTTTGTATAATTGTTGGTGTTATTTGAATTATACGTGATTGTATAATTTTTAACGTTTTCTTTTGACCATCCAGCATATAATGTTGTGTTGCTATTTTTATCATAATTAGCTACTTCTAAACATTTAGAATCATAATATTGCGTTCCATTTAAATAATCTTTATTATCATACCATCCCATAAATACATATCCTTCTCTTGAAGGTATTTCAGCACTTATTTTTGGCATTTTATCTTCATATACAACATTTATACTATCTTTTTGTCCACCAACTCCACCATTAGCATCAAATGACACTGTATATTTAGCTAGCTCCCATTCTGCTATTAGTATTAATGTGTTATTTTGGATTTCATATTGTCCATTTAGCCATTTCCATTCTCCTGAATAGTTTGTCCATCCATGATCTCCAGTCGGATCATACCATTCACTAAATATGTAACCTGTTTTTTGACATGTTGATATAGCGGTGGTAAATGTTTGGCCAAATTTCACTTCTTGTGAGTTTGGAGGAGTTCCTTCTCCTTTTCCACAGCTATATTTTATTGTATATGCGATTGGATTCCAAATTGCATATAATGTCGTATTATTATTTATTACAATATTTGAATTATCAGCATAATTTGTTCCATTTCCGTCTGGTGAAGTGTTCCATCCTTTAAAATCATAACCATCATATTTAAATGTATTACTATTTAATTTTGTACTCTTTCCCCCCATTACTGTTTGCGCTTTTGTATAATTATTGGCGTTATTTGAATTATATGTGATTGTATAATTTTTAACATTTTCCTCTGACCATCCAGCATATAATGTTATATTACTATTTTTATCATAATTAGTTACCTCTAGACATTCAGAATCATAATATTGTGTTCCATTTAAATAATCTTTATCATCATACCATCCCATAAATACATAATTTTCTTTTTTGGTTTTTTCAGTACTTATTTTTGGCATTTTACCTTCATAGACAACATTTACACTATCTTTTTGTCCACCAACTCCACCATTAGCATCGAATGTAACCGTATATTCTTCTACTAAAGGTTCATCTGGTATTATTTCTATTTCTTTATAATGAGCGTATAAGGTTTTGTTCTCATTAAAACCTGCGTTTATATCAATAAGATTTCCGTCCTCTTTTTCATCATACCATCCAATAAATTCTTTATTACTACATTTTGGTTCTTCAATAGTACAATCAAGTTTTGAATTAACTATATTACAAGTATACCCTCTATCTACACCACAATTATAGTCAAAATATACTTTAACTTTGCTGCATGAAGTTAATATAAATAATATAAACAAAAAAGTTATTATCTTATACACTTTTTTCATACTACACCTCTATTGTAATAATAGCAAAAATATATATTATTTTCAATTTGTTTTATAAATTATTTCTTCACTTATTAACTTACTCAAATAAACAACATTTATATTCTTATAATTTATTTGTTTTAATAACATTTTAAAGTTTTCAAGACTAACATCATCATTTATATATATAATATAACCGCTTTTAATTTCACTAATTATATTACTTATATTATAGTTGTTTAAGATTACTGATGGCTCAACTAAATACTTGTTGTTATCTATACATATATTCTTATTATAACTATCTATAACGCATATATCTTTATTAATGTTATTTCTATTTAATATTCTTTCTATCTTTTTATAATTAGATATATCACCATTTATTTGTTCATAATAATTATTAATATCTATTGTATTTATATCTACTACTCTAGTTATATTTATCTTATATCTATTTATATAATCTATAATATCTTTATTGTCTTTTATTATAATAGATATTTCATTCTTTTTCTTATTACCATATTTTATAATTTTTTCTTTATTATTTTCTAATGAAATACTTGGTTTAATAATATCATACTCTAAATAATAAGAATTAAATGAATCAAGATATTTCATCTTATCGTAACTTTTTAAAACATTTACTGCATAGCCATTTAATCCAGGTATTATATAATCTCCATCAATTGATGCACTCACTGATTCTATATTATATTTATTCTTATTATCATTTATTTCACTTACTAGCCTACTATTATTATTAACTATATAACTAAGTTTATCTGTATAATAAAAAGAAACTAATAAAATAGATATAAGTCCAATATATTTAAAGAATTTATTCATAATTCACCTAGTAAATTATAATAAAAAAGTTGTTAATTAATAACAACTTTTTAAATTATTTTTCATCTAATCTATTATAAATAACTTGTAAATCATTTACTTTATAATCACCAGATATTACTTCTTCTTCCCATTTATACTCTGGTAAGTTTAACATCTTCTTAATTCTCTTTGATGCTTCAGGTATAATTGGTGCGATCATATTAGATATATTAGCAATCATATATAAACAAGTATAAGTAACTTTATTAAACTCATCAATATTTTCTTTAACTAAATTCCATGGTTCTTTTGAATCATAGTATTTATTAGCTAAACTAATATAATCCATTATATGGTTAGTAGCGTTTTTAATTTCGCCTTTTTCAAAATATTCACCAATTTGATTTAGATATTTAATCGTATTACTCTTTATTTCTTCATCTATACTAGATTCTTTTATAACTCCATCAAATTTCTTGTTAATAAATGCTAAATTTCTATTAATAAAATTACCTAACATACCAACTAAGAATTTATTATGAGTTTGAATTATATCTTCGATTGAACAATTCATATCATTTACTTCCGGTCCTTTTAATGAGAAATAGAATCTAATAGTATCACTTTCAAACATATCTAATAATTCATTAACAGTTATTAAATTGCCTTTAGATTTACTCATCTTATCATTATTTAGATTAACAAATGCAGAAGACACAATATAATCAGGTAAACGATAATTATTCTTCATTGCTAAAATAAGAGCAGGATAAATAATTGTATGGAATGGTATATTATCTTTTCCATGAACATAATAAGTTCTTAGATTAGGATTACTATCACTCATGAATTTATCAAAATCTATACCTCTTTGTTCTGCTACTTGTTTTGCAGTTGATAAATACCCCATTACAGCTTCAAACCAAACATATACTCTTTTGTCTTCGTATCCTTCTATTGGAACAGGTACTCCCCAATCAAGTTGACGAGTAGCCGCACGATCAACAAGTCCCATATTTAGGAATTTTTGAGCTTCACCAACCGCATTTTTCCTCCATCTATCCTTATTCTTATCAATTAATTCTTGTATTTCCTTTTCAAAACTTGATAATGAAAAATATAAATGTTTATTTAATCTTGATACAACAGGTAAAGAGCATGCTTTACATCTTTTATCTAATACTTCACTATTATCTAGAGATGCTCCACAACTATCGCATTGATCTCCTGTGCTTTCTCCACCACATTTAGGACATTTACCTACTATTTCACGATCTGATAAAAATTTATTACATTTCTCGCAGAAATCTTGGGGAATCTCTTTTTCATAAATATATCCATTATCATATATTCTTTTTAATTGTTCTTGAACGTATTTTTTATGATAATCGCTCATTGTTTTTGTATATAAATCATATTCAAAATCCATATTCCCAAAGGATTTTAGAAATTCCTCATGATAATGAGTAGCAATTTCTTCTGGTGTTGTTCCTTCTTTTCTTGCCCTTTCAGTAATCGGTGTACCGTGACAATCTGAACCGGAAACGTACATGACATTATCACCACACCCACGATAATATTTACCAATAACATCACCTGGTAATAAGGCTGCTAAATGGCCAACATGCAAATAATAATTAGCGTATGGCCATGCTCCACCAATTAAAATATCTCTTTTTGACATATACTTTCCCTCCAGTTCAATTTATGATTATTTTAGCATAATAATATATTAAAATCAATTTAAGATTATTTATTAATTAATATTAAATACTGCTTCATATGTATAGGTACAACCAACACCTAAACAAGATGCAAATAGCCATTCTTCTATTGGTACAGATAACATAAACAAATATTGTAAAAGGTAACACAAATAATAATCCCCATGAATAAAAATATTCCATACCACCACCATAATAGATTATATCATATCTCTATTTTTTGACATATCCTTTTCATATTATTATATTCTCTCATAGACAATCCCAATTATTTTATTCATTGTCTTTTTTTAAAAAAAGCAGATTATTCATCTGCTTTTTGTTTCTTACTACTCTTATTATTTTCCTCTACTTCTTCATGCTTCTTATTAGTTGATAAAAATGTAACTCTTTCTGCAATAACATCTACTATATAATGAATCTTTTTGTTTTCATCTTCATATTTGCTAGATTGTAATCTTCCTTTTACTCCAATTACATCGCCAACATGACAATACTCAGTAGTAGTGGATGCTATACTATTCCAAAGAATACATCTTATAAAATCAGTTTCATAGACCCCATCCATGTTTTTGAAATTACGATTAACAGCTAGAATAACTGTTGTAACTTTCTTATCGGTGTCAATTTCTACAATCTCTGGATCAGTTGTTAATCTACCAACTAAAATAACATTGTTCACCATAAAACCTCCTTTCAAAAATAAGATTATCACACTTTTTTTAAATCTCCTAACTGTGAAAGCACTAGATATTTAGTATAAAAATTGTGCTTTTTATATAATAAAATTGCACAAAAAAATTACCAAATATATTGATTTGGTAATTTTATAATTTTTTTAATCTTTTATTAATCTATTTAATTCAACGGCATATTCCATAGGGAGTTCTTTTTTAAAATCCGAAATAAATCCCATAACAATTAACTCTTTTGCTTTATTTTCTGATAAACCTTTACTCATCAAATAATATAGTTTTTCTTCAGACACTTTTGATATAGTAGCTTCGTGTTCTAAAATACTATTATTATTTTCTATAATATTCTTTGGATAAGTATTACTAGATGATTTGCTATCCAGTATTAATGTATCACATTTTACTTTAGCAATACTTTTTGTAGCATCCTTAGTTATTTTAACAAGACCTCTATAGTTAGATAATCCGCCATCTTCCGCAATACTCTTACTTACAATATTACTTTTAGTATTCCTACCAAGATGAATCATTTTAGCCCCTGCATCCAATTTTTGCCCGCTTTTAGCATATGCAATAGATAAACTATTACCTACAGAATAATCTCCTTTTAAAATACAACTAGGATATTTCATAGTCACACATGAACCAATATTACCATCAATCCATTCCATTTTTCCATATTCATCCACAATTGCTCTTTTAGTAACTAGATTATAAACATCTGTTGACCAATTTTGAATAGTAGAATATCGACAAGATGCATGACGTCCAACATATATTTCTACTACTCCAGCATGAAGAGATGATGCAGAATAACTCTTAGCAGTGCAACCTTCAATATACTCTAATTCTGAATAATCATCTACAATAATGATTGTTCTTTCAAATTGCCCAAGAGATTCTGATTCAATTCTGAAATAACTTTGAAGAGGTCTATCAAGTTTAGTATGAGGTGGAATATATATGAATGAACCACCACTCCATAAAGCGCCATTCAAAGCTGTATATTTATTTTCATCATATTTAACTAAGTTATTAAAATATTTTTTAAATAATTCTGGATGTTTCTTTAATGCATCATCAGTACTCATAAAAATAATATCTTTATCTGTTTTATTTTTATGGTATACTACTTCACTTTCATATTGATTTGACACTCCATCTAGGTATTTTTCTTCAGCATTTATTACTCCTAAGGAAGAAAATGTATTTTTTATTTTACAATTGACATTTTCCCACTTATCAGTAACTCTATCAACATCACTTTTATAGTAGTTTATATTATTAAAATCTAATTCAATTTTTGGCCCAAAATTTGGGTTATCTAATTCTAAAAATTTTTTATATGAATTTAAACGAAATTCCAGCATAAAATCAGGTTCATTTTTCTTATCTGATAACCAATGTATAAATTCCTCATTTAATTCCTTTTTCATATCTTTTCCCCAAACAAAATAATACACTAAAAATATCATAAAAACAATTGTATTTTTGTGAATAATTTGATATTCTTATTATGATAGGAGAGTATGTATATGAATAATGATGTTGTTTTTAAAAGTTTACAACAATCATATGATTCTTTAAGAGTATTTGATGTTATAAACAATATTCTTTATTTTAATTACAATGGCGCTACCTATCAATTACCTTTAAATATCGTAAGTCTTAGTTCACTTAATCCGGATATATTTCTATTAAAACCTGAAGATATTTATAGAATTATCTACTTACTTGAATTACTTCCAAAAGATAATTTAACTCCAAATGATGAAGAGTTTATAACTCAATATACAGAAAAATACTTAAAATTAGAGCAAGGAAGAATTGAAGAAAGAGAAAATGATAAAGGATTAGATGATAAAGATATACTATGTTTAAGTATTCCAATTAATGTTGCATATGATCCTAGATTTGTAGATAAAAGAGCAAGTAAAATAATTGATGAAATACTATATAAACATACTGAAGAAATAGAAAGTGGTAATTTTAAGGGTCAAAAATTAGTTAGAATTAATCCTAATGTTCCAAGAGAATACTCCTTAGGTGATGAAGTATCAGATTTTGGAAAAGCAGGATTTACTACAATACTAATAATATTGAGTTCAGTATTATTCACTGGTTTATATATAGCATACTTTATGATAGGAAAATAAAAAGTCAAAGATTTTGACTTTTTTTATTATTTGAAATTGATTTTAACTCTGTTTGTAAACTAAGATACTCTTTTGCAATTCTAACATACTCTTCTTCAGATATTTCAAAACCATAATATACTCTTTCGTCAACACTAAGATTCTTATCTTTTATTTTCTTTTTAAACGTTTTTAATTCATTCTTTCTAGCAGGATCAGCAAAATTGGAAAAGAAATCTAAATATTGAGTTGTTGGACCTTTTAGTCCATATTTATAATAATTATAAATTTTTTCTAGCAAGTATTTTGATTTAAGAATTTTAAATAAGTTTTTGTATTCATCGCCCATCTTTTCTAAAATAGCAACAATAGATTTAAAAGCATACAATTCAACTAATCTCTCCTCGGGATTAAGCTCATAGAATTTGCCCATATATCCAACCGCAGAAACAGATTTTGTTTTATTATCACATAACTTCATAATTAATACTGCAATATCTTGGCTGTTGTTCTTTTTATCTTGCTTTAACTTAACGTGTTGTAATTCATGAATTAATGTCTTTATATAATAAATAATTTTTAAAATTTCTATATCTTTGTCAGTTAAAAAAGAAAATTCTGCACTTTCTTCTAAAATACTATTATCTATTCCTTTTCTATATAAGATAATAGTTTTCTCTTTATCTACACACCCTCTTCTAGTTTCACATTCTTCGCATGTTTCTTCTATTCTTAGATTAATATTTAATCCATATTCTTCAGCTAATAAGCTAAATATATTATTCAAAAGAGTATCTAGATCAACGTTGTTATCTAAACTTAATTTAATGATTTGTACTATTTTATTTATCAATTTTATATCCATATTATGTCATCCTTTAATTAATTATAACATAATATAGAGTCAATATTTTAATTTTGTTATTTTGACTCAACAATTAATTTAATTGCGGTTTTTTGTTCTCCATTTATAGTAATATCATTAAATGCTGGTATAACTACTAAATTATCTCCTGTTGGAGCTACAAATCCTCTACATATAGCAATTGCCTTAATTGCTTGATTAAGTGATCCTGCACCAACTGTCTGCATTTCTACCATACCTTTTTCACGATAAATATTCGCGATAGCTCCTGCTACTTTACTGGGATTGGATTTACTAGATACTTTCAATATTTCCATATTATATTCCTTTCTATATTCATTTAAATATATGTTTAGAATAAATATTAATGCATAAAAAAAGAGAATTATTTATTCTCCATTATATATTGTGCAAGCGGATCCATTAATTCTAGTATGCCATTTATTAGAAAGAAGAATCCCAATACTAATATTTGAATATCATTTGTATAATATAAGTTAAGTGATGCAATTACACCAGATATTATAAATATTACTAGGTTAACAATATTAAGTAACCATATCTTATTCTTACGATCATGATAATAATCACTTTCTTTTAATTTAATTAAACTCATTAATATTACCCATATAAATAATAATAATGCTAAATTCCATGGTGAATCATTGACATTTATAAATAATAATGTTCCAAGTATAAACATTGATGCAAAAGCAGTACTAAATCCTGAATACTCTTTATAGTTTAATATAAAAATGTTTTTAATTAGGTGAACTACTCCATATACAGATATTATTACAATGAATATATTTTTAACGTTTCTTACATTTATTATTGGTAATATTGTAATAACTACTGCAAATAATATAAGTATCCAAGCAACTATAAATTCAACTAAAGTTCTTTTTTGCATTTTTCCATCTCCTATTTTTATTATAGATTATATAATATCCTTTTTCAATTCTTTTTTACTCCACCATATCTTCTATCTCTAATTGAATAATACTCTAGAGCCTTATCAAACTCATCTTCTAAAAAGTCAGGAAAATAAGTATCTACAAAATATAATTCGGCATACGTTGAAGAATACAGCATAAAATTACTTAATCTCTTTTCTCTACCAGTTCTAATTAATAAATCTAAAGGTGGAAATTCATTATATAAGTATTTATAGTAATTATCTTTATTTAAATCATTTATATCTAATTTATTATCTATTACATCTTTAACGATTTTTTTAGTAGCATCTACTATTTCTTCTTGACCGCCATAATTTAAGCATACATTTAGTATGCAATCATTATTATCTTTAGTTCTTTCTTTTATGCTGTCCATAGCATCAATAACGTCTTTTCTTAAGCCATCTCTTCTTCCACTAAAGGTAACTTTAAATCCTTCTTTAATTAAACTTTTTAATTTATTATTAAAATAGTAAACTAATAAATCCATTAAATAGTTTACTTCCTCTTCACTTCTTTTAAAATTATCAGTTGAAAATGCATAAACAGTTAATATTTTAATTCCTTTATTTTTAGCATGTAATGCTATTTTTTCTAAAGTTTTTGCACCCATTTTATGGCCATAACTTCTTTTATGTCCATGTTCTTTGGCCCATCTACCATTTCCATCCATTATTATTCCAACATGATTAGGTATATTCATCATTTTTATCTCCATTTAATGGTGCCGACTAAGGGACTTGAACCCCCAACCTTTTGATTACGATTCAACTGCGCTACCAATTACGCTAAGCCGGCATCTGGTGCTGAATAACTGAATTGAACAGTTCTCTAATGCTTACCATGCA
>JAEEGL015424856.1_pt1 | contig 12275 bp, 8 predicted proteins | sample 9134231 | NCBI WGS metagenome assembly JAEEGL01 (sample SAMN16246548, study PRJNA631951) | gut metagenome | biome: gut microbiome; feature: rumen; material: fiber-attached | host: Bos | place: Iran: Karaj | collected 2018-10 | reverse complement strand
GTTTAATTTCACCTACAAGGTAACGGTCAAGAGCGCGAACGGCAAGAAAGTCGTTTCGATGGAAAGCACGAAGGCAGTCGTCACCGTCGCCTCGCCCAAGACGGTCAATACGTACTATGCGACGGCATTCACGACATCCGTCCCCCTGTATACGACGGACGAATGGGGCGTGATGACGCTTTCCTCGGCCATTCAGGTCGCCCAGACGACGAAGAAGGCGTTGACGGCCAAGCGCTTCAACGGGGGGGCGACGGCGTTCTCCGGGAAGTGGACGAAGTTCGATCCAGAGAGCGGACTTCTCTCCTCGTCCATCAAGTCGGGCAAGGTGACGTTGAAGGCGACACTGACCCTTGACGGACTGCTCTCCGTGTCGATTGGCAGCACGAAGGGAACCGTGTCCATTGCCTCCGGCTACGAACGTTTTGCTGGCGCGTACACGGTTTCGATGCCAGTCGTCGAGTCGACGGCGTGGTACTACACGTTCGGCGCGGGCTATCTGACCCTCAAGAGCGGCGCGATGAACGCAAGCAAGGGGCTCGTCACGTACGCGGGTTCGCTTCCGAACGGAATCGCGGTTAGCGGCTCTGCCTACCTGGGCGTCGACCCGAACGACGCGGAATACGCACTTCTCCCGATCTACAAGCGATCCTCTCGCAAGCTTTCGGACGGGAAGAAGAAATATGCGGCCAAGGACGACCTCGCGGCGGTCCTTCGCATCCGGGCCAACGGCGAGCAGCTCTACGGCGACAGCGAGAAGGTGCGCGTCGTCCTTTCTCCCGCGGGCGTCAACGCGACATGGAAGCGCACGACGAGCGCAGCGGACAACGCGCTCGTGGCGACGATGAACGTCTTTGGCGGCTACTATGCGCCTGGCAACGGGATTGCCGACTGGCTTTCGCTCTTCGAGCTAGGGACGGAGGACGCACTCGTCGCGACGGTCGACGGCGAGGAGGTCCAGGCGACGTGGACGTTCAACGAGGCTTCGGGCGTTCTGACCGGCAAGGCGAAGACGAAGATCGACCGCCGTACCGTGGTCGCGACGTTCAAAGGAGTCGTGACGCCGGGATGGCTTGACTGCGGCTGCGGAGACGCCGAGCAGATTGTGCGTCCTTTCGCAACAGGAACGTTCTTCTACTCCAGCCGCGTCAATGGATTCACAACGCCCTCTTCCCTGGAGTTCAATCTCTTCGCCCCGTAAACGGCGCGAATAGCCACATGGACGTCACTGTCGGAATGTCGTACGCCATAAATTGGCGAAAGACAACGGCGTGCCAATATGCTATTCTAACATGGCGATGACGGAAAAACTGGCACATCTCAAGAAACTGCTGCGCGAAATGGACGGCGCGGTCGTGGCGTTCTCGGCGGGCGTAGACTCCACCTTCCTCCTGCGCGTGGCGCACGAGGTGCTGCGCGAGCGCGTGATCGCCGCCACTATACGCTCTCACACCTTCCCCAAGCGAGAGCTGGACGAGGCGGTGGCGTTCTGCCGCGCGGAGGGCGTCCGCCACGAGGTCATCGATTCCGAAGAGCTGGACATTCCCGGTTTCGCGGAGAACCCGCCGGACAGATGCTACCACTGCAAGAGGGAACTGTTCGGCAAGCTCCTTGCCTTCGCGCACGCGAAAGGCCTGGCGGCGGTGCTTGAAGGGTCGAACATCGACGACGATTGCGACTATCGCCCAGGTCGCCGCGCGATCAAGGAACTGGGCATTCGTAGCCCGCTTCACGAGGCGGGTCTTTCGAAGGCGGAGATTCGTGCGCTCTCGCGGGAGATGGGGCTTCCCACTTCCGACAAGCCGTCGTTCGCCTGCCTCGCCTCGCGCTTCCCCTACGGCGAGCGCATCACGGCAGGGGCACTAGAGCGCGTGGAGAGAGCGGAGCAGTGGCTTCTTGACGCGGGTCTGGGGCTCACGCAGTTGCGCGTGCGTTCGCACGGCGACCTCGCGCGAATCGAGGTACCGCCCGACGACATCCCGAGCCTTGCCGCGCGCGCGGACGAGATCGCCGCCGCGCTCAAGGAACTGGGCTTCGCGTACGCCGCGCTCGATCTTCTCGGCTACCGCACCGGCAGCCTCAACGAGACGCTGGGAAGGAACGTGCCATGGGCAAGCGATTGACGGGCTTCGATTATTCGCGGCCGATGTTCTACATGGTCACGATCAAATGCCGCAAGGGGGCGCGAGCGTTGTGCGAAATCATTGCACCCGGGAAGTGCCAGCTGAATCCGATCACCCGCGCGATGGTAAATTGCATTCGCAATTTCCATCTTGGCTGCGAGGTGATCGCTCCGATTGAATGCTTTTCGATCATGCCCGATCACATCCACCTGCTGATCAGGATTGTAGATAGGAGCACAACGCCTAAGGATTGCGATCTTGGCGCCGTGGCGGATACATCTCTTAAGAATCGTGCTCCTGTCCGCCTCCTTCGCCTCGAAACGATCGTCGATCTTCTGATGCAGGCTCTTGAGGGCCGCTATCGCGAGGTGACCGGCTTGCGAGAGCAGGTGTTCGAGGCCGGCTGGCATGATTGGATCGTCGTGGCAGAGGGGCAGCTCGCCGTCTTTACGCGCTACATTCGAGAAAACCCGCGCCGTGCCTTTCTTCGCGAGGAGAATCGCCGCTATTTCACGCGCGTGCGGCGCGTCGCTTTTGCCGGGCGCGAGTGGTTCGCCTATGGCAATGCGACGCTTCTGGAATTGCCGGTGGTCGAGCCGTTTCGCTGCTCGCGCAAGTGGGCGAAAGAAGGCGCAGAATGGCGCGAGGCCATCGGCCGTGCCGAACGCATAGGCCCTGGAGGGGCTGGCTGCGGCACTTTCATGAGCCCTTGCGAGAAGGCTTGCGGCAACGCCATCTACAAGGCCGGGGGCTCGCTTATCGCACTCTCGCCAGAAGGCTTTGCGCCAAGGTGGCACCCGCCGCGCAACAAGGAGGCGCTTTGCGCAAAGGGACGCATGCTATTCCTCTCGCTGTGGGAGCCTTGTGCCGCAAAGCCCGATAACGCAACGCTCTACCAGCGATGCCACGAGATGGGAGATGCGATACTCTTAGGAGCAAAACACCTAGGTAGGAGCAAAACGCTTAAGAGCGACGGCGATTTTGCGGGAGACGCGGAAGGAGGCAAGGCTGGCGACAAGCCTGCGGGCGACGCGGAAGAAGGCTGTTCTTAAGAGTATTGCTCCTAATAAAGAAGAAGGCAAATGAGAATGGCTCAAGCAATCACAAAAGAAGAGGCGCTGGCCTTGCTCAAGCCCGAGCGGCGCGAAGAGCTGCGCGAACGGGCGCACGAGACGACGGAACGATGCGTTGAGAAACGCTTCGATTTCTGCTCCATCATCAACGCGCGGTGCGGCCGCTGTTCCGAAGACTGCAAGTGGTGCGCACAATCGGCGCACTGGAAGACGAGTTGCGAGACCTACGGCTGGGTGGGTACGGCGGCGTGCGTGAAGGCGGCGAAGGAGGCGGAGGCGAACGGGGCAGATCGCATCGGCATAGTGACATCCGGGCGACGCCTTTCGTCCGAAGACGTGGGCAACGTTTGCGAAGCGCTGAAGGCGATGCGCCGGGAAACATCCATCGGCCTTTGCGCGTCGCTGGGGCTGCTCCAGGAAGACGACCTCGTGAAGCTGAAGGCGGCAGGTCTCCAGCGCGTGCACTGCAACATTGAGGCGGCGCCGTCGCTCTTCCCTAGACTCTGCACCACGCACACGACGGCAGACAAGCTGGCGACGATCAAGGCCGCGAAGCGGCTCGGCTTCCAGATCTGCTGCGGGGGAATCCTCGGCATGGGCGAGACGGACGAGCAGCTGGTGGAATTCGCGTTCGCGCTCCAGGAGATCGCCCCCGATTCCATTCCCGTGAACGTACTCCACCCCATCGAGGGGACGCCGCTTGGCAGGAACGGAATCCTCGATCCCGAGAGAGTGATCGATTCCGTGGCAATCCTGCGGCTCGTGAACCCTTCCACGCCGCTCCGCTTCGCGGGCGGCCGGCGCGACATGAGCGACGAGACTGCGGCCAAGTGCATATACGCGGGAATGTCGGCCGGCATAGCGGGACCTCTCCTCACCACGCCCGGCGCGGACTTCGCCGACGACCGGGAACTTGCCCTCCGCGCCGGATTTGCCGTTTCCGGACAGAAGTTCCCCAACTAGAGATTTCTTCCTGCAAGCGCCCTGTCGGCGAAATCCAGCATCCAGCGCCAGTCGTAGGGCGACATGCCGTGGTTCTCGCTGCGGCGCACGTAGCCGATGTGCGAACCGATGCACGAGGTGTCGAAGTCGTCGGGGAAAGGTCGATCGGGGAAGCCGGGTTTTCCCAGGAACTCCCACACCGGGCCGGCCGCCCTGCAGGCCAGGTATTCGCCGCGCGTGTCGAACCAAGGCTGGTCGAAGCCCTCGATCAGCAGATGGCGCGGCGCGACCGCCGCAAGCAGCAGGTGCTGGTCGAACGGGATGGTCTCGTCCTTCCCCGCGTACGCGAAGTAGGACCGGGTGAACCAGTGGGGGAACGACCTGGACTCCGTCTCGATGTTCTCCCCGAAGTAGTGCTTGATCAGCGGCGCGCCGCCATGTCCGGTCTGGTTGGGCGCGACCACCGCGAACCGTTCGTCGAACGCGCCGGCGATGAGCGCGGCCTTGCCCAGCCTGGAGCATCCCGTGACCATGGCGCGAGAGGCGTCGATTCCAGGCTCCCGCTCCGCGAGATCCAGCCCGCGGCAGAGCCCCCACGCCCACGCCATGAGGGACTTCGTGTTATCCGGCGCGGCTTCGTCCCAGGCCGGCCACAGGTCGAAGCAGCGGCGGCGCCACTTGGTGGCTCTCTCGTTCTTCTTCTCCGGGTCGGGGGAGATGTCGAAGTAGCACGCCGTCATCACCGCGTAGCCGCGGGCGAGGATGTCTCCGATAGGCCAGAAGTTGCGGTTGTTCGGATCGCACCACGACCCCCGGTACTTGTCCATCTCCGGCCCCGTCCACTTGGCTGCGCCTCCCTCGGTCTCCACGAACCCGGCGGAGAATTCCAGATCCTTGTCGGGCAGCAGCTGTATGGCGCCGCGCGAATTGAGGAACAGTATCACGGGAACCGGACCCTTGGCGTATCGCGGCCTGAGTATCAGCCAGTCCACGAATGGTCCGGACTTGTCCGCGCGGAAGAACTGCCGCACGCGGCGGCGGATGGCGAAGCCGCTCATCGTTACCTTCTCGTCGGTCAGCTCCGCCTCCATCGCGTCCGGCCTAGGCGGCATCCGCCCGTACATCCACTTCTCGAAGATGCGCAGTATCTCCGCGCGGCGGGCCGGCCAGTCGGCCGGAGATGCCACCTTGCGCCCGTCCGCGAACGTGAACGGGTCCTCGAGCGTGTACGGCGGCACCTTCGCCTCGTCGTGGTTGCCGGGCCGGGCGACGACGGCCCCGGCGAGAAGCAGGACGGCTGACAGCGGCGCTAGCGACTTCATGGCATCTCCTCTCTCAGATCATGTACAGGAACTCTAGACACGCAGAAACACCTTCTTCTTGTAGAAGAGGAACAGGACGAGCCACAGCATCAGAAGGTACGCGACCGCGTCGATCACGCCCGTCCAAGGCCCGCCCACCCACGAGGCGAACCCGTGGAAGAAGAACTTCGCGGGCACGTGGAAGTCGATCAGGTCCTTCTTCTGCAGGAAGTAGATGAGTATCGAGTTCATGCCGACGACGCGGAAGAAGAACGTCCACCTCCGCCACATCATCACGTCCACCAGCCAGTAGAACAGGGCGAAGAAGGCGAGGGAGTAGCTCCACGCGGCGAGGACGAACGTGGATGTCCACAGCTTCTTGACGATCGGGCACCACGGCGACCAGGCCCATGCGGCCAGTCCGCACGCGAGCGACGCGCCGAGCAGGATCAGCGTCTTGCGCCCGCCGGAGAACCTCTCGCTGCGCACCAGCTCGCCCGCGAACACGCCGCCCATTGTGGTGACGATGGCGGGGAAGGTGGACAGGAATCCCTCCGGGTCGGCACTGCCGTTAGGCCATATGTGGCGGTCCAGCCAGCATGCGAAGCACCCGTCGGGAGAGAACGTGTCCACGCCAGGGGCCGAGCCTGGCGCCGCCACGAAGTAGAGGATCGCCCAGTAGCCGACAAGGATGGCCGCCGCCACCGCTATGCGCGTCCTGCGCCTGCAGAAGACGTACAGGCACGCCGCCGCGCCCCAGGCGATGCCGATGCGCGCCAGCACGCTCGGATAGCGCACCGCCGCGAACCCCTTGGCGAATACCGTCGTGAAGAAGCCGCCGTAGACGATGCCCAGGAGAACCAGCGCCAGCGTCCGCCACAGCATCTTCAGCAGGATGCTCCGCGTGGAATCGCCGCGCTCCACGCGCTTCGCGTACGAGTACGGGTACGCCACGCCGGAGATGAACATGAACAGCGGAAATATCGTGTCCCTGATGTTGAAGCCTGCCCAGTTGGCATGCCTGCCCACCGACTTCAGGAACCAGCAGTCCCCGCACCCGAACACCCCGCCGATCAGCGCGGCAAACAGCGGCGGCAACGCCGCGATCATCAGCATGTCCAGGCCTCTCAGCGCATCCAGCGACGCAAGCCGCCCGTCGTTTTTAGCTTCTTCCATCATGTTCTCCTTGTTGCGAGTCGTTGTCTTCCGGATTCTACTTCTTCACGAAGCCCATCTCGTCGATAAGTACGTCTGTGAACATCAGCTCGGCGGGATCGAACCAGACCTCGTTCACCATCCCCTTCCATGCCGGGCATGACGAGAGCTCCAGCGTGTACTCGTGCCACTCGCCGTCGACCTTCACCGGGGTCGAGAGGCGGTTCTTGCGCGTGACCCTGGGAAGCGTCACGCCGTCGGGACCGGGCTTGACGCCATTCGCCGAGAACATCGGCGTGTCGCGCGTCCCCCACCACAACGTGAGCTTCTCCTTCCCGGTCGGCTGCGTCCGCCTGGACTTGCCCGGGGCGAGGCGCATCCTCACGCGGAACGCGCCGTAGCCGGAGGCGTCGAACGGCGCCAGCCTGGTGCGGATGGCCGGCATGTCCCTCTTGAACGAGCGGAAGAACCACAGCTTCCCGTCCTTCACCCGGAGATAGGCCGTGCCGTATGGGTTGCGGTACCACCCCTGGACGGTGCCGTCGTCGAAGTCCCATGCCGTCCGCGCGAGATGCGGCATCCTGGGATAGTCGTACGGGCCGCACCCGACGTCCCCGGGGCGGATGTTCTTCGGCCATCCGCCTGCGGGCTTCTCGCAGAACACGTCCCGGATCGCGTCGTACATCCCGAACCCGAACTCTTCGTTGGGCTCGATGTAGCTGCCCTCCTGCCACTCGTTGAGCGGCGCTATTATCACGCGCGAGAAGCCCTTGCGCTCGCAGAACGCCCGGCAGTCGGCGCATATCCTGCGGAACTTATCCACCGTGCGCCCGTAGACCACGCGCGACTGCTCGAAGGAGCGGGGGATGTCGTTCCACCCGGTAGGTATCATCGGCCAGAACGGAAAGGCGGGGTCGCGGGACGTCTTTTCCCACCACTTCGGGGCGGCGGCAACCACGGCGTCGTACGAGAATATCTTCTCGGTGTCGCCAGGACGGGTCGCCTCTGGCGCGAGCTTGCGGGAGATCGAATCGAAGTTGTATATCATCTGGGCGCCGTAGCCGGCCTTCCTGGCCCGGTCCACGCGGCCCTGGATGTACTCCCACCCGTGGTACATGTCGATGAAGTAGACACCCGGAAGGCCGGCCTCGCGGGCGAGCCTGTCCGTGAGCGCGAGCGCGTACTTCACCCCGTCGCCGAGGACCGGCTTCTCGCCCCTGCGCTCCATCTCGGCGCGGAAGTCGCTGTCCAGCGAATCGAACGACCAGTACACCACCACCGGCTTCCCGTCGATGGTGTAGTATTCGGGCGTCTTGAAGAAGTGCTCTATCCAGTACTTCGTCACCCGTATCTGGTCTTCGGTCGAATGCGCGCCGGGCTCGTTGTGGTTCGCGTACATCATGTACCACTTCAGATGGCGGCGGTGCTTCGCCTTGTAGAAGGCTTCCACCCAGTGCGCCAGGCGCTGGTCGCCACGGTTCCAGTACCAGTCCACGCAGAACGCGGATATCCCGTGCTCGACGGCCCACTTGATCTGCCAGTCGACGACCTCCGGGTTGCCCTCGTCGTACCAGCCCAGGAGCGGCTTGATGTTCGGGAGCGTTTGCTCCACCTGGTCCCATTCCGCCATCTGCTCGGTGCCGGGATAGTAGAACGCATGCACCTCTATCGCGCTCTTGACGGGCTGCGGTTCGGGCACCCCTCCAAGGGCGGTGCCCGCCGCCAGCGCCGCGCACGCCATCATCGCCTTTGCCATCTGTCGTTTCATTTTCGTTCCTTTCCTTGGTACTTCATTTCCCCACGCAGAAGCGCGAGAATATCGATTCCAGCAGGTCGTCAGAGTAGACCTTGCCGATGATGCGCCCGAGCGCCTCGGACGCGGACCGCAGCTCGTTCGCCGCCAGCACGAGGTCTCCCGTGCCTGCTCTGGCGAGAGCGGCGGCCGCGATGTCCAGCAGCTCCTTCTGGCGGGTGGTCACGTCCGCGCCGCTCGTCTCGCTCCCCTTCGCCGCCATCCGCTCAAGCCTGGCCGCGATGGCAACCCTCAGCTCCGGCAACCCCTCGCCCGTCAAGGCGGAGACCGGCAACCCCTCGCCCGGCCCGAGGTCGCACTTGGCGTGGAGACGCAACGCCCCCGGCCGGTCGCAGTCAAGCGCCAGCACGATGTCGGCCCGGGCGATCAGCGCCTCCGCGCGGTCTACGCCCTCGGCCTCGACGGGGTCTGACGCGGAGCGCAGGCCGGCGGTGTCCACCAGCCGCACGGGCCAGCCGCCGATCTCCACGCCTTCCTCGATGGTGTCGCGCGTGGTGCCGGCGGCGGACGACACTATCGCCCTGCGCTCGCCGAGCAGAGCGTTGAGGAGCGAGCTCTTCCCGGCGTTCGGCGGCCCGGCCAGCACCACGAGCGCCCCCTCGCGAAGCAGCCGCCCCTCGCGGGCGGTGGAGAGACGGGCCTCAATGCGCGAGCGGAGGGACGCGATGTCCCTCTCGAGATCCGTGGCGAATCCTGGCGGCAGCTCGTCCTCGCTGAAGTCCAGCGCATGCTCAAGACGGCTGGAGATGTCCAGGGCGGCGGCGTACAGCGTCTCGAACTCCGCCGACGCCGCGCCACCCAGGCGCGCCAGCGCCTCGTCGGCCGCACGGCCTGTCCTGGCGTCTACGAGGTCGATCACCGCCTCGGCGGCAGAGAGGTCGATGCGTCCGTTGAGGAACGCCCGCTGCGTGAACTCGCCTCGCCTCGCAAGGCGCGCCCCGGCGGAAAGGCAGGCCTCCAGCACACGGCGCGGCACCACGCTCCCGCCATGGCACTGCAGCTCAACCACGTCCTCGCCAGTGTAGGACCGCGGCGTCGCGAACACGAGCACCAGCCCGTCGTCCAGCGGCTTGCCGTCTCCATCGCGGAACACGGCCCGGAAGAATCTTCCGGCAAGCGACGGGCCGATCCTCCGCCCCGTGAGCCGCTCCGCCACCGCGAACGCCTCCTGGCCGCTCACGCGCACCACGGCCACGCCTCCGCGTCCTGGCGGAGTGGATATGGCCGCGATCGCATCCCCGGAATTCATGGCTTCTCCCGCCGCTTTTCGTCGCCGCTCAGCCAAAGATGCTTCTCTATCCCATACGGGAAATCGGTGGGAACGTAGTTCCGCAAACGGTTCCACGCCAGGGCATGGGACTTCGGGAAGTTGAGGAATATCCACGGACAGTCCTCGCGTACTATCTCCTGCGCCTTCCTCCAGAGGGCGTCGCGCTCCGCCGCCGTGCCGGCAGCCATGGCCGCGTCGTACACGCGGTCGAACTCCGGATTGACGTAGTTGCTGTGGTTCGCGCCCGGCGATACGTTCTTGGAGTGGAAAAGCTGCAGGAAGTTCTCCGCGTCGGGATAGTCGCCGATCCATCCAAGCATGAAGAGCGAGACGTGCCCGTCGCTCACAGCCTTCAAGTACGCGGCCCACGTCATGAACTGCGGCTCGAGGCGGATGCCGATCTTCTCGTAGAAGCTCTGCAGCAGCTCCGCCTGCTCGCGCGCGCTCTGCGTGGCGTGGCCGATCGCCAGCTGTATCGTGACGCGCTTCTTCGTCTTCGGGTCCACGCCGCCTGGAAAGCCGGCCTCGGCCACGAGCCGCTTCGCCTTCTCCAGGTTGAAGGCGTATGGGAACGGCGTTTCCAGGCGACCGTTCACGCCGGGCGGCACCGGGCCGTCGCACGCCTCCACGCGGTTGTTCAGGAACCTCCGCCACACTGGGAAGTCGAACGCGCAGTTGAGCGCCTGGCGCAGCTTCCTGTTCGCGCCGAGCAGCGGGTCGCGCATGTTGATCCCTATGTACGACACCTGCATGATGGGCGAACCGAACAGCGTCATGCCCTTCGCCTCCAGCTCCGGCGAGAGCGTCCCGTCGGGCTCCACTATGGCGTCCCAGTTGTCGCGGGACACCTCGCCCAGGAAGTCCAGCTCCCCGGCGAGGAACATGAGCCATTGGGTGGAGGCGTCGTCCACCACCAGGAACTCGAGCTTGTCGCAGGGCGTAGTGGCGATATCCTTCCAGCCTGGCCACGTCGGGTCGCGCTCGAACACCATCCGGTGGTTCCGCCACCACTCCGCAAGGCGGTACGGTCCGCTGCCCACGGCATGCTCGTTGAACTTTTCGCCGTACTTCTCCACCGCCTCGCGCGGAACCACGGCCCAGTAGGCCATTCCGGTGAGCCACGGGAACACGTGGAGCGGCTTCTTGAGCGTCACCCGCACCGTCCGGGCGTCCACCGCGTCCACGCGCGCCACGGGATCCATCGTCCACATGCCGCTGGAGGCGTTGGACCTGTCCGCCAGGCGGGCCAAGGAGTACTTCACGTCATCGGCCGTCACGTGGCGCCCCTTGCCGCCGGGGAAGCACGGATCGTCCTGGAACCTCGCCTCCTCCCTTATGCGGTACGTGTACACTAGCCCGTCCCCGGAAACCTCCGGCAGTTCGCAGAGGCACGGCTTGAGCTTGTACGGCCGCGTGCCGTACTCGACCTCCAGAAGAGGCTCGTACACGAGCGAGACCGCCTTGGAGTCCGGCACGGCCGCCGCCTGGATGGGATCCATCGACGCCACGCGCTCCAGCGCGCGCCTGTAGACTGTCCGTGGTTCGCGGTTCGCGTCTCGCGTCTCGTGGCCTGCGGTATCATGCGGCATAAGCCAAGCGCAAAGCGAGACGATCGCGGCGGTGTAGGCGGCGGACACGACATCGTCGAACAGGACGCCGGAGGCGGTGTGGATGTTGCGGTCGATGTAGCGCGCGCCGGGGAGCTTGATTGCGTCGAGTATCCGGAAAAGAAGGAATCCCGCTATCGCGAGCTGCCACACCGGAATCGGAGGATTCGGCGGCAGGCACCAGAAGATTGGCACGCAGAGCGCACCCACCACCTCGTCCAGCACGAAGTGCTTCGGGTCCGGGTCGTTCCACCGCCGCTGCGCCCACGGCGTCAGCCAGTAGTGGACGGCCGAGAACGCCAGCGCGCCAACGAGGCACCACAGGCGCGTCGCGAGCATGCTCCAGTCCAGCCCTGCCGCCAGCAGGATCCACGCCAGCCCCGGCAGCGCTCCGAACGACCCCGGTACGATCGGCGCCAGCCCCAGAAAGAAGCCGCTGGCGAGGAAGAGCCGTCCTATGTCCTTCGCGTTCACGGCGGATAGTATATCAAATCTCCCAGCGGCGAGGTGCGGGTGCGGCAATGCGGCGGCAAACAAGAAAATTCATTTGGTTTCCCCGTCAACTGCATACCATGGTATAATATTGGCTCTTCCGAAAGGAAGGTGACGGCCTGCGGCGTTCCGCCATGGACCTAGATTGGAGATAGACATTATGTGCGACTGTTGCGAGAAGAGCGACCTGTCGAAGCTTACGCCCGTGTTCGAGGCGTTTGCCGGAGACGATCACGCCCTCATATCGATCCTGCAGAAGGCGCAGGAGATCTACGGCTACCTGCCGGTTGACGTGCTGTACTCCATCGCCGAAAAGACGGGGAACAGTCCCGCCAAGGTGCTGGGCGTGGCGACGTTCTACACGCAGTTCCGCCTCGAGCCCGTAGGCAAGAACCTCATCCTGCTCTGCAAGGGCACGGCCTGCCACGTGAACGGCGCCGCCTCCATCGAGAAGGCGCTCGTGGAGGAGCTGGGCGTGGGCGACGGCGAGACGACCGACGAC
>JAEEGL015223504.1_pt1 | contig 12275 bp, 10 predicted proteins | sample 9134231 | NCBI WGS metagenome assembly JAEEGL01 (sample SAMN16246548, study PRJNA631951) | gut metagenome | biome: gut microbiome; feature: rumen; material: fiber-attached | host: Bos | place: Iran: Karaj | collected 2018-10 | reverse complement strand
TCCGTCTTCGTCTGTGAAATCCTCTTTTGCATAGATCTCATCCTTTTCCTTCATGACCTCAAAGAGCCTTGCGTTTCCGCCCATTACTGTGTCAAGGACCACGTCCTCATCATATTTAAAGTGATCCTGCTCAAGGAAAGAAAGTCTCTCACCATCAGAGATAACTACGTCTCCGTTAGTGGTCTCGATCTGTCCTGAAAGGATCTTAAGAAAAGTTGACTTGCCGGCACCGTTAGCTCCGATGATACCGTAGCAGTTACCGGGAGTGAACTTGATATTTACATCTTCAAAAAGAGCCTTTTTACCAACTCTTAGTGTTACATTATTTGCACTGATCATTTATAAAACCTCTTTTAATTCAAAAAAACTATTCTTTGCAACAGTTCGTATTATATTGGATAGACAAAGAAAATGCAACGTCTGAAAAAAGACAGCAGGCGCATTCACCTGCTGTCCATAAAACTCTTTACGTTATTCAGAATACTTTTCAACAAATTCATCCATAGGCAGAGGCTTTGAATAGAAGTATCCCTGAAGGAAGTCACAGCCGATGCTCTTCATCATCTCAGCCATCTTCTCATCCTCTATTCCTTCTGAGGTCACGTCAAAGCTCATGTGCTTAAAGGCTTCTATCATGGTTGGAAGAATGTCATCCGGGTTCTTGTAGTAGTCCCACACGATGCTCATGTCAAGCTTGACATTGATAAACGGGCAGTTCTTAAGTCTTGTGATGTTGGAATAGCCTATTCCGTAGTCATCAAGGACGAACTTAAAGCCCTTTTCCTGCATGGCCAGGAGCTGTCTGTGTAAAAATCCCTCGTCGATCATGGATTCCTCGGTGATCTCAAGATGGATCATCCCGGGGTCTATTCCATATTTTTTGATTATGGCATCATATCTGTCAGCCAGATCAGTCTTAAGGAACTGCACAGGTGAAAGATTAACGTTGATCCAGGACATTCCCATCTTCTTAACGTCATTATCCCTGATGAACTGACAGGTCTTTTCAAATACCTGCTCTCCCAGCTGGTTTATCTTGCCGTTACCCTCGGCAATAGTGATAAACAGCCCCGGAGGAACGAGCTTTCCCTTGTCATCACGTATCCTGCTTAGGGCCTCTGCTCCTATCATCTTGCCGGACTTTGCATCAACCAGTGGCTGCAGGAACACCTCAACCTTGTTATTTTCAATCGCTGTTTCAAGATATCTCTTAAGGGCTGTCTCGCCCTCCTTATACTTAAGATCCGCCTCTGAAAAGACAAGTACGTCTTCGCCGGTTACATTATCAGCCCTGTTAAAGGCAACCAGCAGCGAGTTAAGCAGAACATCTGCAGATTCAACCTTCTCTCCAAGATCTATATAGACAAAGCCTGCCTCCAGATACAGCTCCAGTCCTTCTTCAACCCAGGGCTCCTCAAATCTGCTCTTTATGACCGTAATATAGTTCTGGAAATCCATATTACTGTCTCCAAGAAGGATGAATCTTCCCTTTCTGTAATAGAAGGTGTTCACATCCTTAAAGGTCTGGGTCAAGTAGTTACTGATAAGGACAAGTCCTTCATCAATCTGCCGGCCGCCGTAAATATCCCTCATCTCATGGTAATTCTTTACCACAACTCCAAGGATCTTATGGTGGAGTCTTCCATTATTTTCTTCAATATAATCCCTGAAAGCGATGCTGTTAAATACAGAGCCCCTTGGCTCAAGATAGAACTCAGGGTTTTCAGTGGCCAGATACTCAATAAGGATTGCCAGAAGGCAGAAGGTGTCCATAAGAAGCAGCTGCGGGATAAGCTTTCTTAATAAGATACCAAGGGTCAGTACTGCCACGAAGGAGACCATAGCCCAGAAGTGGCGCTTTCTCTTTATCCTGCTTCTGAACCTGTAAACAATAACATAGTCCAGGATCAGGTAGTACCAGAACACAAAGTAAACCAGATTATAAAGCGGTCCGTTCTGATACTGCCCGCTTCTTACCGAGTAGATTAGTCCTGTCCAGGGACTGATCACACTTAAAATAAATCCCACGCCGAAGGGTATGTTTATGATAACTGTCTTGATGTCATTTTTTTCAGGAATAAGCTTGAAGGAACTTGCAACAAAATAGAACATAGCCAGTGCCCTCGTGAAGAAACACACAAAGTAACTGGCATTTAAAATATCCACCACAAACAGTGGCAGCTTAGCAATATTGATATCTGCCCAGGTGGATGCTATGTCTGCAGAAATAACAAGACTCTCAACTATAAGAATAATTACAAAGAAAATATTCTTCCTAAGAGCAAGCCTTGGCAGTGAAAAATAGAAAAACAGTACTATGACAATTATTATAAAGCTCGGTATCGCAAACCCAAAATCCCACATAAGAATCCCTCTTTCTAATACGTGCGATTTTTCGTTACAAATATTGTCACATACCAATAATAGTAAAGCAATTAAAAAAGCATAAAATATATTATAACTGTTTTTTGATTGCCTCCAGGAGGTCGCTGTACTCTTCAAATGCAGGAAGATCCGGGTAATCAGCCTTGATCTTGTCTGTGGACCTGAAAAGAAATCCTGCCTTGGAAGCCTGGATCATGGCAAGGTCATTGTAGCTGTCGCCGCTGGCTATGGTCTCATATCCGATTGACTGGAGAGCCTTTACGGTGGTGAGCTTGGAGTTTTCTATTCTCATCTTAAAGCCTGTGATCTCGCCGTCATCTGCCACCTCGAGGCTGTTGCAGAAGATTGTGGGCCAGCCAAGCTTCTCCATAAGAGGAGTTGCAAACTGTGTGAAGGTGTCGCTTATTATGATGACCTGGGTAAGGCTCCTTAATTCATCAAGGAACTCTTTTGCACCGGGAAGAGGATCGATGGTCCTTATAGTATCCTGAATCTCCTTAAGTCCAAGTCCGTGCTCCTTAAGTATTCCAAGTCTCCACTTCATCAGCTTGTCGTAGTCAGGTTCATCCCTGGTGGTGCGCTTCAGTTCCGGAATGCCGCTTGCCTTGGAAAAAGCAATCCATATCTCCGGTACAAGAACACCTTCAAGATCCAAACATACTATATTCATAACTATTCTCCTTAGTTGATTTGATTTTTCGTCCCGGGTTAGTTTAACACATTAAAGTGATACAGACAACCTTTAATCTATCGCCCCTAAAATATACTCTGCCAGTCCGTCGTGGTCGTTATCCAGACCGGTGATCACATCTGCGCTCTCCTTTACCAGGTCCGTGGCATTTGCCATGGCGATTCCGCAGCCTGCAGCCTGTATCATAGAGATGTCATTCTGCTCATCCCCCGCCGCGTAGGTATCCTTAATATCAACTCCAAGGATATCCGCAAGCCTTTTTACCGCGCTGCCCTTCCCCGCTTCTGACGGGAATATCTCAAGATAGTAGGGATTGGAATACAAAAGAGTGAGCCTCTCCCCCACCATTTCCGCAAGGGCCTTCCTGAAGCGTTCGTGCTTTTCATGGTCGTGGAGCTCGATGGCAATAAGCTTTGATGGCGGCTCTTTTACGTCCTTAAGTACGTCCGTGGTGATAAGAAGCGGAGTCTTGATGACCCTCCTGTAATACTTCATGCACTCATTGTCATGCCTTGATACAATGTGATCCTCGTTGTAGGTGTGACAATGGACGTCGTATTCATCGGCAAGATCCAGGATCTTTGGCACCAGCTCAAGAGGAACTCCAATCTTAAAAAGATATTTATCCTCATCTACGCTGTAGATCTCAGTTCCGTTTGAGCCGCACAGATAGCTCCCCTTAAAATCCAGGTTCAGCCCGCCATACACAGCCTTTGCACTGTCTATGGCCCTTCCTGTATTTATGCAAAAATAGTTACCTGCGTCAGTGAACTTTTTTAAAGCCTCTAAAGTCTTTGACGTGATCTTCTTGTCCTTGGTAAGAAGGGTTCCGTCAAGATCGAAGAAAAAGATTTTTCTGCCCATTGCTTCTCCACAACTCAATAATAAAAGAGCTAAAGGAATCATCCTCAAGCTCTCTTAACATACCATATTTATGACCATGATTTCCACATATTTGGAATGAAAAAGAAATCATCCCTCCACGATCAGATATCTTCCGTCGCCAATATCAAACACCTCATCGGCATCAAGAACATTGCCACCCTCAGTGTCAACGCCTGTCTCCTCGAAGTATTCCTCAACCTCTTCAACGCCGTCAACAACTACTGCCATGCAGTCCTCAAGGAAGGCCTCAGCCTCCTCCATATTCTCAGCCACATCCTCAGGAAACAGCTGACCCTGATTTTCCAAAAAACATCTAAGAACCGCTTCGTCGTATTCGTGCATAAAAATCCTCCTAATCAACTCAAAGAAGTGAGTGTTGTTTCATACTCTGATATAGCCTTGCAACGGGAAGTCCCATCACATTGTAATAATCGCCCTCTATACCTGTGATAAACCGGGCAAACAGTCCCTGGATACCGTAGGCCCCCGCCTTATCAAGGGGCTCGCCTGTTGCCACGTAAGCATCAACCTCTGCCTGTGTCATATCGGATACGCTGACCTTGGTGCATTCACTAAAGGTGAAATGCTGCTCTTTACCGTCCCTGAAACAGATAACAGTAACCCCGGAATAAACGTGGTGGTCTTTCCCGGATAGCATAGACACCATAGCCCTTGCATCAGCCTCATCCTTTGGCTTACCAAGTATCTTATGATTATATGATACAACTGTGTCTGCACCGATTACAACAAGGTCGTCCGTCGTATCCGTAAAAATTTTATGAAATATTTCGGAAGCTTTTTGAAAAGAAAGCTCCTTTACAATTTCAGAAGGCTCCTCCCTGGTGGTGTGTTCCTCCGAAACTGCGGGTATGATCTCAAACTCCGGAACCACCTTGGTAAGGAGTTCTTTTCTCCTTGGTGATCCGGATGCAAGTATGTATCTCATTTATCCTCCAAAAACTTTCTTTTCAGCTCTGAGCGTCCGGATTCATCTCCGGAACAAATACTCTGCTGACGGTAGAATCGATCTTTTTTGCCATGGTAACAGCCTCCTGGCCAAAGAGCTTCTGGGAGTTGACCCTCTCGCCCTCTTTCGCAGTCTTCTTGACATATATGCCTTCGCTGTTCATTTCATGGGCCTTCTCTGTATCCTTAAGCTCTGTCTCAAGGATGTTCCACAGCTTGTCTTTAAGGCGGGCATCCTCTACAGGGAAAAGAATCTCAACCCTGCGCTCAAGGTTTCTTGGCATCCAGTCTGCACTGCTGGCGTAGGTTTCAGATAATCCGCCGTTTTCAAAATAGAATATCCTGCTGTGCTCAAGGTAGTTGCCAACGATGGAGCGGACAGTGATGTTCTCACTGACTCCCGGGATCCCTGCCCGAAGGCAACAGATACCCCGGACTATAAGGTCAATCTTGACTCCTGCGCAGCTGGCTTTATAAAGCTCAGCTATTACATCCTTGTGACAGATGGCATTCATCTTGGCCACTATCCTTGCACTCTCTCCGGCCCTGGCGTGATCGGCTTCTCTCCTTATGAGATCGATGATCCGATCCTTAAGCCACAGTGGCGCAAGGGAGAGCTTGTTCCAGCCAAGGGGCTCAGAATAGCCTGAAAGCATGTTAAATACAGCTGTTGCGTCTTCACCGATTGCAGGGGAGCAGGTAAAAAGACCAACGTCAGTGTACTGCTTGGCTGTTGAATCGTTGTAGTTACCGGTTCCAAGGTGGACGTACCTCTTTATGCCGTCCTCCTGGCGCCTTACCACAAGGGTTATCTTGCAGTGGGTCTTAAGTCCCACAAGACCGTAGATAACATGGCAACCCGCTTTCTCAAGCATCTTTGCCCAGACGATGTTGTTCTCCTCATCAAAGCGGGCCTTAAGCTCTACCAGTACAGTTACCTGCTTGCCGTTGTCTGCAGCCTTGGCAAGAGCCGCGATGATGGGGGAATTGCCACTTACCCTGTAAAGGGTCTGCTTGATGGCAAGGACCTTGGGATCAACAGCTGCAGCCTCAACAAACTTGACCACGTTCTCAAAGGTCTGATATGGGTGGTGCATTAAAACATCGCCCTTCTGGATCACATCAAAGATGTTCTCTCCCGTGTCAAACTCAGGAACCGGCTGCGGGTCATTGTAGCTGTGCTCCTTTAAGTGATCAAAGCCCTCAAGCCTGTATAGCTTAAACAGGAAGGTGAGGTCCAGTGGACCATCCACCATGTATATCTCGTTATCCTCAACAGAGAGCTCGTCAGCTATGAACTTAAGGAGCTTTTTATCTGTGCCCTTTGGAACCTCAAGCCTTATGGCCTGGCCCCACTGGCGGCGCTTTATCTGCTTTTCTATCTCTTTTAAAAGATCCTCCGCCTCATCCTCGTCGATGGAAAGGTCGGCGTTACGACCAACCCTGTAGGCAGCGCTGGTAATGATGTCGTAATTAAGGAAGAGCTTTTGCATGTTTCTGCCGATTATCTGCTCAAGGAGCATGACTTTCCTGGGACAAATGCCGTTGTCCTCGCAGGGGATCTCCAGTATCCTTGGCAAAACGTCAGGCACCTGTACTGTGGCAAAGTCCACGTCGTCATCGCCCTCTTTTTTCTTAAGAAGAGCTCCGATATTCAGGGACTTATTCCTGATAAGAGGAAATGGCCTTGAGGAATCCACCGCCATTGGTGTTAGAACAGGATAAACGTACTCGTCAAAAAATCTGTCCACAAACTCAAGGTCTACCTCCGAAAGGTCGCTTCCGTCAGTGATCTTCAGGCAGTTTTCCAAAAGGGCCGGAACCAGCTCCTTGTTGTAGATGCGGTACTGCTCATCCACAAACTCATGTACCTGGGTCAACACGGCGTCAAGCTGCTCCGTGGGTGTCATCCCCGCTATGTCGGGCTTTTTGTAATCAGCGTTTATCATGTCCTTAAGGGACGCTACCCTGACCATAAAGAACTCATCTAAGTTGCTGGCAGAGATACTAAGGAACTTAAGTCTCTCAAAAAGAGGATTGCCCTCATCCTCAGCCTCGGAGCGCACCCTCTCATTAAACTGAAGCCAGCTCAGCTCTCTGTTTATGTAAAGCTCAGGTTTTTCAAAATCTACTGCTTTTTTTTCCTTGTTCATTGTAACCCCTCATTTTCAGAACATCTTTTTCTGCATGATTACAGGCTTTATGCCAAATACTTCTTCAAAGAACGCTGCCCTGTTGGTGAAAAGACCCTTTTCCAGGGTGATGTCATCCCTGGTGTCGATGTTGATGATCATCTCCCTGTCTTTCACCGTAACCTTGACGTCCTTAAACTTCTGCTTGTGGGTCCTGTCAAGGCTGTTGGCCACCCTAAGGATCGCTGTGAGCTTGGCAACCTTCAGGTACTCCTCATAGGAGAGCCCCTCCAGATACGGGCTCCTGTCTCCGAAGTGATCAAAGAGCTCGTGGTTGTATCTGACCACGTTGGCAACAATAAGCCGCTCCACGTGGGATAATCCTATGATCTCGGTGGACATGATTATGTTAAAAGAGCAGTCTCCAAGATTGATCATGCTGATGTATTTGCCACAGTCGTGAAGCATTGTGGCCACCTGCAGAAGAAGCCTCTCTCTCTTTGACAGGCCGTGGATCTTCTTGGTGTTGTCAAAGATCTCCGCTGCTATCTTCCACAGGGTCTCACGCCTTGACTTGCTGCCCATGTAGCGCTTTGAAATGTTCTGGGCGCAGGAAATGATATCGTGCTCGAAGTTATGTGGAGACTTGATGAAGTTCTTTTTCTCCGCATACTCATAGGCTATGCCGTCGCAGAGCGTAACGCCCGGTGCCCATAGATTCTCTGCCTTAGTGATCTCAAGGATACACTGGATAAGGATGGATGAGACGTACAGAAGGGGGATATTCTCTTCAGGCATACCAAACTTCTTGGCAACTGCCGCAGCATTGATGTCTCCCGCCCTCTCAATAAAGCTGTAGTACTCCTGCCTCGTGGCGTAGCCCTCCTTGCCGGGCTCTGGCTTGATCCTCCTGATGACAGGGGATACGTAATCGTCGATTATAATAAGGTTCTCAACCTTCCTGTCCTTTAAGTACATCTTGGAAAAGACAGCCAGCTGGGAATTTACAAGCTCTGATATAAGCTCAAAATATCTGTGCCTTGTGGCTCCCACCGTCTGCATGATGGCATGGAGACGAAGTACACCGGTCTTAAGGTTCTGGGTGGCAATAAGGGCATCCTTCTCGAAAAGAGATATCTGGATACTTCCGCCGCCTATGTCGATTATGGCAGTGGGGCGCTTGATGACCTCCTGGAACTGCTCGTTCTTAAGGGCGATGGACTTGTAGTCAAGAAACCTCTGCTCCGAGTTACTAAGGACTTCCACCTGGATGTGTGTCCTCTGCCTTATGAGCTCCTGCAGCACAACAATATCCCTGGTCTCCCTTATGGCACTGGTACCATAGGCCTTGTAATGGGTAGCTCCGTAAGTCTTCATAACCTGTCGGAACTCGCTAAGGATCCTGATCATCTCGTCGACGTGCCTTGAGCCTATCTTGCCGGTGGCATAAGTCTCGGAACCCAGGTCCATTCTGTGACGGACGTGGTCAAGTTCTTTTACCCCTCTCTTATCAGACAGCTCAAAGATCTTAAGGGCCATCTCGTATGAACCAACATCAATTGCAGCAAATACTTCTCCAGTCATAGACGCTCCTTTGGATTATCAGTAATTACCCAGGATCTTCATCATCTTGGCCTCTTCGCGAAGGCCTCTTAGTGCATTCTTAACGCTACTGTCTTCAAGGTTGCCGTCAAAATCAATAAAGAACCGATATTCCCAGTTTCTGTCCTCTATGGGTCTTGACTCAATCCCTGTCATGTTCAGGTTGTTGTAGATAAAGTGGGACATGATGTGATAAAGAGATCCCGCCTCATGGGGAATCTCAAGGCAGAGGGTTATCTTTTTGGCCCCCTCCAAAAATACCTTCTGATTGGTGACCACGATAAATCTGGTGGAGTTGGTATCCGCCTGGTTGATGCCCTCTAAGATGATATCAAGGCCGTAAACCTCCGCCGCGCGCTTTCCGGCAATTGCTGCCTGGGTCTTGTCTCCGTCCTCTGCAACTTTCCTGGCAGCAAAGGCGTTGTTCTTCATGCTCACCTGATTGATGCTGCTGTGGTCTGCCAAAAACCTCTGGGACTGCATAAGGGACTGGGGATGGGAAAAGACAGTCTTAATGTCCGAAAGCTCCGCTCCCTTAACTCCCATAAGGCAGTGCCTGATATCTATTATCTGCTCCCCTACTATGTAACACTCAAACTCAGTAAGGAGATCGTATACTTCGCTGACAATTCCTGCTGTGGAATTCTCGATAGGAAGGACTGCGTAGTCCGCGCTGCCATCCTCCAGGGCTCCAAAGGCGTCTCTGAAGGTCCCCACGTGGAAAGCATTGACCTTATCTCCAAAGAAAGCCACAGTGGCAGCCTCTGAGTAGGCCCCCTCTGCTCCCTGGTAGCAGACCCTGGCCTTTTCTTTTTCAAGACTCTTTATCGGAATAAAGGGAAGCCTGAGAGATGCCCCCTTCTCCTGAAGCTTTTGATACTGGAGCTTGCGGCTCATGGACATTATCTGGGAAAAGAGCTCCTCAATGCCGATAGCGTTAAATTCGGAGTGGGTAAGGGACTTTACCGCCCTGATCTTGTCTTTTTCCCTCTCCCTGTCAAAGACCTTCTTGCCATTTGCTATCTTGTAGTCGGCAATCTCTGATGAAACCTGCATTCTCTTTTCATATAACTCAACGATCTGTGAATCGATAGCGTCAATCTCGTTTCGAAGCTGTGATAAATCCATTTTATGCGCGTCTCCTTAAGCCATTTCTTTGTAATAAATGATAAACGAAATAAATCTTGATAGCAAGCGCCGCCGCGGATATAATGATTATTGGAGGGGCTAAGATGAATAAGAAATTTATCATAGTTTTCATACTCGTAATTCTTGCATTTGGTGGCTTTACCACCTTCTATTTACTGGATAAAAGAGTCCCCTTAAATCCCAACGCAGTCGGCAATTGTGCCGGTAATCTCCACAACAACGGATATTTTTTTGAAATGGATGGCAAGGTCTATTTTGCCAACGCTTCTGACAATAACTGTCTCTATTCCATGAACGTGGACGAGAGCAAGCCAAAGAGACTCACAACCATGGGTGCCAAGTACATCAACGGCGCCGATGGATTCATTTATTTCTATATGGATTCCACTTCCAAATCCTCTAAGGTTACGGGCCTTGGAGCTGCCACCAATCAGTTCGGTATCTACAGATGTAAAGCAAACGGCGGTGACCAGACCTGTATGCTAAGGGATTTCTGCGGAGAGCTTCAGTTGTGCGGCGAATACCTCTATTTCCAGCTCAAGACCGGTGATGGCTCCCTTAATAAGATGAAGGTCAGCAAGTCAGATCCGGAGCAGATAACCAACGAGCTTGTCTCTCCTTTCTGCTACGACAACGGTATCATCTATTTTACCGGCGTTAAGAACGACCACAATCTTCACGCAATGAACACCAGGACCGGGGATAGCGAGACAACCTTCCTTTCCGGTAATTTCTTTTTCCCAGTGGTCCAGGATGGTTATATATACTATATGAACGGCGATTCCAACTACAGCCTCTGGAGAGCATCACTCTCCACCGGTGAAAAACAGCTGGTGACTTCCGATCGCTGTGACTGCTTTACAATGGACCGCAATTACATCTACTATTCCTTCTCCAACGCGGATGCACCATCCCTTAGGAGATGCAGGCCGGACGGGTCAGACACCACCATCCTCTATAGCGGTATCACCAACAGTCTGAACCTGACTTCCAAATATCTTTACTTTAAAGTTTACGGAGATGATACTCTCTTTTATCACATGCCACTGGACGGATCAGCGGCTCCATCTCCATTTATAGTGATGAGCAAGTAGCAAAGAGGCGCGTATTCTTTTCATAAGAGTACGCGCTTAATATAAGCACCAACAATTATTTTTTAAGATGGGAGAACGTATGGAAAAATTAAGACACATGATGAACCCACTGGACTTTTCAGTGGAGGAACTGGAGGATCTGTTTGACCTTGCAGGTGATATTGAAAAAGACCTGCCGGGCTTTTCACACAAATGCGACGGCAAGATCCTTGCTACATGCTTTTACGAGCCAAGTACAAGGACCAGGCTTTCTTTTGAAACAGCAATGATAAGGCTGGGAGGTCAGGTAATAGGTTTTGCTGATGCCAACTCATCTTCCGCAGCCAAGGGGGAAAGTGTTTCGGACACCATAAGGGTTATTTCCTGCTTTGCAGACATCTGCGCCATGAGACATCCCAAGGAAGGCGCTCCAATGGTAGCTGCCAGCAAGTCTTCGATCCCTGTGATCAACGCAGGTGACGGCGGACATCAGCACCCGACACAGACCTTGACTGACCTTCTCACCATCAGGTCACTATATGGCAGCTTAAAGAACTTTACAATTGGTCTTTGCGGCGACCTTAAGTTTGGCAGGACTGTCCACTCGCTGATAAACGCACTTAGCCGCTACGAGGGCATCCGTTTCATCTTCATATCCCCAAAGGAGCTGAAGGTTCCTGATTACATCACAGAGATGCTCCGCCAGAAGAACATTCCATACGAAGAAGTTATAAAGCTTGAAGAAATCATGCCACAGCTGGATTTCCTGTACATGACAAGAGTCCAGAAGGAGCGTTTCTTCAACGAGGAAGATTACATAAGGCTGCGCAATTTCTACATCCTTGATAAGGAGAAAATGGCTCTGGCAAAAGAAAAGATGTTCATCCTCCACCCTCTTCCAAGGGTAAACGAGATATCAGTTGAGATAGACGATGACCCAAGAGCCGCATACTTTAAACAGGTACAATACGGTATGTACGTAAGAATGGCTCTGATACTGACACTTCTTGGGATCAAATAATTAGGAAAAGGGGAAAAATACATGTTAAATATTGGAAAAATTGAAGAAGGCTTTGTGCTGGATCACATCCAGGCAGGCAAAAGCATGCAGATATACAGACACCTTGGTCTTGATAAACTGGATTCCACCGTTGCTATCATCAAGAACGCCAAGAGCAAGGCCATGGGCAAAAAAGATATCCTCAAGGTCGAGTGCGACATCACCTCCCTGGACCTGGATGTCCTGGCATTTGTGGACCACAACATCACCGTCAACGTAATAAAGGACGGGCAGATCATTGAAAAGAGATCCCTGGTGCTTCCAAAGGAGATCACAGGGGTCATCAAGTGCCACAACCCAAGATGCATCTCCTCCATCGAGCAGGAACTTCC
>JAEEGL015083416.1_pt1 | contig 12275 bp, 9 predicted proteins | sample 9134231 | NCBI WGS metagenome assembly JAEEGL01 (sample SAMN16246548, study PRJNA631951) | gut metagenome | biome: gut microbiome; feature: rumen; material: fiber-attached | host: Bos | place: Iran: Karaj | collected 2018-10 | reverse complement strand
TTTTTCTGAACTTCTTTGCTATGTCCTCTTGAAATATATTTGCAGGTTTGCAGCTACTGCGAATATACGATTATCCATTGTCTGCCACAGTTTGAGACCATGGCAGATACACTGCTAAGGTTAATCCAGATACCCTTCCCGTGCCTTGATGCCAAACCGCTTTTCCAGCTGATGCATCTGTTCATCCGTAATGGTGTTCTTCAGCGGCAGGTGGGCGATCTTCATAAAAATCTCGGCAGCCTTTTCGGCGGTCTCGATCAGGCCGAAGGTCTCATCCAGATCTTTGCCCGCGCCGTAGATGCCGTGCTGGCTCCACACCACCAGGCGGGCTGTGAGCATCTTTTCCGCCGTAGCCTCGCCGATCTCGTTGGTACCACAGAGCATCCAGGGCAGCACGTTCACGCCCTCGGGGAACACCACAATGCACTCGGTGCACATCTGCCACAGGGTGTGGGTGAAGGCTTTTTCGTCCAGGTCGTGCACATAGGTCATGGCGAGGAGGTTCGCAGGATGGCAGTGCATCACCACGCGGTTCTTAGGATCGACCTTCAGCCGGACGACGTGGCTCATCATGTGCGCAGGGAACTCGCTGGTAAACTGGCCGCCGTCGGTGTAACCCCAGAGCAGATCGGCCTGCTGGCCCTGCTCCTTCAGCCGCACGACACCCAGATTTACGTCCGGCGCGTAGTGCACGTTCTTGAAATATTTGCCTGTGCCGGTCACGAGGAAGTATCTGCCGTCCAGTTCCGGGGCGGTGAAGCCGGTGAGGATGGTGCGGATCACGGCCTTGGTGTCCAGATATTCTGCCACCTGCTCCTCATCCAACATCAGCGAGATATTTCCGCCGTTGCGCTCGTCCCAGCCGTGGTCATACATGTTTGTGGCTGTGCGGATCATTTCTACCATAAAGGGCGCTTCGAGAATATTTTTCATATGCTTTTCCTCCATGCGTTTTTATCGGGTGATAATGTCAACCGGAACATTGAAGATTTTTGCCACCTTTAAGATGGTATCAATATGCCGCCCCACAGCCGCCGCCATGTGATGGGTGGGGCCGGCTTCGCTCCAGCGGTTGCAGAAGTCACGCGCCCCGCAGGTGAAGCGCATCCGCATGTTGGTGTCGCCAAACATGAAGATGGGGCCTTCCTCGTTGACGCCCTCGGCCACCACAAACTTGAAGTGGCCGTCCCTGTCCTGGGTGATGCCCAGGAAGGTGATGGCCTCATTGGTCGGCGGATAGAACTGGGTGAGATAGCCGCCACCGGTCTTGCCGTGGAACACGGGAACAATCTTCATAGTAGGTTTTCTCGCCTGGCTGATGTCCGCATCGCCGCTGCCGGAGTGACCGATGATACAGATGTCCTCGTTGAAGTCGATGGAGTACATTTCGGAAAGCTGGCCCGTGCCCGCGATGGTTTTCAAGATGCCCATGGCCATGGCTACCTTGATGTCGCCCTCCACAGCGCAGGCGGTGCCTTGCTTGATCAGCATGGAGAAGGCGGGGATTAGCATGGAGTCCAGCTTGCCGGCGATGCCCTGGGCAAAGCCGTCATAGTGGCTGGCCACGAAGCCCAGCTGCTCGTCCTTGCACCACTGCTCAAAGGCCACCACGTATTTTGCCATGTCCCACACGGTTTCCACTGTCGCGCCGCCCTCGATGTCAAAGGTGTTCAGAATGTCCTCCGCCTTGGCGCGGATGGCGGCCTCGTCGGTGATGTTGTCCGCGATGGCCCACATCTTTTCCCAGTCAAACTGCTTGGTGTAGAGCCACATGCGGTGATAGAGATTGGTCTCATCAATGTACAGGTCCATCATGCCGGGATAGGGACGGCCAATCTGCGCAATGTTGGTATCACGGAAACGGCGTCGAACCTGAGCGGCTGTGCACCACTGGGCAATCTGCTCCGCGACTTCCGGATCGCCGCCCTCCACCACGCCAGTGATGACGGCATGACGTTTCCCGGCCCGCTCCAGGTCGGCCACCATTTCACCCACAGCGCCGCAGGCGTACAGCTCGCCCAGCCAAGTCGGGGTGTCGGTGGTCGCGTAGTCCGGGGCCTTTTTCTTTTGCACGTTCACCAGCACTACGGGCACGTCCAGGTCGCGGACGGCGGGCAGCATGTTGTAGCTGGTGGCGTAGGTGAGGAGCTGGAGAATCACCAGATCCACATCCGCGGCACGAAATTTGTCACCCGCGGCCATAGCCAGCTCTTTGGTCGTCACGATGCCGCCGTCGATCAGCTCCACCGTATCGGGGATGGTCTTCTTGAAGGCCGTGTACTGGCCCTCAAACTCCGGCACCAGCTGGGGAAACTGGGGCAGGTACGCGCCCAGGGCGATGGCGAATACGCCCACCCGGGCTTTGGTTTCCACTAACATGAATCACGCCTCCTTCAAAGCATTCATTTGAATTTTCAGATTTCCTAAAGCGGTGGCCTCGATGGGCAGGGCGATGACCTGCTTGCCGGTGGCCTCCTCCGTCAGGCGGTTGAGGAAGGCGTTCTTTGCCCCGCCGCCCACGATATACAACTTGCTGTACGTTTTGCCGGTGTTGCGTTCAATTTCTTCGATGGCCTGCTTGTAGCCCACCGCCAGAGAGCGATAGGCGCAGCGGAAATATCCGGCCGCGCACTTGGGCGGGTGGGGCAGCTTGGCGTCAAAGGCGGCCTTCATGCTCTCCGGGGCCAGGAAGCTGGGATCGTTCACATCCACCAGGTGGTCGAAGTGCTTTTGCTCTGCCTCGGCGGTGATCTCATCCCAGGGTTTGTCCGGACACAGCTCGGCCCGCAGGCGGTTCACCAGCCACATGCCCATCAGGTTCTTCTGATAGCGGGTATAGCCGACGCCGCCCTCGTTGGAGTAGTTGGCGGCCAGGCTGCCCGCGTCGGTGATGGGCTTGGGCACCTTCACGCCCAGCAGCGACCAGGTGCCGCTGGAGATGTACAGCTCCTTGCCTTCCATGGGGATGCCTTCCACGGCGCTGCCGGTATCGTGGGTGGCACAGATCATCACGCGAATGCCCTTGTATTTCCCGATCACCGTGCCCGGCTGCTGAAGGGGATTGAAAAGTTCCTTCGGCAGATCCAGGGCGGAGATGATCCCGGGATCGTATTCCCCGGTTTCAGCGCTCACCATGCCGCCGGTCGTGGCGTTGGTGTATTCGTGACTCTTCACGCCGCAAAGGCGGTACATCAGGTATTCCGGCATCATCAGAAAATCGGTGGCCTGCTCCAGCCGCCCGGCCAGCTTGTCCGCGTACAGCTGATAAAGGGTGTTGAAAGGCTGAAACTGAATCCCGGTGCGGCGGTACAGCTCCGCAAAGAGCATTTTTTCATGCACCTGCGGGATCACTGCTTCCATCCTGCCGTCCCGGTAAGCGTAGCATGGCAGCACCGGCTCGTCGCCGCGCAGCAGTACATAGTCCACGCCCCAGGTGTCGATGGACAGGCTTTCGATCTTGGGATATTGCTTTAACGCTTCGTCAATGCCCGCTTTCACGTGGCTTTCCAGAGCGGCGATATCCCACGTCAGATGCCCGTCCCACTCGGTCACACCGTTGGGAAAGCGGTAGACCTCCCGCGTGACGATTTCCCTGTTTTCCTGCCAGCCCACGATGTGCCGTCCACTGGACGCGCCGATGTCTATGGCCAAATAATGCTTCATATTGTCACTTCCTAACAAAAACGGCGCCTTATTCGAGGCACCGCAGAAGATCTGAAAAGTGGCTGATGTGCCATTTGGCGCGGGCATCATTACGAGCATCACCCATGGCGGCGCAGTCAAAGCCGCCAGCGACAGCAGCTTCCACACCCGCGTGGGCATCCTCCACTACAAGACAATCCTGCGGCGGCAGGCCAATCATGCCTGAAGCCTTTATAAATACTTCAGGATGAGGTTTGGAATGCATAATGCAGTTTCCGTCCGCCACCGCGTCAAAGAAGTCCCCGAGGCCGATCCGCTCCAGAATGAAGGGCGTGTTTTTGCTGGAAGAACCGATAGCCAGTTTGAGGTCTGTTTGGCGTAGAGCTGTCAGTGTGCTCTTCACATCATCCGACAGATCCGCAGGAGACATGCAGCCCAGCAGTTCGCGATAGAGTGTATTCTTTTCTTCAGCAAAAGTTGCTTTTTCCGCGTCACTGTAGGCTCTGTCTGCTTTTTCCAGAATAATCTCAAGGCTGGCCATGCGGCTGACGCCCCGGAGCAGGTTGTTCCGTTCCCGGTCAAAGGGAATGCCCAGACGATCTGCCAGGGCTTTCCATGCTTGATAATGGTATTCATCGGTGGAACAGATCACGCCATCCAGGTCAAAGATGATCCCCTTGTATCTCATGTGCCCTCCTTCAGAATCCCACTCCGCAAGAACCAGGCGGGTGTGCAGCTCCAGGCGTGGCAATAGCTGTTGACCACCGGTGAGCCATAAGGTGATTCATCGGGGTTTTTCGGATTGTAAAGCTCCCAGAAGGTATCTGCTCCATGGCCAACCATGCTGCCCCAGTAATCCCGGATCACCTGCTGTGCCTCTTTTTTCCGTCCTACACGGCACAGCGCTTCCACATAGTGGTGCATCATATAAGGCGTTACCATGGGTACGGCGTTGGGGCAAGCTGCCGCGGCGTCCAGGCAGGCGGCGGCGTCCGCGCCTTCCACGATACCCGCCAGCACAGCCCATACTTGGGAGGCCCAGGAGATCTGCCGCTGCGCACCGCTGACAAACAGGCGCCGTTCCTGATCGTACCAATGCTTTCTTGCGGCTTCCCTGCGAAGGAGGATCTTTTCTTCCAGTGCGGGATCGGCCTTTATCTTTAGCGCGGCCTGCGCGCAGAATATCCAAATGGCCTGCGCGCAGAACTGCTTGTTCAGTGGCAGCGCCCAATCCACAAAGCACCAACCCAGCTGATCACAATCCCGGATCAGCTGCGTTTCAGGATCAAACTGCACGTCCATTAATGCCAGCTGCTGCAAAGCCAAAGGCAGCAAATCATCCATCGCTGCCTGATCCCCCGTTGCCTGCGCGTACTGCAAAAGCGTGGGAATGAAAAACAGGGAATAATCGAACATATAAGTGTCGTCCGCTTCCACCTTGGGCTCGGTGAACAGGCAGGCGGCGATCCGTCCTTCCCTGTCGGCGGTCGCGGCAAACAAATACAGGCAGCGCTTCACCAGGTCGAAGTTGCGGTAGGTTACGCTGTTGGTCAATGCCTGCAAGCGCAGATCGCCCATCCACAGGCGGCGGTCCCGCTTGGGGCCATCTTCAAAGACATCCTGCATGCAGTTTCGCAGCGTTCGCAGGGCAACCTGGTCTATGGCAATGTCTTTTTCATCGCCGGTCAGCGGCATCAAGGCGCCGTCATCCGCAGCGGTGGTGACCTCCGCGAAAGCATCCTCAATCACCAGCCGGTATTTGGAAGACAGGGCCAGCACGTCAATTTTTACAAAGCGGAAAGCGTACCGCCGGGAAAAATGAAGCTCGGCGGGCAGCACGTCGATATGCGCCTGCTCCTGCTGCACCCAGCCCTTGCTGATCCAGCCGGAATAGCTCGCCAAGGTTTCGTTCAGTTCCCTGGCATTTTCACAGAATTTGACCGCCAGCCAGGCAGGCGCGTCCGGATGGCTGCCCTGAGAGGACAGCTTCAGCGTCAGGCGGCCCACAAAGTGATTGCCAAAATCCAGAACGACGCTTTCATTCTCCGTCAGTGCGTGATCCGCCATCCCGGAGATGGAGCGTACGGTTTCCCGGCGCAATGTCGGCTTCAGGCTTTCGGCGATGCGCAGCCATTCCGCTTTCTTCTCTTCAAACATGCTTGCTCCTCAATACCGCAAGTATTCTTTCCCACAGAAGGGATCGGTAGGCGATTTCCCCCGGAAGGTATCACGGCCCATCAGCTTTTCCACCAGGGCGTCCAGGGTTTCACTGTTGTTGGAATAGCAGTTGACGTAGGTTTTGATCATCGGAACGTCGATCAGGTGATAGGGATTCGCCAGGGAGCAGAACACCGTGGGCACCTCATGAACGAACCAGGGCACGTTGTTGCCATGGCCCCAGAAGGTAAACCAGTTGATTCGATTGGTGGTCTTGTTGCTGGCGTTCTCCACATTGCCCAGGTACAGCACCGCGTCAAACTGATCCGTAAAGGGCTTCACGCCGAACTGATATGTGGAGAAGTCCTCCGGCTGATACAGGGTAACCTCAAAGCCCTCGGCCGATAGTTTATCCTTCATATAGGCCGCAATGCGCGCTTCAGAAGGGCAGCCGCCCAGCAACTCCAGCAGCAGGCGTTTCGTCTTGTGCGGATTCAGGGGCAGGTTGCCCTCTGTGTCCTTAACCAGGGTGATGGCCTCATCCGCCAATTCTCTGGCCCAAATGTGGTGCTGTTCACAGCCGATGCAGGCCATTTGCTCCTGCTCCGGCATCCGACGCTCATCCATGCACAGCGCAGCTTTCATGGCCAGAATGCGGGTCACAGCCTCGTTCACCCGTTCCCAGGTGAGTAGGCCACGACGTATGCCGTCTTTCATATACTCGAAGTCTTCTGGCAGGCTCTTGTTGAACAGGAACATATCCGCGCCGGCGGCGATGGTGGTGGGCACGGCGTCCGCATGCTTCATGGAGCAGTTGTAGCCCACCATGGGGGTGGCGTCGGTGATGATCAGGCCGTTGAAGCCCAGATGCCCCCGTAAAAGGTCGGTCATTAGTTCTTTGGAAAGGGTGGCGGGCACCGTGCCCTCGGGCAGATCGGGATTCAGCGCGTGCCGCCAGGCGGGATGATCGATGTGGCCGATCATGAAGCTCATGGCTCCGTCCTCGATCAGACCGCGGTACACCTTGCCGTAGGTTGCTTCCCATTCGTCGATGGACATGGTGTTGACGCTGACCAGCAAATGCTGGTCCACCTCGTCCACTCCATCGCCTGGAAAATGCTTGACGGACACAGCCACATGGTTTTCATCCGCGCCGCGCTTGTAGGCTTTGCAGAACGCGAGCAATTTGTCCGGATCCTTGCCGTAGGAGCGCACGTTGATGATGGGATTGCGCCAGTTCAGATCCAAATCGCTTACCGGCGCAAAAGCGAAATTGCAGCCTGCGGCAGCCGCTTCTTTGCAGGAAACATAACCCATCCGGTAAGCGTGCTTGGCATCACCAGTCGCGCCGATTCCCAGCTGCTGACCGAACAGGGTGCCGTCCTCCAAAAAACCAGTGGAGCCAAATTCCAGATTCGCAGCACAGAGCAGAGGGATGCGGCTGTTGTTCTGCATGAATTGAAGCGCTTGCCGAACTTCTCCGGAGGGGCTGGTTTTGAACAGCAGTCCTCCCACATGATAGCGGAGCATTTCATAGCGCAGATAATTTTCATCAGAGGAAAAGGCGATGGGCAGGAACAGCTGACCGATCTTTTCATCCTCCGACATGGAAGCCAGGGTTTCCTGAACCCACCCGATCTGCGCATCGCTCAGACAGAAGGGGTTTGCTCTCAGATCAATGCTCATGCCTTCGCCTCCTGCTTCTTGCGGAATCTGGAAAGAATAGCAAATTCATTGTTCAGGTAGATCAGGAACAGCACCAGCAGCAGCGCGGAGACAATGCTCTGCACGGAGGATGCCGTATCAAACCGGGCATAGGCCAGAGAGATCAGCGCCATAGATACGGCGCCGAGCATGATGCCGATCCGCTTGTTGATATATCGTCCGATCCAGCCGCCGATGAACATGGGCAGGAAAGCTGTGAACATGATACCAATGGAACCAAAGTTGAGCGCCATCTGCTGGGATCCGGTATTCGCAAGGCTGATGAAACCCACCACACCCATCAGCGAGCCGCTGACCGTGTAGCAGCCCAGGGCATTGCCGACTTCGTGGATGCCGGTTTCCACAGCGATCTTCTGTCCGCTGAGCAAGGCACGGTAGTTGGCTCCGAAACGCGTGTAGTCAAAGAGCAGGATGATCAGCGCAATTGCCACAGCCGTCACCAGAATATAGTTCCCGATGGTGGAAAAGCTGATGATGTCGGTTCGGGTAACCAGTGATACGCCCTTGCCGCCGGTGAAGGCAAAGGCACAGCCCTCATAAAACAACGCCATACCCAGTGAGACGATGATGGGCGGGATGCGGGTGAGCACATAGATGCCGCCGTGAATCAGTCCCAAGACAGCCGCCACAAGCACAGCGATCAGCAGTGTCAGCCAGGGACCGATGCCCCATTGCTGGGCCAGTATGCCCGCGACAGTTGCGGACAACATGGAAACCGCGCCCAGGGAGAAATCGAACCTGCCCGAATCCAGATTAATGGACAGGGCAAAGGTGGTCAGGGTCACATTGGCCACCGCCCGGAAGAACAGCTTCCAGCTGTCAGCATTGACAAACAACCGGACGCCTTTGGCCATGGCGATGACCTCGACAACCAGCAGCACTCCACAAGGGATCAGCAGGCTGAGCAGCAGGTTTTTGACCAGCGATGTCTTTTTCATGTTCGCTATCTCCTTTGAAACATATCGGCGCTCCTTTTGCAGAGACACAGGAGCCGTGTCCCTGCAAAAAGAGCGCCGGGAACGGAGCGCAGAGCCCGCCCCGGCTGGGAGAAAAGTAGATTACTTTTTGAGGGCAACGATCTCGTCAAAGGCATACTGGGCCACGAAAGCGGCAAAGTCTTCGTAGTTGACACCAGGCGCCGCGTACTGATCCAGGATTTGCTTGGTGTAGGCAGGATCGGTCAGGGAAGAATCCACCGCGCTGTATTCCGCAAACTGATCGGAATTGGTGGCGACCCAATAGCCTTGGCCCAGGGCCAGCGCATTGCCGTCACTATTGCGGATGGGCTGACCGTTCACAGCGTTCAGCGTCGCGGCGAAGATCGGACCAATGGAGGCGGCAAACTTGCCGGCCATGTAGTCGAGGATACCGTTGTCCATGGCGTCCTTCATGGCGGGGGTGAAGCTGTCCACAGTGGCCAGCTTGACGCCGGAGCCGGCGATGAAGCCGCCCAACACGTCCACGCCGCTGCCCACGGTCAGAATGGCTTGAATGCCTTCGGTGCCCACCATCTGGGCCAGCTTGCCAAACCAGGCGTCGTTGAAGTCATAACCGCCAACGTAGGCAGCCAGCTCCAGATTGCCGATAGCGCCGGTATCAATGCCGCCATCCGCGTAGATCTGGCCGATGATTGCGCCGGCATTGTTTGCACCCTTGTAGTTCGCACCTTCTCCGCCCTTTTCCACCATAGCGGTCAGGATGCCGGCAGCGCGGTAGATATGCATATCCACATAGTAGGGCACACCGCCGCCGAACATGCCAAACTTGGTCATGCCGTTGTCGATGTAGTAGGCAGCCATATCATAGCCGGCCTTGAATTCGATATCCATGCTGGGGCCGATGGCGCCGACATAGAACTCGTAATCCTTGTATTCTTCATACTGCTCATCGGTCAGCGTGCCGGTGGCCACAGCATAGTAAATGCCGGCGGCTTCGCACTGGTCGATTTGGGCTGGACGGTCGAAACTGGAGAAGGAGATGACTGCCTTGCAGTTGTTGACGATGAAATTGTCGATGGCGCTCTTTTCACCGGCTGCATCGGAGAGCTCATCGGAGTAGATGAACTCCACATTGTAGGCCTTGGCGATATATTCAGTGTAGTAGGCACGGAAGGCCAGAGCCTCGGAGGATGTGGCATCAGACACCAGCACACCGATCTTGACGGTGCCGGCGGCCATGGCAGGCGCACAGGCCAGCATCAGCATCATGCACAGGGCCAGGCAAAGGATACGCTTCAGGTTTTTCATGTTCGTTTCTCCTTTTTGTTTTATTGTAACGCGTACAGCGTTATCATCTGGTAAGCAGTTTTCCACGCTGGCTGCCAAGAGCAATGAATACAACCAGCAGGAAGATGGCTGCTTTGATCATCTGTCCGTAACCGCTGCCCATATTGAGCATGGACATGATCTGGCTGAGGAATCCCATGGAAAACGCGCCGACCACAGCGGAGAGAATCCGGCTGCGGGGTCCTCCAGAGACCGGCATGCCGCCAAATACAATGGCAATGATGACATCCATACCAATGGAGGAAGCCGTATCCTTGTTCAGCGTCGGTGCGTAGACAATGGTCAGGAAGGCACCGAGGCCAATACCCACGGCGGAGATCAGCGAGGCGATGATCGCCAGCTTTTTTTCGTCAATGCCGGAGAGCTTTGCGCACACAGGGTTGCCGCCGATGAACTTGGCCTCACGGCCGGTGGGTAGCAGCGTAAAGACGAACCAGCACAGGGCGATGTACGCCACAAGGATGGCGACCTTAAACGGTATGTTGTCCAGCGGCCGCACGTCCCGGGCCTTCACTTTGATGGTGTCGCCCGCTCCGTTCCACCCGATGAGGATCAGCATGAAAGCACTGAGCACGCTCATCATGGCAACAGTGGTGACGAAAATCGGCAGGTTGAAAACTGAGGCCAGCGAGGAGTTGATGAACCCAATCGCCACAGCGACACCTACGCATACCAGGAACATGATCAGCAGGCTGCCAGTGGCGTTATAGGCCATAGCCCCCAACAAAGCGCTCACGCCCGTGGCAGCGCCGAGGCTGATATCAAAGCTACCCAACGTATAGATGAACACCGCGCCTGTCGCCACCAGGGCAACCACCACGCTTTGATTCACGATGGCTTTCAGTCCATAAGCCACATTGGCGTCCCGGATCGCGCCGACGATATAATAAGCGGCAATCAGCACCAGCAATCCCAGCATGGAGGCAAAGGCCGGAATGCGTTCTTTCAATGTCTGCTTTCCCATTGCTCTGCCTCCTTAAATCATATAGCGGATGATATCCGCTTCGTTCATCTCGCCCCGCAGGAATTCTTTTTTTATGGCTCCGTCCTTCATCACCAGAAGGCGGTCGCACATACCGATCAGCTCTGCCATTTCTTCACTGATGATCAGGATGGCTTTGCCCTCCTGCTTCATCCGGGTGATCAGCTGATACATGCTTTGCTTCACACCGATATCCACTCCGCGGGTGGGGCAGTCCAGGATCAGCACCTGACTGCCGGCTCCCAGCCATTTGCCGAAAACAACCTTTTGCTTGTTGCCGCCGCTCATGGCGCTGACGGGCTGCTCCATATGGCGGCATTTGATGCTCAGCGCGTCCACCTGCTTTTGCACATAGGCCGTCTCCCGCTTCTTCAGGATCAGCTTTTTCTTTTGAATGTGCTTCAGTCCGCCGATGGCGATGTTATCTCTAATGGATGCCTGCTGGCACAGGGATTCGGTATCCCGCTCCTTGGATACGTAGCCAACGCCCAGCGAGGTAGCCTGTTTGGGGTCGCTGTAGGCTTTTCCCTCGGTTTCCACGGTGCCGCTGTTCAGCATCGCGCTGCCGAACAGCGCCTTGCCCAGCGTGTGCATACCGCATTCGGAAAGCCCACCGATACCCAGAATCTCGCCTGCACGCACTTGAAGGGAAACGTCCTTAAGGCTGTTGCTGTTCAGGTGCTCCGCTTTCAAGAGCACTTTTTCCTGCCAGGAAGGTTCGCAGTCTGCCCGGTAATAATCGCCTTGCATTTCCCGTCCGATCATGCTGGTCTTGATGGCATCGTCGTCATAATTTTCCTTGCTGAAATGGGTAATGATCCTGCCGTCCCGCAGCACCGTCAGCGTGTCACAGACCTGCTTGATCTCATCCAGATCATGGGAGATGAAGATGACCGCTTTCCCTTCGGCCTTCAGGCTGTTCATCAGCTTATACAGCAGCTCACGTCCTTTCTGGGAAAGCGCAGTGGTGGTTTCATCGACTACCAGGATTTCAGGTTTCTTTACCATCACCTTAGCAACTTCCACCAGTTTGCGTTCCTGCAGGTCCAGCATAGCGGTGGGGGTACCGGGCAGAATGTGATCCGCATGGATGACGTCCAGCGCCTTGCGGCTTTCGTTCTCCATGGCCCTGCGGCTCACCAGGCCCAGCTTGTTACGGAAGCGAGTGCTTTCGCCTAGGAACAGGTTTTCTGCCACGGTGATGCCAGGAATCGTGCCCGTTTCCTGTACGATCATGCCGATACCATGCTCCAGTGCGTCAATCATGGAAGCGGGCTGCCAAACTTGCCCGTGAAAACGGATCTCTCCAGAATCAGCCTTCTGAATGCCCGCAATGATCGAAGTCAGCGTGGACTTCCCGCTGCCGTTTTCTCCGATCAATCCACGGATTTCTCCTGGATATACATCCAGATCAACCTGACGCAGCGCAACAGTAGCGCCAAAGCTCTTGTCCATGCCGCGAACTGTCAAAATCGGTTCCATGC
>JAEEGL013941208.1_pt1 | contig 12275 bp, 9 predicted proteins | sample 9134231 | NCBI WGS metagenome assembly JAEEGL01 (sample SAMN16246548, study PRJNA631951) | gut metagenome | biome: gut microbiome; feature: rumen; material: fiber-attached | host: Bos | place: Iran: Karaj | collected 2018-10 | reverse complement strand
TTTTCAAAAGATCACTGTCTCCCATGGCTTTTAGCTCATCGGCATTTCCATTGCCAAATTCCACAATTACACCAATAGCTTTTTCTCTGAATTCATCACTCATCGTAAGTCCTCCTTTTTTTCCGCCCCGGATAATTCTTCAGGCTGTAATCATAAGTCAGTTACTAACTATACTATCTGAATATGTACAGGATACGAATGCAAAATTAAACATTCATAAAATCGTTAATTCGATAATAGTTAGACATTATAGTAATAGGTGGCAAAAGCGCATATTTGCTTGACTTTCTGTGATAATTAATGCTATGTTATTTTGAAATTTTTGAGATAAGCAGGCACAATCCGCAGGTGATAATCGGCAAAAAATAAGCAGGAGTAGTGACATGAATATTGTAGTATATTTGGGATCAACATCCGGAAACAACAAGCATTTTGAAGAAGCGGCCGTGGCCCTTGGCACATGGATTGGTAAGAGCGGCAACACACTTGTATACGGCGGCGCAGACAGAGGCCTGATGGGTACTCTTGCCGATGCGGTATTGGCTGCAGGAGGAGAGGTTATTGGCGTTCTGCCCGACATTCAGAGGATTCTGGACAGAAAGCACAAGAATCTTACTAAATGTTTTGAGACTGCGTCAATGGCAGAGCGCAAGGCCAAAATGATAGAACTCGCCGATGCCTTTGTTGCTCTCCCCGGAGGAATAGGAACAATCGATGAGATCACAGATGTACTGTCTCTTGCCAGTCTTGATGTGATCAGCTGCCCTATAGTTCTGTACAATACCGACGGTTATTATGAGCCCTTCAGGACACTTATCAGAAACATCATTGATAACGGTCTTGGCAGAAAAGAGTATTTCGAAAGTGCTCTTTTTTCAGATGATATCGAGGAAATTGCTGCATTTCTTACTGCAAAAAAAACGGTGTGAATCTGCCGGAAATAATGTAAAATAAAATAAAGATGGGGATTTATGACGGAACATTAGAACATAAGGGGGATGCTATGCAATATGTACTGTCATATGATATAGGCACGACAGGACTTAAATCCTGTCTGGTGGAAATAGGAGACACCGCTACTCTTCTCGGAGGAGAATATGAAACCTACGGCCTCTACATTCTGGATAACGGAGGGGCTGAGCAGGACTGCGAAGAGTGGTGGACAGCCATGTGCAGGAGTACCAGGAGGCTCATTGCAGCAACCGGAATATCACCTTCTGATATCTACGGTATTTCTTTTTGCTCTCAGATGCAGGGCCTTGTTCTTGTGGACAGGAACGGAAATGCACTCCGTCGCCCTATGAGCTATATGGATCAGCGAGGCGGCGAGGTTATGAGGAAGACCGAGCAGTTCGGCCTTACCGTGTCCGGAGTTAATTTATCTATTCTTTTAAAGAGTCTTATTGCCACTCATGCGGCATCAACAAGCGTAAAAGATCCACTGTGGAAATACAAATGGGTTCAGCAAAATGAGCCTGAAATATATGAAAAAGTCTACAAATGGCTTGATGTAAAAGAGTACCTTATCTGCCGAATGACGGGAGAGTGCGTGATGACGCCGGATTCTGCCTATTCGACTTTCCTCTATGATACCAGAAAGGGGAAGATGTGCTTCAGCAGATCTCTCTGCAAGACCTATGGCGTTAAATACGAGCATATGCCAAGAGTTGTGGGCTGCAGCGAAGTTGTTGGGGGACTTAGGAAAAAACAGGCAGAAGAGCTGGGGCTTATCGAAGGAATACCCGTATACGGAAGCGGCGGCGATGCAACCCTGATAGGAATAGGAGCAGGGGCGACAGAACTGGGAGATACCCACATCTACTGCGGAACTTCAGGCTGGGTCAGCACTGTAATCGACAAGCAGGAAGTGGATATTTTCTCAATGATAGCCGGGATTGTGGGAGCTCAGGAGAACAGATTCAACTATTTCGCTGAGATGGAAACTGCAGGAAAATGTTATGAATGGGTCAAGGATCACCTTGCTCTTGATGAGATCGACATTTATCTTAGCAAGGCGGATTTGGGACACTCATCGGAAAGTAAGTATTTGAGCCTCTATGACTATCTGTCGGAGGTTATAGCGCAGGTTCCGCCCGGAAGCGGCGGTGTTATCTTTACGCCCTGGCTTCACGGAAACAGATGCCCCTTCGAGGATCCCAAGGCTGCAGGAATGTTTTTTAACATAGGTCTTGATACCGGTAAGAGACATCTTCTAAGGGCCGTTATTGAAGGAATATGCTTTCACCTTCGCTGGATGCTGGAAAGCCAGGAGAAGAAGATTGATACCTCCCGTATGATCAGATTCGTCGGGGGCGGCGCTCTTTCGCCGGTTACCTGCCAGATTCTGTCGGATATTCTGGGCCGCGAAGTTGCTACGGTTCCTTATTCCAAGGATGTGGGAGCCATTGGTGCAGCTATGCTGGTGGCGGTAGGAAGCGGACAAGTTAAGGACCTGGCATCCATGAAGGAGCATATCAGGGTCAGTGAGACCTATTCGCCAAATCCGCAGAACAAGGACATATACGACAAGCAGTACAAGGTATTCCAAAAACTATACAAAGCTAACGCCGCCAATTTTGCGGCTTTGAATTCATAGGAGGAAGGAATGGGGGAAACAGAATTAAGGAAACAGATTGTTGAAACAGGCCTTTTATTATTAGAAGAAGGGCTTGTGGCAAGAACCTGGGGAAATGTCAGCGCAAGGACCGATGAGACTCATTTTCTGATAACACCAAGCGGTCTTAGCTATACCAGAACGAGGCCCGAGGATCTGGCGCTGTATGACATGAAGAATGAGACCTATGAGGGCAGTTACAAGCCTTCCAGTGAAAAGGGCGTTCATGCCTGTGCATATGCGAATTTTCCCGAGGTTTCTTTTGTGATCCATACTCATCAGAACTACGCTTCAGCCTTCAGTGTTTCGGGAATCGCAGAGCTGATGATGACTGATGAGGAAAAAGAGAAGCTGGGAGGCATCGCAGTTGCATCCTATGGCCTTCCCGGAACAGGAACCCTCAAGAAGGCGGTTAATTCCTGTTTTGCGGGCGGTGCGCACACAGTCCTTATGAGCTGTCACGGAGCGGTGGTTGCCGGTCGTGACAAGGATGAAGCCATGGAGAGAGTGCAGCTGTTGGAGGAAATCTGTAAGAGAAGTTACAATGGGCATGACGGGTCGGAGACTGCAGCTGTAGCATATTCGCGGCTTGATATTCCTCTTAAGGCTCAGCTGGATGACATGGCTCAGATGATAGGCAAAGAAATTCCGGTCGTAAAAGACAACACAGAGGCCGCGCTCTCCAAATATCCTGCGGTTCTTGTGCCGGGAAAGGGCATACTTGTAAAGGGAAGGGATGATGACGATACCAAGGCCCTTGAACTCCTTGCGGAAAAAGCCGCCATCACAGCACTTCACTGCAGATCCCTTGGTATAAAAACCAAGCTTCCATGGCTCGATGTGGCGATCATGAACTACGTATACAGGAAGAAATATTCCAAGAAAAAGGAGGGCTAGGATGAGTGGCGATAAGAAAAAAGAACTGGTGAGGATAATCAAGTTCGTGTTCTTTTCTATATCTGCGGGGATCATTGAGATCGTGAGCTTCGCAGTCCTTACCGAGTTTACACCTTTGCGGTATTGGCCCTGTTATCTTATATCTCTGGTGTTGTCGGTTCTCTGGAATTTTACCCTGAACCGTAAATTTACCTTCCAGAGCGTAGCGAATGTTCCTGTCGCAATGATGCTGGTGGCAATGTTCTATGCGGTTTTTACCCCTGTGACCACCATAGGAGGGAACTTCCTTGTGGAACATCTTAAATGGAACGAATATCTCGTAACCGGAATCAATATGGCTCTGAATCTATCCACAGAGTACTTGTATGACAGATTTGTAGTATTCAGAAAATCAATAGACACCAATATTTCCAAAAAACAGGAGGCCTGAAAATGAAGAATTGCGGAATCAGTCGTTGGGATGATCCCAGTGAGATCAACAAAAAGCTTAAAGAGCTGACCTCTCAGCCCATCTGGGAAGTCACAGACGAGTATTACAACGAAGAAATAATGTCTTATTACAACGAAAAATGTAAGCAGAGCCATGCCGTTTTTGAGGAATCTCAGAAATATATTCCGGGCGGTGTTCAGCACAATCTTGCTTTTAACAAGCCTTTTCCCATGTGTATGGCCAAGGCTGATGGCCCTTATCTCTATGATAAAGACGGCAATCAGTACATAGATTTTCTGCAGGCCGGAGGTCCCACAATCCTTGGAAGTAACTACAAACCGGTAAGGGACAAGGTATTTGAACTTCTGAACGAGTGCGGCCCTGTGACGGGACTGTTGCATGAGTCTGAGATGCTGATCGCAAGAGAGATCAACAAGCATATGCCAAACGTTGAGATGTTCCGTATGCTTGGATCCGGTACAGAATCCGTTATGGCATCTCTTCGTATAGCAAGAATCGCAACGGGCAAAAAGCATATCATCAAGATCGGAGGAGCTTACCACGGCTGGTCAGATCAGATGGTATACGGACTTAAGATTCCGGGAAGCCGCGCACTTCTTGAATCTCACGGTATTCCCAACAGCAGCTTCGGTAAAACCGACGAGGTAAGGCCTAATGACCTTGATATGCTGGAGAAGATGCTTAAGAGAAACCGTTTGTCAGGCGGCACTGCAGCTGTGCTCCTTGAGCCTGTGGGCCCTGAGAGCGGCACAAGACCTGTTGCCCATGATTATAACAAGGGTGTAAGAGAGCTCTGTGACAGATACGGTGCTCTGCTTATCTTTGATGAGGTAGTTACCGGATTCCGTGTTGCGCTGTCAGGTGCTCAGGGCTACTTTGGCGTTGTTCCGGATCTTACCATCTTTGGTAAGATCATTGCAGGCGGATATCCTGCTGCCGGTGGTGTTGGCGGTAAGAGAGAATACGCTTCCCTTATGGCTGCGGGCCTTGCTACAGGTAAGCATCGGGCCTATGTCGGCGGAACCTTATCAGCCAATCCTCTGTCCTGTATCGCAGGCTACACCGCTATTCAGGAAATCGAGAGGACCAATGCCTGCGAAGTTGCCGGCAAGATGGGAGATCGCCTCTGCGACGGCCTGAAGGGACTTATAGACCGCTACGGACTTCCTTTTGTAGCCTATAACCAGGGTTCCATCGTTCACCTTGAGTGCACCGGAGCCATGAGCTTTGACTTCTCATCAATGTCCTTCATCAAGTCCGCAACGGGCCTTCTCAAGCACAAAGACATGATGTATGTCCGCAAGGATTCCATGGAGAAAATGGGAGCAGCCTACATGGCAAACGGCATCGTAACCCTGGCAGGAAGCAGACTCTATACGTCACTGGCCGACACTCCCGAAATCATTGATGAAGCTCTTAACAGATTTGAGAACGTATTTAAGCATGTTAAGAAGACTGATAAGGGATTGGTGGAGTAATTTTTTAATTGAATTATAAGTACATTGAGATAACTCCGACGGGTTTGATATCCGCCGGAGTTTTTGATTTATTTACCTTAATTGTCAGTTATGCTATAATTTCGAACGTCGCGCAGGTGATTTTCGCGATGAAAAGAGTATATAGGGGTACATTAACGAACATGAAAAAGAGAATTGTAAATTGTTTGCTGATCTTAGCAATGATTACAGCAACTTGTGGTTGCAGCATTTTTCCCGGGCAGACTAATACCGATAAGGAGACGAATACAGAGGATGTATCTGTAGAAAAATTAATAGAATTTGCTGCTTCGGATACAACTATAGAAGAGAAAAAAGAAGAGAAAACAGAAGAAAAAGTACAGGAAAAATATGATCCTGAAATTAACGATGATCTTCTTGGAGCAATAGAGCAGCTGGCTCTTTCTTTTGATGAGTTTAACTCAGAAGTAGATACAAAAAAGGATTATTGGCAGCGAACTTTTATCGATCACTATATCCGTGGCAATTGGGATGGATATAGCTATAAGAAGATGCTGGAGAAGGACTATAACGGAATTGTCACTAAAGACCAGGTTGAATATATTCATAAATCCCTGACCGGCATCGATCTTTCCTTTGATTCAATGAAGGATGATGAGACTATTGACGTATACAATTCTGTGAATGCTACAAACAACAGGTATTGTAATATCTTAAATTATGAGGTGACAGAAGGCGCAGCATCAGGGGCAGGCACCACCTGTATCTCTGCACAGATTGAGATCGGAAGCGGAAATAGTGACCATGTGAAAACCTATGATATGTATGTTTATCTGAAGGAGAATCCCGACAGCTGCTTTGGCGGATATAGCGTTACTTCACTTACTAAGACGGAAACCACAGTATATGCTGAGGGCGATGGACAGGTGCATTCCTTTTGCGGCTGGTACATGAGTGACGTTGATGTAGAAGGCGAAGTTACTATCGAATTTGGCGATTCAGAGGATGAATTTGAATATGGTCATTTTGTCACAGTTAAGGTAACTGATGAGCAGAAAAAGAAGATAGTGGATATCGGCACCTCTGACCGCATTGAGATCACATATCTTTTCTCAGATGGAATGACAGAGCCTGTGGACGAGGTAACAGCTGTTGATGTCAGATTAGTAGAAAGGCTTTTTGAATGAAACTTAAGCAGCTGAGTAAAGATGAGGTCATTACTCTTTTCAATGAAAGAATCGTTAATGATTTTGCCAAAGAGGAGATCAAACCTCTTAACGTCATACTTAAAGCTATGGATGACGGAATATATGAGTGCCTCGGTCTTTTTGATGGTGACGCCATTTATGGCTATACATTCCTTGTCAAAATGGGAATGAACTATCTTGTAGACTATGTTGCAGTCTACCCTGAGCACAGAAATAATGGTGTTGGCAGTAAGATGCTGTCTTGCCTTTCCGATTATCTTGCTAAGGCAGACCTCGTAATTGGAGAAGTAGAAGATCCGGATTATACAGAAGACGAAGAGCTAAAGTCCCTGCAGAAGCGGCGTATCGAGTTCTACAAAAGAAATGGCTGCAGAGATACCGGACTTCGTGTCAGATGCTTTGGTGTTCCATTCATCATACTGGAAACAGCGGGTAGTACCGGCGCAGGGAAAGATGAACTGTGGGAGGTATATCAATCTTTTTACAAGGCAGTGCTACCCAAGGAAATGTTTGAGCGTAACGTAGAATACGTGGATTATAATTCAAAAGAATGATACAGAAAAGTAAATCGTTAGGAGCAAAATATTATGAAAAAACTGATAACATGTGGACTTGCCATTACAACAGCTGCCATGGTACTGACAGCTTGTGCAGGCAGTACAAAAGAAGATGAGTCAGGTTCCATTTTTGAACCGAATTTCGGACTGAATTCCGAAGAGATTGTATATGATAATACAACAGCTAATAATTCAACGGATAATAATTTTGCAGATGCAAATGATAGTAGCAATAGCCCGGAAGACGGGGCTACTACACAGGTCTCCGGAGTAAGTATCTGTGATGATACATCCAAGCTTGATTATTCCTACGGCTATGATGATGAGATCAAGGTTGCGGTTGAAAGAGCTGTGGCTGAATCCAACTCTTTTGACGAAGAGTTTGCCAAGATGGATGAAATTGAGGAATGCATTACAAATCGCAGAATTGACAGCGAAACTCAGGCAGACATGAACATTGCTTCTGGCTATTATTTCAAAGTTTGGGATGATGAACTGAACAATCTGTGGAAAAGATTCACCGAGCAGGCAGATGAGCAGACCAAAGAAAGGGTTCTTGCTGATCAGCGAAACTGGAATGCCTTGAAGGAAGAGGCTGCGCTTGAAGCACTTGGCCCCAGAGAAGAGGGCGGAAGCATTTACCCTGTGCTGTACAACGATTTTATGGAAAACAGTACGAAGACAAGATGCTATGTCATCGCCAAAGAGCTATCCGCCATAAACGGTTCATCTTTTACTATGCCCGAGAAAAACTTTGATGGCATGTATATAGACAATCAAGGGACCGGCAGTGTGTATGGTTCTCTGGTCATTACTTCCGGCTGGGAAACAGGCTTCGATGCAAAGATTTCCATGTATAGGGTCGGAGAATTAAATGGTAGCGTAGAAAAGAGTGGTACGGATTCTTTATCTTTTGTCTCCGAAGATGGTGTGGTAAAAGGCATTATCACTTATGGATGGGATGGTGCAACCTTTGAAGTGACAGAGATCAATAGCGAATCCATTGTCAGTGTTGGTGAGAAATACGAATTCCCATTTGTATTCTAAGAAAAGAATTACATGAACATTATGATACCTTGATAGTATAAGTATACCAATGGGGACGGTTCTCTATGGTAAAGTTTTTTCTTTGCAAAAACTTTACCATAGAGAACCGTCCCCATTGGTATACTTATACTATCACTGCCAAAGTCTTCCGGGATATGTCAACAAGACAACAGTGGTTAAGATTGACGCTTTTTACCCCGAAGTATAGTATTAATGCAGTGTGATTCAGCGCACCATCAAATGAAAAAAGAGGGGAGAATTGTCATGAGAAAAAACGTTGTGGGACGAGTGCTGGGATTATCTCTGGCACTTATCATGGGCATGTTAGTGCCCGTATGTGCTTTTGCCGAGTCTGGCGAAAGTGATCAGGAAGTAATTATTTCAATTGAAGAAGAGGAAATCGCAGATATCGATTATGATGAGATGGTCGATGAGAGCTCCGAAGTCGAAATGGTCGAAGATGCTGAAGATTTCACAGAAGAAGATTTCTCAGAAGAAGCAATTGTAGAAAGTGATGTAATCGAAGAAACAGAGCTTCTCGAGGAAACAGCCTCAGACGATGTAACGGAGGACGCAAATGTTTCCGAAGAAAATGTTTCGGAGGAAGATGTTTCGGAAGAGATCGCAACTGTGGTTAATGAATCCAAGGTATCCGAACCTGCCAAGGCTGAAACATATACAATAACATATGATTTTGGCGGAATAGAGGGAGCTACTGTTGTTAAGCCTGTTAATTCATACAAGACTGGCAAAAAAGTAACCCTTCCCAAGGTTAAATGCCCCGGTTACACCTTCAACGGCTGGTTTTTTGATCCTGCGGCAGAGAGCATTCTCGTTACCAAGAAAACTAAGGTTGCCGGAACCGAGATGACTTTTGCCACAGCTCTTAATAAGACTGCAGCACAGGATGTGACTTTCACAGCAAGCTTAACACCTATTAGCATCAAGGTTTCCATAGCTGCTAACGGTTCCGGAGTATACAAGCTTGATGACACCAACAAAAAGATTAAAGTATCCGGTAAGAAGCTCCTTGGAACAGTTGATTATACCGGTAACAGAGATGCTGAAAAGTGCGATTTTTCCTGCAAGAACTGGAAAAGAACCGGCTATGAGCTGGTAGGTTTTTCCACCAATCCGAAGGCAAAAAGGGGCGATAAATTCTATGGAGTTGATCTTGAAAAAGAGGACCTCTCCAAGCTTTCAACCAAAAAGACCGCCACTTTATATGCCATCTGGTTCGGGGATATGTGGGTCATTGACTACACTAAGAAAGCAATCCTTCTCGATGGTAAAAATGAGACTGAGATTGACTATGTGATATCCGATATCTGGCCGGGAAATACCGAGTACGGAACAGTTCTTAAGCTCCCTAAAGCAGAGCTTGAAGGATATACCTTCCTTGGATGGAGAGCTGTTAATACAGTTAACGAGAACAAGCTCAAAAAAGCAAAAGGCTATGTAACTGCAGTAAATGCCAACAATATGGCTGACGTGACTCTTCAGCCTGTTTTCAAACAGCTTACTTATAAACTCAGCTACAATGCCCAGGGCGGCACATACAACAAGAAAAAGAAGGGTGTCCTCAAGGCTTCTGTCGGATACTATGAAGACATTGCCGAACTTGTAGCACCTTTAAACAGCACAAATATCAAGAAAAAAGGCTATGATCTTAAAGGCTTTGCTCTTGATGCCAAGGGCGAAACAGGCCTGGTTATAGGCGCAGACGGTAAGCCCATTAGCGAAGATGGCAAGCTGATTCTTAAGGCAGTTAAGGCAGCTACTTTATATGCGATCTGGGAAGACCATAAGATTCCTGAGGTTTATGTGCTGTCTAAGGTTATAACCCAACCCGGCAGCGACCTGGAATTTTGGGACAGCTCGTTTGATGAAGGTACTCTGACCCTCAAATATGATGAAAACGGTATTTGCACCAAAGCAAAATATAAAGATCATGATGGCTGGCTGGTTGGCCAATCTTATGAGTATATCTTATACGCTGTATTACGTCCGCATCCGCTGGATGAATCATTATTAAAAGATCCAAGAACCGAAATAGTATATGATGATGAAGGAAGAGTTACATTTCAGTGGTATTGGCAGCATTGGGACTTAGATAATACCTGTGATGATTGGTACAAGGAGTATTATACCTATGATGAAGCCGGAAGAGTAATTCATTATGAAGGCTATTACATGTATTTTGATAAGGACGGCAATCCTTTGAGGAAAGAGCCTGATTATTGCATCTATGATTACGAGTATTCTCTTTTGAAGGACGCACAGGGATAAAAAATAATAATAAGCCGGGAAGTCACTGATCACAATGATTTCCCGGCTTAATTTATACCTTTTTGAGCCAAATATTATTCAGCCAGTGTGCTTCTTCCAAGCAGCTCTTCATAGCTTACATGCATTGTAATAAATCCTGAGGAAAAAGGTCCCAGGTCATAAGGATAGAACATGAAATCAATTCCGTCTTCGGTAAACTTAGCTCTGTCGTCAATCGCTGCTGCGTCATAGGCCTGCTGAGCTGCTTCTTCTGCGGTCTGGGCAAAATAGGTGGTCTCTTCAGCGTTGGCAAAATCATCTTTTACCTTATCAGCGATCAGCTGCTTGAACTGTTCTTCTGTACCTGTGTAAAAATCTGCCAGGTGGTATCTTAGTCCTGTTGTAAGGTCAAAGAGGAACTGACCTCTCATAGGCTCTCCATGGGCTCCGCCGCTATAGTAGTAGCTGCTGTAATCTACCGCAAGATATCTGTCTTCAATTATGCAAACTTCTGAAACATGATACTCCGAGGTCTCACAGTGCATCTCAGGAGATTCCAGATGATCGTCGCAGGAACTATTGGCAAGCGTAAGGCTGTTAGAGTCTGCATTTTGGCTGCCGTCTATGTAGTCGGAGATAACCTTGTTGATGTCATCGGCGTAGTCAGAGTATTTGGAGTCTAAGACAAACTTCTCACCGTAAAACTTATTTAGAGTTGTGTCGCAATCCGGGCATTTGTAGTCGGATGAAACGTATTCCACTGTTCCATAGTCAAAAACAGGGAAAGTATCTGCCACGTAGCCAAGAGACTTAGGTGATGGATTAGCCTCTTTTGGATCAACAACGTTCCATACATACTTGTTATCCTCAAAGACAGGCACAAAAAATCTGTTTCCAAATATGGAGGTATATGGACTTAAAATGTCTGTTGTATTCGTTCCGGGAACCGTTGTTTCTTCAAAGACGAACTTGCTTGAACCGTCGGTAAGATCGTAGGCATAAACCTTTCTTTTAAACATATCAAGACATATCGACTCGTCTTCATAGTAATAGCAGTAGTTTCCGTAAAACGCCATGGTCTGTGGCTCTTTGCCTTCGAAAATAGGCCTGGTCTCTTTGGTTGCAAGATCCAATACAATATATCCAAGTGATAAATAGTCCTCATCATATAAATTCATAACTGCCAGGTCTTTGTTAAAATGGCAGAACGTCACTTTTACGCCGGGGGCTGCCTCATAAACAGGAGTAAGATTGCCGTCACGGTCAGCTCTGTATATGTTCTCATCTTTTTTTACAAGATTAAACCCAAGTTCACTAAATTTCCTTAAAGTGCAGTCACTGATTCCATTACTGTTTCTGCCGCAGGTATCGCAATCTTCAGTAGCCTTGTAATAGGCGTCGAGCCCGGCACTTGCCTCTTCATATTTAAGGCCGTCTTTGATCTCATAGCAGTGCTCTACAAAATGGCTGCTGCCTGAAGGCATAGTTAAAAAGAAAAGCTTGCCGTCAAAAATATCTATGTTCCTGATGTATTCTTCATCGATTCTGCAAATCTCGGCCGCCTCGCCGCTTACCGGATCCATTGCATAGAGTGAACCAAAGGAAGTCTCGGAGTCACTATTCTTATAATGATAATATTTAAAGTACAAAATACCATTGTCATAAAAGGTATAGTCACTTGCTTCAATGCCTACCCCCGGGAACTTGTCTGAGAGCTGTTTTCCAAGCTGCTTCAGGTCGTATTCATTTGTGAGATTGCCGTCCTCATCGACCACA
>JAEEGL013267367.1_pt1 | contig 12275 bp, 9 predicted proteins | sample 9134231 | NCBI WGS metagenome assembly JAEEGL01 (sample SAMN16246548, study PRJNA631951) | gut metagenome | biome: gut microbiome; feature: rumen; material: fiber-attached | host: Bos | place: Iran: Karaj | collected 2018-10 | reverse complement strand
TCCCGAAACCTACCGTCTTGTAGCTTTCAAGGATATGTCCAACGAGACCGTTTTCATCACCCGTTCCTGCGCTCCGACCAAGGAGACCCTCATGGTGGAAGGTGTTGAATACCCTGTCGTGAAGCTTGAGATCTCCAACACTTCTCATCCTTTCTACACGGGCAAGGTCAAGCTCGTCGATACCGCGGGCCGCGTGGACCAGTTCTACCAGAGATACAAGAGCAGGAAGAAGTAATTCCCCTGCACACGGGACAAACTGCCGACTTCCCTTACCGGAAGCCGGCAGTTTTCATTTCAGGTAGCCCTTGAAGAAATCCCAGACGGCCTGGCAGGTATCCATGTCGCCCAGCGCCCAGGAATGCTTGCCGCCGATGACCTCGTACAGGCGGACCTCGATGGCGGGTCCGCCTTTCCACGCCGGGTCGCAGCCGACATAACGGTGGAGGACCACCGGATGGGCGTCCTCGGCCTTGAGCGGCAGGTTCTCCGTAATCTCATAGGTACAGCGGGCTTCGGCGCTCCAGCGTGCAACGGCCTGCGGAACGCCGATGTAGGCGCCCCAGCCGCCCTCGTTTGCGAGGTCGCCGTTCCAGAGGGAGGTCTTGTCAGCGGTGCCGTGGACCTCCATCAGGGGAACCGGGGCCTTGGGCGTCAGCTGCTTATAGGTCCATTCCATCGTCAGGCCGGCAATCGGCGCGAAGGCGTTGAAGACGCCGGGGTACAGATGGGCCATGAGGTAGGACATCTCTCCCCCGTTGGACATGCCGGACAGGAAGGCGTTTTTCCGACTCAGGCCGTAGGTTTTGCGGAGATGCTTGACCAGAAAGACGAGGAAGCCGGTGTCGTCCCGTTTCAGGTCCGCCTGGAAGGGATAGCCCACATTCCAGCAATTCTTGCCCTTGCCATCCTTGAGGCCCTGCGGAAAGCAGACGGCGAAACCTTCTCTTTCAGCCACTTCCAACATTTGCGGGCAATACTTTTCGGCACTGCCGCCATAGCCGTGGAGCACAATGATGAACGGGATTTCCTCACCGGCATTCTCCGGCAGGTAGAGCCAGTATTCATGCTCCTCGCCCTTGTATTTAACGCTGTGCTTCTGGCGTTCGGCCGCCTGCAGCGACAGGGCCGCGATGAGCCCCAGGAGAATCAGGATCTTTTTCATGATGAAGGTTATTAACGGACAGGTTTGTCTTCCAGCGGCCAGCCCGTGGCCGTGGCGATGTACGGGATCAGGCAGTAGGCCAGTTTGCGGTGGGCGGCATAGGACGGATGCGAGGAGGCGCCCCGTTCCGAAAGGTCGAAGGTCCCGTCGCCCACGCCGTAGCAGCAGACATTCCTGAAGCCGGCCGCGTCGACCGCATCGCGGATGTACTGATAGTTGTTGACATGGGAGGAGATGCAGACAATCGGATGGTCCTTGCCATAGAAACGCTTGACGGCCTGCAGGATACGGATATAATCCGTCTCAAACAACTTATACTGCGGCTGACGGCCCGCGGAAAAGTCGTTCGCGCCGAGATTGATCACGGTCACATCGGGCTTCGGTGCGGAGGCGGGGTTCCAGCGCGGGGCGCCCTCGACCTTCTCGAAGCCGTCGTCAAAGACGTTCAGGTAGCGGTCGGCCATCGTGTAGCCGCGGAGCTTGTCGCCGTAATTCCGGTTCACGCCCATCCCCGAATGGGCGATGAGATAAGCGTCCGCACCGAAGTAGCGGGCGACGATCAGGGCGAAGGACTTGAACACGCTTTCCGTCTCGGGCGTGAAGGGGTCGGTCGCCACGCTGTTCTCGCTGCCGAAGCCGCAGGTGTAGGAATCGCCGACGAACTCGATCAGACGGTCCCGGACAGGCTCGGCCTGCAGGACGGGGCCGGAGGTCAGCCAGGAGCGGACCGTTACCTTGCCCTGCTCCCCTTCCGTCCGCTTGCCCAGGACTGCGGTGTGGACCGCCGGCACTTTCTTGCCGTAGCGCGCCTTCAGGAAGTTCCTGTCACACAGGACGATGGTCGTATCCCCGGCAAATTTCGCCACGAAGTCCGGTTCCGCCGCCGGCTCCCGGTCGATCCAGACATTGAAATAATCCTTCTTCGTGTCGGAGACGACGACGGCGAGGTCGTCCCCTTCGAAAGCCACCCGGACGAGGGTACCCGTCCAGTCGAAGGTCACGTTTCCTCCGGACACCTGCGTCCGGCCGACATAGGTGATACGGGCGTCGGAGCCCTGCGTCCGGACGACCTGGCCGGACAAAACGGTGGAAAGGCTGCAAAGGATGGCCAACAGGATGGTTCTACGCATATTCAAAGCTCGTTTGCACAAATATAGGCATTTTTTGCTATCTTTGCTTTGTTATCATTAGCGTGATTGAAACATGGCAAAAGGAAAAGGCATCATTGCGTGGATCATCGTGATCCTCCTTCTCGCGGGAGCGGCGTTCTTCTACATCCGCTTCTACTATGTATTCAGCGACGGGACCAAGACCGGGGAACTCAACACCCTCTCCTACACCGGATATGTCTTCAAGACCTATGAAGGCGAAATGATCCTGACCGGTTACGGGGCCAAGAGCAGTACCGGCGGCAGCGTCCAGTCCAAGAATTTCAAGTTCTCCGTCGCGGACGAGCAAGTCGCGAAACAGCTGACGGAGATGACCGGCCAGCGTGTCACCGTCCATTTCAAGCAATACTTCGGCGCCCTGCCGTGGCGCGGGTATGAAAAGAGCATCGTGGACAAGGTCATCAACAGCGAGCCGGTCCAGGAAGGCGGGTACACGCCCAGCCAGGAAGAAATCTTCCTCTAGTCCATGCGTCCGTTCATGGTCATCCTGTGCGCTTTCCTCGGAGGAAGCGCACTTTTTGCCGAGCCGCGCCGGATCGACGTCCACCCGGCCGGCGATCCCGCTGGCAAGTTGCTGACGATGGAGGATGTGATCCTCAACCGTTCCGTGCTCCCGGAGAACCGCTACTTTCGCTGGAAGGACGACAATACCTATACCTTCTTCCAGGACGGCAAGTGGGAGACGGCCGAGGCCGTTCCGGGAAAAACCGTGACGGCGGCCTCCCCCTGGAAGGCCTTCAGCAAGGGCAACAGCCTGTATATCACCGACGGGACCGACACGACCGCCGTCGCGCTCAGCGAGCGGAGGGACCTCGTGTACGGACAGAGCGTCAGCCGGAATGAATTCGGCATCGACGGCGGCGTCTTCTGGTCGCCGGACCGCTCGAGACTCGCCTTCTACCGCAAGGACGAGTCGCGCGTCACGGACTTCCCCCTGCTGGACATCAAGACGCGCACCGGCAGCCTCGTCCCCATCAAGTATCCGATGAACGGGATGGATTCGGAGCGGATCTCCCTGGGGGTTTACGACCGGACGGACGGATCCGTCATCTATCTGGATGTCAAGGACTTCACCGAAGAGCGCTACCTGACGAACGTCAGTTGGTCCCCCGACGGGAACGCACTCTATGTCCAGGTCGTCGACCGGAGCCAGCACCACATGCGCCTGAACCGCTATGACGCCCGCACGGGCGCCTTCGTCCGTACCCTGCTGACCGAGGACAACGACGCCTGGATCGAGCCGCTCGACCCGGTCCGCTTCCTCAAGGGGCGGGATGACCTGATGGTCTACCGGACCGACAACCGGGACGGCTTCCGAAACCTGTACCTTGTCGACACGCTCGGCACGGTCCGCCGCCTGACGGCGGTCGACGCCGATGTGGAATACATCGGAAATGACGGAAAATACGTCTATTACACCTCCGCCGAGGTATCCCCGGCCGAGAACCATCTCTTCCGCATCCCCGTCTCCGTCCGGAAAGGCCGGAAGCCGGTCTTCGGACGGGTGAAGGCCGGACGGCCGGAGCGGCTGACCGCGGAGCGCGGCTGGCATGACATCGCGATGAACGGGGACTGCACGCTGTACTTCGACAGCTGGAGCAACCTCAATGTCCCCGGGGTGACCGACCTCCGCCGCGCCGACGGCTCCCTGCTGAAAAATCTGCTGATTTCGGCGGATCCGCTGAAAGATTTCGCTTCCTGCGAGGTAGATATGGGTACAGTACCGAGCGCGGACGGACGGTATGACAATTATTACCGCCTCATCAAGCCGCTCGGCTTCGATCCGGCGAAGAAGTATCCGCTCGTCCTTTACGTCTATGGGGGGCCCCATTCCCAGCTCGTACGGGACAGCTGGCTCGGCCAGATCCGGATGTGGGAGATGCTGATGGCCCAGAAAGGCTATGTGGTCTATGTCCAGGACAACCGCGGGACGCAGAACCGGGGCGCCGCCTTCGAGAAGGCGATCAACCGGCAGTGCGGCCAGACCGAGATGGCCGACCAGATGGTGGGCATCGACCGGCTCCGGAGCCTGCCCTGGATCGATGCGCAGCGGATCGGGGTCCACGGCTGGAGCTATGGCGGCTTCATGACCATCAGCCTGATGACCAGCCATCCCGACGTGTTCAAGGTCGGTGTCGCGGGCGGTCCGGTCATCGACTGGAAGTGGTACGAGATCATGTACGGGGAACGGTACATGGACAATCCGGAGACCAACCCGGAAGGCTTCGCCCGGACCTCCCTCATCGGGAAGGCGAAGGACCTCAGGGGGAAACTCCTGATCTGCCAGGGCGCGATCGACAAGACGGTCGTCTGGGAGCACAGCCTCAGTTTCATCGAGGAATGCATCCAGGAGAATGTCCAGGTCGATTACTTTCCCTATCCGACCCACGAGCACAACGTCCGCGGGCGCAACCGGGTCCACCTGATGGACAAGGTGACCCGATACTTTGAAGATTACCTGTAGCTTGCAGGAACGCGGTTTTTTGCGTAAATTGCAAGGTTTAAACAAACATAAAGAATGGACAAGAAAGAATTCGACAAGTTCGCATCGAAAGGGCGCGGCATCAGCCCGATGACCCTCCACCGCTATGAAAGCGCCTTCGACGCCTATATCAATCCGACCATCACGGAAGAGCGCAAGCTCAACGTCGCCCAGATGGATGTCTTCAGCCGCCTGCTGATGGACCGCATCATCTGGCTCGGTGTGCCGATCGACGACGACGTGGCCAACATCATCATGGCCCAGCTCCTCTTCCTGTCCTCGACGGATCCCAACGCCGATATCTCCCTGTATATCAATACGCCCGGCGGTCAGGTCTCGTCCGGCCTCGGCATTTACGACACGATGCAGCTCGTCCAGCCGGATGTGGCCACGATCTGCACCGGCATGGCTGCCTCGATGGGCTCCGTGCTCCTGTGCGCCGGCACGAAGGGCAAGCGCTCCGCGCTCCCCCACTCCCGCGTGCTGATCCACCAGCCCCTCGGCGGCGCACGCGGCCAGGCCAGCGACATCCTCATCGCCGCGAAGGAAATCGAGAAGACGCGCGAGGAACTCTTCCGCATCATTGCCGAGAACAGCGGGCAGCCCTATGAGCGCGTGGCGCAGGACGGCGACCGTGACTACTGGATGACCGCCGAAGAGGCGAAGGCCTACGGCATGGTCGACGAAATCCTTTCCAAAAAGCGGAAATAATGGCGAAGAAGACAGGAAACCACCACCACTGCATGTTCTGCGGACGGCCGGACGCGGAAGTGCCGCTCCTGCTCCAGGGGCTGGACGGGTTCATCTGCAGCGACTGCGTGAAGGTGGCCGCCGATTACGTCAAGGAACTGGAAGGGAGCGCCGTCAGCGGCGAGTCCGGTGTCGGCTCGATGGACAAGGCCCCCAAGCCGAAGGAAATCAAGGCCTTCCTCGACCAGTATGTCATCGGCCAGGACCGCGCGAAGACCGTCCTCTCCGTCGCCGTGTACAACCACTACAAGCGCATCAGCCACAACCTCATCGGCAAGGCGGACGACGGAGTGGAACTGGAGAAGTCCAACATCCTGCTCGTCGGTCCGACCGGAACGGGCAAGACCCTGCTGGCCAAGACCATCGCCAAGATGCTCGATGTCCCCTTCACCATCGTGGACGCGACGGTCCTCACGGAAGCCGGCTACGTCGGCGAAGATGTCGAGAGCCTGCTGACGCGGTTGCTGCAAGAAGCCGATTATGACCTCGCGAAGGCCGAGCGAGGCATCGTCTTCATCGACGAGATCGACAAGATCGCCCGCAAGGGCGACAACCCGTCAATCACGCGCGACGTTTCCGGAGAAGGCGTCCAGCAGGCCATGCTGAAACTCCTCGAAGGCAACGTGGTCAACGTCCCGCCGAAGGGCGGCCGGAAGCACCCCGAACAGGAGTTCATCCACGTCAACACCCAGAACATCCTCTTCATCTGCGGCGGCGCCTTCGAAGGGATCGAGCGCCACATCGCCCAGCGGAAGAACACGCAGATCATCGGCTTCGGCGCCGAGGAAAAGCAGCGCATCGCCAAGGACAATCTCCTGCAATACGTTGAGGCACAGGATCTTCGTGCCTATGGCCTCATCCCGGAGATCGTCGGCCGCCTCCCGGTCGTCACCTACCTGGACCAGCTCGACCGCGCCTCGCTCCGCCGCATCCTGACCGAGCCGAAAAACGCCATCGTCCGCCAGTACATGAAACTCTTCGAGATGGATGGGATGAAGCTCGAAATCGAGCCGGAAGTGCTTGATCTCGTCGTCGACACGGCCATTGCGCGCAAGCTTGGCGCGCGCGGTCTCCGCAGCATCTGCGAGCTGTTGATGAACGACGCGATGTTCGAAGCCCCCTCCTCCCGCAAGAAGGTCTACAGACTGACGCTTGCGGATGCCAAAAAGAAACTCGGCGCCGCATAGGGAGCGAAAAAAGTCTCCGAATCCTTTGGAGATTCAAAAAAAAGCGCTACCTTTGCAATCCAATCCAATGAGGGCTTAGCTCAGTTGGTTTAGAGCGCCTGCTTGACAGGCAGGAGGTCGGCAGTTCAAATCTGCCAGTTCTCACAAAAGAAGTCCAGCCATCCGGCCGGACTTCTTTTTTTCGATTGTGGGTAGAACGCTTACTTCAGTTCGCGGAATTTCTCTTCGGAGATCTTCTTGTGCTGGAGGGTGACGTGCTCGCGGATGGCGGCCATGGCCTTGGTGTCCTCGACCTGCTCCTCGAAGCGACGGACCTGGTTTTCGTCGTTCATCATGTTGCGGACGGCGTCCTCGAGGATTTCGTCAGGAACATTGCCCATGCCGTACATCGCATACTGGTAGGCAGCATAACCCTTGGCGGCGTCACGGATATCCTTGTCCTCGACCTTCAGGCCGAATTTCTGGAGGATAAAGCCGCGGACGAGCTGCCAGCGGAAGTCCGTCAGGAAGGCGCCGAACTCGGCCTCGACCTGCTCGGGGGTGAACTTACCCTCGTTGACATGGATCAGCCAGCGCTTCAGGAATTCCTCGGGGAGTTCGACGGAAGCCTTCTTCAGGAAGTACTCGCGGGCGTCGCGGGAGAAGCGGTAGTCCGCCTCCTGGGCGTGGTTCGCCGCGATGCGCTCAACCACCTTCGCGTCGAATTCCTCGGCGCTCTTGACGGTACCCTCGCCGAAAAGCTTGTCGTACGTCTCCTGGCTTTCCTCAGCGGGAACGAAAGTCTTGACATTCACGACCGTGATGTTGAATTCCGGGTTGACCTCGGCGAGTTTCGCCTTGTCCACCTTGATCATCGCGGCGCGGTCGGTTTCATTCTCGAAGGCCTCGTTGATGTTGACCTGGAAGGTCTCGCCGGCCTTGCGGGCCACGAAAGTCTGGCGCTGGGCCTCGGCGACGTTGCGGATGGAGATGTACACGCCTTCCGCCTTGACCTCGCCGTTGTCGAGATCGGCGACGATGTAGTCGTCCTCGCCGGTGGCCTCAGCCTCCTGGAGGGAACCCATCTGCTGGAGCATGTTCTTCTTCATTTCCTTCTTCGCGGCCTCGGTGACGTTGATGTCGTAATAGACGATCTTGTCTTCGGGACCGACCTCGAAACTGAGTTCCGGCGTCTGGGCGATGTCGAACTTGAAGGTGAAGTCGTTGCCGGCCTTCCACTCATTCTCAGGCTGTTCCGGAGACGGAAGCGGCTCGCCGACGATGCGGATCTTCTCGTCGCGCACGAAATCGTTGAGCGCATCGGAAAGGATGGCGTTGACGGATTCGTACAGGGCCTGCTCGCCATAAAGGCGCTGGATCAGGCTCATCGGGGCCATGCCGCGGCGGAAGCCACGGATGTCCACCCGGCGGCGGATGTCGTTGAGTTTCTTCTTCTGGGCCTCCGCGTAGTCGGCCGCGGCAATCTCGACGGTCACCCCGTAATTGAGGGCGTCTTTCTGATTCTTGATGAGATTCATTTGTATCTGTTTGTTGTTTGTCTTCTTTTAAACGGGGCGCAAAGTTAGCAAAAAAATAGGAAATGCCAACGCGTCAGGCCTCCTTGCGCTTGGGATATTCGACCCGCTCGTGGTAGATCTGGCGGAGATACGATTTCAGTACCCCCTTGACCGTGCCGAGTTCCCGGATGGAGATGTCGGCCTCCTCGAACTGTCCGTCCTGCATCTTCGCGGCCACGATGCGCTCGACGAACGCGTCGAAAGCCTCGGGCGTGTACTCCTTGAGCGAACGGGAAGCCGCCTCCAGCGAGTCGCAGAGCATCAGGATGATCTGCTCCTTCGTCGTCGGCTTCCGGCCCGGATAGAAGAATTCCGCCACATCCGACGGGTCTCCCCCGTCGTTGAGGTATTTCGTGTAGAAATAGCCGGTGCTGGCCGTCCCGTGGTGGGTCAGGATAAAGGCCTGGATGACATCCGGGAGTTTCTGTTCGCGGGCGATTTCCATGCCGTCGGTGACATGGCGGATGATCGCCTGGGCGCTCTCCTTCGGCGTCAGGCCCTCATGATAGTGCTGCGCTCCGGGTGCGGAACTCTCGTTCTCAATGAAACAGAGCGGGTTCCGCATCTTTCCGATATCGTGGTACAGGGCGCCCGCCCGGACGAGAAGGACATTCGCGTCGATGGAACGGGCTGCGGCGTCGGCAAGGTTCATGACCTGGAGGCTGTGCTGGAAGGTGCCGGGCGCCTTCTCGGAGAGTTCCTGGAGAAGCTTGTTGTTCGTGTCCGACAACTCCTGCAGGCGGGTGCTCGACACCAGGTTGAAGACCTTCTCGAAGAGGTAGATCAGCGGGTAGAACGCCACGGCGAGCATGGAGCCGAGGAACAGGGAAAGCAGCGAAGCGAGGATGTCGCTGCTGCCGGTGTCGATGAGCCGGAAGCCCATGAAAACCAGGGCGAGGACAGCAAAGACGATCAGCGCGTTGAGGAACTGGAGCCAGCCCCTGCCGAAACTGCGGAAGGTATAGAGGGACACCACGCCCGCCGCCAGAAACATAACGAAGAGTTCGACGCCGTTCCCCGCGAAGATCAGCAGGGGAAGGAGCGAGACGATATAGACCGGCAGCACCACCTGGCGCCGGAAGAACGCCATCAGGTACAGGGCCGCGACGGGGAACGGGACCAGGTAGAGCATCGACGGTTTCAGCCGCACCATCAGCAGGGACACCGTGGCGAGGAGCAGGAACACCGTCAGAAGGTACAGGTACCGGTTCCATTCCTTGAAGATCTTCCGGTTCGTGTAGTAGATGCAGAAATAGAGGATGACCACGAGGGCGAGGGCGATGAGGATATTGCCCAGCCAGATCAGGATGCGGGGCCCGTCATAGCCGTACATCTTGTTGTACTCGTCCCGGTAGGAATCCAGCATCTGGGCGATTTCGGCCGTCACGATCTCCCCGTTCGAAACGATCTTCTGGTCGGCGTTGACATAGCCGAGGGTCGGGGAGATGTATTCCGCCGACTCGGCGTGGGCCAGTTCGGTCATCGGCCGGTCGAACTCGAGGTTGGGGCGGATCAGGGCATAGACGCCGGACTTGTCCAGCAGCGAATCGACATTCACCTTCGGATAGGCGCGGGAGAGGTCGGCCATCAGCTTGTTCTGCGCGTCGGAAACCTTGTAGACCTCGGTCACGGGGTATTTCCGGGCGCGCTTGCCGCTCTGGACATAGATCACTTCCCGGGACAGCGCCTCGGACCCCCGGTCCAGCTTGACCTTGGCATCGGAAATGATGCCGGTCTCATAGATCTCCCGCACCCGGGAGACGACTTCCGGCTTCAGGCCGGCGAAGACGCCGAAATTGAGCCCTTCGATCCCCTTGATCGCCGTATTGGCGCGTTCCTGGGACTTCCGGTAATAGGGCACGACGGTCGTCCCGGCGTTCTCCCGCTCCTCCTCGATCTGCTCCTCGGTCTTGAGGATCGGGAAGTCGAACTGGGCGACCAGGGTCTCATAAGGCCACGCAGACCCTTTCTTGTAGTCATAGCCGAACTTTGCCGTCCTGGGCATCAGGAGCACCAGGACGACAAAAACGATGGCCAGCGGGACGAATCTCCGCTCGATCTTGGGCAGCCTCATGGAACAGGGTGCGCTAGTCGACCTTCATGGCCGCGATGTCGTCGCCGTCGTAAGCGCCGGCGTCGAGTTTCGCCTTGATCTCCTTGAAAGCCTTGAGGGTGTATTCGACATCCTCCATCGTGTGGGCTGCGGTAGAGACGATGCGGAAGATGATCATGCCCTTCGGGATGACCGGGTAGATGACCATCGAGCAGAAGATGCGGTAGTTCTCGCGCAGGTCCTTGGCCATCTTCGTCGCCTGGGCGACGCCGCCCTTGATATGGACCGGCGTGACGCAGGCCTCGGCCTCGCCGATGTCGAAGCCTTCGGCCTTGAAGCCGTCCTGGATGGCGTGGGTGATCTTCCAGCACTTCGCGCGAAGTTCGTCACCTTCCGGAGAATCAATGATTTCCATCCGCTTGATGTTGCCGATCACGAGCGGCATCGGGAGGGATTTCGCATACATCTGCGAACGCATGTTCATCCGGAGATAGTTGATGATGGTGTGCGGGCCGGCGATGAAACCGCCAATCGAAGCCATGCTCTTCGCAAACGCGCCGATGTAGAGGTCGACGCCGTCCATCACGCCGAAGTGCTCCGACGTGCCGCGGCCGTGTTCGCCGAGGAGGCCGAAGCCGTGGGCATCGTCGATGAGGATCCGGAAGTTGTATTTCTGCTTGAACGCGACGATCTCGTCCAACTTGCCGAGGGCGCCGGTCATGCCGTACACGCCTTCCGTGATCAGCAGGACGCCGCCGCCGTTCTCCTCCGCCTTGGCGCAGGCGCGGGCAAGGACTTTCTCGCAGTCGGCCATGTTGTTGTGGCGGTATTTGTACTTGTCGCCGATGTGGAGGCGGATGCCGTCCAGCAGGCAGGCGTGGCACTCCGCATCATAGACGATCACGTCGTGGCGCGCGACGAGCGCATCGATGGCCGAGACGATGCCCTGGTAGCCGAAATTGAAGAGGAAGGCGTCCTCCTTCTTCTCGAAGTCGGCGAAGATCTTCTCGAGTTTCTCGTGGTAGCGGGTGTGGCCCGACATCATGCGGGCGCCCATCGGATAGGCAAGGCCCCAGTCCGCCGCCGCCTGGGCATCCGCCTTGCGGACCTCCGGATGGTTGGCGAGGCCGAGGTAGTTGTTCAGGCTCCAGTTCAGGACCGGCATGCCGTTGAAGATCATGTGGGGACCCAGTTCGCCTTCGAGGCGCGGGTACATGTAATAACCGAAGGCCTGGTCGAAGTACTGGCCGATCGGTCCGCCGGAATCCCGGGCGATTCTTTCAAAAATATCCAACATGGCTGTATTATGCATCAATATTAGCGTAATGTGCGTTTTCTTCGATGAACTGGCGGCGCGGCGGCACGTCGTCTCCCATCAGCATGGAGAAGGTGCGTTCGGCTTGGGCCGCGTTTTCGATGGTGATCTGGCGGAGGAGGCGGCGGGACGGGTCCATCGTGGTTTCCCAGAGCTGGACGTCGGACATCTCACCGAGACCTTTGTAGCGCTGGACGGTGACACCCTTGTCGGTGCCACGGCCCAGGCGGACGGTCGCTTCCTCGCGCTGGGCATCGGTCCAGCAATAGACCTCTTCCTTGCCCTTCTTGACGAGGTAGAGCGGCGGAGTCGCAAGATAGACATAGCCGTTCTTGATAAGGTCGTACATGTAACGGAAGAAGAAGGTCAGGATCAGGCAGGCGATGTGGCTGCCGTCCACGTCGGCATCGGTCATGATGATGACCTTGTGGTAGCGGAGCTTGGAAAGGTCCATGCGCTTCTCGCCGTTTTCATCCTCCTGGGCCACCGTGACGCCGAGGGCCGTGTAGATGTTGCGGACGTCCTGGCCCTCGAAAGCGCGGGCCTGCGCGGCCTTCTCCACGTTGAGGGTCTTACCGCGGGGCGGCAGGATGGCCTGGAT
>JAEEGL011308945.1_pt1 | contig 12275 bp, 13 predicted proteins | sample 9134231 | NCBI WGS metagenome assembly JAEEGL01 (sample SAMN16246548, study PRJNA631951) | gut metagenome | biome: gut microbiome; feature: rumen; material: fiber-attached | host: Bos | place: Iran: Karaj | collected 2018-10 | reverse complement strand
TTCTCACCGATCTTTCCGCAATATCCGCCCTGTGCCGTATCATACTTAAGTAAGTCAGCAAGCATTGCAGGACTTGTCAAATCGTTGATGGCTACAACCTCGTAACCTTCTGCTCCGAACATCTGTCTGAAAGCAAGACGTCCGATACGACCAAAACCATTGATTGCAACTTTAACTGCCATATATGTTTCCTCCTGTTTTCACGCTGGATCCGCGTGTATTATTGTGCCTCTTGGCATATTTTAAGCGGGACCCGTGGATTCCGCCTAATTTCAAGTTCTGAACGTTGTGTTACTGTTCATGCGGTAACATTTAATCACGTTGTTACTTTTTTGTCAATACTCGAAGGGTATTATATTTTTTTATACGACTTATTTCTCTATCTCTTCGTCGGGAAGGATGTGAACCTTGCCTTCGTAGAGCTCCTGAACCGCGATAGAAAGGGGTTTGTCACACTTGGGAACTACAAGAGGCTCCGCTCCGTCGATGATCTGTCTTGCTCTCTTTGCGGTTGCGATGCAGATGGAATAACGGCTGTTTACAACTGCCTGCTCTCCTTCGGCATTATCGTTGATCCTCTGTGTAAGCTCTGAATAAGATGGATGAATCATTTTAATCGTCCTTTCAATATGAAACAATACTTTATGTACTTTGCCGGTGCTTTTTGCGTCGCACTTTTTGCACGGGCGAGATATATTATAGCATAGGTTGTCAATATATTCGAATAAAAAGTTTAAAAATTATTCGATGTTCTGTATCTGCTCTCTGATCTTTTCAATCTCGGTCTTAAGTTCAATGGCGGTATTCGAAACCTCGATGTCATTTGCTTTGGAAAGTGTGGTATTTGCTTCCCTGTTCATTTCCTGGGCAACGAAATCCAGTTTTCTTCCGACATCCTTGCCTGCGTTCAATGTGTCCCTCATATTTGAAACATGAGCCTTGAGCCTTACCATCTCCTCATCGACGCAGATCTTGTCGGCAAATACGATGAGTTCGGTAGCCAGCACCTGCTCGGATACGTTTGTATCGCCGAGGAGTTCCTTGACCTTGGTCATTATCCTGTCCCTGTACTCTTTTACGATCTCGGGGCTCCTTGCCTCTATGGAGGATACCATCTTCTCTATGCCGTCAAGCTTCGAAAGAAGATCCGCCTTAAGCTTTTCGCCCTCCGCTATCCTTGTTTCGACAAACTTTTCCAGACAGCCTCTCAGGCACTTCTCAAGCAGTTTCCAAAGACCTTCCTCATCGACTTCCTTTTCCTCGAATGTCAATACCTCGGGCATTCTTGCGATCACAGATGCGTTTATGTCATTGGAAAGGCCGAATTCCTTCGATATCTGACCGATATAGGTCACATATTCCCTTGCGATCTCGCTGCTGTATTTTACACAGCCCTCGGCTTCTCCGGTATCTTCATATGTAATGAAGACATCGACCTTACCGCGGCTCAGATACTCTTTCAGCACATTTCTGATCGCAGCCTCGAAAAAGTTAAGCTTTTTAGGCATCTTAATGGTTATCTCGCTGTAACGGTGGTTTACGGATTTCATCTCCACCGTGATCTTTCTTCCGTTCTCTTCGATCTCACAACGGCCAAAACCGGTCATGCTCTTGATCATGTTTTTCTCCTTTTAATATGTGTCGCACGATACGTATCGCGCCGTCTCAGTCTTCTGCGGGATTCTGTTTCTTATATATGGCCATTCTTATGCCCTGGGCATGATCTCCGAAGCCTTCGCCGAAGAGATTCATTCCGCCCTTGTGCTGAGCATTTTCGGAAACCCCTATCTTTACGGACAGGAAGTTCTCCTTCATTATGTCAAACTCTCCGAGAGTTGTGCCGGAGATTTTTTCGCCGTCGAGATAACAGCCGTCTTCGCGTATGGACCAGGTCTTGAGTTTGCCGTACTGGGTGTTCTTGTCGGGCCACCAGCCGGGGTTCCACATGCCTCTTCTTCCTCCGAAATCCGAAGGACAGGTCCAGGTCCCCGCTTCTTTTCCGTTTAGCCAGAGTGTTATATCCGAAGGATAGTTCAGGTTGAACTCGTGATCCTCGGAGCATATCTCAAGAGAGACCTCAAGTCTCTTTGCATCGGTATCCTTAAAGGAATAATTAGGGAAACGGTATTCCACGAAACCGGCGCCGCCGAACCAGAGCAGTCTTGCGTTCACTCTGTCCTGATGGTAAAAGCTTCCGGGCTCGTCTTCCTGACCGATTGGTCCCTTATCACCTGCAAGTCCGCAGGTGGGCTTTACAGAATAATTCACGAACGCGCCTATGGGCATATTTATCATTTCCACGCTGTCTGCACCGATCGCGGATTCCGTCACTATCTCTATGCCGGATACCGCTTTTCTGCAGAGTTTCATGGAGCCGCGGCTTGCCGGAACCAGATCGCACTGGATAAGTCCGGCTTCCTCGAGAGCCCTCACGTGCATGGCCGCCGAGCTCGCGGGAATGTCCAGTTTTTCCGCTATTTCGTTTACATTAAAGCTTTTCTCCGAAAGAAGTCTCAGTATGTCTATGCGCACATCGCTTGAAAGAGCCTTGCCTATGAGATTCAGCTTTTCTTTATCGTCAAGATTGATCTGAAGAACCATCGCCTCACCCTTAATTCATCGATACCACGTGATCTTTCGGCTGTTTTGCGGGCTCGATCTTCAAAAGCTTGTAAACCGGTCCCTCACCCTCATATTCCTCAAGATACTTGGACTGCACTTCGCAGGTGACATATGCCCAGTCGCGGGTCTTGTATGCCACAGCGTCCCCATAGCATAAAAAGCCTATGAAGGCAATATCCGCGGCGCAGCATGTCATGGCAAATCTTCCGGGAACAAAGGTTCCCTTGGGCGTTTCCTTTCCTCTGTATATCATAGCAAGGAATCTTACCTTCTTACCGACATATTTCGGCAGATTGTCCATGCAGTCAAGATAAAACAGGCCGTAATCGTCATCAGGTATTTCAACGATATCGGCATTCATATCATACGGAAGCTCGATCTCGTCATCATATCCTGCCTCTTCGCCCTCGGCCGCTTCGAAAACGGTCTGAGCTCTTCTGTTCAGGGTGCGGACCAGTCTTCTCAGGGTGTTCTTTTTGGTGTTGGCATTGCACTTATTGAAGATGACAAGTTCCGTGAACTGCAGCATCTCGTTCATCATCTGGCGCATATTAGCCATATAGGTTTCAAACGTGACGGCATCGGCTATGGTGATGATCTGTGAAAGTTCCCACCTTCTCGGGAAGCCCTGTTCAAGTATCCTTGAAACGCTCCAGGTGCCGTTCCATTCGATCATTACCCTGTCGGCCTTGTAGTTCTTAACGCAGTCCATAAGGAAGAGAGGTCTGAAATCCTCTTCGTTCTCCACTTCAACTATGGTGACTTTGCGTTTTGCAAGTTCCTCTTTGTCATATTCGACTTCGCCCTGTTCGCAGACTATGAGCAGAGTGCTCTTGCCTTCGGTGAAGTCGTCGTCCATCAGGGTATCTCGTATAAAAGTTGTTTTTCCTGCATCAAGAAAACCCAGGATCAAAAATACGGGAGTCATTATTTAAAAACCTCTTCTAACTTATCTTCCTTAAGATCGGAGCCGATAACGCAGAGTTTTCCTGTGTAATCGGGCTGGCCGTCTCTGATCTCATATTCTTCGGGCACAAGATCGAAATATATCCAGTTTCCGTCCGTTCCCATAACCATGCCCTTTGCGCGGAGGATCTTTCCGAATTCCTCGGTATATGCGAGTTTCTTAAGTATCTCCTCAAGGGCTGCCCTGTCATATTTGTGCGGAGTTTCCTTGCCCCAGCTTGTGAATACTTCATCCGCATCATGACCGTGGTGATGATGGTGGTGATGATGGTGATGGCATTCGCACTCGGGATCGTCGCACTCCTCTCCGTCATGGTGATGATGGTGGTGATGATGCTCGTGCTCATCCTCGTCGTCATCATCGTCATCGTCGTGATGGTGGTGATGATGCTCGTGCTCATCTTCGTCGTCATCATCGTCATCGTCATGATGATGGTGGTGATGGTGATGTTCATGTTCATCCTCGTCGTCATCGTGATGATGGTGATGATGGCACTCGCACTCGGGATCGTCGCACTCATCGTCATCGTCGTCATGAGCATGCTCTTTTATCTCTGCAAGCAGCTGATCCGCAAAACTCTCCTTCTTCTCCATGGCAGCAAGGATGATGTCCTGATCCAGGCTGTCCCAGGGAGTTGTGATGATCGTTGCGTTGGGGTTGTGCTCCTTAAGAAGCGCAACGACCTCTTCGAGTTTTGCATCCGTAAGGTTCTGAGTACGGCTCAGAACTATCGTCTTGGCGCTCTCAACCTGATTGTTGAAGAATTCGCCGAAATTCTTTATGTAAACCTTTGCCTTCTGTGCGTCAACAACCGTGGAGAATGAATTGAGAGCCGCACCGTGAAGCTTGTCCTCAACATTTTGAACAGCTTTTATAACATCTGAAAGTTTTCCGACACCCGAAGGCTCAATGATGATCCTGTCGGGATGGAACTGATCAACGACCTTCTGCAAAGCCTCTCCGAAATCACCTACCAGAGAGCAGCAGATACAGCCGGAATTCATCTCCGTTATCTCTACGCCGGCATCTTTAAGGAAACCTCCGTCAATGCCGATCTCACCGAATTCATTTTCGATAAGGACAACCTTTTCGCCCTTGAAAGCGCCGCCCAGGAGCTTCTTGATCAGCGTTGTCTTACCTGCTCCCAAAAATCCCGAGATTATGTCTATTTTCGTCATATTAAACCCATCCTTTCCTCGGACAAATCCGAAATCAACATATTATTATATGTCTTTTCCGCCAAATAGTCAAGAAATTAAGGTCAGCGCCGATATATCGGGCGTTGCGACCAATGAATAATTGGTATGGTAGATCACAAAACCGGGTTTTGCGTTTGCAGGTTTTTTGACTTCTTTTTTCTTAACATAATCCACTTCGACCTTGCCGTCCTTTGCCGCCGAAGAGAAATGCGCTGCCAGTGCTCCCGCATATTCGAATGCCTTGTCCGGTACTTCTTTGTTTCCCGTCTGCATAATGACATGCGATCCGGGACAGCCCTTTGCATGGAACCACCAGTCGTTGTTGGAAGCAAGACCGAAGGTCAGTTCATCATTCTGCATATTGTTCTTTCCGACATAAAAATGTATGCCCTCGGGAGAGACAAAATGCATCGGATTGCTCCTGATCTTTGTCTTCTGAGCGCCTTTTGCATTCTTTGAGGCATGAAATCTTATGTAGCCGCTGTCCGTGAGTTCCTTCTTTATCTGCGCAAGATCGTTTTCATCGGAAGCCATATCCAGAGACAGTGCGACACTTCTTAAATGCTCCAGGGCTTTTTCCGTCTCATCGATATATACGGTCAGAGCTTCGTTTGTCCGCTTCAGTTTCGAATACTTCTCATAATATCTCTTGGCGTTCTGAATCGGGGTAAGCTCGCTGTCAAGCGGTATGGTTATCTCTTCACCGGTATAATGATCCAGCGTCTTAAAGCTCTTCTCTCCTGCCTGCTGTCCGTAGCCGTATGCCGTGAGGAGTTCTCCGTATACACGGTATTTGTCCCTCTTTAAGGTGTCCTCCATCTGCTTCTGCTGCAGGGAAAGCTTCTTTGCTTCCCTTTCGATCGCGGTGTTCACGATCTTTCTCAAGTCCGCGGATTTCTGTCTTATAGCCGTCTGCGCATTCTTTTCCGAATAGAAATCGTAAAGAAGATCCGAGACCGAATCGTAATTCTTTAGGGATACCCCTTCGCTTTCAACGCCGGTCAGCGGGATAACGGAAAACTCCGAGGGCACACCGTTCTCAAACAAAATGAAGGGACTGAATTTCTTTTCCCTTATCTCATCGGTTATTCTTTTTATGCACTTGAAGAGGTGAAGACCGTAATCATCTCCCAGCTCGTTCGCCGCCATTCTGCCTTCGAGTCCGGCGCGTCTGATCATCTCTTCCGCCGCCATGGGACTAATGCCTGTAAGACCCGAATATATGGCTTTAGATATCGGCTGGCTTCTTGTCAACACCTTTTCCCTGAATTCGTCAAAGTCCATTGTCAGCGGATTTCCGCGGTCGTCGGTTCCGGGAAGGAAATAATCGCGTCCGGGAAGGACCTCTCGTACGGAACTCATAAACGAATTGACCCTCTTGATAGAATCCAGTATCCTGTAATCCTCATCGGTAAGGATGATGTTGCTGTATTTACCCATTATCTCAGCAATGAGATGTTTTCTTTTTAAGTCTCCCATCTCGTCCAAATGTTCAACGGTAATGTCCACCATTCTTTCGAGGCTTTCCTCTTCCCTGAAGCCCTGGCGTATGTCAAGCACCCTTGCGCTGTTGAAATGCTTTCTCAGAAGCATGCAAAAAGCAGGGGCCGTCATAGGGCTCGGCTTGTTCTCCTCCGTCAGATATATGAGGGGCAAAGAAGCATTCGCCGATATGAGAAGCCTCAGGTTTTCTTCCGCTTTTATCGTAAGCAGTATCTCGTCTTTTTCGGGCTGGGATATCTTCGATATCCTTCCGCCCTTTATGCGCCTGTTAAGTTCATCTGTCAGACAGGCAACCGTGATCCCGTCAAATGCCATAAATACCGTCACCTACCTTATCGGAAGAATGTGCATCGGAGCCGAAAGTGAACTTCGTACCTCCGAGTTGTTTATATCTCTCCATGATCTCATCCGAGGGATGAACATGTTTTATGCATGTATATGCGCCCTTTGTGTTCACCTCGAGAGCCTGTTCCCTCCTGATGATCACATTGAGTATGGCGTCTATGGTCTCTTCATTTCTTTTATATATGCCCTTAAAGTACTCCTCGGGCGGACAGTCTATCAATTCCTTCGGGACATAACGGGCTATATAATCAATGTGCGCAAGCGACGTAAAGAAATCATATTCCTTAACGCAGGCCAGCATATGCTTAAAGTATTCCTCTATCAGTTTGTCGGCACCGTACTTGAACCAGAGTTCGGGATAGAAAGGTTCCTCGTCGTTCACGAGATGGACGGAGCCCAGCACCACATCAAAGTGATACTTTTCCACCGCCTCCCTGTACTTTTTCACTATGTCGGGTCTTCCGGGACGAAGTCCGAGTTCTATGCCTGACAATATCTGTATCCTGTCACCGCAGAAGTTCCGTACCTCTTCAAGTGCCCTGAAGTATTCATCTATATCAAAGGTAAAGAGGGGTCTGTCATCAAAGTCGGGATGAAGGGCCATCACATCGGGGCCGTTGAAATCCCTTGTCGCTTTGCGGTATTTTTCGGGATAATCCTCATCCCAGTGTTCCGTAAATGCGATCCTGTCAATTCCTTTTTTTATTGCCGCCTCCGCGGATACCGGCATAATGGCACCGGAATCCGTGGAAAAGCGTGTATGGATATGTAGATCTTCTTTCATTTTCTGCCTGCTTTCTTATTATGAAACGGCTCTCGGCCGGCAGAAAACATTGTACTTTATGACCGTGTTTCAGTCAAGCGTAACAACGCGGTACACCGTGAATTCGTAGGAAAGTTCCCTGCCCGGCGCACGTATCGTAAAACCTTTGAGTTCAAAGCATATTTTCACTTCATCTCCTCTTTTTGCCGAAGCCGGTTCATCATCGGTCTGTACCAGCTTTCCGTTTATTGAAACCAAAACTCTCTCCAGATGCGGTATCTCATCCTCAAGTGCAGCCGAGAGAGCCAGCTCGTACACCTCGTATGCGGTAAGGCAGGCATCGGGCTCATATATTCCCTTTGCAAGGTTTGTTGCCGCGACATCCGCAGCCCACGCAGCCGCCCTGTCTATCCGGTCCTTCTGTTTAAGTACAGTCTTAAGCACATATCTCTTATAACCGACCATAACAAAAGAAAGGCAGAACAGCATCCCAAATATCATGATCAATCTTGAACATCTCATAAATATAAACCTTTATCAGCGAAACCTCCCCCGAGAGAAACACGACGGGACCGGCTACCGCAAGCAGTATCAGTATAAGTCTCATCAAAAAATCTTCAAAATCCGTAGAATATCCTACCTCCTTCGGTCAAATCCTTATGTTGTTCTCCGTAATCTCGGAAGATATATGGATAAAGCGGAGAGTTTCTCTTCCCTTCGATGCCGATGACCTCATATTCCGGATCCATCCCCACTATCTCCCCCACCGTCCTTACATAAACGGCGTCATCTCCCATTTCGGCCGTTGCCTCGGAAATGGATACATATTTCAGCTCATCACAGAGTCCGACGAACTGAATAAGCGGAAAGAACACAAGTACTGTCAGAAACGTCAGGACCGCGGCAATGCTGTCAAAACCGTTCATATTCCCTCCTCAGAGTACGCTGAGCGCAATAAGCTCCTCATAGGCATCCATAAGATAAGCCGTGATGCCGATAAGAAGAGCAACCCCAAGGGAGAAGATCAAAAGATCCGCTCCCCTGTTGATAAGTGTATGTTTCATCCTTCCCCCTATTTCTGAACGAAGCTCAGCGAACTGATCAAACCGTTCTCGTTTCTGTGTATGCCGGCCTCGAAGGTCGCATTCGGGTTGATATAGAACATTGTTTTTGACCTGTCGCTCATGTATTCCTTTGCTTCGGCATAGGTCACCATATTTCTGTCATCGTAGCCGCAAAGGCTTCCGGAAGAACAGTTGAAAGCAACACCGTCGGTATTCTGGGACCCTGATTTTAAGAAACTTCCGTTTTTCACGTATATTGTTACATTTGTGTCGGAAAGCTTGTTTATGAGATCCTTTATCTCCGCTCCGGATGCCGTGCTGCCGCTTCCGTCATACATCGCATAGGCTATATCCGCATATCTGTCCATCAGGCTGTCATACTGGGCGTTTGCCGAGTAGATCGTGTCCTTTGACTTATTGTACATCGACATGCCTATCACGATAAAACCGACCGTCATAATGATCCCAACCGAAAAGTAAATGATTTTTTTTACGATATCCATATTATCTCCTTTTTTCTATTGTAATTTTGTTTGCCGCATCGTTTTCATCGAAACTCACGGACACATGATATTGTTCCAGAGGACTTATGTAATAAACGGAAGAGGTGTTTCTAAGCTCCGACATATTGTTTCCGTCTATATAAAATCTTCTTCCGTCATTCACCACCTCTATTGGTATGTCCCGGGTGGCATACATCCTCCTTATGTAGGATATGACCCTGCTTCCGTCGACCTCGCTTCCGTCAAAACGCAGCAGGTCATATTCCTTAAGTTCCCCGAGTGCAGCTTCTTCACGCGCCGATATGCCACGGCCGAGTTCCGCCGCCCTCGAATAAATGTTTATGCTTATAACCGCAAGGGATACGGTGATCACGATCCCCACCGCAAACAGTATGAATTCTTTGATCACAGACATTTCTACCTCCTGTCAGAGCCCGAGCATATCAAACATCTCTTCCATGCCGGCAAGAGTAAGTTTCAGGAACGGAAGGATGAAATAACCACCAAGCATGATCACCCCGGGCAGCCAAGCCATGATGTCGGTAATGTTTTTCCTGTTCTCGATCATAATGGTGTTTTCGAGTTCTTCCATCTTGACCATGCTCTCTCTGTCCGATACGATATCCGCAAAGGCCTCTTCCGTCCCGACCTCGTCCACGCACAGAAAACCGTCCGCTATGCTCTCGAAATATGGGTTCTTGCGTCTGCCTTTTTCCTTAAGGGTCTGCAGCGCAGCTTCCGGTCCCGCGGACCATGTGTTTAGGCATTCCCTGATCTCCGGCCCGAAGGCTTCCGCAAACAGCTCCAGATCCGAAAGAAGAGTTGTGACCGTAATGCTCTCAAGTCTTCTCTCCATAACAAGCACCATCTGCATACGCTTTATCTCTTCGACCATCACCGATCTGTTCCTTGCCTTCTTATATAAGAGTTCCAGAACAGGCATAACGCCGGATATGAGTCCCAGGATAGGAAGCATTATCCTTCCGCCGGTTGTATGGTGAACCCCCGAGATCAGCCCGAAAGCGATCGGGAACGAAAAGGCAAGGGTCATCTTAAAGAGCACGGATGCCACGGTATCGTTTGAAGCCGTCTCAAACAATAGTTTTCTGATACCGGTGCAGGCTGCGCCGCTGTTATCCTCAAACCTTCCGTAGAACCGTAAAAGCGTGCCGTGTACGTTTGTTGTGCCGCTTCTCCTTCCGGCCTTCCCCGCATCCGAAACCATGCGGTATATGAAAAAGGCCGTGAGAAATGCCGAAAGCAGGACCGTTTTGCCGTTTCCCCCGTAAAAATCAAGCATATCTTTCGAAAAGGACAGACCGATCTTGCGAACAGCTCCGAAAAGCAGCACGGGCAGCACCGCAACCGTCATATAACCCGAGAACATGTAGCGGGTCTTTCTTGAAGTATACAGTTCGTTCGTAACTCCCGCCCGCAATATGTCGATGTTTTCGGCAAAAACGGAATCCTTCTTCTCTCCTGTCCCGTCCCCGAATTCCGAAGCCTCATAAGCCTGGATCAGAAAGAGTTTCAAAAAGCGGTTTCTTATCCCCTTCCCCGCATATTCCCTGACCTTCTCCCGTCTGTTTCCGAGAAGCAGGATATCATATATTTCCTCCGCATTGTTCCTGATCTCCGGATCCATCCCGGCCGCCGCTTCCTTGACCGCCTCTGGTATGTTTCCAAGGTTCATGTATTTCTTCCTGACAGCGGCAAAGTAGGCAGGGAGCTTTGCATAAAGCAGGTTCCTCAGTCTTCCGGTCAGTATCTCCGGTATCTCCCTCAGCATGATGTAAGCCACAAAAGCCATGGCACAGAGAGTGAAGATGTCCGCTCCGTTAAGTATCAGCACAAAGCTCATTCCGAGGACGGATGCAGTGAACGAGACAAAGATAATCTTTCCTGCCTTTTCTTCAAGCACCGTCCGACTGTAAGGACAGATCTCCGCCAGCCCTTCCTCAACCCATTGCCGGTAACGGCCAAAGACATTTAATATTCCCGTCATGCTGAACCTCGCTGATCCGTTCTATGCATCGCAGACCTCCCTTTCTCCGCATATGTATGTCAATGCCGAGAGCGCTTATCGCTTCGCTCCTCGCCAGCCTCTCGTCGCTATAGCCTCCGGCATTCAGCCTTGCATTCGTAAAATCCGTGACCATATCCGAAGTATCCTTGTAATGTGCGGTAAACAGTATGGTCTCAGCAGTCTTTGCGATATCGGTGAGGGTCACCGCCATTTCGGGTGTGTTGACCTCCCCCACCGCGAAGACCTGTCCCGTGGTCTTTTTTGAAAAACCGAGCACACGGTCCGCAGGGTCGGTGTCCGACACCCTTAGTGTCAGAGTGTTCGCATCCGGCAGAAAATCGCGGATGTTCAGTTCAAAGCTTTCCGCTTCGATCACCCTGATGCTCCTCTCCTTCCCTATCTCTATGAGAAGAGCTCTGAGCAGGGTAGTCTTTCCGCTGGCCGTCTCCCCGGTGATGCCTATGCTCTTCCTTGTATGTATGATGTCATATAATAGTTCTTTAAGTTTCTCATCCTCTACCAGCTGATCGAGCGATGTCCTCGGCACGGTGTCGAACTTCCTCACAAGCCCCGCCCACGAATCCGAGAAAGGCGGCCTGGTGACCGTCACACGCCTGCCGTCCGGAGTATCCGCGACTATCCTCGGTGTCCTCTTTGTCAGTTCCCCGGCTCCCGTATTCTTTATGAGATTACGCAGTACACGGATCATCTCATCATCGGAGTCGAAGGATAAAAAGCCGAGCCTTACCGGTACGCCCGCAACCATCACATGTATGCTGTCCCTGCTGAAGTTCTTCTTTTCCTCCGCATCGTTCCCCTTCAGATATTCGCGGTAGTCATAATTATCCTTCGTGCAGCCTGACATCCCCAGCTGTATCTCTTCTATGCAGCCCTTCTGCCACATAAGCGAGTCGACCTTTCCGAACCCCATCGCGCCGGCATATACCATCGACGCAAGGACCTTAAGCTTGTCCGTATATGTCAGATTCCCGCATATGTTTGCATAGGCATCCTCTATGTACTCCCCCGACAATTCTCCCGTGCATAGGGCCACATCCTTGAAACGGCTCTCCCATAGTTTTTCAAACCCCCGACCTTCACCGGTCCTGTCGGCGCCGTAAAGTGCCAATTCGAAGCGTCCCCATTGGTTGTCAGCATTGTTAAATATAGAATTAACTTCCTGTTCCGCCGGTTGTTTCACCTCCGACAGCCATTTGTATACCACGGCATTCACGACATTTCTCGGTCCTTTAAGTCCGCTGCAGCAGGTTCCGAGTGCTTCC
>JAEEGL010730432.1_pt1 | contig 12275 bp, 13 predicted proteins | sample 9134231 | NCBI WGS metagenome assembly JAEEGL01 (sample SAMN16246548, study PRJNA631951) | gut metagenome | biome: gut microbiome; feature: rumen; material: fiber-attached | host: Bos | place: Iran: Karaj | collected 2018-10 | reverse complement strand
GTCCCGCTCATCGGAGATGTAAGACAGGGGGAACTGCAGGGTCTCGTAGAGGCCGCTGGCGATCAGCTCCTCCGCCACCCCCACCAGATGGGCCGTGACGCCGATGTGACGGATCTTGCCCTGGGCCTTGGCCTCCAGCATGGCCTCGTACATGCCGGTCCCGTCGCCGGGCCGCCAGCACTGCTTGACGCAGTGGAACTGATAGAGGTCGATATAGTCGGTGCGGAGCTCCCGCAGGCTGATCTCCAGATCCTTCCAGAAGGCCTCCGGGGTCTTCGCCTGGGTTTTGGAGGCGATATAGAGCCTGTCGCGCATGCCGGAAAAGGCCGCGCCGAGCTTGGTCTCGCTGTCGGAGTAGGCGCGGGCGGTGTCGAAGAAGCGCATGCCGCCGTCGTAGGCCGTGCGCAGCAGCCGGACCGCCTCCTCCCGGCTGATCCGCTGGATGGGCAGGGCGCCGAAGGCGTTCTGCGGAACGGTGATACCGGTCCTGCCAAGGGTGATCTGTTTCATGGCGGCGTGCCTCCCGTCTTGTCTTTTCCGCTCTGTATTCCTGCATTCTGCCTGCCCCATGCGGTTTGCCGGGTGTTTTTGCTGCACGCCGTTCCGTTCCGGACAGGCTGCGCGCAAAAGGCAGACGCCTGCGCCGACTTTGAAGGATCAATGTCCCGTTCTTCCCGAAAACTCGATCAGCAGCCCGGTCAGACAGGTGTCGTCATACTTTGTGCCCTGATAGACGCCGCCAATCTCAAATCGAAAGCTTGCCTTCTCACCGTTCCGGACCTTCAGATTGAATTTGGAAATATCGATATACTGCTGCTTGATGGTATCCTCCAAAACGATGGCGGCGACAAAGTCTCCGTTGAAATACATTTTGAGTTCCCTGACTCTGTTGTTTTCGTTCCAGTTTCTTTCCGTCGCGGCATAGCCGTTTACAACGCACAGCTCCCGAAAGACGATGTCGGTCTCGTAATCTTCACCGCCCACCAGACAGCTCTGCTCGATCTCGATGTATTCGCCCACGCCGTCGCCCGCAACGCCCTCGACCCAGGAAGTCCCTCGGTCCGTGGATTGGACGTTCGACGGCGAATACGAATAGTTTCCCTGGGGTTCAAGGGTCGACGAGGCTGTAACGACGGTCTCAAAGCTGTCAACGCTGCACCAGCTGGAGCAGCCGTCCGTCAGCCACTCCTCCCAGCCAAAGGAACGGGCGTCCGCACCGTAGACGCTGCCGTCCGCATTCAGATCGACAAAATCCAATGTATACGACGGGTACAGCGTCTCCGCCTCCGGCTCCGGGAAGGAAGACACGGGACTGCTCCCCGCCTCCGGCTCCGGGGCGGAAGACACGGGACTGCTTCCGGCCTCCGGCTCCGGGGCGGAAGACACAGGGCTGCTCCCGGCCTCCGAAGACCCGGCGCTGCCTGCCTCCATGCTCGCGATCCTGCTCCGGAGCTCCGAAATTGTCTCGTCTCCGGCCTTTTTTTCCCTGTAAAGCCTGGCGATCGCCAGGGCCATAGCCGCGATAAGCGCAAGCGCGAGTATCGTCAGGATCACGGACAGGCTCCGCCCTGTTTTTTTCTGTTCCACGTTTTGAACCTCTTTCCCCGGAATGGCCAATGCGCCTTTTCTTCGCGTATTATACCCAATCCGCGCAAAGTTGTCAAGCGCTCAGGGCCCGTGAGGGGCCGTCTTCTTATGACGGGTCGTTCAGGATGCCCACGAAGAACGGAACGCCGGTCTCGACGTCGATCAGCATGTAGACGAAGGGGCGGTCCAGGATGATCTCCTTCGGTTCCATGGGCATGGCGCCCTTCCCGTTCACCTCCACCGCGGTGGCGGCCCCCGCCCGGGTCCCCTGCTCGCCCACGGAGATGAAGCTTCTATGCAGGACCCGGTTGATATACAGATTGCCCTTGGCGGAGCCGATGCCGGACAGCTCCGCCCGATCCGGATCAAAGGCCAGGGGCATGCCCAGCTCCTTCAGCGCCTCGCCCAGCTCCGTGCCGTAGCGGGTCTCAAATTTTGGCATGGCCGTGAAAACCGTGGTCTGCTGCGGTTCGGTCAGCAAGGCGCGGAGCGCCGGGCCGTCCAGGCTGTCCAGCAGGGCCTCGGGGCTGACGCCCTCCGCGGGCAGCAGCGCCGCAAAGCCGTATTTCCCGCCCGCATAGGGCTTGATGAAGCCGACGGCCCGATCGCTCTCGAGATAGCTGTTTTCAGAACCGCGCATCATCTCCACCGCTCGTATCGTACCGTCCGCGCAGCGGAAGTCCCCGGCTTTGACGTTGTTTGCCCGATAGGGCTCCTCCCATCGGGCCTCGAAGGCCAGGGCGTTGACCAGGTACATGACGGCGTCCTCCGGGATCTCGTCCAGGATCTCGGGGATCATGCCGTCGGTCTTCTCCTTCACCCAGGCGTTGATCTCCTGCTTGGTTTGCTCGTCAAAGGGAGCGCTGCGGGCGTCCGCCCCGTAGCAGTCGGCGTTGGTCTGGAGAAAGTCCCGGTTCACCTCCAGCGCTCCGTCGTCCCGGAACCAGATGGCGTCGGCCAGCTTCAAGCTCCCGTCCTCCTGGAGCGTGTCCAGGAAGGCGCGGAAATAGTCGTTCAGCGCGGCCCGGTCCATTCCCAGGACCGCCTCCATCTGCCTCAGGGTCTCTCCCTTGGCCCCGTTGGCGATCATAGCCAGGGCGCAGGCCGCCGACAGGGGCGAGAGCAGGCTGTTCTTCCCCGTTTCCCGGCCCGCCCGGAAAAGCCTCAGAGCGAAGTCCGCGGCGGCGTCCTGCTGGAGCTCCGTGGGACGGTGGAGCTCGGCGGGGCGATTGGGCGTGACGCCCTCCATCAGATCGGCGGCCCGGGCCTGGGGGATGCAGCCGCTGTAGCCCAAAACCAGGGCTGCGATCAGCAGCAGGCAGATCCAGCTTTGTTTTTTCATGCTTCACACCTTCCTTTTTTCGCTTGTCGCACTTGGTCGGCCCCTCCGGTCTGACGGACGGGAAGGGCCGACGTATCCCGCAGGGGCAGCTTATTCCTGCGCCGGGTCCAGCATGGTCCCGAGGAAGAAGGGCAGGCCGGTTTCCAGGTCGATGAGCATATAGACGAAGGGACGGTCCAGGACCACCTCCTTCGGATTCTCAATGAAGCCCTCGGCGTCCATCTCCACGGCGGTGACCGCTCCGGCCCGGGTTCCCTGCTCGCCCACGGAGATGTAGGTCTTATGCAGGACGCGGCCGATATAGAGATTATCCGGGCAGAAACCCATGGGCTGGAATTCCGCCTGCATTCCGTCAAAGGCCTTCGCCATCCCCATGGCCTTCAACACAGCGGACAGCTCCACGCCGTAGCCGGTCTCGAACTTCGGCAGAGTCGCGAACACCGTGGTGGACTGGCGATTGGCGAACAGCTTCAGCAGGGCGGCGGCGTCCAGGGAGCTCAGATAGTCGGCCACGCTGACGCCCTGCTTGGGCAGCAGGGCCGCAAAGGCGTACTTTCCGCCCTTGTAGGGCTTTACAAAGCCGATGGCTCCCTCGTCCTCCAGATACTGGCCCTCCTCGGAGCTCAGGAAGGAGACCCTCCGCTTCTCCCCGTTCCGGGCGGTGAATTCGCCCTCCTGCACCTGGTATTCGTCGTAGGGCTCCGCCCACTCGGCCTCAAAGGCCAGGGCGTTGATCAGATACATGACGGCGTCCTCCGGGATCTCATCCAGGATCCCCGGGATCATCCCGTGGGTCCTCTCCTTGACCCAGCTGTTGATATCCGCCAGGGTGCTCTCGTCAAAGGGGGCCAGGAAGGCGTCGGCGTCGTAGCTGTCCGCCAGCTTTTGCAGGAAGTCCCGGTCCGCCAGGAAGCCGTCCCGGTCCGTAAACCAGACGGAGTTTGCCAGGTGCAGCTCCCCGCCCTCCTGGGCGTCCAGCAGATTCAGATAGCTGCGGAAAAAGGCGTTCAGCTGGTCTTTGCTCAGGCCCAGGGTCTGCTCCATCTGCGCCAGGGTCTCTCCCTCCGCCCCGTTGGCCGTCATGGCCAGGGCGCAGAGCACCGACAGGGGCGAAAGCAGGGTGTTTTTGTCCGCCTCGTTCCCGGCCCGGAAGAGCCGCAGGGCGAAGTCCGCGGCGGCCTCCGCCGCGGCGGGGTCCACAGCAGTGCTCTCAGCCTTCAGCGCCTTGATCTCCGCCATCAGGTTCACGGTTTTCTGCAGGGCAGGCTGCGCCTCGGTCTGGGGAGGCGTCTGACCGGTGCCTGCGGGCTCCTTGGAAGCTCCCGCGGGGCTTCCCCCGGCGCAGCCTCCCAGCTGCAAAGCCAGGGCGCAAATCAGCAGCAGGCACAGGGCGGTTTTGATCCGGTTTCGTTTCATGGTATGATCTCCTTTCCTTCCAGTCCCAGCAGGGACAGCAGATTCTGATAGTCCTCCTCCGTTAACTCGAAGCGCAGCTCGCCCCGCAGGAGGCTCCTGTTTTCCAATGTGTAGCTTTCGCTTCGTCCCTCCGGGTCGGTCAGCAGCAGCTGCACCGCGCTGGGACGGGCGTTTTGATCCGGCCCTTCGCCGGCTTGTATCCCCTCGGGGTCGCTGAAGATGCCGGGGTCCAGCCGCCGGATCAGCTCATAGACCCGGGCGGCCGCCTGGGGGTCCAGGGTTTCCGCCGACACGAAGTTGTCCGCCTCGCTGCGGCAAAGCTCCACCAGCACGGTGCCGCCGTTCAGACCCTGCTCCGCGTTCATCTCCGGGTCCTCGGTTTTGGCCGCGTCCCCGTCGATGACGCCCTTGGCAATGATCCCGCTCGGGGCAACGTTCTCCGGAGACCCCCCCTTAGACGCTTTCCCGTCCAGCCCCGGCAGGATCGCCGCGGCGCTGATCACCAGCACCAGGGCCAGGGGAACGCAGAGGCCCGCGACCCGGCGCCGGGTCCGGCGGCGCTGCTCCAGGGTCTCGTCGATGCGGCGGTGGAGCTCCGCCGTGTAATCCTGCATTTCTCTCATAGCAGCTGCTCGCCCTCCTCTCCCAGGATGTTACGCAGGGTCTTCTTCGCGCGGTAGAGCAGGTTGTCCACCTGCTTGCTGTTTTTCTTCATGATCCGGGCGGCCTCCTCGTAGGAGAGGGCCTCGAAGTAGATCAGATGCACCGCCAGGCGCTGCTCCTCCGGGAGCCGGGCCAGGGCGGCGTTCACCACCCGCTTCCGCTCCGAGTCCAACGCCCGCTGCTCCAGCTCCCGCTCCTCCGTCAGCGCCTCCGCCTCCGTCAGCGCCGTCTCCCGCAGGCTTTTGCGGTGCTTCAGGTAGTTCAGCGCCCGGCTCTTGCCCAGCATAAAGAGGTAGGTTTTCAGGGAAACCTTGAAGTTGTAGCGGCGCTTGTGGACGAAGAGCTCCGTCATGGCGTCCATGGCGATGTCCTCGGCGGCGGGCTCGTCCTGCACATAGCGGTTCACAAAGAAGACCAGCGGATAAAACAGCTCCTCCATTATGGCGTCGATCGCGCGCTCGTCGCCATCCAGGAAACGGCGGTAGCTGTCAGCACCCTTGTCCATTGGGATCCTCCTGTTTCCGATTGGGTCACGTCTGACCCTTTCACCTATTATACAACTTAGACGTTTGAAATTCCTTATGGTTCTGAAAAAATTTTTTCCCTTTCCCCATGGTTGACGCGGCCCCCCCGGGGTGGTATAATTTGATATCATCCCACCATAGAAAAGAGATTCCAATGACTGCTGCGTTTGCTTTACAGAGCGCTCTGCTGGGCGTGGGGCTGGCCATGGACGCCTTTTCCGTCTCCCTGGCCAACGGTCTGCGGGAGCCCGGGATGGGCAGCGGCCGCATGGGTAAAATTGCCGGAGTCTACGCCGGCTTCCAGTATCTGATGCCCCTGCTGGGCTGGGTCTGCGTCCACACGGTGGTGGAGCTCTTTTCCTCTCTGGAGAGGCTGATCCCCTGGTGCGCTCTGCTGCTCCTGGGCTGGATCGGCGGGAAAATGCTGGCGGAGGGTCTGCGGGAACAGCACGCCGACCGGGAGGCCAGAACGGATCACCGGCTCTCCGGGCGGGATCTGATCGTCCAGGGCGTCGCCACCTCCATCGACGCCCTTTCGGTGGGCTTCACCATCGAGCAGTATGATTTCGTCACCGCGAACTTCGCCTCTCTCATCATCGGCGGCGTGACCTTCGTGATCTGCATGGCGGGCCTCGCCATCGGCAAAAAGGCCGGGACCAGGCTCTCCCGCTACGCCTCCATCCTGGGCGGCGTCATTCTGATCGCCATCGGCTTCAAAATCTTTTTGGAGGGGCTCCGGTAAGAAAAGCTTCTTGCCTTTTGCGAGCGGGTATTATATAATACAGTCGGAGCGGGAACTCTGCCTGCTCCGACTTTTCACTGTGTACAGGGGGGCGATTCCCATGGATGCGAAGCGCACTGTCTCCACCGCGGCGGCCCGCGGCTTTTACAACCGGTTCGTCAAGCGGCTGCTGGATCTGATCCTGGCGGGGCTGGGTCTGATCCTGCTGTCCCCGGTCTTTCTCGGGGCGGCCCTGGCCGTCAGACTGAGCTCCAAGGGGCCGGTGATCTTCCGGCAGAAGCGGCTGGGCCGGGACGGAAAAGAGTTCGATTTCTACAAGTTCCGCTCCATGGTGGTGAACGCCGAGAAGACCGGCTCCGGCGTCTACAGCGGCAAGGGCGACCCCCGGGTCACCAAGGTGGGCCGCTTCCTCCGGGCCAGCTCCATCGACGAGCTGCCCCAGCTGATCAACATCCTCAAGGGCGACATGGCCCTGATCGGTCCCCGGCCGCCCCTGACCTACCACCCCTGGCCCATCGGAGAATACGACGCCTTTCAGCGCCACATGTTCGACGTTCGCCCCGGCATCACCGGCTGGGCCCAGACCCACGGCCGCAAGGACGTGGAGTGGCACCGCCGCATCGAGCTGAACGTCTGGTACGTGGAGCACGTAAGCTTCCGCCTGGACCTGCGGATCTTCTTTCTGACCATTTTCAAGATCTTCACCAACGCCGACAACGCCAACGTCGGCGAGACCCTCAGGAAGGACGAAGCAAAGCCCGCCGACCCGGCAAACGAGAGGTAATCAGCCATGTTAAAGCTCATGTATATCACCAACCGGCCTGAGATCGCCCAGATCGCCGAGACCGCCGGCGTGGACCGGATCTTTGTGGATATGGAATTCATCGGCAAGGACGAGCGGCAGAAGGGACTGGACACCGTCAAGTCCCACCATACGCTTCAGGATGTGGCCGCCATCAAGGGCGCCGTGGAGACCGCGGAGCTCCTGGTCCGGGTGAACCCCATCCACGGGGCCCTGCCCGACTACCCGGATTCCCGGGCGGAGATCGACGGCGCCATCGCCGCCGGGGCGGACATCCTTATGCTGCCCTACTTCAAGACCGCGGAGGAGGTCCGCAGCTTCCTCCGGCTGGTGGACGGTCGGGCCCGGACCATGCTGCTGCTGGAGACCCCCGAGGCGGTGGAGCAGCTGGACGAGATCCTGGCCCTGCCCGGCATCGACGAGGTCCACATCGGCCTCAACGACCTGTCCATCGGCTACGGCAAGCGCTTCATGTTCGAGCTGCTGGCCGACGGCACCGTGGAGCAGCTCTGCTTCAAGCTGCGGCGGAAGGGCGTATTTTACGGCTTTGGCGGCATCGCCTCCTTGGGCAACGGCATGCTGCCCTCGGAGTACATCATCCGGGAGCACTACCGTCTGGGCTCCGGCTGCGTGATCCTCTCCCGCAGCTTTTGCGACGTCACCAAGGTCCGGCACATCGGCGTCATCAACGCCATGTTCCTCAAGGGCGTCCGGGAGATCCGGGAGCTGGAGGCGGAGTGTGAAAAGCACGCCCGCTTCTTCCGGGAAAATGAAGCCGAGCTGCGGCGGAAGGTGGACCTGATCTGCAAGAGGGCTGCCAAATGAAGCTGCTGCTGACCGGAGCCTGGGCCTCCGCCCGGGACCATGTGGCCGCGCTGGAGGCCATGGGCCATCAAGTGTGCCTGCTGCCCCAGGAGCGGGACCCCCTTCCCTGCGATCCCGCCTGGGTGGAGGGCGTGGTCTGCAACGGCCTCTTTCTCCACCATGATCTCGATGGCTTCCCCGCCCTGCGCTTTATCCAGCTCACCAGCGCCGGGCTGGATCGGGTGCCTCTGGAGCGGATCCGCGCCCGGGGCATCCGGCTTTTCAACGCCCGGGGCGTCTACAGCGTCCCCATGGCCGAGTTCGCCCTCAGCGGCGTGCTGGCCCTCTGCAAGCAGAGCCGCTTTTTCACCGACCGGCAGCGGGAGCGCCGCTGGGAAAAGCGCCGGGATCTGCGGGAGCTGTACGGCAGGGCCGTGACGATTCTGGGCTGCGGCAGCGTGGGAACGGAATGCGCCGGGCGCTTCGCCGCCTTTGGCTGCGCCGTCACCGGCGTGGACCTCTTCCCCCGGGCTGACGTGGCATTCGCGGCCATGCTGCCCCTGGAGCGGCTGGACGAGCTTCTGCCCGGTACGGACGTGCTGGTGCTGACCCTGCCCCTGAGCCCCGAGACCCGGCACCTGCTGGACGCGCGCCGCCTGGCCCTGCTGCCCGCGGACGCCCTGGTGGTGAACATCTCCCGGGGCGCCGTGCTGGACGAAGCCGCGCTGATCGCCGCCCTCCGGGCGGGCCGTCTCTCCGGCGCGGTGCTGGATGTCTTCGAGACGGAGCCCCTGCCCGACAGCAGCCCCCTTTGGACCATGGAGAACGTGATCCTGACCCCCCACAACAGCTTTGTGGGCGAAGGCAACGACGCCAGGCTCAGCCGGCTGATCCTGGACCGGCTGCGCGGGGAGGCCGGGGAATGAGACTTTCCGAGCTGCTGGGGGTCCGCCCCGGCCTCACCGCCATCATCGGCGGCGGCGGGAAGACCACGCTCATGTATGCCCTGGCTGAGGAGCTGAAGGAACGGGGCACCGTCATCGTGACGACCTCCGCCAAGATCAGGGTCCCGGAGCATCTGCCCGTGGCAGACCCCGAAACGCCGGAGGCCCTGGCCGCCCTGTGGAAAAACAGCTCTCCCCTCTGTCTGGGCTCCCCCTGGCCGGAGAACAAGCTGGCAGCTCCGCGGCTGCCCTTCGGGGCTCTGGTTCGGGGGGCGGACTTCGTCCTGGTGGAGGCCGACGGCTCCCGGGGCCTGCCCGCCAAGGCCCACGCGGCCCACGAGCCCGTGATCCCGGCGGAGGCCGGGACTGTGATCCTGGTGCTGGGCGCCGACGCCTTCGGAAAGCCCATTTCTGAGGTCTGCCACCGTCCCGAGCTCTACGCCCAGCGGGCGGGCGTCTCCCCGGATACGCCTCTGACCCCGGAGATCGCCGCAAGGGTCCTCTCCGCCGAAGGTTACGGTAATATTTTTTATGTAAACAAGTGTGAGGATGCAGCAGCCTGGGCAAACGCCGAAGCGCTGGCCCGTTTGGTGTCTGTCCCCGTTATAGCGGGGAGCCTGTGGGATGGATCCTGTAATACTATTATTTGATTAAGACGAGTCTGGAACGCCCTTCGCGCTCCGATTGCCTGTTGCCTCATCCCGACATCCCCCGATTATACAAAGTAAATGGAAGACGTACTATGACAAAACGATTGCTTGTTTTGATCCGCGGGGCCGGGGATCTGGCCTCGGGGATCGCCCTGCGGCTTTGGCACGCGGGCTTTCAGGTCGTGATGACGGAGATCCCCCGCCCCACCACCATCCGACGTACCGTGGCCTTCTCCCAGGCGGTGATCGCCGGAGCGTGCCGGGTGGAGGACGTGGAGGCCCGGCTGGCGGCGGACCCGGAGGAGGCCCGGGCCCTGCTGGAGCGGGGACTGCTGCCTGTGCTGGTGGACCCGGAGCTCCGCTGCCGGGAGGCCCTGCGGCCCGAGGTGCTGGTGGACGCCATCCTGGCCAAGCGGAACCTGGGCAGCTCCATCACCGACGCCCCCGTGGTGATCGGCGTAGGGCCCGGCTTCACCGCGGGGCTGGACTGTCACGCCGCTGTGGAGACCATGCGGGGCCATAGCCTGGGCCGGGCGCTCTATACCGGCTCTCCCCTGCCCAACACCAACATTCCCGGCCTCATCGGCGGCTTCGCCGGGGAACGGGTCCTGCGGGCTCCCGCGGACGGGATCTTCCGGGAGGCTCTCCGAATCGGCGACCGGGTCAAGGCCGGCGACGTGGCCGGCTGGGTGGGCGACGCGCCCATGATCTGCACCCTGGACGGGGTGCTGCGGGGCCTGCTGGCCTCGGGGATCCCGGTCCATGCGGGCATGAAGGCCGGCGACGTGGATCCCCGGAACGACCCGGCATACTGCAAAACCGTCTCCGACAAGGCCCTGGCCATCGGCGGCGGGGTGCTCGAAGCAGCCTTGGGGCTGCTTCGGAAGTTATGATTGCCCTGCGGGCAAGTTATGATTTGCCTGACGGCAAAGTTAAGATTGCGGCTGACGCCGCAAGTTATGATGCCTGCGGCAGTTGCTAACTTGCGAAGCAATCATATCTTGCGAAGCAATCTTAACTTGCGAAGCAATCTTAACTTGCGAAGCAATCTTAACTTGCGAAGCAATCATAACTTTCGCGCAGCGAAATCTTAACTCTCAAAGGAGGCACTATGGAAAACGATATAAAGCTCACGAAGCTCGCCTCCTGCGCCGGCTGCGGGGCCAAGGTGGGGGCCGGGGTGCTGGCCCAGCTTTTGGGCGATCTGCATGTGATCCGGGACGAGAATCTGCTGGTGGGCTTCGACAAGAGCGACGACGCCAGCGTCTATCAGGTCTCCGAGGACCTGGCCCTGGTGCAGACCGTGGATTTCTTTCCCCCCATCGCCGACGATCCCTACGTCTTCGGGGCCATCGCGGCGACCAACGCCCTCTCCGACGTCTACGCCATGGGGGGCGAGCCGAAGCTGGCCCTGAATGTTATGGCGGTGCCGAAGGACTTGCCCGCTGAGGCCGTCCACGAGCTGCTGCGGGGAGGCTACGAGAAATGTTACGAGGCCGGGGTCATCATCACCGGGGGCCACAGCATCCTGGACCCGGAGCCCAAGTACGGCCTGGCGGTGACTGGCTTCGTCCACCCCCAGAGGGTCCTGACCAACAGCGGCGCCCGTCCCGGGGACGTTTTGCTGCTGACCAAGCCCCTGGGCATCGGCGTTTTAACCACCGCCAACAAGGCGGGGCTGGCGGAACCGGAGACCATCGCCTACGCGACGAGGCTGATGACCACCCTGAACAAGGCCGCCCGGGACGCCATGGTGAAATACCGGGTCCACGCCTGCACCGACGTGACGGGCTGCGGTCTCAAGGGCCACGGCACCGAGATGGCCCAGGGCAGCGGCGTGGAGCTCCACATCGACACGACGGGGATCGCGCTGATACCCGAGGCCCTGGAATTCGCCCGGATGGGCATTCTGCCCGAGGGTATGTACCGGAACCGCAGCTTTGCCGAGCCCCACGCGGACCCTGGCCGGGTGCCTCTGGAAATCCAGGACCTGCTCTACGATCCCCAGACCTCCGGCGGTCTGCTGATGGCCGTCCACCCAGAGGACGCGGCGGCCCTGCTGGCGGAGCTGGAGGGCGTCGTCCCCGCCGCCCAGCGGATCGGCGAGGTCCGGGAATACCGCGGCGGAAAGCGCGTTTTTCTGCGCTGAGGAGGAAGGATGAAGAACGATCTGCACGTTGGATTGACCGTCCGGCTCTTCACGGACCGGAAATGCTTCGGGCCCGGCGTGGCGGAGCTGCTGCGGCGGGTGGACGAGGTCCATTCCCTGCGGGCCGCGGCGGCGGCCATGGAGATGGCCTACTCCAAGGCCTGGAAGATCATCAAAAACTGCGAGGAAGCCCTGGACTGCAAGCTGCTGCTCTCCGCCGCCGGGGGCAAAAACGGCGGCGGCGCCGTGCTGACCCCGGAGGCCAGACGGTTCCTGGAGGCCTATGACGCCTGCTGCCGGGAGCTCCGGGCCTATGCGGACCAGCGCTTCGCGGAGCATTTCGCTTTCTATGATACGCTGTAACGCCATATCTCTGCTTTCATACAAAAACGCAGCCGGAAAAACCGGCTGCGTTTTGCAGATTGTCAAAAAACTTTGAAGCGCTTCCCATACAGGCTGATCAGGACAAAAGGGAACGGGGAACAGGCAAAAGGAAACAGGAGAACGCCGTAGTGGCAAACATCGATCAGCTCGCAATTTACAGATACGGTGCGTAATACGCACGCCGGGATCACGTTTTGTTCTTATCGCCGGCGCGGGCGGTATTTCGGGGTTTTCCAAAAGGGGGATGACCCCTTTTGGCCGTTTGAAT
>JAEEGL010171619.1_pt1 | contig 12275 bp, 9 predicted proteins | sample 9134231 | NCBI WGS metagenome assembly JAEEGL01 (sample SAMN16246548, study PRJNA631951) | gut metagenome | biome: gut microbiome; feature: rumen; material: fiber-attached | host: Bos | place: Iran: Karaj | collected 2018-10 | reverse complement strand
TCCACGTCCGCGTCGTTGAACAGCTTCGCCGCGGCCTCGAATTCCGGCTTGACGCGGCACACGTCCGCCGCCACGACTTCCAGGCCGTGGCTCTCCAGCATGGAGATCAGCGTCTTCATGTAATCCACCATGGGATCGCGGAGCCTCGGCTTGTTGTCGTCATATAGTTTAATATACAAGGGAAGGTAGCCAATCTTTATTTTACTCATGCGAATAGCCTCCTATAAAACCCATCTTGTGCACTGTATGCAGGGTTTGTCGTCGTATTTTCCGCTGCCGGCATCCAAGTACCTCTGGTAGTATACGGTTAAGATGCTTCCGTCGCCCAGCTCCACGGAGCATGGGTAGCCCAGGTCGTTGTTGGGTGACAAGTCGTCAATCAGATATTCCTTTGTCCAGGTCTCGCCCTGGTCGAAGCTGACATACGCGTATTCGCCGAAGCCGTGCTCAAGCCGTCGGCCCACGGAGCAGATCAGCGCACCGGAGGAATGCTTCAGCAGATGCGCCGGAGCGCCGGACATGTGCGTGCACTGCCAGGTGCTCCAGGTGCGGCCCCCGTCCGCGGATCGCGTTGTGTATATCGTGTAATCGTTCTCATGGGCGCCTTCGTCCTCCACGCGGATCGCTCCCAGCAGCGTGCCGTCGTCCAGCTCCACCACATGCGGCTCGCTGGTATAGGTCCATTTGATGAAATCCGGTTTTTCGCACAGTCCGCGCTTTTCCCAGGTATAGCCTCCGTCCGTGGAGGCGTAGGCGTAAATCGGCGTTGCGCCGCACTCCTCTCCGGGGCGGGCGTTCTCTGTCTTTTCGATCCATTCCTGCCAATTGGCGGCGTGCACGCGGCCCGATCCGTCGAACGCGCCGGGCTCCAGGGTTTTCTCTGTGGAAGCATAGTACTCCTTCCCCAGCAGGATCAGCGTGCCGTCCTTGCACAGCGTGGGGCCGTGGGGCGCCGCCACGGGGATGCGCACCGGCTCGCTCCATGTGATTCCGTAGTCCTCGGAGACCTTGACGAACGCGCCGCCAACCAGCTTCTCCGGGGGCAGCAGCGGATAGATATTCATCATCGCGGCGCGGAGTTTTCCGTATCGGTTCGCTTTCCCGCCGTAGAGTGTTCCGCATATGCGGTTGTAGTATGTATTATATAGCACGTCGCCCGGGTGATACGCCCAGTGCAGCACCAGCTTCCCGTCGCCCAGGGCGAGGATGCCTCCGCTGCCGTCGCTGATGTAGCTGTCCACCACAACGATCGGCGGCGACCAGGTTTTCCCTTCGTTTTTGCTGATATACATGGCCACCTTGGTGAACGGGCAGATGTGCTCCATTGCGAAGGCGGCGGATACGGCATACAGAGTGCCTCGTTCGTCCCGCGTGACCGAAGGCCAGGCGGCATAGTTAAAAATGGTGTCCGTGGGTCTGTACACCACGTTGTGTTCGCATACAGCGGGGCGGATGGACTCCAGGTTCAGCTTCTTCCCGCAAAAAACGGGGTTATCCGTCGGAATGAAATTCTGTTTCATCGTGCACCCCTCCGGTGGTTGTTCCGTCTCCGCCATGATGGCGGTGTTGCCTTTCTCAGTATAACCCTCATAAGCCGCAGATTCTTCCGCAAAGGAATGAAGCGCGGCACAGAGCAGGGCCGGAGCCATCATCAGCGCGATCAGCTTTTTCATGTTCAGCCTCCTCAATAGTCTGCTCAATGGTCGTACCGTTCCAGCGCGGTCATCTGTTCCATTTCGGCATCGGTCGGTTCAGAGTCCCACACGTCATAGTCCTCAGTGATGTCATGGGGAATGGCAGGAAGCTCATTGAGCTTCCTGCCACGGAATACCGTTTTGGTTGGTTCAGAAAAGGTTTAGTTCAGGATGGCGTTCCAGCCGTCGATGATCTCCTGCAGGCCCAGCTCGTTCAGCTGCTGGATCATGGGCTCCCAGCCCTCGTCGATGTCGATTTCGCCCTTCACCATCTTGGTCGTGGTCTCATCCCAGATGGTGCCGACGTCGGTCCACTTCTCGCTGTAAGCTTTGTTCTCTACATTGGTGTAGAAGTTCATCTCGCAATACATGGGAGTGTAGTTCGCCTGAGAGAAGCGGGAGTAGAGCTCCACATCCTCCGGGGGCAGCAGGAAGGCGTTGAAGGACTTGGGGGTCGGCGGAGCGGCGAAGAAGGAGCCCACCAGGGGATCCTTGTCCTCTTCGGCGACGTCGGAGAAGACGCGCGCGATGCCGTTCTCGTCATAATCCCAGTGCACGCCCTGCTCGCCGTACTGGCAGCGGAGGTAGAACTCAGGATCGGCCACCAGGTCGTTCTTGATCTGCATGACCTTCTTCATCACTTCGTCGGAGCAGTCCGCGCCGAAGGCGAAGGACGCGCCCTGGATGCACACGGGATAGATCTGCCACAGATAGGCGTTGCCGTCCCCGCTCACGAAGGGATCAAGCAGCACGATGGAAGCGCCGGGGTTGGCGTCCTCGAACTTGTTCTTGGCGCTGGCGCCCCAGTAGCGGCTGTAGTAGTCCAGGTCGTCGCGCATCATGGCCACGCGGCCGTTGTAGAACTTGCCGCGGCGGGTGTCGTCGTTGTCGGTGTCTCTCTCGGGATCCACCAGACCGGCCTCGACGAAGCGCTTGGCCTGCTTCAGATACTCCTTGTAGTTCTCGGTGGTTCCGTAGAAGATCACGGTGCCGTCGTCCTGCTGTACCCAGAGGTCAGAGCCCATGCCATAGAAGTCCCTGATGGTAGTGGGGCTCTGCAGGGCCCAGGTGTCGTCCTGGCCGTTCTGGTCGGGGTCTTCGTAGGTCAGCCTGTAGCAGAAGTCATAGAACTCGTCGATGGTCTTGGGCAGCTCGGTGATGCCCAGGTTCTCCAGATAGTCGGAGCGCACGCCGGTGGGATAGGGCATCTTGGCGATGGCGCGGGGTACGATGTACGCTTCGCCGTCAACGGAGATCTGGCTGTAGACGGAATCCTTGTCCAGGTTCTCGTAGCAGGCGGCCATCCAGTCGGGCATGTAGGTGTCCAGCCAGCCGTCGGGAATGGTGCGCAGGAAGCCCTCGTCGATCAGGTCCGGCCACTGGGTGTACACCTGGTAAGAAGCGGTGATCACGTCCGGACTGGGCTCGCCGGCCCAGTAGATTCCCAGGGAGTCATAGCTGTGGATGTCGACCTCTTCCAGGTGGATGATGACGTTGTACTTCTCCTCGATGTAGTCCTTCAGCTTGGACTGTACATCGTCGTTGACGGGGACGTTGGGGTTGTTGTGGACGATCCACCGGATCTCCAGGGGAGCTTCGGAGGTTTCGGCCATGGCCGGGATCAGGCCCAGTACCATCGTCAAAGCCAGGATGACCGCAAGGATTTTCTTCATTGTCTGTCTTCCTTTCATGTGTCGTATTGGTCGTTGTATTGTGTCTGCGCTCTCCGCTTCTTCCGCTTTTCAAAGCCGCGCTGCCTCCTGCCAGCATGTGATTTGTTTGCGCGGAAGAATCGGAGTCACAGTAGTTACCCCTTGATGGAACCCACGTTGATGCCCTTGACGAAGTATCTCTGGAAGAACGGATATGTACAGGCGATGGGGAGCACCGTCACCACGATGGTCGCCGCCTTGATGGTCTCCGGCGTGGTGCCCACGGCGTCGCGCACCAGCGTTTTGTCCACCAGGTCCTTGGTGCTGTCCACCAGGATGCGGCGCAGCAGCAGCTGCAGCAGCATCAGCTTTTCGGTGTTGGTGTACAGATAGGCGTCGTACCAGGCGTTCCAGCTGCCCACCGCGTTCCACAGCGCCAGCACGCCCAGCACCGGCGTGGACATGGGCATCACCACCCGGAACAGTATGGCGAACACGCTTGCGCCGTCCACCACGGCCGCCTCCTCCACGCCCTCCGGAAGTCCCATGATGAAGTTCCGGGCGATCAGGATATCCCATATGCCGGTCATGCCCGGCAGGATCCACACCAGGCGGCTGCCCAGCAGGCCCAGGTTCTTGATCACCATATAAGAGGGGATCAGGCCGCCGCCGAAGAACATGGTGAACGCCATGAAGCCGGTGAGCACGCCCCGGAAGGGCAGCGTCTTTTTCGCCATGACGAAGGCGGCGCAGAACGTCCAGAAGGTGGCCCATACCGTGCCGACGACGGTGCGGAACACGGTATTTCCCACGGCGATCAGGAAGATCTTCTCCTTGAACACCATGCGGTAGGCGTCGAAGTCCAGCGGTATGCTGGGCAGCAGCCGGATGCCCATCTTCATGGCGTCCCTGCTGTTGGAAAGCGACAGCATCAGCGTGTCCCAGAAGGGATAGATGAATATGAAGGCCAGCAGCACCATCATCACCACGCAGAAGATGTCGAAGGCCTTTTCTCCCCGGGTTTTGATCGTATACATGTCTCTTCCCCCCTCTCTCAGAACAGCGCGCTGTGCGGGTCCAGCTTGCGGGCCACGAAGTTGCAGATCAGCACCACTACCAGGCCCACTAGGCTCTGGAACAGGCCCACCGCGGTGGAATAGGAGTAATCGTGGTCGATCAGGCCCACCCGGTATGTGTAGGTCTCTATGATGTCGCCCGTCTCGTACACGCCCGCCGAGTACAGGTTGAACACCTGGTCGAAGCTGCCGCCCATGATGCCGCGCAGGGCCAGGATCAGGCAGATGACGATCACGGGGCGGATGGCGGGCAGCGTCACGTGCCAGACCACCTTCATGCGGCTCGCGCCGTCCAGCCTCGCGGCCTCCACCAGCTGCGGGTCCACGTTGGACATGGCCGCCAGGTAGATGATCGTGCTGTACCCGATCCCCGCCCATTGGGCGGACCAGAATATCACTCCCTGGAATTTACTCGCCTCTCCCAGGAAGTAGATCGGTTCTGCCCCGAACGCCTTCAGCACGGCGTTCAGCGCGCCCGTTGTCGGGGAGAGCACGATCCGCAGGATGCCGCTCAGGATGACCCAGGAGATGAAGTAGGGCAGATAGGAGATGGTCTGGAACGTCTTCTTGAACTTGGTAAACGGGCACTCGTCGATCAGCAGCGCCAGTATGATGGGAAACCAGAAGCCGACGATAAGCCTCGCCAGGGACATCTCCAGGGTATTGCCCACCGCCCGCATGAACACCGGGCTGCTCAGGGCGCGGACGAAGTTCCTGTACCAGGGGTCCAGCCACGGGCTGCCCATGATGCCCTTGCGGATCTTATAATCCTTGAAGGCCATCAGAACGCCGTACATGGGCGCGTATCTGAACACGATGAAATACACGAAGACGGGCAGAAAGATCAGGTAGTACGGCCAATGCTTCTTGACCCTCCTCCACAGGCTCGTGGAGGCGGAATACCCCAGTATTCCGATCTGTGATGGATTCTTTTGTCTGCTCATGTCACACTCTCCTTATCCCTGTGCGTTCGCGCTTGCCATATCGCCGTTCCGCCCGGCGCGTCTTACCGCTTCCCTTCCTCCACTTCCCGCATGCTGCACGGCAGCGTGATGCCGTTTCCGTTTTCATCCGGGAAGGGCGTCAGGTCGTCATTCCGCACCGCGTCGCGCTGCTTCGGGTCCTTAAAGTCCGGGATGTCGAACGGCTTGCCGTATTCCATGCAGCTCCGCCAGCCCAGGATGCCCACCGCGGACATGGCGCAGGCCCGGTACACGTCGAAGAAGGGAACCTCGTTGTCCCGCAGGTAGCGCAGGAAGATGTCCGCCACCACGTAATCTCCGCCGCCGTGGCCGCCCTTTGCGGAAAAGTCAACGACATCCGGCACATAGATCTGATCCTGGCTGCGGCCCTCGGGCTTATGGAAATGGTGATACCACACCTCCACCCTGTTTCCCAGGAAGCGTCCCGTTTCGCAGCTGCCCTTGTCGCCCACGATGCGGTAGCCGTTGGCCGAAGCCATGGCGCTGTTGCCGGTCACGCGGAACAGCGCTCCCTTGTCCGTATAGCAGTTCATCATGGCGACTTCATCCGTGGCGGGGCGGCAGTCGGACAGCAGCTCCTCCCGCATGGCGGAGCGCATGGCGAACGCGCTCACCCGCACAGGCATCTGGCCCGTGGCGTACATCAGCGGCCCCAGGGCGTGGGTGACGTAATACGTCTTCGGCATCCACGCGCGCCAGTGGTACTTCTCCGGGCTGAGCTCCATCAATACCTTCTTGGGCTCGTCGTGGTTGTATTCGCCCTCCGCGTACACGATCTGGCCCATGGTGCCGCCCTGGCACAGCCGGGTCATCTCCCGCAGGGGCGTCATGAAGGGATAGTTCTCCGCCAGAAAGTACTTGCGGCCGGTGCGTTCCACAGCCTCGCACAGTTCCACGCACATTTTCAGCGTGGGCGCGGCGGTGCATTCGCTCATCACGTCGATGCCGCGCTCCATGGCCTGGATGGCGCTCGCCGCGTGCTGGTGGAAGTAATCGCACAGCACCACCGCGTCGATGCCGCTGTCCAGCAGCTCCTCGTATGTTTCGCAGCGGATCAGCTGATCGCCCACGATCTCCCTGGCCTTCTTCACCTGCTCCGGGTCCTTCTCGCACACTGCCCACACCACCGCGTCGTCCATCCCGTGGAATTGTTCCAGATAATTCATGCCGCGACGCAGGCCGAAAACGCCGATCCTGATCTTCTCCATGATTCATTTTCCTCCTTTTTGTACCCTCATAACAATTCTGTTATACGCTTTGTTATACCCAGCGCGGTTTCATTCGCATATTCTTTGTTGTATTTGTCCCGTTTTTTATACTGTTTTGGTATGCCGTATCATTCTATTTTGGACTTGCAATTATGCCGTTTTGTTATACCAGTTCGGCCATGACCTCGAGGAAACGGTCCACGTGTTCCTCCGGCGTGGTATGCCGCGCCGATACCCGGATGCCGCCGGTTCCCGTTGAGCAGCGCAGAGAAACGAAGATTCCCCTCTGTTCCAGCGCGCGCACCAGCGCGCGTTCGGCTTCCACATTGTTGTCCTTCAATCCGTTCAGGCTGAATGTGACGATGGAGGACATGTGCGCCTCGTCTCCCGGGCTGGACAAACGCATGCCCAGCGCTGAAAGCCCGTCGTACAGTTTGCGCGCCAGGCGCAGGTTTTTGCGCTCGATCTCGTCCATGCCCGTTTCGTTCAGCACGCGGATGGCGCGGCGCAGGCCCATGGCGCCGATGTAATTCCCGTACCCGCCCGCCTCGAAGACGGAGGCGTTCCGTGCCAGCGTATAATCGTCGAAGGGATGCCTGCGCGGGTCCTCCAGGTATGTGAGGTAGTCGTGATACTGCCCGGGCACGAGGATGTCGAAATAGGAATAGTAGGGCGGCTTCAGCGATTTCAGCAGTTCCCCGCGGATGTACAGGAAGCCCGTCCCGAAGGGATTGCCGATCCACTTTTTTCCCCCGGCGCAATAGAAATCCATGCCGGCGTCCCGCACGTCCACCCGCAGCGCGCCGGCCTCCTGGATGCCGTCCACGATGGAATAGCAGCCGTGTTCCCGGGCCAGGGCGCAGATCTCCTTCACGTCCGCCCGGAAGCCGTTGATCTCCTGCACCGCCGCCAGCAGGATGGCGCGGGTGTGGCCGTCCATGCGGCGGCGGAAATCCTCCGCCGTGACGCGCCCGCCGCGGGTCTTGACCTCCCGCAGTTCGATGCCTGCCTTTTCCGCCATGGGGTGCCAGCACACCGTGGACGCCTGATACTCCAGGTCGCAGATCAGCACGTTATCCCCCCGCTCGAAGGGCAGGCTGTTGATCAGCGTGCCGAAGGCGTGGGAGGTGGACTGCATCAGCGCGATCTCGTCAGCCGAGCAGTTCAGGAATCCCGCGGCCTCCCTCCTGGCCTCCTCCAGCGAGTTCCGCTGGGCGCGGGTGACGTCGCTGGTGGACAGGGTGGGGTCGCTCAGCATCGCCGTGAAGTCCTCCGCCGCGGCCAGCACGCGGGGATCCGCGGGGGTGGTGGCCGCGTTGTCCAGATAAATCCGTTCCATATCCCGCTCCCTTTGTCGTTACAGTTTTTCCAGCGCCCGGCGGATGCGCTCCGCCGCGTCCATCAGCTTCCGAAGGTCCTCCGCAAAGGAAAAACGTATGCAATGCTTTTCATCCGAACCATAGCATTCTCCCGGAACACCGGCCACCAGCGCCTCCCGCAGCAGATAATCGCACATGGCGAAATCGTCGAGTCCGCCCTTGGTGAATTTCACCCAGGCATAGAACGCCCCCTGGGGTATCCGGGCTTTCACGCCTTCGATGCCGTTCAGCGCGGCGATAAACTGATCTCTGCGACGCTGATACGCATTCCTCATTGCTTCGATCTCATCGGCGCAATCCAGCCCGACAGCCGCGGCTCTCTGGATGAACCCCGCCACGCAGGTGAAGGAGTGCTGGCACAGCTTGTACACCGGCTTCGTGATCTCCGACGGCGCGACCAGATAGCCGATGCGCCAGCCCGTCATCGCAAGGCTCTTGGAAAAGCTGTTCACCGTAATGACTCTGCCGGACAAACCAGGAATGGACGCCGGGCTGACGCTGTCAAGCCCGTCAAATACGATCCGCTCGTACACTTCGTCAGACAACAGAAGCAAATCTTTGTGCTTACCCAGGAAGCCGGCAATCACCTCCGCTTCCTTCGCGGAAAGCAGCTTGCCCGTAGGATTATTGGGATAATTGACGATCAGCAGCTTCGTGTGCTCACTGACGCGCTCTTCCAGTGCCTCGGCCGTGATACAGTAATCGTTTTCCTCGGAAAGCCGGACGGGCACGGGAACGCCGCCGTTGGCCCGGATCATGGAGACATAGGACACCCATGCGGGCTCCAGATACATGATTTCGTCGCCCGGGTTGATCATCGCCTGCAGCGCCAGATAGATGGCGATCTTCCCCCCTGGCGTAACTATGATGTCGTCCGCCCGGGCCTGGATCGCGTTTTCTTCCTGCAGTTTCCGCACAATGCGCTCCCGCAATTCGGGAAGCCCCTGCCCCAGGGTATAATGTGTGAAGCCGCTGCGGAGCTGCCGGTATGCTTCCTCCACGATCGGCGCAGGCGTGGCAAAATCAGGTTCCCCGCCTGCCAGGCTGATGACGTCCTTGCCTTCCGCGCGCATCTGTTTCGCCTTGGCCGCAAGCTGTATGGAGGCGGATGGTTGAATCATTTCGACGTTTCGATTCAGCAAAGCCATTATCACCAACTCCGTATTCTTATTGATTTCAGCGAATCTGTCCATTGTACGATACCACACCAAAATCATATCAGAAAGATCCAGGAAATAAAAGCGATATTTTTCAATATTAATAATCGTTTTCTTCGATATTTGAATAGTATTCATATATCTTCAATTGTTCTTTTGATATTATTGCCTTTCATAATATTTAATATCGAAATAAATCATTTTACATCCAAGTGGATATTTGCTATATTCTATTCAGAAAAGCCTGTTTCAAAGAATGACGAGCCGCCCTCCTGCCCGCAACTTTCATGTTCCCGCGCCGCAAAGGACGCCCAGCTCTGAATCGTCGTTTTATTCTGCTGAAAAGGACGTGTCTTCATGGATTTGCTTGATACCACACTCCGTGATGGCGGAAATGTCGTCGGTCATGGTTTCCCCGGGAAGTTAACGGCCAGTATGATCGATGGTCTGCTGCGCTCCGGCATTACCAACATCGAATTCGGCAACTGCAAAGGGCTTGGCGCGCGCGAAAAACTGCAGGCTGTCAACGCTCCCAGCGACGAAGAATACCTGGAGCTCGTCCAGCCATATCTCGGCCGCGGGAGCATCGGCATGTTCCTGCTGGCCAAATGCGCATCGGAAAGCGATATCGCAAGGGCAGCGGACAGTAAGCTTGCCTTTCTGCGCGTAGGAGAAAACGCCGGGGATGGCGCGAAAGCCGTCAGGGCGGTGGAAATGGTGCGAAATGCCGGGCTCATGTGCCGCTATTCCCAGATGAAGGTATACGTGCTGACGGCGAAAGAGACCGCGTTGGAAGCGAAGATGCTGGAAAACGCCGGGGTACAGGTCATCACGCTGATGGATTCCGCCGGCACGATGTTCCCGGAAGACGTGCGTCAATATGTAGACGCGGTAAAACAGGCCGTCTCTATTCCCGTGGGGTTCCATGGGCACAGCAACCTGGGCCTGTCGCAGGCAAACGCCATCGCCGCAGTGGAGGCAGGCGCGGATGAAATCGACTGCGGGATGCTGGGCATGGCGCGCTCCGCGGGTAATTGCGCGACAGAGCTCGCCGTGGCGACACTTCAGAAAAAGGGCTTCCTTTCAGGCATAGACCTTTTTCATCTGCTGACCTTCCTGGATACGGAACTGATCCCCGCAATGCGGACGTATGGGTACTCCCCCGCCGTCTCTCCCACCGATCTGGTCATGGGACTATATGGCTGCCATTCCAGTTTTCTTCCCATATTCAAGAACGTCGCCTTCGAGCAGGGGGTTCCTCTGCTGCGCCTGATCTCCAGGGTTTCCATCCTCGACCGTAAAGCGCCCGACGAGGCGCTCATCCGCCGCGTCGCCCTGGATATGAAAAAAACGCCCTGAATTGAGGGCGTCTTGCAAAGATGATGCCATAGTGATATAATTACCTTACAGGGCTGGTTTTTTGATTCTTTCGGCAAAGCAGCTCGCTCTGTGAATTCCCGGAAACGGAAGGGTGGCGCTGTCTTTGAGACGCGAGTGTATCGAAGCTTTTCAGGAAATCGTCAAGACCCACAGCCTTACCAGGGCGGCAGAAAACCTGCACCTTTCGCAATCCACCATCAGCCAGCAGCTTCGGACGCTGGAGCAGTATCTGGGTGTGCAGTTGATCGACCGCAACCGCGGGCAGCACACCATTGAGCTGACAAGCCATGGCATTGACTTCATTCCGCTTGCCGAGAGATGGATGATTCTGCTGCATCAGGCGGAAACCCTGAAAGAATCGACCTCACACGAACTCGTCATCGGTTCAGTGGACAGCCTGAACACGAGCATTCTTCCTTCCGTGTGCAAAAACATGATGGTCAAATGCCACAACTTGAAGCTCCAGATCTGTACGAACCAGTCCTCGCAGTTGTACCGGCTGGCAAGCGAACGCGAAATCGACATCGGATTTGTTTCCTACTTTGTCAAGTATCCCAACAACGTATCCGTCGGACCGGCTTTTGAACAGCGCATGTGCGTTGTGCGTAACTGCAGGGATTCTGTTCCCGGCATACAAGCTCATCCATCCGACCTTAGAAGCAGCAACGAAATCCTGCTCGATTGGGGACAGCATAACCGGGAATGGCACAACACATGGTGGGAAGCCGCAGAGCCTCACGTCGAGGTCGGTTCCATGCTCCTCCTTCGGCATTTCCTGCAGACCAAAGGTGCCTGGGCAGTCATGCCGCGTATTGATCTTCCCTTTTACATGGATCTGCCCCTGGAAATCGTCGACTTGGGCGAAGCAAATCCACCGAACAGGCAGGTTTTCCTGATTGAATCAAGCTATATCCGGCAGAATCACCGTGATTCTGTCTTCCTATTCAAACACGAACTGGAAGAATACGTACAGTCGAATGCAGATCTCGTCTGGACCGGTTCCGTGAAATAATCCTTTTGGCAAAACCGATTGGTTCCCGGCTACATGAGTGATACCACATCATTCTTCATAGCCTCTTCTGCCGGGTCCCAGTATGTCTGTCTGAAAGAAAGCGGTAAAGGCAGCTCTCAATGGCGTATGATGCTGGGTGAGAGCTTCACATAGCCGTCCCTTCTGACGGATCAACAGCATCCTGTATTGTCAACGATCCAGTCCTCCTCCGGCATAGCGGACAGCTCTTCCGCTTCGCCCACCCAGGACGGATCAGATTGTCAGTCTGTTGTTGACGCCATAATGACGACATATCGGTTCATGCGCCGATCGTATACGCTCCAGCGCGCCGCGCCCCATCATTCATGACCGGCGTCAAAGTAATTGCTCCAGCCTGTCGTCCACTGATACACTTCCAGCGCATCTGTGCCTTCCGGGAATAAAACGGAGTTGATCCCGCGCATGGTGGGCAGCGCATGCTAGGGGCAGGAACCGCCATCCCCGATGCGCCGCTCCCCCGGATTAAGGCCGTTTTCCGACTGTCAGAGAAAACGGCGAGCACTCAGCGCTGTCGCTTCTCAGTATTCGATGCCCGTCTTCATCCCGGCGCGGACGGCCTTCATGCGGAAGCTGCGGACGAACGCCTCTCCCCCTTCGCCCTCGAACAGGATGGTCAGGTGGTTGAAGCCCCGGCCCCATTCCTTCAGGGAAATCGTCTGTTTCCCGGCGGCGGAGGTGACGGTGAGCGCGTCCTC
>JAEEGL016693974.1_pt1 | contig 12276 bp, 10 predicted proteins | sample 9134231 | NCBI WGS metagenome assembly JAEEGL01 (sample SAMN16246548, study PRJNA631951) | gut metagenome | biome: gut microbiome; feature: rumen; material: fiber-attached | host: Bos | place: Iran: Karaj | collected 2018-10 | reverse complement strand
TGCGGCGGAAGCAGCACGGTCGAAGGCGGATTCCATGATCTTGCGCTCTTCAGGCGTATAGCGGGAGAGAACCCAGTCAGCTAGATCCCACTCCGGCGGTTTTGCACCAGTTCCTATGCGTACGCGCGGAAAGCGGTCACTGCCTGTCTTGAGAAGGATATCACGCCAGCCATTATGAGTACCTGCCCCGCCGAAAGGACGTACGCGCAATGTACCCAGTGGCAGGTCTATATCATCAGCCAGAATCAGTGTATCCTGCGGTCCGACCTTATACCAGCGCATAGCCTCAGCTACGCAGTCGCCGGACAGGTTCATGAAAGTCTGAGGCTTGATCAGTACGATACGCTCATCATTGATACGTGCATCTGCTACCAGCGCACGGACCCTGGAACGGAAAGCGGATATTTCCAGGCGTGCAGCCAGCCGGTCGATTGCCTCAAAGCCCGCATTATGACGTGTTTGTGCATATTCAGCGCCCGGGTTGCCCAGGCCAATCAGCAGTTTCATCAGACAATCCAGTCTGCAGGGCGTACCTGCAGCGGCTCATCGCTGCGGATCTCGTCGAGAAGCATCAGAGCACGGGTAGGAACGGGCAGGGAAACGCTGCTCTTTTCTGTTGCAAACACAAAGCAGGCACCGCAGCAGTGAACATTGAACTCGCTGAGAAGTGAAAGCATGCCGCGTGCTGTGCCGCCGTCACGCATGAAGTCATCCACGATCAGGGCAGTACTGCCTTCGCGTACTGCGCGGCGGGACAGGCTCATGGTTTCAATGCGGCCGCTGCCGGATACATAATTGATGTTAACCGCGCTGCCTTCATATACTTTGCTGGTATGACGCGCAATGACCAGCGGCAGGTGCAGTGCTTCGGCCGTCATCATAGCGACGGGGATACCCTTGGTTTCCATCGTCAGCACAAAATCAGCGCCGGAGTCATAAAAATCAGCAGCGAACAGACGGCCCATGGAAGCTACGAGCTGAGGGTCGCTGAGAATATCGGAAAAATACAGATAGCCGCCAGGTAGCATACGTCCGGGAGCGCGCAGCATATCACAGACTTCTTCCACGAAACGGCGGCCGGCTCCCTGTTGTAGCATGGGACGGTAGCGCATTCCGCCTGCTGCTCCTGTCACGGTCTCCAGCGTGCCCAGACCGAACTTCTTCATTGTTTCGGCCAGGATCGCCGTGTCTTCACTGACAGTGCTCTTAGCCGCACCGAACATTTCACAGAAATGAGACAGGGTAAAAATCCGGTTCGGAGCACTGGTCAGCACTTGCGCCATGACAGCCAGGCGTTCATTCCGCTTGAATTTTTCCATAAAAAATGCCTCCTTGGCAAGCTATTCTTCCAAAGAAGCATTATAGCACATAAATCCGAACTATGCAATAGGTATTATTTGCGAACGTTCGGTTTCTTTTGCTGGAGTTCTACAGCTTCGATCTCGCTTTCAGGAGTGAAGTCACGCCAGTGTTTCATAAGATAGAGACCCAGCGGCAACATGAAGACAGCGCGCAGGATCGTGGTATATTGCACCGCTGTGACTGTAACGATACCCAGTTGCCAAGTCCAGTCCCCGACCCAGTTGCACAGAAGGGTTCCTGTCATGAGTCCAAGGAAAGCGCAAAGATTGCAGAACAGCGCCTGGAAACTTGTATGAGTGCTGGCATTTTCTGTGGGCAGGTTCATGTAAAAGACGTTGGCATAGCTCAGATTTAGACCAACACTGAGGAAATGCTGGACCAGCGCGCCAGGATAATACATCCATTTGGTTGCAGGAGAAAGGAAGAAGAAGTAGATCTCAGTGGGTACCCAGATAAGCACACCTATACCGAAGGTGCGGATCCAGCTCTGCCGAGCGAGGATACGCCGCCATAAAGGCGAAACAGCGAAGAGTATCAGCGGGTAAAGAGCGCTTGCAGTTGAAATGGTGCTATAGGGAAAGTGCACAGTATTGAGCAGGTAATAATTCCACAGTCCGTTATTGAGGTTGCTGATATAGTTCCAGATGAACATTAGGTACAGGCAGGCCATGAATTTCTTATGCTGCCTGGAAAGCGTAAACACCTCTCGAAGATTAATCTTCTTTGCACGTACCGGGTAAGGGTACTCCTTTGCACGTGCTTGGAAAAAGACATCAACCAGTACCAGAACGAAGGCAAAGTATCGGAAGGCAAGGATAAAAGTGTTCTGCCTTGAACCTACCGCAGTCACCAGCAGGCCGGTCAGCAGAAGTACAGCACTTGATGTCGCAGAACTGAAGATCTGGTTATAACTGATGAAAGCTGCGCGGTGCCGGGGTTCCGAAGGATAGTAATTGTAGAACCATGGAGTAAAGCCATCGCTGAACAGCGAGTAGACCGCATAAGCGAAGAAAAGAATGATACAGAACCAGATCACACGCTGGTGCGGATCGGTTACAGCGAGAGGCATCAGGTTGGTGGCGATGATATACATGGAATAAAAATAGATCTTGGCAGCGATCAACACCGGCTTACGGCGGCGGATGCGTTCCAGGATCATGGGAGAAAACATATGGAAAGTACTGGCCAGCGGCGGAATAAAGGTAATGATGCCTACACTGACCAGGTCGATCTCATACATGGTGAGAAAGCCTGTATAGAAGATGCCGGTAATAAAAACATTGAATACAGCCGTGAGCAATGCATCCAGCAGGATGATCGTGCGGCCTTTTTGCTGTTCTTCGTGCCAGCCATACAGGCTGCGCAGCTGCCCGGCAATACCGATATGACGAAGCATACCGTCTTCCTCCTGCTTACTTGCTTGTGAGGCGATTATAGCATACACATACCGCAGTGTACAGCACAGAAGCATAAAAAAGTGCCGAAATATATGAAAAAACCCCGCGAACGATCACGGGGTATGGAGCAGTTTTTACTCGATATGCTCAAACAGGTCGTTCCCTGCTATGTCTTCGCCTACTGTTGAGAAGATCAGCGTATACAATGTGCTGTCATATTGATCGCCGGCGGCGGCTACTTTCCATCTTGATTTCTGTGAAACATGGAATTCCATGGCAGCGCGTGCGATCTCAATCCCTGTTTCACCGCCCAAAGACGGCAGTGGTCGGTCCCAGTCAAGTTTTGTGGTTGGCGTACTTCCAAGATGACGGTATACCTTTTTCACCTGCCAGGCTTCACCTATATCCGACCGATATGAAGGATCGGCAGCAAGGGCGACACATTCTTCCAGCAGTTTTGAACATACGATATGCTGCGGGTGGCCGTACTCGCCTTTCAGGTCATGGGTGACGATGACCTCCGGTTTATAGCGGCGGATCGCGGTGACGATCCATGCCCTTACCGTTTTTCGGCCCCAGGTCTCGAGGATCTTTTCCTGTTTGCCTTTGAAATCACGGAAGTTTCCAATCTCAGGATAGGTTCGTATACCGCAGCGCCACAGTCCGTTGAGCAGTTCCAGCCGCCGTTGCTTGTCAGCGCAGGTCAGATAGACCACCTGTACGCTTTTTCCGCGGTCTACGCTGTCGGGGATGGCTCCGCCGAACCAGAGGATTTCATCATCAGGATGCGCGACGAGGAAAAGAATATCCGTCTTATCAGGAGAAGGTTGCCAGTCATGCACTACTGCTTTGTCTAGGTCGCCTTCCGTAAATACGCGTATTTCGCGGATACTCAGCTTATCACCGCGCTTCAGAGTCGTAAAGTGCAGACGAAAACGTTCACTCTGCGGGGCGAAGGATAAAGATACCTGAGCATAACCCGGATTCTCCGAATGAGCGATCACCTGCCAGCCATTTTCTGTTTTCACTTCCACGTCAAAGGAAGAGAGAGTGAGGCCGTATTCGATATAAACGGCGGCTACGGGATCATCGGCTGGAATGATATAGACATACTGCTTTGAACCGGCGGGGATACCCATGCCTGATTCTTCATCGTTATCACGCATATTGCGTACATTGGCAGTTGCCCCGGGCGCTTCAAAGCCTACTTCCATGGTTACATCACGGGCAGGCTCAGCTAATACTGCCTGAAAAAGCAGCACTATCAGCAGAAACAAAGCCAGCAGTTTTTTCATATTAATCAGAATACTCCTATAAAACAGGAAAACGGAGTGAATCAATATCCTTCAATATGCTCAAACAGGTCGCCGCCAACTTCATCATCACCTACGGTACTGTAGATCAGAGTATAGACGAAGCTGCTATTTTCATCATTTTCAGGTGTTATGTAATACAGCGACTTTTTACCGTTCTTGTCATGCGGCTGGGACATATGAAGCAGATAGGCCTTCTCGGCAGCTTCAAAACCGGTCAGACCATCAAAGAAGGTCAGCGGAACGCGCCAGTCCATTACGGTGACAGGTACGTCATCTCTCTGCAGAATGACCTTTTCTCCTGATTCATCCTGTACGGATATTTCGACACGGACGCCGTTATCCTTATGCAGATAAACCTTCTTGCCTGTCCATACACCGTACTGGGCAACGCTCTCGGGATCATAATCGGGATCTGCTGCCAGTAAACATGCACGGCTCATGGAACGTGCGCAGATAACATGTGCAGCATGCCCATATTCTCCGTCGATCGCCTGAGTAACAGCTACTTCAGGCTGATAGCGGCGCAGCAGGCGTGCTACATAACGGTCGACCTTATCCATGCCGCCCCATTTAGGATAGAGCTGGACAGCACTGTAGCTTTTGATATCCTCAAAATCACCGATATCGGGATAATTGCGGACACCGCAGTACCACAGACCATTGAGAAGCTCCTCTCGGCGCATGCTGTTGGAGCAGGTGAGGTATGCGACCTGAACTTTCATACCGAGCTCTCCGGCATAGGTGGGCAGAAGCCCGCCGAACCAGAGCAGTTCATCATCGGGATGTCCTACCAGAAGCAGGAGGTCTGCTTTTTCGCAAGGCGGCTGCCAGACATGGGGAATGTTATTCATTTCGCCTTCGGAGAAGAGGTAGATCTCACGCACATAGAGGGCGGTATATTTGTTGTTCGTCTCAAAACGCAGGCGGAATTCCTTCTGCGGGGGGAATTCCAGATATGCCTGTGCCCACGGCTCGTCCCAGGAAGCGATGTCCACCCAATTTCCGTCTTCTTTTATTTGTACAGAAAAGGGAAGGATGTTGGTGCCAAACTCGATATAGACAGCAGCCGCTGCTTCGGTTTTCATGGTCACATTGAGGACAGGCTCCTTCTGCTTGCCGGTCTGCAGCGCAGTCTCGCTGCTGCGGTCGAGCATACGGCGCAGCGTTCCGTCCACGATATAGGGAACACGGAAAGCGGCATCGGAAGTAATATCCCGTGCCGTCTCAGCCTGTGCGGCAGTCAGCAGCAAAAGCAGCAGTGCCGTCAGCAAAAGCAGTTTTTTCATTGCAGACACTCCCAATGGAATGTTTTGGAAAGCGCGACTTTGAATATCATTGCCTGTGGCAGGATCTGGCCTGCCGAATGATCGTTGGTTTATTCCTTTTCGCATGCCGTATGCAGCGCACGCAGGCAGACTGCAGCCATTGCGATCACACTGAAGACATCCAGCAGATAGCACAGCCAGATAGGCATGTTCTGCCAGATCTTACCATCGATAAGAAACTCGCAGATGCCAATAACGACCACACCGAGCATGAAAACGCCGATATAACGGGTCCAGCGGCGTGAAGCAGCCCCGCTGCGGCGCAGGCATCCGATCAGTAGGATCAACATGACAAGTGCGGCGAAAACCATGGCATAACGTACGAAGCTGATGATCAGTACTTCGTCGCGGCGGGCACTTTCCCATACGATCTGCGCAGCGCATACTATAATAGTGCCTATACCCGCGGACAGTCCGTGGGGACGTCCGCTCATGGCCTGCGTCATAACACCGGCGACCAGGGCAGTCAGTGCCTCGCCCATGTATACGGCATAGGTCATATCGCCATACAGACCCTGTCGTGCCAGCGGCATGAACTGAAGCGCTTCGGACTGTATTTCGGGGCCAGTACCGTTGACGGTACTGCCTTCAGCCAGACGGCAGGCAGCCAGCAGAATAAACAGGCCGGGCAGCACGGTATCCATCAGGCCGGAGAAAGAGACATTATGGATCTTTTTGACGATCCATGCAGAAAGCAGCACGCCCAACGCAGCGCCGATGATGGAGAATCCGCCGTAGTCGAGGCGGAAGATATAGCCGATGCCAAAGTCGAGCACGTCCACTATACGGCAGGCACAGAAAGCAAAGCGTGCCAGCAGAGCACACAGCGGTATGGCGAATAACGCGAAGGTCGTCACAGCAGAAGCAGGAATACCGGTCTTCCGTGTGCGTGACAGAGCCATGCACAACGCGATCAGCGCGCCTATGGCTGCTGCCAGTGCATAAGGATAAACCGGCATGCCCAGCAGAGTGAACAGGGATTCATAGGTAGGTTCTGTAAAGTAATACATAGATTACTGTCCTTCTTCCGCCCAAGCGGAAACGAAATAGACGATATCACTCAGGTCGCGGATCTTGGGGTTAGTCAGCGAATTGATCTTTTCGTTATGGAACACCATGGTAGCGGAACCACCGCCGTCAATGTTATAGGCAACCTGGATGTCATATTCTTCGATTTTTTCATCGATCTCACGAATACAGTTGGCCCACTCATTCAGAGTCAGACCCTCACTGTTTTCATCCAGTACGCTTTCACAGCAGCAGAACATATAGGTCAGCTTGTCCAGCTGGCAGATAGCCATGCGCGCATACTGCTTGGCACCGGCAATCTGGAAGAAATTCTTGACATTCTTATTGTTAAAGGTTTCCTGCAGCCATTCGCCGTTTTCCACCAGGACGGGGCCAAAGTTGAAAGTGTTGACTACCTGCAGATCGGGATGTTCGTTCTGCCAGGAGGAGATCTTACTCTTGCTCGGTTCACGAATTGGGTGAAAATCTCCGTACTGATCGATAATCAGGACATCCCAGTACTTGTTGGGACGGTTCCTGTATTCACGTCCCTGGCGGACCAGATACCCGTAATCATAAAAATTATAGAAGTCACCGTTTATGGCAAACACGGCATTGTTTGCGATAGCCATCACCGTACCGTGCACAGTATAATCTGAGTTATACTTATAGGCCATAGCGGTACGCAGCTGCGAACCGTCGGCGATCTTGATGATCGCATATACGTAATTGGTGCCGTAAATGCGGTTTTCCGGATAGATATCTACGGTGATAGAAGGATCTTCATAATGTGTTGCGCTGGTGTAGCATTCCTCATAGGGCTCCCTTGCTATTTGAGTCAGTTCAAGGGGGATTATTTCGGCAGCTGCGGACACAGTCAGGCAGCACAGGATCAACAGCAGGGCTAAGAGTTTCTTTCCGCTCATTTTTGTGCTCCTTCACAGGCGTCACGCAGTGCGCGCGCGGTCATAAGGCCCATCAGCGAAACGGTAACGGCATCAATGGAATAGCACAGCCAGGCGGGAATGAAGGAGATCAGCTTGCTTTCCGCAAAGAACTCGTTCATACCTACGATCACAATGCCCAGGAACATGCAGATGCTGGCGAGGACGATCCGCTTTTTCTGCCATCCGCTGCGGCGCAGGGAAAGAATCAGCGCGACAAGCAGCACCACGGCCGCAAACACCTGCGTGATGCGGACAAAGCTGAAGATCAGGACCTCATCACGGCGCAGGGCTTCCCACAGGATCTGGGCGGCGGCAACAACGACGAGGCCGAGACCGCTTACAAGGCCGCGTGCGCGGCGGGACATAGTCTGTGTATATACACCGGCACACAGCGCTGTGAGCGCTTCGCCCATATGAATCGCATAGCAGTAGTCCTCATAGGCATCTAAGCGTGCGATCGGGAAGAAGCGCAGAGCTTCGATCTGCACATCCACACCGATGCCGTTGGTTGTCGCGCCTTCGCCAAGACGCGCAACGGCGAGCATCACGAGCAGACCCGGCATTACGGTATCGCACAGATCCAGGAAGGATATATGCTCAAGTGCCTTGGTGAGGATAGCTGCCAGCAGCAGGCCGATAAAGGCGCCCATCAGGGAGAACCCGCCGTAATCGATACGCCAGATAATGCCCATGCCGGCATCAACGATCTCGCCGGGGCGGCATACACAGAAAATCAGGCGTGCAAAGATGACACTCAGCGGTAGAGAAAGCATCGCAAAGGTCAGCACGGCAGAAGCGGATACGCCTGTTTTTCTGGCGCGGAAGAGCGCCATGAACAGTGCGATCAGGGCACCCAGCGCCAGGAAGAGTGCATAGGGATATACCGGAAGCCCAAACAGATGGAAAAGGATATCACTTTCTTCGTACATCGTTTATTCCTCTTATATACGGCCGATTGCGGCGCTTACTTCTGCCAGGCGCTGGCGAAATAGATGATGTCATACAGCTGACGCTGCGAGTTGGCGCGCGTCAGGGCGTTGATTTTGGTCAGACCGTTGCGGGAAGGATCCTTGAAGATGAAAGTGCTGCTGCTGCCACCGTCCAGGTTATAGGCAACACGGATGGAATAGCCGTCCAGCTTGCTTTCGATTTCTCGCAGCAGAAGAACGAACTCGTCCATGGTCATGCCTTTGCTGTTCTTGTCTTCGGGGCCTTCGCAGGTCACGCACAGATAAGTCAGCTCATCCAGCTGGCATACAGCAATGCGCTGGGTCTCTTTATAGGTACCGATCCAGTCGGTATTGGGATTGACCTTGATGTTGTTGAATGTTTCGCGTGTAGTCTCGCCATCAATGATCACTGCCGGGCCGAAATTGAATGTGTTGATGATCTGAAGGTCGGGATGCTCCGCGATCCATTCGTTCACGCTTGTTTCGCGAGGCTCCAGGATGGCATGGAAATCGCCGTTCTGGTCAATGATGAGAAGATCCCAGTCCAGATAGCGCACGCCGGTACGGGAGTCGACCTGTGCCCAGGCCTTTTCTGCCTTGGGGATATCACGATACTCCTTGCCTTCACGGATGATATAGCCCATGAAGCCGCGGGGATTTTCCTTGTTCTTGCAGAAATCGCCGTTGATGGCAAACACAGCATTCTTGGCTTCGGCAATCTTGTAACCGTATACCTTATGATCCTTGAAGTTATCGTCGGAGAAGGCGGTACGGATCTGAGAACCGTTGGAGACCTTGATCACCGCATAGCAGTAGTAGGTATCTAAAAAGCGTTCACCCATTACCAGGTCCACACTGATGGAGGGATCCTCATAATGTGCTTCGCCTACATAGCTGACCCATTTCTTGGGAATATCGGTATAAGCATCCCACTGGGGCTTGACGCCGCCTACGCGGATATCATGCTCCAGCTCGATGGTCTCGGCAAAGGCGTCGTAATTGGACACCGGCGACGGCACGAACAGCAGCATCAGTGCGATCAGCACGGCGATAATCAACAGTTTCCACCAGTTTTTGGCCATTTTTTCTGTCCCCTTCCATCCGCATTTAGGCATACGGATACTTATACAGTATATCATGATGAACGGCTGTCCGTCTACTTTTTTTACATGCGTAAACAAGAAAACTGCCGGCATAGCCGGCAGAAAATACAGCAAACGCAATGTTTTTTCAGTTGTAAGACATCAGGCAACAGGATAAGGACTACCTTTATTCCGGCAAGGGAGCGTTTCCTGGGTTTTTCTCAAGCCCCAGGAATGCGATAACGGTGCTGAGAGCACTGAATGCAGCGGCAAGCCAAAGCACACTGGATACTGACATGGCATCCAGCAGAAGCCCCGTTGACAGACTGGCAATGACTGAGCCCAGCATGGACATGGAAGCCATCAGACTCTGCGCTTTTGCCGAATCGGCAGGATTGGTTACTTTCTGCACATAGCCAACTACGGTTACCATGTACAGTGCATAGGAGAAGCCGTGCAGAACCGATGCCGCATACATGGTGACGGTACTGTTAGCCGCGGCCATGGCCGCGATCTTGACCGTAAACATGATCAGCGAAAAACGCATCAGGGTACCGGTCTTCCACCTGCGTGCGATGTGCGTATAAAGAAGCATGAACGGTATTTCCCAGGCAGCTGTAAAGCCGGTCAGGAGCCCCAGGGTTGATTCATCACCGCCTATGGAGCGGACGATGTTGATGCGGAAATTTGAAACTGCAGTCTGCGGGACGAAAAGAAGCGCTACTCCCAGCAGCAGCAGGCAATAGCGCTTGTTGTTGCGGAGAAACCGGCGCAGCGGGACACCTCGCACACTGATTGTACTGACAGTGCTTTTCGGCATGCGGAAGAACATCACGATATGTGCTGCAGCCTGCAGGAGACACATGGCAAGGCCTGCCCAGGGCAGCAATCCTGCGGAAAAGCGGCGTACTGCCGGCCCCAGTGCCAAGGAAGCAATAACATATGACAGTGAACCCATACCGCGGGAAAAACCATAATCGGGTGCTTTTCCGGCATAATACAGGTCGGAATACAGCTTTAGATCAAGCGGGTTGACGACCAGGCAGAAAGCCATGTAGAGGACATAGACCACTTTTATGGCGGAAATGCTCAGCGGCAGTGCGATCAGTGTGATGATCGAAACAAGCTGTCCCAGAAACATCAGCGGATACAGGCGCTTTACCGTGATGGCAGCATGGCGGTCGATAAGCGTGCTTACGATTACGCCCAGCAGTGTTCCCAGCAGACATCCTGCTGCGAGCACGAGACCTACTTCAGTGTTGGTACAGCCCCTCCACTGCAGATGCACCGCAGCGAATGCGACAGCAACGCAGTATCCCACCAGGTAGAATGCCTGCAGAAAGGAAAACAGTGGCGTAAAGCTTTTAGTCTGCTTCATGTTTCTTCCGCCGCTGCCTTATCCGGCGCCTTTCTGGTTCCCAACAGAGCAAAAACACTGCCCAGAGCACTGATCGCGGCAGCAATATACAGCACCTGCGATACCGGCAGTAAATCCAGCAGCCGGCCGCCCAGCAGGCCTGTGATCACCGCGCCTACCGTGGGCATGGCGTTGATCAGGCTCTGCGCTTTTGCGAAATCCCGGGGGTCGGTCACCATGGCCGCATAAGGCACGACTGCCACGATATACAGGGCGTAAGAAGGCATCTGCAGCAGAGATGCGGCATACAGCCCGCCGATACTTTTTGCTGCTGCCATGGCGAGAATCTTGAAGGTGAGCATGACCACTGAGATGCGCAGGAGCCGGCTGTGCTTTAATCTTCTTGCAAGCACGGCGTAGAGCAGCATGACAGGGATCTCCACTGCAGCAGTAAAGCCGTCAACCAGTCCCATGTCCGCTTCATTTCCACCGACCGCGCGTACGATGTTGATCAGGAAACTGGCCTGCAGGCTATGCGGAACAAACAGCAGCACAGCACCCAGCAGCAGCAGGCAATAGTTCCTGTTTCCTTTCAGAAAACGCACCAGTGTGGTACCGCGTTCGGTGACCGTTTTTGCAGAAACGGCAGGCATATGTCGGAAGATGATCCAGTGTATGATTGCTTCCAATATACATATCGCTAATCCTGCATACAGCAGAACGTTTGCGGAAAAGTGCTTGACGATCATGCCAAGTGAGACGGAAGCCACGACATAAGCAAGAGAACCCATGCCGCGGGCAAGCCCATAGTTGATGTCGCCGCAGTCCGACAGGTCACCGTACAGTTTCAGGTCCAATGCGCCGACTCCAATAAAGAAAGCCATATACAGCGAATAGACGATGCCCAGCACAATGCCTTGGAGGTGCAGAATGAGCATCAATCCCAAAGTTAGAGCCTGTCCTGCGGTCAGGAAAGGAAACAGCCTGGGCACCGTACAAGAAGGATGACGGTCGATCAGCGCACCAAGTAGTACGCCGAGAAGCGCACCGAGAAGGCATCCCGCTGAAAGCACGATGCCGGCTTCCGTGTTGTTGCTTCCCTGCGCAAGCAGAAAGACTACTGCAAAAGTCACGGAGACGCAGTATGACATCCAGTATGTACCCTGTACTGCCGAATACAGGGCGTTCAAGCCCTTGGTCTGCTTCATATATTCTCCAGTTAATGGAATCAGATAAAAGATAGGTTCCTAAAGACTTCGCTGAGCGACTGATCAGGAGGATGATGACATATCGCCCCTGATTCATGCGCAGTTTTCCGTAAACCAAGCAAATTGTTTATCAAATCACGGTATTTGTCAAGAAAAACATCGTTCCCGGACAGAGCGTCCGGCGGATTTCTGCTACAGGGAACAAATTCACTTTGTTTTTTCTTCTTTTCAGCTGTATAAGCGGCTTTGAAACCCGAAAATTCGGATTGTGTTGCATTTTCTTTTTCTTCCTGTTATAATACCCAAGTACGCAATGAACGGGTC
>JAEEGL016528633.1_pt1 | contig 12276 bp, 10 predicted proteins | sample 9134231 | NCBI WGS metagenome assembly JAEEGL01 (sample SAMN16246548, study PRJNA631951) | gut metagenome | biome: gut microbiome; feature: rumen; material: fiber-attached | host: Bos | place: Iran: Karaj | collected 2018-10 | reverse complement strand
GTGGGAAAAATGGTTGCCTCAATCGCACAGGGGACAAGCCCCTGCGCTCAATCGGCAAGGCGGCAACATCCGTGTTGCCGCCGTTTTCCGCAAAATACTTTATCGACATCAGTGATTGTGTCACCTTCCGCAGCTTCGCTCCAGGCGCTCTGGTCGCACCTCCTTGTGCTCCCGGCGCGCCTTCCGCTCAGCGAAGATTCCGATGCATCTTCCACTACAAATTTTCCTGCCTTATGTCGCCGTTGTCGCGGCGACGCGATGATTTTCAAAACGCGCGGGGGGAGCGCGCGTAGCGGTCAGAAAAAAGCTTCAAAAAATTTAATTTAGAATCAATTTATTAAAACTACACATTTCGAAAATTCACTTTTTTTGTATATATCTTATATATCATATAAAATTTATTTTAATTCTTTTAAAAATGTGTAGTGCAAGAAGAATTAAAATAATAGCGTAATTCTAAATAATTCAAACTCATTCAAATCTTATCTATTACATTCAAAAACACTACAGTTTTTATTAAAAAAATTAAAAACAAGTGATGTAAACTACACTTGTTTTATAACTTTTTTAGTTTTATAGATTTCTGAGAACAAAAATATTTTCTGCACACTACACATCTCTTTTGCCGAATACACTAAGGGGCACGGGGAAACAAATAAACTCTATCTTCATTTGATAGACATTATATAATAGAATTAATATATGAATGAGAGATTAAATTATATTGCAATCGATTTTGAAACAGCAAATTATTACAAAAATAGTGCATGTTCTGTTGGACTCGTTCGTTTTATTGATGGTAAAGAAACAGATTCATGTTACTCGTTAATTCATCCTGCTAAGATGTATTTTATTCCAGAATGGACAAGAGATATTCATCACATCTCTTATGATGATGTTCGTAATAAACCTTATTTTCCGGAAGTATGGGATACTCTTGTAATGCCTTTTATAAATAAGACTCCAGATGTTCCACTTGTTGCGCATAATGGTACAAGTTTTGATATGAATGTAATAAGAGACTGTTGTAATTATTTTGGAATGGAAATTCCAAAACTTCAATATTTTGATTCTCTCTATGTAGCAAGAAAAACCTGGCCAGAATTAAATCATCATCTAACAGCACTTGGGGAACATTTCAAAATTGAATATGAAGCTCATGATGCACTTGAAGATTCCAGAACATGTGGGCTTATTATAGACCTTGCAGCTAAATATAATAATGCAAAAACAATTCCAGAATTATTAGCAAAATGTAATTTAGAAATGAAAGAATTATAAAGTATTCATTTCAATAGACTTCCTATAATGATTTTATGTCAGGAAGTCTATCAAATCGTTATATTAGTTTTTATCTTGCAGGATGATGTTTCCCATTACCTTGAGTATTATTTCTACAAGTACCATGTGTTAATGAAAATAAATCATGATATTTCGTTCCACAGTATTCACAATAATAGATATCTTTCTTTGTTCCTTCATATGGAATATGCTTTCCATTACCTCGAGTATTATTTCTACAAGTGCCATGTGTTAATGAAAATAAATCATTATACTTTGTTCCACAATATTCACAATAAAATGGTCCTTCTGTATCTCCTTGATACGGAACATGTTTTCCATTACCTTGAGTGTTATTTCTACAAGTACCATGTGTTAATGAAAATAAGTCATGATACTTTGTTCCACAATATTTACAAAAATATTTTATTTCTGGAGTCTTAGTTCTTTGTACAGATTGCGATTTTTCCTCGTAATATGAATCATCTTCTTCATAATCATTATCTGAATATGTAGTTTGTGGTTTAGTATATGAACTTTGAGTTTTAGTGTATGTATGGTTGGAACTTTGTGCCTGTGCTTTTAATGTTCTTTCTAGAGCTTCCTTTTCAGCTTTTGACATCAATTTAGATAAAGGTTCATATTCAAAGAAAGGATCTAAGATCTTCTTTTTAAATTTATAAAATAGAAAACAACATATTCCTATGAATACTACCTTTCCAAAAGTTATGGAAGAAATAAGTGCCATAAGAACCAAAACATAAGCAAAAACAAATATTGGGAATATTTTTGAAACAGCTGTTACAATTTTTCCATTAAATAATTTTATGCTATTAAGAAAATGTCTGTCATTTCTAAATAATTCTATCTCTAATTTTTTTGATAATTCAGTTTCATTACATTTCTCATGATAAAGTTTATTTGCAATTACCAGTAAATCATCTCTGTAAGATTTACAATCTATTATTTCATATTTATTACAATAATCCACAATTGAATTTGCATTATATATAAAATTATCACCAGACATTTTTGTATATAAAACTGCTAATAAAGTTCCAACTTCTGGTGTATCATACAATCTGTTGTCATATATTTTTTGTAATATTCTCCAACTATGAAAAAGTTCCTTAAATTTATTTATAAAATTGATTTTACGCTTAGTAGTTTCAATTGTGGGGTTTTCTTCAAAGAAAATTTGTTTTAAACCACTGGTAACAATTTTGTTATCAACTTTATGTCCATTTTTTGTGAAAAGAACCTGCCCAAATTTATATAAAAGAAAATCTTCTGAAGCATGAATTCTACCAGATCCATATCTAGCATCTTCTACCATTGAGTTATAAGTTTTTTGAAGCAGGTCATTAAAATTACTATCAGCATCTAAGAAATTGGAACTTTTAAATAATGATGAGAGACTATAATTAATTGGTTTGAGTCTTAATGAATATCTCGTAAAATGTCTTATAAATTTAAATATGAAAACTATTATTACTATTGCAAGAATTAATATCATAATTGCATAGTATAAAAATTCTTTAATATGCTTTTTATAATATGAGAAATCTTTTTTGTGATTTCCCCAGTATAAATCATCAATAAGTTTTTGAAGTGTTTCTTCTGTATAGTTTTTGTGATTAACATTTAAATCATTTTCTTTTGCAATTGCGTAAGAATAGTATTTATTTTCCTTATCATTATCACGTTCAAAACAATATGCAGCAGCACAATATAATCTGGAATACGTTGATTTTGGAAATTTTAATTGTTCATAGCTATAACCTAATCTATAGAATAAGGTACCGTTTTGAATTCCTTCATTAAAAAGACTGTCTTCAAAATAGTATTTTGCTGAAGGATAATTGTCTTCATCATAATATTTGTTCGCTATTTCAAAATTACTTTCAGCAAAACATATATTAAGAAATAAAACTTGAATTAATATGAATAATGAAATTTTAAGTTCTTTTTTCATTTTTATCTTTCTCCATTTTATTCAACTATTATATGGGTCTCTTTCATTGCATCATAAATAGTATCAATAACATCTTCTAAGTTTGCAAATCTACTATATATCCTTTTGAAACCTAAAACAGGAATATATGTATTCAAATATGCATATCTATGAATATCCCAATGTTCTTCCATAATTTCTGTAAACTCATTCTTTGAGTAAACTTTTTGAATTTGATTAAATGCACTAATGCCTTCGCATATGATTATTTTAGGATCTGTTTTATTAATAAGTAGTTTTATCCATTCATTTTCTTTCTGACTAATATCTATTTTGTATTTATATTTGAGAATTGATTTTAGTTTTTTTAATTTAGAGATATCTTCTGTTGCAATAAAACAGCAATTTGTTTTTACACCATTGTATAATAAATCAATATTATTGATTTTGTTTTTTTTACCAAAAATAGTTACCCATTCATTTTGAAGTTGAAATTCTTCGGTTTCGAAACCCGATTTTTTAAGTGGTGTAACACAATGTGGTTTTTGTCCACCATATTTATATGCCCCTGAACCAGGATTAATTCCGATAAACATAAAATCAGCTTGTTGCAATGGACTCATGTAAATTTGTGTTCCTAAATATAGTGAATCAACTTCTTTATCTGTTTTACATATTTCTTCGATTTTTTTTGCGTAAGATGAAACTTCTTCTTGCATATTTAGAATTTCATTATCCAATTTTAATTCTCCTCCTTACATTATAACACTGATTTTTTAATCTGCCATTCAAAAGTATTGTTTTTTATCCTACAGCGTTTTTCCATTCACCCTCATTCAAATCACAATAATGAATGTCCTGTTCAAATTTTGTCTTTGATTTTGGTAAACAAAAAACAGCTGCAACTTCCTGTAAATCTTGTTTTGTCATATTATTGCCATGATAAACCGTAAATGTATCGGTGTTTTCATGATAAACCACTCGACCTCGCGGTATAGAAAAATATTCATTTTTAAGTGGTTCTGGCAAATATTTACTTCCGGCATTCTCTTCCCAATAATCTGCATGGTCTTTTATTCCAGTTATTGCTTTATCATAATGTACCCCTTCGGGAATATGTACTGCGTGAACAAAAATTGGTAATCCATAAAAGAACCAGAAAATTCCAACAAAAGGTTTTTCTGTTTTTAGAGTTTGTTGAAAAGCTTCAAAAAAATTGGGAATCTTGCAGTCTTCATAATAACAATCATCTTTTGTTCCAGTAATTTGCTTTAATAAATTAGGAAATGCAATTGTAGCGCAGCTATATAAAGCTTGTCCCTTTCTCCAAGCTGGATATTTTTTAAGTTCTTGTTCAGAGAAAATTATTAAGTTTTCCATTAAAAGCTTAATAGCTTTGCTTGTCATATTTCCTCTCTCCTTGAATCAAAGAACTTTGGCCAAACCTCTAATTTCATTCTTCCATCTTTCAACAAACTCTGCTGGTGCAATAGGTCTTGCGTTTACTCCCTGTGAAAGAACCCATTCTAATACTTTCAAAGATTGAGAAGAAGAAAACTTAATGGTTGTTGTATTATCTTCATCATAATCAATAAATTCCTGGTCATCAGCCCAGACACAATCTTTTACAAACTGACGTGCATCATCATAGAAATCAATTTCATAATGAACAGTATTCAATTCCTTAAATGCACCGAATCTTCCTCCGCCACATCTTGTAGCAAACTCAAAGTCTTTTGGTAATTCAAATTTTTGTTTTGTGTTTTCAAAGTTTTTCATGCGAGAAAGATTAAATAAACGTTCACCGCCTTTACCATTATCTGCTTTTTCATCATATCCAAAAACAAAATACATACCATCCTGCAATAGAATTTGATATGGTCGTAGTATTCTATGTGTGGTTGAAGTATTCCATCTGCCGTTATAATCAAACTTAATAATTGTATTTTCTTTTAAGGATTTTATTACATAATTCCAAGCTTCTTCATTAATAACAACCTTCGGAAGAGGCGGAGCAGCAACTCGCTTAAGAAAATCAGATTTTCCAATACCTTGTGAATCGGTTAGAAAATCAATGATTGACGATATTTCGTTGTAAATAGGACTTCCTTCATATTGAGCCATGAGTTGCTTCATTATTGATAGAAATAAAACATCTTTAGATGAAATCATATTTAGTGGCATTTCAAATTCGTCGGAATAGTAATATCCACGTTGAGCGGCATCATATTCAATAGGAGCTCCAAATCTATCGCGTAAAAATTCTATATCACGACTAATTGTTGGAATAGATACTTCATTATCATAAGCAAGTTGTTTTGTATTTGGATAACATCCAGATTTTATTTTTGCATGAATTCTTGATAATCTTTCCAACATTAAATGACTGTCAATATGTCTTTTTTCTGTAGCCATATAAGGATTCCTCCTAAAAATATATCTTCATTTATTATAACATAGAGGTCTATCATATCAAGATAGACCATAATATTTATCCGGCAAAACCAATACTTCTATGATTTGATTCTTTTTCTTCTTGAATTTTACAAAGTTCAGAAATAATCATGTCAGGATTTAAGTTTTCTTTATTTATGAATCTAAACTTTCCTGAAAGTGTTCCAAAATCTCCTGGAGTAACAGTATCATATTTTGAAATCGTTCCAATCAAATCAGAATTAAAACTATATTTCGAAAAATATTTTGATAAGAGGATTTCAATTCCTTGTTTCTGGAGTGGCTTGAACTCTGTAAGTATATGAAAACGTCTTTGCATTGCAGGATCCATTATTTGGCGTAAGTTGGTAGTACAAATTAATATTCCGGAAAACTCTTCCATTTGTGTAAGAAACTCATTAACTGTAGAACGTTCCCAAGTTTTATCTAAATTAGATCTGTCAGCAAAAAATGTATCAGCTTCGTCAAATAATAGAATGTCACCTGTAGCCTCTGCTTGTTCAAAAGCTTTTTTAATATTTTCTTCATTTTCACCGACATATTTTCCAAGAATATCACTTGGTCGTTTCAAAATTATTTTCTTTCCAAGAGTTTCTGCAATATATCTGGCAAGCTCAGTTTTTCCAGTTCCGCTAAGTCCATAGAAAAGCATTCTAATGCCATTATCTTCTTTTCCATTTTCTTCAGCATACTCTTGTGCGTTTATTATCATCTCAACAATGTTTTCAACTGGCATGGAAGTATTTAGTACGGATAAATCATAAGTGGATCTAACATTTTCACGCATTTTCTTTTTACCGAATATTAAAGTTGAATTTGATTCAAGAACTTTTTTAACATCATTTACAACTTGTTTTTCATTTGATGTTGACAGGTTCATTCCGCTTACAGTTTTTACAATATTATCTACAGAAGCACCTGTAACATGATACTTTCCGCATAATTCTACGAGCTCAGAATGAAGATTTGAACTCATCTTTATTTTATTTAATTTTGAATCTGCTATAGATTTAAGCATGTTTCTACTCATTTCATTAAATTTAATTGCATAAGTAAAACGTCTTCGAGTAGATTCGTCTAATTCATTTGTATAATTTAGAATCCATATAACTTTATTTGTAGATTCTTCCAACATTTTATTAACTATTCCTTTTTGAGGCAGACTATATGACATGCCAAAAAAAGAGCCTTGTGTCTTGAGAACACCTTCTGCTTCATCCACAATTATTACAGTATCCTTTTTGTAAAGAGAAAGAAGACTGTTCAGTTTACATAAAGCTTTTTCCTCTGAATCTTTATCATCTATCTCTAATTCATTCTTAAAGACAAGGGGTTTTAAATTTAATGAGTGGACAAGAGATCTTGCAAATTGAGTTTTTCCAGCTCCTGGGGCTCCATAAAAAAGAAGGTTCATTGAACTGTCATTTGTTAATAATCTAGAAGCAAGTTCTATTTCATCTTCCTTTACAGAAAAAGAATTTAGAGGATAATACTTTTTGTCATCCGTCTTTAATACATTCTCAAAAAGTGATGTTGTTTTTCCATCATATATGCTTTCAACAGCTTCTTCTGTTATTACGCCATCTTTTCCCATTAAACCATATGCAACAAGTTTTTTTTCCGGTCGAAAAAAAGAACGTATCTTTTTTATTGATAAACCAGAACATTTTGCAAGAAGGGATATTGCATTGTCATCATTTCTATTAATACAATCAGCAAATAAAAGATTCAATTCTTTCACAGCTGCACTTAAATAAGCAATATTTAAAATTTTTCCTTCTACGTCTGTAAGCTTAAAGTCATTGATTAGAAAATTAACATATGAGGTTTCATATTTATTATTCCTTACAGTTTCAGGTATAATTATTTCACTTTCCCAATCGATTACCGAAGAGATTTCTTTTTTATAAAAAAAAGTATATGCAATTATTCTAGGGAACCATTCTTTATTGTCAGTAAAGATAGCACGTATTATATTAATATCATTTTCTGTATTTGAACCCCAGTTTCCACAATTATTAAAAATTTTTTCATCTTCTTTATAATTTACTTTAAGTTTTTCTCTTAATTCAAAAGGGTGCACATATTTAGCGGGTACTTCCCTGGGGGTAAGTTTTTTTGTTTTTATATGATGATTAATTATACAATCAATTATTTTTTTTGAACGTTCTTGTAAATTGAATTCAATGACCAATAAGTTATATAATTTTTGACATTCATCACAATATCTTATCTCTTCAATTTCTGAGCAGATCATATATAGGTAATATGCAATTGTAAGATTTTGTCTTTTTGACAAATCTTTTACAGAGTAAAAATATTTACCACGCATTTGTTTCTTGTTTCTTCTTGGTCTCATAAGTAACTCCTTATAAAAAAATGTCACTTATAAATATACATATCTGGTCTATCAGTCCGAGATATACCACTTTTTTTTAGAAAAGATTTTATCTGATTTTTATTTTTGAATGAGATTCAATATCATGCCTTGATAGACTAAACATGTATAATGCTAGTTATGATTTATATAACTGGCGATACGCATAATACAGAAGATATGTCGAATGTTTCTGCAAGTAAGATGAAGCTTTGCTGTGCAGAACAAAATGTCGACTATTCTAAAATCACAAATCTTATTATTTTGGGTGACTTTGGACTTCCCTGGTATGACTGTCCTGTAGATGAAAGTGGTATTCATCCAACAAATAAAACAGATAAATATCTTCTTAAATGGTATAACAAAAAGCCTTTTAAAATCCTCTGCGTAATGGGAAATCATGATAATTACGATATGATTAAGAAATTGCCAGAAGTAAACATGTTTGGAAGCTCTGTTCTAAAGGTAAGTGAAAATATTTATTACTTAATGCGAGGTGAAGTTTACAATATTGAAGGGCATTCATTTTTAGTTCTTGGAGGTGCTAAAAGTGATGATAAAGAATTTCGAAAACCTCATAAAAACTGGTGGCCAGACGAAGAATTAAATGAAGAAGAAAAAGAAAATTGTTTACTTCATATAAACTCTCATTATAAAAAAAAGTTTGATTATATTCTTTCTCATACAGGTCCTTCAAAAGGTATTGCTTGTGCAGATCCATATTATTTAAATGAGGAAAACTGCAAACAGCTAAAATCTGATTCTACTGTTTGTTTTAATGACGAAATAGATAAAATAATTTCTTATAAAAAATGGTTTTTCGGGCACTGGCACAGCGACTGGGGTTATGAAAACTTTATGAACACAAAATATGTACCATTGTATCGAATGGGAATAGTTGTTCATGAAAGTGTATCTAAAACATATTTATTAAATTCTGTGGGAAAAGAAAATGAATATATGTTCATATTACGGGAAATGGAAGACGGTTATATTGTAAAAATTACAAGAAATATAGATGGAAAAGAAAATGTTCATACAGATTATATTTCAAAAACATTATTTAATAGTTGTATTCAAACAGGTTTCCTTAAAGAAATAAAATAATAAATATATTTATCAATATTTGTTATACCAGTGTAGGTCTAAACTATATTATAAAATCATATCATGGGGGTACATATGAAAAAACTTATTTCTTATTTGAAAGGATTTTTTCCTTTGTTTCTTACATTCTGTGCGCTTATTCTAATATTGTTTGAAATTCCTTTGTTTGTTATTCAATCATTAATTATCTTTGTTTATGCTTTTTCAATATTTATGCTTTTGATACAATTTATCCACAAAAATGAAAAAATATATCTCTTTCCTAAGACTGTTGTGTTTTTCTGTGTTTTTAATTGTTTTATAGCTATCTCGTCGATTAGATCATTTCTTGTAATTGAAAAAATGGATAACCAGTTATATATAATACGAAAACTAGGTTTATTAATTTGTAAAGATAATTTTATTTGTGGTTTTTTTTCAACTATAATAATAGTTGGTGTAATTTTATATTTTACCAAATTATATATATTAAAAAGAACAGAAGATAAAACTCAAAAAAGTTTGGATAAACTTAATTTAAAAATTTGGGAAATAAGACATAATGAGATAGATGGTAAGATTACAAATACAGAAGCTGATTTACAAAGAGAATCCGTTAATATTGATTTAGGTTATTATAGTAGTATTGTAGGGGCAGCAAAATATTTAATAGGAACAATTTGGGCATTTATAGGTTTATTTATAATTGTAACTGTGGGTGGGGTTTCCGTTGGTATTCTTGAATTTAATCTTTCATGGCATGAAGCATTAAATCAATATATAGTTTTATCTGTTGGTTATCTAATTGTATTTGTCATTCCTTTATTTATAGTGTGTGTAAGTTTTAGCATATAATTTATTTATAAAGTAATTCCATAGTAGGAGTATAGAATAATGCATCATCACTGCCTCGGCATGAAAAATGTTGTAAATCCACCAGTTTTATTACTTTTTCATTAAAAGTGAAATCCCATAAAGTCGCAACATTCTTAATTTCTTTTATAAATTTACAATCTTTCTCAGGTATGATTTTTTCTAATTCATCCCATTCAATACCACCTTTCCATAAATTGGCAGTAATTATAATATCAGGATCTAATACTGATATTTCTTCACGGATAAAGTTTCTTTTAGACAATTCACTATCTTTTAAGAATTGATTTATTAAACTGTAATTTGCATTTGCTCCGTCATCAGCATCATTTGAATATTTTGAAATATTCATTAAAGCAAATCCATAATCATTATTCTTTTGCATTTCTTCTAAAATTTCATTCGCATATGGTATATCATAATATGAATACTTTCCATTTGTTCTTATTCCATATACTATGTAAAGAATTCTTCTCCAAAAGGAGATAGCATTTATTTTTACAGTTTTAAACCATTTTAAATCATTTATGATTCTATCACAGCCAGAATTATATCTTGCTTCTCTACCAATAAATAAAACTTTTTGTCGTCCTCTTTTATAATATCCAGGAAAAAATCCATCAACATTAAAATAGTCAATTGCATCGTAGGCTTTACCGTCATCTGGAAAAACAATTTTTCCTTTTTTCTTAATAACTCGTTTCCATTGTTGCATTAGTTTTATTAATTCTGCTCTTTTTTTCTTTTCTATTTCTGTAACAAAATATTCCATTTTTTTCTCCATACATAATTGTACGTTGTTCATTTTGACAAAGCAAGTAAAAAAAGCCTCCAAACTCTCTCCGATTTTATAAGTCGCGCACCTCGCTATCGGGGAGAGCCTTTTGCGATTAGTTTTCCCATTGGGGTTTTCTTGCAAGTCCCAACCATATCCTTCCATTATTACTAACCATTCTCTTGAAGCCTTTCTCGCTCATTCGCATAGTAAGCCATTTCTGGCTCATGACTCTCTCGTTGTTTACATTGCACCATTTAATATATGTTTGATATAGCATTTGATTAGGAAGTCTCCATCTCAAACTTGCATCAATATCAAAACATTCATTTACAAAAGTTCCAACAACATCCATATCCATTCGATATTCATTGTTTGCGTTTCTTATCGCATCAGGTTCATTGAGTCCTTCTTTACGCCACATCGCATATCCTTGAATAAGCCAGTTTAAGATTCCGGAGTTTTCAGCAATCAGTTTTTCAGTAAGTTTTTTATCTCTCTGCTCAGGAGGAATAGTCACTGTAAAAGGAATCATCTTGATTCTTCGCCAGATACCATTGTCTGCGCCTCTGATTTTTGGCTTATGATTTGTCGCCATGAAAATCTTGAAGGTTGGCTTAAAAGAAAAATATTCTCCGTAAAGAAATCTTGCAGTCAATTCATCTTCACCTGTAATCAATTTGATTAAGCTTTCACTCAAAGGCTTTCCTTGTTCAACTTCACTTGTGGTGACAAGTCTTGCACCTTTCAATCGCGCTAGGTCGTTGCTCTGTTCAGAGTTCTTTTTCATAAAAGTTTCAATCATTGTGCTGCAGGCGTAATCACCAAAAAGATATTGAAGAACATTCAGGAAGGTTGATTTACCATTAGCACCAGTTCCCCATAAAATAAAAAGACACTGTTCTCCAACATCACCGCTAAGAGAGTAGCCCATAGCTTTCTGAATAAAATGTATAAGGTCCTTATCCTTGTTGAAAATCTGATTGATAAACATTTTCCATATCGGGCAGTCTGCATTTTTATCATAAACAAAGCGGCTTTTTTTCGTGATTAAATCTTTTATGTTTGGTTCTCTTGCTTTTCCATTTTTCAGATTAAGTGTGAGGCCTTCAATATTAAAAAGATAAATATCAGAATCAAGTTCAAAGTCTTCTGTTTTAATATCGCTGCTCATTTTCAAAAGTCCAACAATCGCCTGAATACGTCGGAAGCTTTCACTCTTAATCAGATGCTTTTCAAAGGCAGCTTCAAGAGTCCTGTCATTGATAACTCTCAAGCCTCTATACATCTGGTGAATAAAGCTCACGACTTTTTCTTCAACGCGACCGCGATTATCAACTTCCCAATTCGTACCATTCCAATAAAGAAACTTGTTCCAGGTAATACAATAACGGATACAGTCTCCATAAGCTTTAAGAAAGTAATCACGGTTTGTGATATCAGTAAATTGCATCTGGCCGTTCACGAATTTATTAG
>JAEEGL016285860.1_pt1 | contig 12276 bp, 16 predicted proteins | sample 9134231 | NCBI WGS metagenome assembly JAEEGL01 (sample SAMN16246548, study PRJNA631951) | gut metagenome | biome: gut microbiome; feature: rumen; material: fiber-attached | host: Bos | place: Iran: Karaj | collected 2018-10 | reverse complement strand
GTTCTTTAAAGAAAGTTGCGTTATCTGATAAAAAAGCATATTTTGATAAGGCTTTTTCATGTCTTTTCATGTTATCACGAACAGTTTTATTCATTATAATCACCTCTTTAATTATAGCATAAATATTTGATGGAAATATATAATTTATTAGGTGGTATTGTGTTATTAGGACTTATAGAAATTGTTAAGAGTATGGTGTTTTTTACGGGAAGTTATTCTAATAGTGTGTTTCCGGATCCTCTTAACAGTGAGGAAGAAGAATTATACGTTAGTAAAATGCTTAATGGTGATGCAGAAGCTAGAAATATATTAATTGAAAGAAACCTACGCCTTGTTGCTCATATTGTTAAGAAATTTGAAACCCAAAATGTTGATCCTGATGATTTAATCAGTATTGGAACTATTGGTTTAATAAAGGGTATTGATTCATATAAAGAAAATAAATCAACTAAGATTACAACATATGCAGCCAGATGTATTCAAAATGAAATATTAATGTTTTTTAGAAGTAATAAAAAGAATCAAAATAATGTGAGTATTAATGATTCTATTGGATTTGATAAGGAAGGAAACGAAATCAATCTAATAGATGTACTAAAAAATGAATATGATGAAGATTTAGCAGACATAATTCATAAGGATAACAATATTAAGCTTTTAAATAAGTACTTAAATGTTTTATCGAAAAGAGAAAAAGAAATAATTATTAAAAGATATGGCCTTTTTCTTCAAGATGAGAAGACCCAAAAGGAAATAGCGAAGGAATTACACATATCAAGAAGTTATGTATCTAGGATAGAAAAAAGAGCATTAACTAAAATGCTCCGTGAGTATCTAAAAAATAGTCAGGAAATATAATTATAGATTTTTAAAATAATCCAATCCTTCAAGAGCTCTTTTTAATCCTTGAGCTTCCTTTTCTTCTTTTAGTTTATTAAATGCATAAATAAATACATTTTCCCATTCGCCACGTTCAGCTTTTGAAGTCGTTCCATATTGACTAGCCTTGAAAACTAAGTTATCTCCATAATATATTGTATAATATTTGGTAGGTAAAACAAATTCTTCTATAGAATCAATTTCATAGCTTTCAACTTTAATTCCATATTCTTCTAAAATATTTTTAACTATTGGAAATAATTTATATTCACTTTGTTTAAGTTCATTATATATTTTTATATAATTATCATAAATATATTTTCCATCACTTTGAAGTTTTTCTAGTTTATCTTTTTCTTCTTTCTCTTTAGCTTCCTTTAATGCAACTATTTTATCCAACTTATTATATAATTGTTCAAGAACTTCTTCCCAAATTCCCGGTATATAAGTTTCTTTATCTAAAACAACATCGCCATTAAAGGATATTCTTATTGTATTATATAAATCGCCTTCATTATTATCCCTAGAAGTGCTGATTGCACTCATTCCAATCCCATATGCATTATAATAGTAGCGATGATAACTATTTGTTGTATAGTAGTCTATATCCCTTTCTTCGTATGAATAGGATTTAATTTTAGCTAAAGCTGTAACTGCCATTATTTTATCTTTTTCTTTCTTTTCGTCTGGTAATTGAGAATTATCTATATAAAATTTGGCTTCTTTCTCTTGATCTTTGGCATTACAATATTTAATAGATTCTTTGCTATATAATAAACCAATTAAGCTTTTTACGGCTAGATAAGAACTTTTGTCATAATAATCATAATAGACTGCCCCGTTAGGATAAATTTTTATTTCCTTAGTTACTAATTCTGGTTCTCTATATGGGGCATTTTCAAACTGCTCAAATGAAATAACAAAGTAGTCTCTTGTATTTTCAACAAGAGCCTTTATATCCCCAACCCCAATTTCAAATACTTTGGCAGGATTTACGAAAGTTGTTAATATATGCATGGCTTCATAATTTAAATTCATTATAAATCCCTTTTTTTCATATTTTTCCCTTTTTCTTTTTGAATCATTTGATGTATCAAAAATATCTAATACGCTCAACATATCACCTCTTGATTGTATATATTGATATAAAAAATAGATTTTGTCAACAAAAAAAGAATTAATATTTAATTCTTTCTTCAATCTCATCTATATCGCGAATTTGATTTTCAAGTGCTTCTTTGAACCTTCTTTTATAAGAAATAACTTTCCTTTTTAAATTTTCAGCTTCATATTCAACCTTTTCAGCCTTAATTAAAGCATCATTGACAATTCTAGAAGCGTTTTTACGAGCATCCTCAATAATGTAATTAGATTCATTTCTAGCAGCAGTCTTAATATTATTTGAGGCGTCTTCGGCATATCTAATTGCTCTATTTAAAGTATTTTCTAAATCTTTATATTTTTTTAATTCTTCTTCTAGTTGATTTACTAAAGCGTCGCTTTGTTTTAATTTGTTTAGCATATTTTCATATTCTTTTACTACATCGTTTACAAAACTATTTACTTCATTTTTAGAATATCCATTAAAACTCGTACTAAATTTTTTCACGCTTCACCAACTTTCTATTTATTATAAAAATTAAACTACCATTCTATTTCGTCGTTATCAGATGTTTCCTTTTTCTCCCTATCATCGGTTATTTTACCCTGTACATTAACGTTATTAGGAGTACATAAATAAATTCCTACTCCTATTTTTTGCATTGTTCCACCAATCGCATAAATGCATCCACTAAGAAAATCAATAATTCTCTTGGCTTGAGGAGCAGTTACCCTCTTTAAATTTACTACAACACTATTTCTGTTTTTTAAGTAATCAGCAATTTGTTGACTTTCAGAATAAGCGCGCGGTTCTAATAAAATCATTTTATTCCCGGTTTTATCTGCTTCTTTAATATCTTCATCTGATAGATTATAATATTCATCTTCAGTTCCAATCAAAGTTTCGTCTTCATCTTTAAATAATTTTTTTAAACTAAATGCCATTTATTTAATCCTCCTATATTACATAATTAATTGTAGCAAATAATAATCGTTTTAGCAAGAGTAAAGAAGTAGTTTATCTACCTCTTTTTTATTTCTTATTTATTATTAATAATACTAAGCAAAGTGTCTAAATCATCATCTTTGGCCATTATATTTTTTCTAATATTTCCACATTTAACACATTTATATATTATTTTATAAGTATCTTTGAATTTTTCTAACTCAATAGGTACTAATTTACCATGACAAGTTTCTTCTCTATCACCAGGGTTAATATCAACGTGTTTAGAACATAAACAATAAGGGCAATGATCTCTTGCTGTGTAGCTTAGCTTTGATACTAGCTTTCCGCAATAATCACACTTAAAGCTTTCATCAATCATCGTAAATCTTTTACTCATATAAATCATCCCATTAAATATTGTATCACAATTGGGGCAATTATTATTAATATAACTATTGGCAAAAATAATAAAACCGAAATAATACTTATCTTAGTAGGTAATTTGCTTATCCTTGCTTTAACATCTAGGATTTGTTGTTCTCTTAAGTAATCAATCTGACCATATAATGATTCTAATATACTATTTCCATAGATAAATGATTCCCTAATATTTAATATTGTATTATTAATGGTATCACTAGGAATTCTTTTCTTCATATTTTCTAAAGCTTCAGACATGCTCTTTCCAAGATTAACCTCATTTAAAGCTTTTTTAAATTCATTTGATAATTCATTATCAACATTCTCACAGGTTATATCTAAAGCGCTTCTTAAATTTCTACCGCTTTCAATGGTTAAAGTAAGAACCTCTAAGAAATAAACTGCTTCTGATTCTAATTTCTTTTTTCTTCTTTTTATTTTAAGATCTAAAAATATATTTTCAAACAACGTAAAATATAATAAAGAGATAATTGGAGCTAAAATAAATCCCTTGTTACTAAAAAACATTATTAAAGAAAATAATAATACCGTTGTTATAATACGAATATTTAGAAAATCTAATGCATCAAATTTATAACTAGATCCAGCTTGAAGTATCTTCTTTTTTATCTTTTTAATAGTACTTTTACGATATATTTTTAGTATTACTTGCTTATTTTTCATATTTTCACCCTCAATAGCTTTCTAACTATAATGACATAAAGCATATATAGAAGGACGATTAAGCCAATGACTAACATTCCAATTTTATACTGAAATAATGGTTGGAAATAAGCTGGATTCAATATTAATATTAATAGAACAAATATAAATGGTAATAATAATAAAAATCTGAAAACAAAAACACTTTGAGCAGTTAAACTTTTTAACTCGTTTCTTAGTTTTTTCTTATCAAAGAAGGCCTTTTCAATTAACGAAAAGACTTTAACAATATTACCACCAGTTTTATTAATTAAAGACAAACTGGAAGTTAAATACTTAGCATCGTCTAATTTAACTCTATCATAAAATCTCTTAAACACCACATCTAAACTAAGTCCGTAGTTTATGTCTATATAAATCTTTTTAAATTCGTCTTTAATAGGGCCGTCTAATTCTTCTATAACTATCTCTACAGCTTGAGTAACATTACTACCAGATTTAAAGGCGTTATTCATTATAATGATTGCTTTAAGCAAATCATCTTCAACAAGTTTTTTTCTTCTTCTATAGTTATTACTTAAATATAAATCTGGTAAATAAAAAGCCAAGATAGATGCTAATAATAAAGTAATACTATTATACTTAGAATAACGAAACATAAGTGATAAAAAATATAGTGAATCAACACCTATTACCAATAATACTTTTAACGATATATAATCAACCCCGGATTTAATATCTTTTTCCTCGAATGAAATGTATTTATCATATTTCATGCTGCTCTTATTTATTAATTTTGATTTACTTAAAACCCCAGATATGAATCTAATTAATCTCCACAATAAAATAAATACTTTATCAAAAAAAGAAAGGTCATAATCAATTGGATCTAGTGAAAACGGATCTATCCTTCTTTCGTATTTTAAGGCTTTTGAAAGGCGCAATAAAACAACAATTAGAAAAACTAATAATGTAATAGATATAATTTGAATAATACTTATACTCATATTATTATTCATATTATTATGCACCCTCCTTTTATTGATGTTTGCTTGAGAATAATTCCTCTATAGAATTGATACCCCTTGCCTTAATTTTACGACATACTTTAGGGTATCTATCAAATTTAATATACGTTCCACTAACTTCATTTCTTTCGGTTAGTCCTTCTTGTCTAAATGAGAATATTTCTTTAGTGATTATTTCATCGTCTGTAAAAGAATCTAGCTCTGCAATACTAGTTATTTTTCTTCGGCCATCACTCATTCTCTCAATGTTTACAACAACATCTATTGCATTTATAATATACTCTCTTATTGCTTTAATTGGAATCTCCATTCCTCCCATTAAAACCATTGTTTCTAGACGATTTAAAGCATCTACAGGGCTATTTGCGTGTAATGTTGTCATCGATCCGTCATGACCAGTATTCATTGCTTGAAGCATGTCAAAAGCTTCTTTACCTCTTACTTCACCAACAATAATTCGATCCGGTCTCATACGAAGAGAGTTAATTACTAAATCTCTTATCGTTACTTCCCCTTCGCTTTCATAATTAGTAGTTCTTGTTTCTAAAGAAATAACATGATTTTGATGAAGTTGTAATTCAGCGGCATCTTCTATGGTTATAATACGTTCATTGTTACTAATAAAACCGCTTAAAATATTCAGCAAAGTTGTTTTACCACTACCAGTACCACCACAGATAAGCATATTTACTCTTCCCTCGACACATGCTTCTAAAAATCTTGCCATATCTGGTGTTAAAGTACCAATTCTTATTAAATCATCTATAGAATTCATGGTTTGTTTAAATTTTCTTATTGTTACAACAGGGCCTTTAGTAGATAAAGGCGGAATAACTGCGTTGATACGAGATCCATCCTCTAATCTAGAATCAACCATTGGATTGGCTGCATCTATAGTTCTTCCAAGAGGCTGAATAAGTCTTTGAACAGTTCTTATAATATGTTCATCATTAATAAATGAAACACTATCATCTTTTATTAATTCACCATCAATTTCAATATATATCTCATCTGGGCTGTTAACCATAATTTCAGTAATATTTTTATCCTCTAAAAGCTCAGTTAAAGGACCTAAACCATTTATTTCATTTTCAATTAAATTAAATAAGTGGCTGCGCTCTAAATTGGTTAAATCATAACCTTCAATAGTTTTATCAATTTCACTATAAATCCAGTCGCTTATTTGAACGTCCTTAGGCATCTCGTTATCAATTAAATTTTCAACTATTTTAGTTCTTAATTGATCTAATAATTTTTTATCTGGAAATATTTCATAATCATTAACGTTACGATACGTATTTTTATTAGTAAAAGCAAACGCATCTCTTAATGTCTGTTTTGCCATTATTTCGCCCCCTTATTTTCTAAAAAATCAGTGGCGATAGTCATAAGAGTAATATAATCTTTATTAAATACACTTTTCATTTTTGGTTCAAGAGTAACTATCTTTCCTTCTAGAGTATATAGATCAATGTTTTTTAAGAATAAATCAGAAGTTAGACTATAACTGATGTTAGTCTTAAGGATATTCTTAATATCATACATTGAAAAATACTTTTTAAATGGATCACGACTGTTATTTAAGATTATTTTATAATAATCTAAATCAATATCTTTAAAAACCGTAATTAAATTACGCATATTTTTAATGTCTTGAATATCGTTTGTTAAAACAAATAATATTTGATCGACTTTGTCCATTAAAGATATATTAAATTCGTTTAAATCATGGTTTGTATCAATTAAAACCACATCATAATTATTAATCGCTTTATCAAGTATTATTTCAATAAATCTAGAATCAATTTTAATAGCTTGTCGAGGATCTTTTGGTGACGGAATTATATCAATATATTCATTTTTTTCATAGTGTGTAACATAATCTTCAAATTTCTTATATCTGTTATTGTTATAATCATCTACTAAATTGTATAAACTCTTTTCAAATGGCGTGTTTAAAGAAACAGCAATGCTACCGCCAGATAAATCAAAGTCAATAATCAAAACTTTTTTATTTATACTGGCAAAAATTCCTGCTAATGATGTTACTATAAATGTTTTTCCTACTCCACCTTTACTAGATGAAATACATAGGCTTTTTCCTTTCACACCTGCCATATAATCCCTCTATTCTTATTTAAATAACACTTCACCATCTTTTTCGTAACCGGTAATCGATGCGCTAATCTCATAGCTTTTTAAATTTACTAGTTTTCCAAAGATACTTTCTTCATAATACTTAATATTAATACTTAACTCGCCGCCTTGTCTTTTTATTGTTAAGTCATCGGTATTAATATCATTTTTGATATATATTTTTTTTATTTCCCTATCATCTAATTCTTTCTTATTATAATTTAATTTAATAATGTCCTTTGTTATATTTTTTAATTGTAAATTCTTATAGACCATCATCGAATTATCTACTATAAATGCTCCTAAGATAAATAATAATGGCACTAATATAATAAATATAACTAATGTTTGACCTTTCTTATTCATACGGCAATACCCTGCTTACAGTTGCATAATATGGATCAGATAGTATAAGTTTCAATCCAGGAGTAAAAATATCTACTTTTTTTCCTATTTCTATATTTACAAATTCATTATTTTCGTTAGTAATCTTAAGTTGAACATCTGATGAGTTTTTATCAATATAAGCTTTTATTTTTTCATGAGTATCACCATTGTTATACATGCTGATTACTTTATCCATTGTACCTTCTAAATTGCTTTTTGTATAATATATCTTACCAAAATCTATTAAACAAAATACTATCATTATCAGGACCGGAAATATAATAATAAATTCAACTAATGCTTGACCCTTTTTATTCTTTTTCAAGAATATCACCCCAATTAATTATTTCTTTTTAGAAACACAAGTGGCTTCCCCAGGAGAAGCACCCTCCTTATAGACTTTATCTACTAATGAACACGAAGTCTTAGTGATAGAATCTTTTAAATATCCTCCAAAATAATTAACCAATGATATAATTAGCACACTAACAACAGCAATAATTAAAATGTACTCAATTAATGCTTGTCCTTTCTTATTCATCCTATACCACCTACTATAATATAGTTTACTAAATTAGGTATACTTTGTCAATTTTTAATCACCAAAAAAAGGACTTTTAAGTCCTTTTTAATTATTAAATATTGTTTGACTCTGGAGCTGGATTTGTTGGGGCGGCTACCGGAGTTGGCTCAGCTACTGGTGCGGCTTCTGGTTGAGGTGCTGGCTCTGCTATAGGTGCAGCCTCAGGCATTGGTGCAGCCGGAGCTTCTGGCACTGCTGGTGCAGGTGTAGGTGCAATTGTTGGCTCAGCAACAGGTGTTGGAGCTGCTACTGGTTGTTCTACAGGTGCAACTGTTGGAGTTGCCATTACAGGTTCAGCAGCTACTGGAGCAGCAGTAGAATTATTTCCTTTTTTCTTTTTAATTATTATAAATGCAACGATTATAATAACAGCCAATAATGGAAGCCCAAATACCAATAGTACGTTAGTTAAATTATATAATTCAAAACTAAACTCAATTGGTTTTTGATCAGTTGTAGATAACTTCCAAGTTAATTGTTTTCCACCTTTTTCTACGCTTGTAGCATTATTAGATAATGCTTTATTTGGTAATTTTACACTAAATGATAAATCCATTGATGAAGCTAAACTTTCGGTTAGAGCATCTAAATCTTCAGTGTCTCCTCCATTGTATGATGTATTATCATCTTCGTCGTCAGACCAATTATCATCAGATGTTGTCCAACTATCATCGTCATCATCATCCCATGAAGTCCAACCGTCATCATCAGTTACGTTTGTCCACCCATCGTCATCACTTGTTGACCAATCATCGTCATCGGTTGTTGTCCAATCATTTTCCTCTTCTTCTTCAGTCATTGTTGAAGGCATATCATTTAATGAGCTTTGTGAAGCATCAAAACTAAATTTAGCAGTATATTTATTTTTTAAGAATCCTTTTTCTACCTTGAAGATTACAGGATTAGTTTTTTCTTCATCAAGTAATCCAGATATATCATACTCACCATCTTTTTCGGAACTTAACTCATCAATACTTTTAAACTTCTTAGTTAATTTATATCCTTTATAATTACCATCTTTGTAGTCTTTAACAGTAAATCCCTGTTTTTTTAGATCATCAATATCTTCTTTTTCCATAACTTCTTGTTCTCCAAGAATTGATGTATCAATAGCATAAATTAGGGAAATATTCATGCTCTTGGTTGCTTTAATATCCATATCATATTTAAATTTAACACATCCGGTTAGTAAAAATACCATTAAAGCCAACCCAAAAATTTTAAATTTTCTTTTCATTTTACTCCTACTTTCTATGGAATGAATATATCATAATTCAAATATAATAACAATTTTTTGTGCTTTAGCAATGTAAAGTTTTTGACATAATTATCTAAATATTGGATAATATTTAATAGGTGATAATATGTATTTGCAATTAAAAAATAAAAAGATTAAAATTATTAAAGCTGATACATTCTTTAAAAGATTAAGGGGATTAATGGGTCAAAAAAATATTGATTATGGAATGCTTTTTCCAAAATGTAATAGTATTCATACCTTTAATATGAAGGAGAATATTGATGTTATTGGTTTAAACGAAAATAATGAAGTTATATATAAATATGAAAATCTCCCTAAAAACAGGATCATTAGAGTTAAAAACTCTCAAAATAAAACTAGTATTTTGGAATTGCCCAAAAATACTAGTAAATTAGTTAAGATTAATTCTATTTTACTCTTTAAAGATGAACATGAAATCTAAAATCTGAACTTCATCTCCTCTTTGAGCTCCAATACGTTCAAGTTCATCTTCTATTCCCATACCTTTTAGTTTTCTAGCAAATCTTCTAACACTTTCGTCTTCAGTAAATTTTGTCATTTTGAATAATTTTTCGATTTCTTTTCCTTTTATTACCCATACACCATTTTCGTTAGTTATAGTATATGGCTTTTCGTTTTTAAACTTATATACAACATGACTTTCAATTTCTTCCTCATCATATAGTTTTTCGTTATCTATTTCTTTTATTAAGTCTGCTAAATAAAGTAGCAACTCATCTAGCCCTTCATGAGTAACAGCACTAATCGCAAATGTTTTAACATCTGGATATTTTTCTTTAAACCTATTAAGATTTTCTTCAAAATTGGGAAGATCCTTTTTATTGGCTATAACTATTTGTTTTTTATTAGCCAGCTTTTTGCTATACTTGTTAATTTCATCATTAATAATCTCATAGTCTTTTATAGGATCTCTTCCTTCGAATGACCCCATATCAAGTACATGAGCAAGAATCTTAGTACGCATAGCATGTCTTAAAAACTTGTGTCCTAAGCCAGCACCTTCAGAAGCATTTTCAATTAAACCAGGAAGATCCGCAATAGTATAACTGGTATTATCGTTTAATTTTACAACACCAAGATTAGGGCTTAAAGTAGTAAAATGATACGCACCAATCTTCGGCTTTGATGAGCTAACAACAGAAAGAATTGTGCTTTTTCCAACACTTGGCATTCCAATTAATCCAACTTCAGCAAGGACTTTTAACTCACATTTTACGATTCGTTCCTCTCCTGGTTCTCCATATTCACTCATCTTAGGGGCGGGATCATTTAAAGTAGCAAAAGCTTTGTTACCTCTTCCCCCTCTGCCACCATTTGCAACGATGACTCTATCATCAGGATTAACCAAATCTGCAATCACTAGATTTGTATCTAAATCGATAATAGTGGTGCCCTGAGGTACTTTAATAACAACATCCGAAGCTTTAGCCCCAGTACGATTAGATCCTTTTCCGTTTGTCCCTTTATCGCCTTTAATTATCTTCATATATCGTAAATCGATTAACGTTTTCAAGCCCATATCTACTTCAAATATGATATCAGCGCCTTTTCCACCAGATCCACCATCAGGACCACCCATTGGAACAAATTTTTCTCTCCTAAAAGATGTACATCCATCCCCGCCTTTACCGGCTATTAATTTAATTGTGACCTCATCTACAAACATATAATCACCCCAAATTCAAATCTATAATATCATATTTCCTATAAAATAAAAACAATCAATTCTATTTTGATTGTCTCATTATTTTAATAATAATTATAATTACAACTCCTATTAGTCCAAAAATGACATAGTTAACATGTTTAGGATTGCCTACAGCCTCATTTATAACAGCTCCGGTAAGTAGATAATCAGAGCAATGATCTATTTTAAACTCCACGTACCCATCAATAACCTTTAGATTGTCTTCAATAAATTCTACCTTTTTAGTTGTTGGGTTATAGTAATAAAGATATAATCTTTCTCCATTTTTAAAACGATCTGATACATTTATTCTTACTGTTGCTTCACTTGGCAGTTTACCAACGTGATCAAATGTAATTATTAGCTTTTTTTGATTTACAATATTATTTATTATCTTAGTATCTTCGGTGTCGGCATCAATACTAAGCCTTAAATTAACATTCATTTCAATATTTTCAGCAACTGATTTATAGTTTTCTTCATCTTTCTTAAATTGCCAAGTATATGTGAGACCCCTGTCATAGTCTTCAACTATATAAGAAATATATTCCTCGGTCTCACTCTTAAAGATGCTTGTCCCAGTGTTTTTAACTAATAATTCTTCTTTTGAGTTAATTTCTTTTTTAGGAGAACTAACAATGGATTTTATGGTATAAGAAAGAACTATTATGGTTACACATAATAGAGTTGTCACTATAACTAAAACAATGTTATTAAGACCAAGTTGTTTTTTCATTTTGTTTATCCCATCATAAGAATTGCAAACGTATAAATATTTCTAAGCATTATCACAAACATTAAAGATACTATATTGTTATTATTTTTTATATAAAGAATATTATATAAAACACAAGGTATAAATCTAATTACTATTGGGTTTAAAATATATTTAAAGCTAAATCCCCCAAAAAGATAATTAAAATAAGTATATACTAAAGCGGAAATGACTACGAATATTACATCATTATTAAATACTTTTCTAAAAGAAAGATTAAATAAAACAGTCTCAACTATTCCTGTAAAAATAACTATCTTAAAGAAAGCGTAAATTTTAGATATATTAAAATATTTGATCACATTAGAATTATTACCATCCGCATTTATATTAATCATTTTAGGAAAATATTTCTCGGCTAAATATATAATTAGATACCAAATAAC
>JAEEGL015498310.1_pt1 | contig 12276 bp, 10 predicted proteins | sample 9134231 | NCBI WGS metagenome assembly JAEEGL01 (sample SAMN16246548, study PRJNA631951) | gut metagenome | biome: gut microbiome; feature: rumen; material: fiber-attached | host: Bos | place: Iran: Karaj | collected 2018-10 | reverse complement strand
GCCTCCACGTAGTCCTTGGCTGCCTCTATGGCCTCCTTGACGTCAAGTCCGTTCAGGAATCCGGAGTTGCACATCCTGCCCTCCTTGGCGTCGAAGCTCTCCTGTGAAACGTCGCAGCCTTCGATGATAGGTACGATTGGAAGGTTGAAGGTCTTTGCAAAGGCATAGTCACGGCTGTCGTGGGCCGGAACGGCCATTATGGCACCGGTGCCATAGCCTGCAAGCACGTACTCAGAAATCCAGATGGGGACCATCTCCCCAGTGAGGGGATTAATTGCATATGAACCGGAGAATACGCCGGTAACCGTATGGGTCTCGGCAATCCTTTCCCTTTCGGTCTTCTTCTTTACATACTGCAGGTATTCGTCCACCTTTTCTTTCTGCTCAGGGGTGGTGAGCTGCGGAACCAGATCGCTCTCGGGGGCGAGTACCATGAATGTTACGCCAAAAACGGTGTCGGCGCGGGTGGTGAATATTGTGATGGGCATCTGCCTGTCTCCGCAGATTGTATTGAATACCATCTCGGTACCCTCTGACTTGCCTATCCAGTTGCGCTGCATCTCCTTGAGGGAGTCAGTCCAGTCTATGGTATCGAGGCCCTTGAGCAGGCGCTCGGCGTAGGCGCTGACCCTTAGCTGCCACTGAGTCATCTTCTTCTGCTCCACGGGATAGCCGCCGCGTACGGAGAGGCCTTCCTTGACTTCGTCGTTAGCAAGTACGGTTCCGAGCTGGGGGCACCAGTTTACGGCAGTCTCGCCCTGGTAGGCTATACGGTAGTTCATCAGGATGTCGGATTTCTCCTTATCAGTAGCGGAAGCCCACTTTTCAGGTGTGATTCCGTCGTATCCGGTGGTCTTGAACTTTTCTATGAGCTCGCTTATGGGGCGGGCCTTGTCGGCAGAAGGGTCGTACCAGCTGTCGAACATCTTGAGGAAAGCCCACTGGGTCCATTTGTAGTACTTGGGGTCACAAGTGCGCACTTCCCTGTCCCAGTCAAAAGAGAAGCCAATCCTGTCAAGCTGCTGACGGTAGCGGTTTATGTTGTTGGTGGTGGTAATCTCCGGATGCTGGCCTGTCTGTATTGCATACTGCTCTGCAGGAAGGCCGAATGCGTCATATCCCATAGGGTGAAGGACGTTGAAGCCCTTCAGCCTCTTGTACCTGGAGAAAATGTCACTGGCAATGTATCCAAGGGGGTGTCCCACGTGAAGTCCCGCTCCTGAAGGATACGGAAACATGTCAAGGACATAGAATTTAGGTTTGGACTCGTCGGTAACGGCCTTGAAGGTCTTCTCAGATGCCCAGTAGGCCTGCCACTTCTTCTCAATTGATTTAAAATCGTAATCCATATTTCAATCTTTATCTTTTTTCCAGTCTGAACTCGACGTACAGGGACATTGAGGCTTTCACCTTCTTGCCGTTCAGGGTGCCTGGCTTCCAACTGGGGGATGCGCTGATGACCCTTACGGCCTCGTCATCCAGCAGTTGGTCCACTCCCCTGATCACGTGTACGTCCGTTATCTTTCCTTTCTCGTCAATCACGAAACCAACCAGCACGTTGCCCTGGATGCCCCGGTCAACCGCGGCCTGAGGGTATTTCACATACTTGTAGACCCACTGCTCCAGGAATACTTTGGGGTCGTAGCTGTTAAGGAAGGAAGGCTTGGTAGAACAGTCATAATAAGGTATGACTACAGGAGCGTCTTCTTTTCCGACAGCATCTGCGGGCCTGAACAGCGGCTTGGGGCCGTTGGCCAGTTCCATTGAGAAATTGTATATGTATTCCAGCTCCCTTTCCAAATTCTCATAGTCAATGATGGAGGGCACGTCCCTGGAAGAACTCCATTCAGGATATCTTCCCGTGGTGAAATAGACTGACGGAATCTCCTTGTCATAGAAAGCCCTGTGGTCTGATGCGAACGGCTCGGTTGCAGTGATTTCAGGGACTATAGGGATAAGGGTGGAGTTGACTTTCTGAAGCAGGGCGTTCAAATCAGCGTTGGAAGCCGTATAGGCATAGAAGCCTCTTCCGCCGGTACCCACCATATCCAGGTTAATCATTGCGTCGATGTCTGACGTAGCCGTGAATGCCCTGTTAAGGAAATACCAGGAGCCGGCGTAGGACTGGGTGGAAGCGCCGAAGCCTATGAGCAGGATTGAGCGGCGCAGCAGCAACGAATTTGTGGAAAGCCTCTTGGCCAGCTCTGCAAGCAAAGCCACGCCTGAGGCGTTGCCGTTGGCGCCGTAGAATATGTTCTTGCGCGGCTCTCCGTTCACTGTCAAAGTAGAAGAGCCAGTGTTGTCCAGCCTTGCACCTATGACTATGTACTTGTTTCTTAAGGTTTTGTCGTACCCTGGAATATACGCTATCACATTGCGGGAAGTCAATGTGTCGCCGGCCTCCTGCTTCATGCCGAATTCATCTCCGAACTGGCCGGAAAGCACGTCCAGGCCGTATTTGGCGAACTGCTCCGTCAGATATGCGGCTGCTTCAGCCTCTCCTTCGGATCCGGGAGCGCGTCCATCCAGCAATGTAGATGACAGGAATGCTATGTGCTCCTTGAGCGCGGCTACGGTCTCGCTGTCGTCCAGGTCTTGATACCTGCCTCCGATGAACTGTGCGCCGGAGGGCAGGCAGATCATCAAGGCCAGGAAAATAGTCAGGATTCTTTTCATACTTTACTCCTTTACTATCACCCAAACATCTTTAGGGCAATATGTTTCTTTCTGCAAAGAAGCAAAAGACTTGCCCAACTCCACGAAACTGTCCGTGCTGCAGGCCAGCACTGCGGTCTTTCCGCTGCGGTAGCGCATAGCCGACGCCTCGTACCCCGCCTCTTTGAGCCGGGAGATGAGGTTATCGGCGTTGGATGCGTCCGAAAAAGCACCCAGCACCACGTTGTACTTTGCGGGAAGCTCCGTCGCAACCCTGACGTTAAGTTCTGAGAGCCGGTTCATGACTATGCCTTCCATAGTCTGGACGGCGAGGAGGGAATCGGCCTGGTACTGGCGCTCCTTTTCCAACCTTTGACGCTCCTGAAGGGCGATGGCGGCCCTGGCCTCCTCCTGCTCCCTTGCGGCCACCATGGCCTCAAGGTCGGCGGAGGTGGGACGGCCGGCCACCTTGCGCATGAAATCGCAACCGGACGCCATCAGGGCGGCTATAAGGACTGCCGCAACCACTGTTCCCTTGACTCTCATAATATCGTTAAAAATATAACTTGCAAAGTTAATGATTTCTGCGTGAGAAAAAAACTCTATATTTGCGTACGTATGAAGAAGACCATAAAACTGGAGTCAGTGGAGCCTGTAGAAATATATGGAGCAGGCAACAAGATATTGGAAGAATTCTGCAGTTATTTCCCGGGGCTTAAAGTGATAGCCAGAGGAACTGACATAATCCTGGACGGCAATCCCTCCCAGATTGAAGAATTCGAGATGAAATTGAGCGAGCTCATCCGCGTGAGCCACCGCAAGATGAACCTTACCATCTACGATGTAGAGGATATTTTCGACGGAGAGAATACCCCTGAGAAGTTCCTCCTCAACGGAGACGCCGTGATAGTTCACTCCACAGACGGAAAGGCAATCAGGGCCCGCAACGTCAACCAGCAGAAAATGGTCAAGGCATACTTCGAGAACGACCTCGTCTTTGCAGTAGGCCCCGCAGGAACCGGAAAGACATACGTAGCCATAGCCCTGGCCGTACGCGCCCTCAAGAACCGCGAGATAAAGCGAATCATCCTAACCCGCCCCGCAGTGGAAGCAGGCGAACGCCTGGGCTTCCTCCCGGGCGACCTCAAGGACAAGCTGGACCCGTACCTACAACCCCTCTACGACGCTCTTGGAGATATGATTCCCTCACGCAAGCTCCAGGAATTCATGGCCGACGGCACCATTCAGATAGCGCCTCTCGCCTATATGCGCGGCCGCACCCTGGACCGGGCCTGCGTCATCCTGGACGAAGCCCAGAACACCAATATGGGACAGCTCAAGATGTTCCTCACCCGAATGGGAAATGACGCCAAGTTCATAGTCACCGGCGACGCCACCCAGGTAGACCTGCCCAATAAAGCAGACAGCGGGCTGCTCAAGGGCATCTCGCTGCTGGAAAACATAAAGGGCGTCGCAGTTATCTCATTTACCAATGAAGATATCGTGCGACACCCTTTAGTCACTAAGATAGTGAAGGCGTTCAGCCAACAGGAATCCTAGAGGTTCTCAGTATAATACTGGTTGTACTTGTCGTATTTGGCCTGGAAGTCTGCCTGGTCGCGGAAGCGGAAGCAAGCATTCTTCAGGTACTCAGCGATGCTGACCTTGAGCTCATCGTCCTTGGTAACGTTGAAGGCCTTCTCGAAAGGATCGATGCAGGACTTCAGAGCGCCTTCGAACTGCTCTACCAGTGCAGCGTACTTTGCATCATCCAGCTCTTCCTGAGCCTTCTCCTGCAGTTCAACTGCATAGTCGTAGTACATAACACCTGCTCCGATGTAGCCGAACTCGTAGTTAGGATCTACGGATGAGCACTGTGCGTAGCACTTAGCAGCCTCCTCGATATTGCCGAGCTCCTTGTTGATGTTGCCTTCAACATAGTACAGGGAAGCATTGGAAGGATCCTTTGCCTTTGCAGCGGTAATAAGTTCGAAGAGTTTGTTAGGATCTGAGTTCTCCTCAAGATAATAGTTGATGAGGCTTACGAGGATACCCTCGCTCTCAGGGAACTTCTGGAAAGCGTCCTCGAGGGTGCTCTTCATAAGAGCCTTGTTTCCGAGTTTTCCATAAGTGTCACCGAGTTTTGCATAAACCTCACCGTCGCGATAGTACTCATAGCCGATGCACTTCTGGAACAGGTCCAGCGCACGGTTGTAGTCTCCGGACTCGAGGGCAGTGAAACCTGCGCTGTAGAACAGCTCTCCGTCAGGTGCGCTGAGAGGAGCGGCTGCGCTTACTTCGGCAGCTTTCTGGAATGCGTCGCAAGCCTTTGCCATATTGCCGATGGTGTAGAAGCTGAAAGCCTCGTCGGCGTACTTGTCGCAAATGGTCTGCAGAGCAGCCTTGATATCCTTTGACTTGGTACCCTTGGGATCGAGAGTGGCAGCCTTCTGGTATGCCTCGACAGCCTTTGCAAGGGCATCAGGCACAACAGGATTTGTGCTCTCTACGGCTACGAGGGTTCCGGCCTCGTCCATATAATAATTGTAAGCAGGATAAACGGTCTTGGTCAGGTTTGATCCGCCAACAGTTATGGTCTCCTGAGAAAGAGGCCTGAGGTTCCTGAGCACGAGCGCAAGATCCTGCTGGGTTGCACCTCTCCAACCGTCACCGACTGAAGCAGTATAAGCTGCCATATAGGCCTCTCCAAGCTTTGTCCAAGTGGCAAGTTTGGTAGCCTTTTTTGCATTGGCAGCATCTTTCTGGGCAGCTTCGAGAGCTGCTGTGACACGAGCGGCGGCACCGCCGGCACCAGGAGCTCCTCCTCTGGGTCCCATAGGAGGCTGAGCATAACCGACCTGCAGTGAGGCGATAAATGCTAATGCGATAAGAATTCTTTTCATAATGCTAAAATTTTGTGATTAATTACTACTTTCTATTTCATTTTTATCTGTTTCCGGGGTCTCTTCCTGCTCGGAAGCCGCTACTGCTGACACTGCAGCTATGCTGTCCCCTTCCCTGATGTTTATCAGCTTGACACCCTGCGCGGCCCTTCCGGTTTCCCTTATGTCCTTGATACTCATTCTGATAGTGAGTCCGGACTGGGTTATTATCATAAGGTCGTTTGCCGGCGTCACATTCTTTATGGCAACAACCTTGCCAGTTTTATCAGTGACGTTCATGGTGCGTACTCCCTTGCTGCCGCGGTTGGTGAGCCTGTAGTCCTCGGGATCGGACCTCTTGCCGAAACCGTTCTGGCTGACTACCAGCACCGTATGCTGTGACGCATCCTCAGAAGCAGGGTCGTAGGTGATTACGCCGACAACCTCGTCGCCCGGGTCGATGTTGATTCCGCGGACGCCGGAAGCGCTGCGGCCGAGTTCACGAAGGTCGCTCTCTTCGAAGCGGACGCACCTGCCCTCGCGGGAAGCGATCATTATCTGCTCAGAGCCGTTGGTCAGAACTGCGTCCAGCAAGGCGTCGCCGTCCTTTATGGTGAGGGCTATGATTCCCTTGGCACGGCTGCGCTTGTTGGAATAAGCCTCGAGGGATGTCTTCTTTATTATACCGTTCCTGGATACCAGAGTTACAAAATGACTTGAAGTATACTCAGGATCCTCGATGGATTTAGCGTTAAGGTAGGTCTTTATGCTGTCGTCCGCATCAATTGTGAGCAGGTTCTGCACAGCGCGGCCCTTGGAGGAACGGGCGCCTTCCGGCAGCTCGTATACCTTGAGGCGGTAGCACAGGCCCTTCTGGGTGAAGAAGAGCATTGTGGAGTGCATGTTGGCCACGTATATGTGCTCGATAAAGTCCTCGTCCCTGGTGGCGCCACCCTTGACGCCCACGCCTCCCCTGTTCTGGGTGCGGAACTCCGTGAGCGGGGTGCGCTTGATATAGCCAAGGTGGGAGATGGTGATGACCACGTCGTCATCGGCGTAGAAGTCTTCAGGGTTGAATTCCTCTGAGCTCATAGTGATTTCGGTGCGGCGGGGATCTCCGTACTTGGCCTTCATCTCCATGGATTCAGCCTTGATGATGTTCATCTGCTCTGTCTCGCTGGAGAGGATCTGCTCGCAGCGTGCGATGAATTTCTCAAGATCGTCATACTCTGCCTGCAGGCGCTCCTTCTCGAGGCCTGTGAGCTGGCGGAGCCTCATCTCAACTATAGCCGAGGCCTGGACCTCAGAGAAGCCAAAGGCTTCCATCAGACGGGCCTTTGCCTCGTCCACGCTTTGGGACTGCTTGATTATCGCGATTATCTCGTCAATTACGTCGATAGCCTTGAGGAGGCCTTCCAGGATATGCGCTCTCTTGCGGGCTTTCTCAAGCTCGAAGCGGGTGCGGCGAACTACCACCTCGTGGCGGAAATCCACGAAGCAGGCAAGCATGTCCTTGAGGGACAGCGTGCGCGGACGGCCCTTTACCAGCGCCACGTTGTTGATTGCGAAGCTGGACTGCAGTCCGGTGTATTTGAAGAGCGTATTGAGCACCACGCTTGCGTTGGCGTCTTTCTTGACGAAGAATTCCACGCGGACGTCGCCCTTGGCGGAGAGGTCCCTGATGTCGGAGATGCCTTCTATCTTCTTGTCCTCCACCATCTCTCCGATGCGCTTGATCATGTCGCTCTTGTTGACCATATAGGGGATCTCGGTGACTACGATGACTTCGCGTCCGTTGTCCAGCTCCTCGATCTCTGTCTTGGCGCGGACAACCACCCTGCCCCTTCCGGTCTCATATGCGTCTATGATGCCCTGACGGCCCTGGATGATTCCTCCCGTAGGGAAATCGGGGCCCTTGATGTACTGCATCAGCTCTTCCGTGGTGATATCGGGATTGTCTATGTATGCGCAAATTGCGTCACAGCACTCGCCCAGGTTGTGGGGAGCCATGTTGGTGGCCATTCCCACGGCGATTCCGGACGATCCGTTGAGCAGCAGCAGAGGTACCTTGGTAGGCAGGACGGTGGGCTCTTCCAGACGGTCGTCATAGTTGAGCTGCATATCCACGGTGTCCTTGTCAAGGTCTGCGAGGACGTCTTCCGTTATCCTTTCGAGTTTTGCCTCGGTATATCGCATTGCCGCAACCGGGTCTCCGTCCATACTTCCGAAGTTGCCCTGGCCGAATATGAGGGGATATCTCTGGTTCCACCACTGTGCAAGACGGGCCATTGCATCATATACGCTGGAATCTCCGTGCGGATGGTATTTTCCAAGCACGTCACCGACCACTCCGGCGGACTTGCGGGTGGCTCCCTGATACCTCAGGCCCATCCCGTCCATTCCGAACAGAACCCTTCTCTGAACGGGCTTCAGGCCGTCCCTTGCATCAGGCAGGGCCCTTGAGACGATTACCGACATTGAATAGTCGATATACGCCGTCCGCATCTCGTGATCTATCTCCACAGGTTCTATGTATCCGTGATTGTGTTCTATGATGTTTTCTTCTGCCATATCTTTTTCTCAATCTTCCTTTTGGAAGCCAATCTTATAAACACGCAAATTTAACAAAAAAATCTACATATCTGAGATTATTTTTTCCTATTTTTGTTAGCGATGGAAATACAGGTTTCAGAAGAAATAAGCCGCATTCTGGGTTACTCCAGAGAAGAGGCGATGCGCACCGGCGCCTACGAGATAGGCACCGACCATCTGCTTCTGGGATTGCTGCGCCATTCCGACAACCTTGCCTGCAAGGTCCTGGCCTCCCTGGGCGTAGACCTGGACGACTTCAAGCACTACGTGGAATCTCTCATATTCAAGCGGGAGAGCGTCCCCTACGACCAGGAAAGCAAGCTCCGTTTCTCCCGCGAGGCCCGAAACACCCTCAATATGTCCGTACTGGAGACATCCACGCTTGGCGATCCCGAGACCTGCTCCCAGCATCTGCTGATGGCAATCTGCAGGAGTTCGGCCGCTGCCAGCAAGACCTACCTCGAGGCGGAGGGCATCAGCAGGGACTCCATAGCCTCGTTCCTCAAGGACAGCTCCGCCCGGGCCGGATCGCAGCAGCCGGCCAAGCCTGCCCCCGTCCAAAGGATATTGCACATTGTTGTAGGAAAGCCTAAGATTTACAGCTAGAATAATGAGACTCTCATTCAGAACAGCCCTGATAATCGGCATATTGGCGGCAACCTGCCTGATATGCGCCGCACAGGATAAAGTCATCACCCCTTCAGTAACCTGCATGTATGCCCACAGAGATACATGCGACCTGTACATGGACATATACAACCCTGCTCCTGGCAGTGTCACGTCCGTAGAAGGCATGGCCAAGCCTGCTATCATCTTCGTATTCGGAGGAGGATTCATAATGGGAGAAAGGAACAACGAGACCTACCTGCCCTGGTACAAGATGCTAACGGACGAGGGTTACAAGGTTATAGCCATAGATTACCGCCTGGGGCTCAAGGGAGTGAAAGGTATGGGAGTCAAGCAGGTACGCCACCTGGACAAGGCCATCCACATGGCAGTTGAAGACGTCTTCAGCGCCGTCTCCTTCCTGGTTCAGAATTCCGCCAGATTCGACATCCAGCCAGACAACATAGTGCTCAGCGGCTCTTCAGCAGGGGCCATCACTGCCCTCCAGGCAGATTGGGAGTCCGCCAACAGGACCGAATACGCCAAGGAACTCCCGGAGGGTTTCAGGTTCGCGGGAATAATGTCGTTCAGCGGAGCCATCTACTCAGACAAAGGAGTTCCCAAATACCAGGCAGCTCCCGCCCCTACCCTGATGCTGCACGGCACGGACGACCAGCTGGTGCCTTACACCAGGATCAAGTTTCTCAACCTGATCTTCGCAGGCTCCGACGTACTTGCAAAGACCTTCCTGGAGAACGGCTACAACCTGAACATCTACAGGTTCAAGGGCCGCGGTCACGAGATTGCCAACAACATGATCATCAGCTTCTCCGACGAAATCCGTTTCCTGGAGACCAACGTGATGCGCAAAGAAAAGAGGATCGTGGACGCTATGATCGACGATCCTTCAATTCCTATACCCTCGTGGGCGAGGGCGACAGCTTCGGACTTGTACAAGTAATTATCCCAGAAGCTTTTCCAGAGACAGTTTGATAAGGCCCTCCACATAGGGCTGGTAGTCTGTATTGCTGCTCTTGAGATAGCGGTTAGCTATGGCGCAGCATACAGTTCCTCCGTTGTGGCCAAGGTGCTTGGCAAGGCCAGCAAGAGCTGAGCCTTCCATCTCGAAGTTGACTATCCGGTAGTCTCCGTAGCGGAATGACTCGAAGTCTTCGAGCATATTGGGCATTGCCAGTGGGATGCGGACTACCCTGCCCTGAGGGCCGTAGAAGCCGCTGGCAGAGATGGTAAGTCCCGGGACGGTGCAGTCTGCGAACTTCTGTATCATATAGTCAGAGGCCTTTACGAAATAAGGGTCCGGAAGGTGTTTGTCCCAGTGCACGTGCTTGCAGAAGGCCTTTTCCATCTTCACATCGCTTATCTTGTCCCTGTCGGCGTACCAGTTGATAAGGCCGTCGCAGCCAATGGAATAGACTGAGAAGACGTTGGCACCCAGGGGGACGTCAGCCTGGATGGATCCGCAGGTGCCTATGCGCAGAATGTTCAGGGTGCGGTGCTCAGGCTTGATTTCGCGGGTCTTGAAATCGACGTTGGCAAGGGCGTCCAGCTCTGTCATCACTATGTCCAGGTTGTCAGTGCCTATTCCTGTGGAAAGGGCTGTCACCCTCTTGGAATTGTAGGTTCCGGTGATGGAGACGAATTCGCGGGAGGCGTTGCGGCATTCTATGTTCTGAAGGTATTTGCCGATTATATCAACCCTTGCAGGGTCTCCTACAAGTATTACGTCGTCGGCCAGCTGTTCGGGCTTCATATGGAGATGGAAGGCTGATCCGTCCGAGTGGATTATCAATTCTGATTCGGGAATTCTCATATAGTGTTAAATTTGCGGTCAGGGCAAAATTAGCATATTATGCCGATTTTTCCTATTATTGCAGGACTTAAACTGACAGTTATGTGGCAAAGGATTCAAACATTATATCTGGCCCTGGCATGCGGCATAGTAGCAGCTCTGTTCTTCAGTCCCCTTGCCGTCGCAATTGGTGACGGCGGCGCTCAGGAAACCATCAACTTCACTGACAACATCTATTTCCTGTGCCTTATGATTTCCATAGCGCTGGCTAATCTGCTTGCTCTTATCCTCTTCAAGCACAGGGGTTTGCAGATGAGGGTCACGGTGATTGCCAGCCTGCTTCTCCTGGGCTTCCAAATCTGGCTGGCAGTAAGGTACTTCACTGCACCGGAGGGCATTGTCTTCAAGTTTACGGCTATCCTGCCTCTGGTGGCCGCCATCCTGGATTTCCTGGCCCTGCGAGGCATACTGGCTGACCAGTTCCTGGTAGAGAGCTACGGCCGACTCCGCTCCCGCAAGAAAAACCGCAAATAATACAGCCTAGAGGGAATTGAAGCGCGCGAGGACGCCAGGCTAGAAGGTCTTGGTGACGGGGATGGGCTCCATGCCGTCAATGTCCAGGCGGAGTTCATAAGAATCCTTGACACGGTACAGCATCTCCACGTGAGACATATTCACGATGTACTTGCGGTGACATCGCACAAGGTCGCTGTCCGCGAAACTTTCCTCCACCGTCTTGAGCTTGCACCTAAGCATATACTGCTTGAGCATACCGTCATTGTCGCGGTACCAGACCTTGATGTAGTTGTCGTCAGATTCGATGTAATATAGATTGGCGGCAGTGATGGAAAGCTTCATCACTCCGCTGTTGTCGAACAGAGTTATCTTCTGACCGCTCTGGGGCGTGAATGTCTCGTCAGAGACAACGTTGCCGTAGTTCATCAGCCTTATCACGTTGTCCTTCTCCTGAAGAGAGAAATACAGCCCCGCAATCAAATGAGGTGGAGCCAGGGCGAACACAGCCTTGACAAAGGTGTCCCCCAGCATCTGGAAGCATTTTTCAGGACTCTTGAGAAAAATGTAGAGCAGACTTATGAAAACGGCCTCCAGTACACACCAGACAATATATTTCAAGTAAGTAGGAGCTGACCTGCGGCTTACCCTGTAAAGTATGAAGCGGCTTAATGCCAGGATCAGTGTTGCCAGAATGAAGAAAGTATTCCCTGGATAAGGAGCGGCCAGCAGGATGAACACGGTGGCGAACAACAGAGTGAACACCACTATAGCAGTCATCTGATACTTGCCCAGGAGATAGCCCGGGACCTTGCCGCTCAGGGAAAACATATGCAAATATATTAATTTTTACTAACTTTGTAGTCTATATACATTTATACCCTTATGATCAAAAGAGTAGTAGTTACCGGCCTGGGTGCCATCACCCCCGTCGGAAATGACGTAAAGACATTTTGGCAGAATCTCATAGACGGAGTCTGCGGAATAGACAATATCACAGAATTCCCTACTGACGAACTTGAAGTCAAGATAGGAGGCAAGATAAAAGATTTCAACCCTGAAGATTACGGAATGGAAAAACCGTTCTGCCGCAAGCAGGACAAGTTCACCATCTATGCAATGGCCGCCGCGTGGCAGGCAATGCAGGACTCCGGCCTCAACGCCCAGGAAGGCGAAGGCCAGAACATAGATCCGTTCAAACTTGGCGTATACGTAAGT
>JAEEGL014858427.1_pt1 | contig 12276 bp, 7 predicted proteins | sample 9134231 | NCBI WGS metagenome assembly JAEEGL01 (sample SAMN16246548, study PRJNA631951) | gut metagenome | biome: gut microbiome; feature: rumen; material: fiber-attached | host: Bos | place: Iran: Karaj | collected 2018-10 | reverse complement strand
CGTTAGCTCCAGGGAAAGGAGGCCGTTTTTCCAGGCTTCCCACAATCCCTCCTCTGCAGCTTCTGATGATGTCACAAGGGCAGCCAGTATCTCTCCGGTCTTTGCCGCCTTGCGCAGCAGCAGGTGCCTCAGCACGCCGTCATGGTTCATTCTGTGATAAAAGGGGACTTTTTTTTCCGCAAAGAACATCCTGGTGTATTCCAGTATCTTTCCGAAATCCCTGTCTGCGATACGGCAGGCATCCGCATCCACTATATCGTAAAAGCTCCCCCGCTTATGCAGGCCAAGGGCCAAAGGACCATTCTTGCAGCTGTCCCCAAAGGTATATTCCATCTTATTCCTGTATCCGCACTCAAGGGGACTTGCGCTTATCCCGTCATATACGGTATCCGGTGATTCAATGTAACCCTTCAGCAGTTCCTTTACCTGCGCTTCCTTTATCCTTAATGTCTCTTCATAAGGAAATCCCTGGTAAAGGCATCCGCCGCATATCCCCGCCTTGGGGCACCTGTCGGTATTTTCGCAGTCAGCAGGCTTTATAACAGATTTAAGCAGACCTTCAGCCCGGCCGTGACTCTTTTTTGTAAGCCGGTATTCAACCGTCTGCCCCGGAAGTGCGTTCTTTACGGTCACAAAATCAATACCTTCCTCGTTTTCCACGGCACGCACCCTTCCCTTATTGGGAAAATCCATTTTCTCTGCTATGCCGTTATAAAGCTCGCCTTTTTTTAATCTCATAAAAATTCTCCAAGGTAACGTAAAAGAGCGGGAACGAAACGTTCCCGCTCCTCAGATAAATCAATTAAACTCAGCCTTCAACCTTCTTTGTCTCATCCTCAACAACATCATCGTCATCAAAGAAATCATCATCGAAGTCATCATCAAAATCATCATCAAAATCATCGAGATAATCAGGTGTCATGAACTTATAGATAGCAAATGCAACAACTGCTGCAACAACAACGATACCTAAAATGATAAGAACCGTCTTCCATACATTCTTTGTTGCCTTCTCCTCTACTTCTTCCTCTTTCTTCTTTCTGAGGAAATCTGTTAACTTTACTGCTGCCAGTACATCGTCCATCTTTAACATTGTAGAATACCGCCTTTCATAGAATATGATTTGTGAGACGATTCCGCCCCCCGTATGGTGAATATGTTACCACATTTTTCAATATTTTACTACACGAATTTTTCAGCACTTCTGAAGCTTTGCAAAACCTGCATACATGATCTTCTGTCCCGCCCCATCAAAATCAACGGTAACCTGATAGTCCCGCGCTCCCTTTTCTATTGCAAGCACGGTGCCCTCGCCGAATTTAATATGCCTTACTCTGTCACCGACTTCATAATCAGGCTTGCCGAATTTCATTTCGCCGGCTTTTTTGAGTACCACCGGCTGTCTTGCCGTTTCAGGCTTCTTTTCATAAGCGGATGACCTCTTGCTTTCCCCCCCCAGTGCTGCCATTGCATTTTTCTTAAAGAGACCCGAAGCTGCCGCTTTTTCAATATCAACAGACTTCGGTATTGATGCATATCTTTCCGGCTCGCTTGCCCTGCTGCGGCTGTAAGCAAGATATCCCTTAGTGTCATCATCTTCTGATGAAAGCAGCTCTTCCGGAATCTCACGCACGAAGCGGCTGACAGGATTATAGGATGTTTCTCCCCTGATCATGCGTCCCCTGGCAGCTGATATGTACAGAAGGTCCTTTGCCCTGGTGATAGCTACATAAGCCAGGCGTCTCTCTTCCTCTATATCCTCGTCATTACCGCTGTTTATCGACATGTATCCGGGAAATACACCGTCCTCCATACCGCATAGGAACACAATGGGAAATTCAAGGCCCTTGGCCGAGTGTATTGTCATCAGCAGCACCCTTGAAGTCTCATCATCCGCATTATCCAGGTCTGACACAAGAGCCACATCCTCCAGGAACTGGGACAGATTTCCATCGGGATGCTCATTTTCAAACTGCTGAAGGGTGCTGATCATTTCGTCGATATTTGCCAGCCTGTCCTCAGCGTCATCCTCGTCGGAATTCCTTATTTCTTCATAATAACCGGTAACGCTTATTATTTTCTTTAATGCCGCGGTCATGCCCTCCTTTGCCAGACAGTCCCTGAACTCAGCGATCTGGTCCACAAAGCCTGAAACTTTTGTTGCAGCCTTATTCAGCCCCGGAACTTCTTCAGCAAGTGCACAGGCTTCAAAAAAGCCCATACCGTTGCTTTCCGCAAATACCGACACCTTTTCTATGGACGTTGCACCTATACCTCTTTTAGGCACATTTATTATGCGCTTTACAGCCAGGTCATCCCTTGCATTGTCTATGGTCTTTAAGTATGCCAGCAGATCCTTGATCTCACGCCTGGAATAAAAGTTCACTCCGCCTACCAGGTAGTAAGGAATGTTCCTTCTCACCAGCTGTTCTTCAAATTCTCTGGACTGGGCATTCGTCCTGTAGAGGATTGCAAAATCACCGAAGTCGGCAGTTCCCCGTCTCTTCATCCTCTCTATCCGGTCCAGAACTTCCGAGGCTTCATCCCTTCCGCTCTGGTACACGTTAAAATGCACAAGTTCCTCGTCCTCTCTGTCAGTCCAGAGTGCCTTATTCTTTCTGCCCCTGTTATTCTTTATCACGGCATTTGCAGCATTAAGGATAGTCTGGGTACTGCGGTAGTTCTGCTCCAGCTTCACCACCTTCGCCCCGGGGAAGTGTTCCTCAAAGTTAAGTATGTTCTTTATATTCGCTCCCCGGAACTTATATATGGACTGGTCGTCATCACCCACCACGCAGAGGTTTTTGTTTTTTGACGCAAGTAGCCGCACCAGCTCAAACTGGGCATCATTCGTATCCTGGTACTCATCCACCATTATATATTTGAAGCGGTTCTGATATGTTTCCAGCACATCGGGGCAGCGCTTGAAAAGTGCCACTGTCAGCCTGATAAGATCATCAAAATCAAGGGCATTATTGTCCTTTAAGGTCTTCTGGTACAAGCCATAGGCCTGGGAAATCTCCCTCTTGTCATACTGACGTCCGTAGGTTTCCGCATACTCATTGGGGCCCAGGCATTCATCCTTTGCATTGGATATTGCCCTGAGGGCAGTAGCTTCCTTAAGATATTTTGTATCGATGTTCAGTTTTTTAAAAACCTCGCGCATTACGGACTTGCTGTCATCCGCATCATATATGGTGAAGTTGTTGTCATAGCCTATATGGTCTATGTGGCGCCTCAGTATCCGCACGCAGGTAGCGTGGAAAGTCATTACCCATACGGCCTCGCAGCCTTCCCCCACAATGCGGTCCACACGCTCCCGCATTTCGCCGGCAGCCTTGTTGGTAAAGGTTATGGCCATGATATTGAAAGGATCGATCCCGCACTCCTTTATCATATATGCGATGCGGTGGGTAAGCACCCTGGTCTTGCCCGAACCCGCACCTGCTATGATGAGCTGCGGACCATCCAGATGACTGGCCGCCTCATACTGTCTATCATTTAAACCTTCAAGAATACTCATAAAACCCCTCTTTCTCAAAAGCATTCAAAAGCACTAATGCTGACAGTAGGTGGGGAAATCCCCACCTACTTAAGTCAGATACAAATTATTTTCATTACACCTATTTAAGCTTGCTTTCCCTGTAGATAATGTCCTCTCTTGCCGGACCGTTGGAAACCATGGTAATGGGATATCCGATCTGCTCCTCGACAAAATCGATATAATTCCGACAGTTTTCCGGCAGGTCCTCATACTTGCGGATGCCCTGTATATCACACTTCCATCCGGGAAGAGTCTTTATAACGGGCTTTGCCTTATCCAGAAGATGGGTAACAGGGAATTCCCCGGTCTCCTTACCGTCTATCTCATATGCAACGCACACGGGGATCTCATCAAGATAGCCCAGTACATCCACAACCGTAAACGCCACATCCGTGGTTCCCTGGAGCCTGCAGCCGTACCTGGAAGCCACACAGTCAAACCAGCCTACTCTTCTGGGTCTTCCGGTGGTAGCACCATACTCGCCGCCGTCGCCGCCTCTGTCACGCAGTTCATTAGCTTCATCTCCGAATATTTCGGAAACAAATGCGCCGCCGCCTACGGCTGATGAATAAGCCTTGCATACAGTGATGATCTGCTTGATCTCATAAGGCGGTATACCTGCGCTCACTGCGCTGTAGGAAGCAATGGTATTTGATGAAGTTACCATGGGATAGATACCATGATCTGCATCCTTAAGGGTTCCCAGCTGTCCCTCCATGAGAACGGTCTTGCCGTTTTTAAGGGCTTCACCCAGGAAGGATGCCGTATCAGCCACATAAGGCCTTACCATTTCCCTGTACTCGCAGAGAGTCTTATAAAGCTCATCCACAGAAAGCAGAGGCTTATGGTAAAGGTGCTCAAGAAGGACATTCTTCTGTACCAGCACTCTCTCAAGCTTGGTCTTTATAAGTTCATCATCGAAAAGCTCGTTTACCTGGAAGCCGATCTTTGCAAACTTATCCGAATAGAAAGGTGCTATGCCCGACTTGGTAGAACCGAATGCGGCACCTGCCAGCCTTTCCTCCTCATACTGGTCAAAGAGGATATGATAAGGCATAACGATCTGCGCCCGGTCAGAGATCATTATCTTAGGCATGGGCACGCCCTTTTTCGTTATCTCTTCGATTTCCTCAAAAAACTTCGGGACATTGAGTGCCACGCCGTTTCCTATCACGTTTACGGTATTCTCACTGAACACGCCGCTTGGCAGTGTATGAAGCGCAAACTTTCCGTATTTATTCTTTATGGTATGTCCGGCATTGGCTCCCCCCTGAAACCTTACGACCACATCTGCATCAGTCGCAAGCATGTCAGTTATCTTGCCCTTGCCTTCATCTCCCCAGTTTGCACCCACGACAGCCTTTACCATCGTTGCTTCCTCCTTAATACTTCTGAAAAAATATAATCACAATTACCCACAAAATATACCATACGGGCATACTTGTTTCAAGGTTACAAAATACAAAGTCGCAGATATCACACTTTGATCTCGCTGCCTTCTACCTTCAGATCCTTTCTGGCATCCAGCACAGGCTGAACGAAATCCTTAAGGTACTTTTCCACCTGAATAGGTGAACGTCCCACATAATCCGCAGGATTCATCCTTGCATCCAGCTGTTCCTTAGTAAGCCCGAACATGTCATCCTCAGCTATCAGCTCAAGAAGGTTATTCTCCAGACCTTCCTTCTTAACATTTGCACCGGCCTTCATGGACAGCTGTCTTATCTCCTCGTGAAGCTCCTGCCTGTCTCCTCCTGCATTTACGCAGTCCATTATGATGTTTTCCGTAGCCATGAAGGGAAGCTCGCTAAGCAGATGCTTAGTGATAACTTTCTCATTAACCACCAGGCCGTCCACCACATTAAGCACCAGGTCAAGAATGCCGTCGGTAGCAAGAAAAGCCTCGGCAACGGATATACGCTTGTTGGCCGAATCATCAAGGGTACGCTCAAACCACTGTGTTGCGGATGTTATAGCAGGATTTAACGCATCTATCATCACATACCTTGAAAGAGATGCTATACGCTCGGAACGCATGGGATTGCGCTTGTATGCCATTGCTGAAGACCCTATCTGGTTCTTTTCGAAGGGCTCCTCTACTTCCTTAAGGTGCTGCAGAAGCCTGATGTCGTTGCTCATCTTGTGAGCACTTGCGGCAATGCCTGCAAGCACGTTGCATACCCTGGTATCCACCTTTCTGGAATAGGTCTGGCCCGATACGGGGTAGCAGGCCTTAAATCCCATCTTTTCAGCGATCATGGGATCTATCTTATCTATGGTCTCCTGGTCTCCATGGAAAAGCTCAAGGAAGCTTGCCTGGGTACCTGTGGTTCCCTTTGAGCCCAAAAGCTTAAGTGTGCCCATCACATACTCAAGATCCTCAAGATCCATCATAAACTCATTTATCCAGAGTGTTGCCCTCTTACCTACAGTGGTAGGCTGTGCCGGCTGGAAATGAGTGAATGCAAGTGTCGGTACATCCTTGTAAGTCTTAGCGAAAGCCGCCAGCTCGTCTATTGCACTTACAAGCTTTCTGCGCACAAGTTTCAGTGCTTCATTCATAACGATTATGTCAGTGTTGTCACCTACATAGCAGGATGTTGCTCCCAGGTGGATGATCCCCTTAGCCTTGGGGCACTGAACACCGTATGCATATACGTGACTCATTACGTCATGGCGCACTTCCTTTTCACGCTGCCTTGCCACGTCATAATTGATATCATCCTTATGTGCTTTGAGCTCCTCTATCATCTCGTCGGTTATCGCCGTAAGTCCCAGCTCCTTTTCTGTCTCTGCCAGGGCTATCCACAGCCGTCTCCAGGTGCGGAACTTCATATCCTGGGAGAAGATATACTGCATCTCCTTACTTGCATACCTTTCCGATAAAGGGCTTGAATAACTGTCTGTTGCCATTTTTTCCTCCTTCTGCCGTACTGCCGGCTACTGTAACGATTCAGAACCGTTACCCCTTGCTTTCATATCTGTCTACTATGTCTGCTATTTCATCAGAATACTGGGGATATGCCCTTGCCAGTTCCTTGATCTTGTCCTGGGCTTTCCTTGCAACACCCTCATTGTATTCCAGCTGTTCACGGAGTTTCTGCCGTCTTGCTATCAGTCCGTGACGAACCTCCACCATTTCCCTGGGATCCACAAGGGCAGCAGTCTGCTTTATCCATATCTCAGGATCCTCAACCGAATGCCTGCTTAAGACATCCGTCAGTGAATTGTAATAATATTCCAGCTCCTGCTTTAACTCCTGGTCCTTCTGCCTTGCCTTTACCTCTGCAGTATATGTGTTCCAGTAATCCTCAAGCTCATCCGCAGATTCCACATCGTATTTCATATACAGGTATGAGAGAAGCTTTGTATTGTTCACGTAGCGGATCTTTACTGTATTGTGAAGAGTTATCATATGGTTCCTGGTTTTCTCCAGGCGCTTTTTTTCCTTACCTGCATCTGCATACCTGACAAAAAGTACCGTAAGTGTCAGTGCTCCTGCCGCACAGATCATAAGGTATCCCCATATGACATCCATTTCATATCCCAGCTGCAGCGCTGCCAGCAGAATGATGCTCACCAGCATGGCGCCCACGCAGATAAGGGCTATTCCTCTGGTATTTGCAATGGTTATATTGGCTTCCCTGAGCTGGTACCTGTATGAATGCCTTTCGGCTTCCAGCTTCTTTAGGTCCCTTAAGATAAGCTTTCTGTATTTCTCCGCATCCCTTATCTTGCCAATACCGGCAGGAATTTCTTCCTCATAGCGTTCCATAAGGAGCAGCCGCTTTTCCTTCATGTTGCCGGTCTTTAAGAACAGCTCCCTTCTGGCCTTCTCCCTTTTTGCGATCTGGTCCGCCAGGTCGGCGATCTGAACCTTCACATCGTTGGACAGCTTTTCTATCTGCTCCATATCCATGAGCAGTGACGTTACGGCTTCATACTCCGCCCGGCTCTGGTCGGCCTTGTCAGCCGCTTCCGCCATCTGCCCCAGGGCTTCAAGCACATAGACTGTCCTGGAATCCGCATCCCCCAGGTAATGCTCGGATTTACGTGGGGCATCTTCATCCCATTCTTCCGGTTCTTCCTCAAAGTCGCCGTAGTACCATTTTTCCCACTTCTTTTTTATCGCAGCGAAAATGTTCACTATCCTACTCCATCATAAAGCTCCTGAACTCATCCTTCATCAGATCAATATTGCGGATATTCCCGTTCTGCTTAAATTCGCCCTCTATGGACTTCATCGTCTTTTCCACATTCATTATCTCCGTATATTCCGGAGGAAGCGTTCCTATAAACTTAAGATATTCCTTTTCGCCCAGCTCCATCCTTTTAGCTGCAAGATAGGAAAACTCTGCCTGCTTGTCGCCGGTCATGTCATAGGATTTCTTGAAATGCCAGGCCGCTTCTTTATAATAGAACAGCTTTGAAAAAATAACCCCCAGGTCAAAATAAGCAAGGGCTAAAAGCTTTTTATTGCCTTCATTTTCAGGATTGTTTATGATTCGCTCAAAACACTTGAAGGCCAGCGCTACCCTGCCGCTTTTAAGGAAATACTCCGCCAGCACCTGTTCTCTGCTGGTGCCGTCCATATCATGGGCGGAACGGACCACTTTTGCGGTATCCTTTATCTCCCGCTCCGGTGCATAATGGCAGTAGCTCAGTATCCTTTCCGCAAAAGCCTCCGGCCTGATGCTCTGCCTCATGACCTGACGAAGCTCGGAAGCAAGATCCTTTAAGCTGCATTCTTCAGCAAGCCACTCAATAAGCTCGCTGCCGGCAAAGGACTCGTCTATCATTTCCGCATTATGATAAATATAAAAGCAGAGCTCCTCCACGCAGTAGACGCGAATATAGGTATTCTTTATCGTATATGGGGTTTCGGCATACCTTCCTATGCACTGATATATCTTACCCAAAACTTTCTCCTTTTATAGAGTAAATTCGCTCTTCCATTCAAGCCCGGATGATGCATAAAGCTCACCGAAGCCAAGGTCGGTTATTTTTATTTCCGCTTTAGTCTCGGAAGCCATGCGGATCTCCAGATGCACCCTTGAAGCCTTAGCAGGCCTTTTAGGGAAGCCCTTAAGCTCAATGGGTATCTTCCTTACATTCTTTCCGTTAAGAGGGGTGACTATTATCTCTATGGGACCTGCATCTTCAAGTATAAGGTCGCATTCCCTGCCGGAATCGAACCAGTTCTTACCTGCATCCAGCAGTGCCATATAGGCATCCTGCCCCTCCCTAACTATATTCATTCCCAGGTTAGCCTTAAGTCTTTCCGGCCCCAGGAAAACGTAGCCCTTCTCTGTCTTTACTGTGGCATTTTTCTCTATGGCACCTAAACATGCACCCTTTGAAAAAAGATTGCTGCCTAAGAAGATCCTCCTGCCCACACACAGATACTTTAATGTATCCGGAAACCATTCCCCGGAAAATCCGTCACCCAGAAGATATACAGCCGAGGTACGTCTTCCTTCAAGAACGGTACGGCAGATAGTCAGAAACTCCGCATCCTTGTTCTTCTTTTTCTGCTGTTCCTCTTCCTCAAAAAACTCCGGCTTAAAATTCGAATAATGCTTTTCATCCACAAGCACAACCACCGGCGTGGTCCTGTAATTCTTGGAATAAAGCATGGTATGCAGGCCGTCTGCCCGCAGATCACATACAAGAACATCCGAAGCCTGAAGTTCCTGCTTCTGATGCAGGATGAAATGATACCCCGCCTCTGCGTGGCTTAAGAAAAACACCTGCTCCTGCTTGATCCTTATTATGCTCACAGCCTCTGTAAGCGTTTCTATGGTGGAAGCCTTTGTGTCGTCAACCGTTATGGTTACCGATACCACTCTTTCAAGGGGGCTTACCGTAGACAGCTTTGAAAGGCATTTTTTTAGGAACAGTGCCAGAAGCTCCACCGGATCATATTCCAGGCCGTCAATCTCTCTGACGCTGCCCGCAACGGCACCGGCCAGGATCTTATCCACAGCCACAGCCTCCCCAAGGGAAACCTTCTCTATGGCCTCCTCTCCGGCATACCAGATATTTTCCCCGGATTTCTTTGCCAAGAGGCTGGGAATAGAAAGACGCTCATCCGTATCCGAAAGACTGTAGGTCTGTACATCCCCGGACAGAGTCCCGTAGCTTATCTGCGTATATTCATCTGTAAGGTCTATGCCAAGGACTGTTTTCTCAGCTGAAAGCTTTCCTATGGCATCTTTGATTCCGTTGTTCATTTTTCCTTATATCCAAAAGGCAGGAACAGCCTGTCTGTCAGGTATGCCTGCGCTTCGTACTCCTCTGCCTTCGGGGCCTCAGCACCTGCCTGATCCTGGGCTGCAGCCACTACACTGTTTATCATTGAATACCGGTCAGGTTCTCCCGGGCGTACACTCTCTGAAGCTTCCAGGACGCTTGCCTTGGTAAGCTTTTCCCTGCGGTCATATTCTTCCGTTATGTAATAATTGATCTTCTCGCCCTTGAACAGCACAAAAGACTTAATATATACACCGCCATATACATGGAGCATTTCTTCTTTTTTGTACTCATCCGACTCGATACCGGGCGCTGAAGTAACATAATGCAGTATCACATGGCTGTCAGGATGGCCGCAGTATTCAATAAAGCTCTGTCCCGAAAAGATCCTGAGTCTCGGCTCTTCTTCCTTGAAACTCATAAAGCAGGGAAGGAATATCCCTTCACACCACATCTGTTTCAGGAAATACAGGGCTGCCTCCAGCTCGTCAACAGTAATAGTACCAGCATCCTTCTTTTCCGATGCATGCTTCAAAAACGAGAATACCGGGAAATGTGTCAGTCTCTCACCCTGGCGGGCATAATACATGATCCGCTCATAGCACTTTTCAATTCCCTCTGCCCCGTTCACAAACATATCGTAGGACAGTGCCGACAGCACAGCCTTTTCAAGCGCCGAATCCGTAACGCCTTCGGAAAACTGTGAATAAATATCATATTTTTCCTTAACGTCCGCTCCGGTGAACAGTATCTGCGTAAGCATTCCCGCAAGGAAGCCCTGGACATCCACACCGAAGGTATCCGCTGCACGCCAGATTTCTTTTAAATATCTGGTGGTACCGCAGGCATACTTCAGCAGATATATCAGAGACTCTTCATCATATTTGCCCATGGACATTATACTGCTGCATAAAGCCAGCATCTGCGGGTCATATTCATAATCCCTTCTGACGATCACACGGTCGCAGAGCCTGAGCAGTATCTTATAGTCGATGCCCTCTGAACCGCATTCACATATCCATGAAAAGGCCTCATCATAAAGACCTCTTGCCACCATTATCCGGACGCATATTTCACGGTCTGCCCGGCTCATCCTTTCCGGCTCCAGGCGGAGAAGCAGTTCATCCAGCATCGCGATATTATCATTATCAAAATAATACTGGGCCAGGTCTATCATAAGCCTTCCGGAATACTCCTCCGTCACATTTTCCTGCAGCGAAAGCCATGACAGCATTGCCTCATTTTTCTCATTTATGCGGATGCTGTCATTTCCCAGCTCGGAAACATACAGCACTCCACCCAGTTCCGGGTTTTCAGCACTGCAGAATTCATCCGGATCGAGGTCATCGGTTATAATAAGCAGCCTCTCGTCCCTGTCCGAAAGCTCATGCCTGTTGCCCTCATCGTCCTCCCAGAAGATATTGACCATATCCCCGTAAATCGGGATAAGTGCCTCGCTGTTAAATAACGGATATATAAACTCATCCTGAAGATGCTCATATACCAGCACTACATTGACCGCACGCCTGTCAGCGACACGTACCCGCTCGGTAAAAAGCAGTTCCGTATAAGCATTGCCAAACTCCGGGGCCATGGAAAAAGGATCCAGAAGACTGGAATAAAGGAAGGCCATATTCTCATCCAGGCTATGGTTTAAAAGCTGGTCTTCCACAAAAGCAGTCATGCTTTCTTCATATCTTTCATACAGTTCCGTATATTCCGACTTGTGTCTGAGAACATTGGCATAAAGAAGGGCCGTCCTGGCTGAATCAAGGTTTGACCGGTATGCAAAATACATCAGTACTATCTTAGGCAGGAGGCCGTCATAAGTACTGGATATGGACATCATGTAATACTCATACAGTCTTGCCATCCTTATTTCCTGCTCAACAGCATCCGAATACCACCTGAAATACCTGCTGCCTATGCAGTTACCCCGCATAAGATGGGTGCACAGAGCCGCCAGAATATCCCTGTCAGGCTGAATCTCATAACATTCGATCAGCATGCTCAGAAGTTCATCCGAAAAAGCATGCACGTCATCACTTAAGAATGCAAACCTTTCCCTTAAGGACGAACCGGTAATACCGAACTTTAACGCAAAATGCATCACCGTAAGCTCGTATCTTCCCAGCTTCTCCATCTGTTTTGGATCTGCTATGAACAGGTGCACAGCCTCCAGCATCATAAGCGGGCTGCGGCATCCTTTATCAAACTGGTCCCTGAGCAGCTCATCCCGCTTACGGACACTGGTTTTATACTCTTCCCGCATGTAAAGACACAGCCATGCGAGCCTCCAGTTGTCGTCATTTTCCTTAAAAAGCTCCCAGACTTCATCGGCCAGGGACTCTTCCATTATGGGGTCCGACGCATACATGCTCTTAAGATAACAGTAAAATCCCCTTAACTCAGGAAGCTGGTCTTCTGTCTCCATACTGACAGAAAGCATCTCGAGTATCCGTCCGGCCTCCTCGGTCCTT
>JAEEGL014456649.1_pt1 | contig 12276 bp, 7 predicted proteins | sample 9134231 | NCBI WGS metagenome assembly JAEEGL01 (sample SAMN16246548, study PRJNA631951) | gut metagenome | biome: gut microbiome; feature: rumen; material: fiber-attached | host: Bos | place: Iran: Karaj | collected 2018-10 | reverse complement strand
GTCGAAGCGCCATGCGCGAGAGACGCTGCGGATTTGATATTGCGAACTGTGGGAAAAGGGGCGTTCGCGGAACAACGCCCCTTGCCGCCTGCGGCGCGTAGCCGCGCAAATTATGCGCTTATGGCGCAAGCCGTCCAAAATGGCATGTTGAATTATTACCGAAAAAAAACGACAATTAAAAAAAAATGTTGACATGAAAAAACGGAGCGTGTATAAGACGCGCCGTTCTGACAACGGGTGACTGGGTCAGAACAGCCAGAGATGGCTTATGAATCCAACAGGTTGGGGCCGTAGAGCGGAGTGATGAAACAGGCACTTGTCGAAGGTCGAATCTGGTGGGTTCACCCAAGTCCTCGTCGTCTAGAGGCCCAGGACAGAGGCCTTTCACGCCTCCGACGCGAGTTCGAATCTCGCCGAGGACATCAATCCCGGAACTTTGGTTCCGGGTTTTTTTTTGCTAAAATTTAGTCAAAAATTTATTTGACAAACTGCATCCATTCGCGTAGAAAGCGCGTCGCTTCAGGACGGAGCACGTAAGTGGCGGTTCTGATGTGGCTAGGTAGCTCAGTTGGTAGAGCAAGGGACTGAAAATCCCCGTGTCGGCAGTTCGATTCTGTCCCTAGCCATTTGATTTCGCGTCAGACATCCGTCTGGCGCTTTTTTTTTGGGCTTTGTACGACGAAGGTGCCGATATTCCTGGCCGTTAGCGATTCTGTACTGTTGGTACGATGGTCGTAGGGAGCTTATTCTGCCCGCTGTTTTCTTGTGTTTACGGAGTGTATCATGACCCCAAAGACAACGATGGGACATCCGCTTCCACTCGGTGCGTCTGTCACACCCGAAGGGATCAATTTCGCTGTCTATTCGCATCATGCCACGGCCGCTTACCTCGATTTGTTCGGGGCGGTTGGCGATAATGAGCCTTTCGCGCGTATTGCGCTGGATCCTGTTAAAAACCGCACCGGCGATATCTGGCATGTCTTCGTTGAAGGGGTTGGCGACGGCCAGTTATATGGCTGGCGCATGGACGGACCCTACAAGCCGCTCAAGGGACACCGGTTCAATCCACACAAACTGCTGATGGATCCCTTTGCTCACGCCATGCACGGGCGGTTTGATATGTTTGCCGACGCTTTGTATGGTTATAACCGCGGTTCGTCGCTTAAAGACCGGTCATTTTCGACGATCGACAGTGCGGAAGCGACCGCGCGTTGTGTCGCCGTTAAACCGGCACCGATGCTTTGGGATTCCGAAAACCGGCCCGAATATGCGCTCTCCGAAAGCGTGATTTACGAGTGCCACGTGAAGGGCATGACAGCACATCCTTCGAGCATGTCGGTGCATCCCGGCACTTTTTTGGGGCTGTGCGACAAGATTCCACATCTGAAAGAACTGGGCGTCACAGCGATAGAACTGCTGCCCGTGTCGCAATTCAATGAATTCGAGCCGCCGACGCTCGTCGATCCGGTTACCGGCGAATATCACAGCAACTACTGGGGCTATGCGACGATCGGCTTCTTCAGCCCGCACCAGGGGTTTGCGAGCAGCCCGATGCCCGGTGCTGTCGTTCAGGAATTCCGCCAGATGATGCGAGCGTTCCACGAGGCCGGCATCGAGGTGATTCTGGACGTGGTCTTTAATCACAGCGGCGAAGGCAATGGCAACGGACCGACGATCGCGTTCCGTGGTCTGGACAACAGCATTTACTACATGCTGGACGACAAAGGCCGGTATGCGAACTATACGGGATGCGGCAACACGATGAACTGCAACCATCCCGTGATGAAGCATCTGATCATCGAGAGTCTGAGGTATTGGCTGGTCGAGATGCATGTCGACGGATTCCGGTTCGATTTGGCGACGATCCTCGGCCGCTCGAACAAGGGCGAGTGGATTAACGATCCGAATCTTGGTTTGCTCAACGATATTGCGGTAGATCCCGTGTTGAGCGGATGCAAGCTGATTGCCGAAGCGTGGGATGCCGCCGGCCTGTATAAGGTCGGTGGATTTCCCGAGGGCTGGGCCGAGTGGAACGGCAAATTCCGCGATGATGCCCGCAGATTCTGGCTGATGGGCGATAATACCGCTCTCAATCTGGCCCGCCGCATCGCGGGCAGCAAAGACGTTTTTGGCACCAAACAGGATACGACGCGCAGCATCAACTTTATTACTGCGCACGACGGATTCACGCTGCGCGATTTGTGCAGCTACCAAAAGAAACACAACGAGCGCAATGGCGAGAATAACCGCGATGGCAGTGACGATAATCTGAGCATCAATTTTGGCGTCGAGGGCGAGACGAGTGATCCTGAAATCATTCGCAAACGCATTAAACACGCCAAGAATCTGATGGCGACGCTGTTTTTGTCGCGCGGAACGCCGATGATTCTGGGCGGCGATGAGATCTGGCGCACGCAGCAGGGCAACAATAACGGCTTCTGTCAGGACAGCGAGATTTCGTGGATAGACTGGAGTGAAAACGCACTATCTGCCGAAATGCTGCGGTTCTGCCGGATGCTGATATCGCTGCGCAAGCAGTATAAAGCACTGCGTCAGCTGATGTTTGCCGATCCGATGGTTTGCCGCCCGCGGCATGATAACATCCGGTTCCACGGTGTGCGGCTTGAAAAGCCCGACTGGAACGACTGTTCGCATTCGCTGGCGTTTGAGCTGCTGGATTCGCCGGATGCACCGCGGTTTTACGTCGCGATGAATGCCTGGCGCGAGGCGCTTTCGTTCGATTTGCCCAGACGCGAGTGGCTGGATTTGATCGATACAGCACGTCCTTCACCGCGGGATATCATCGATACCCGCGATGCCGAACGATACGGTTCATTGAAGCTGGTCGTGCAGCCCGGCAGTCTGCGGGTGCTGATGTCACACTAATCGCCGCGAAATGCCCGCACCGGATCGAGGTGTGAGGCATGATAGGCTGGCCGCGCGCATCCTGCCAGACAGAAGATGATGCCGCAGGCCAGTGCCGCAGCAATGAGCGATGGGGTGATGTCGAAGAATGATGATGCCTGCAGCGGCAAATCGGGCAGCAGGCTCAATACGCCCCAGTTGACGATCGCAATGCCGGCCAAAGCCAGCGCAATGCCCAGACTGCCTCCAACAATGCCGACGATGATGCCCTCGCCCATAATCATACGCGCGATGTGGCTGCGCGAGGCTCCGAGTGCCCGCATCACACCCAGCTCAAGCTTGCGTTCGGCGATCATCATAAAGAAGGTTTGGGCGATATTAATCGCGCTAATCGTGACGATGAGCAGACTGATGAGCGAAAACAGCATCGTGACGATGGTGATCATCAGGCCGATGCGGTCTGCCTGCGAATGCGTTGCGTCCAACTCGAACCCCAGGTCGCGGATGCTTTTGGTAATTTGCGCGACATCGCTGTTTGAATGGGCTTCGAGGACGATTGAGTGATAGGTGCGGCTTTGCTGTTCACCGGTAAAATAGGCATTGAACCGGCGCACATACGAGATCGGCATGGTGATGCCCAGCGGAATCGCGCGGCTCGATACGCCGACACATTGCATTTTGCGGTTTCGGGGCTCTCCCTGTTTGGCTTCGCCGAGGTATGAATTACCGAGCTCGACGTCGAAAATAAAGCCGGTGAGCGCATCGGGCGTGAGTTTGGGAAGCCGCACGCCTGTGCCGCTCGAGAGTGCTGTGGTGAGTCCGGTATTATAGGCGTTGAGCAGGGATGGATGGACGACGATGGGGATTGGCATATCGCAGGTCTGTGTATCCTGCACGCAGTATGTGGGCTGCGGACACTGGTTTTGGGGGCCTTTGGGATTGCATGTGATCTTTTTGCAAAAACCGGCGATGCATTCCTGTGCCGGCGGACATCCGACAGCTTCGCCTATGCCGGAACCGACGCAGCTCGTTTCGGCATCCCAGTCGCGGAATCGCTGTGGTTCGGTGAGATCTGAGGCAAGCGTGGGCGAAATGCCATCGGCGATAACCTCGGCTCTGAAATTGCGTCCCAAAATGGATTTGCCGCCTGTGGCCCAGGCCGGAAATGTCCACTTCATCTTGGGATAGATGGCGTCGACATTGGGAATATTGCTGAGTTTGGATACAGCCTGTTCGTTGAGTTCCGTGATCGAAAACCGGGTAAACCCAAAATCGTACTGTCTGGGTACAACTTCAAGTTGACGAATGGCAAAAAGATCTTCAAGAACAACGCGTTTGACACCGGTGCCCAGCGCGACGAAAAAGACGAGCGCTGCGATGCCCACGATGAGTCCAATCGAAGAAACCATCAGGGTTCGCCGGTTTCGGATGATGTTTTGTTTGATGAGGGGAAAGATGCCCATACAAGAATCCAGTTTGTCTTATTTTAAACACAGCCGCACGCCATCGCTCGATGACCTGGAGCCAAATGCGTGTCATGCCGCATGGCGGGCGTTTTGTCAACGGCACGAAACAGGCTTTGATCTGTCTGGCAGTAATCCGACGCAAACATCGCTGCCCCGGGTCGCTGTCGATATGGGGATTTGTGCCGATGCGGTGGATGCGCGATATGAAGCGTCGGCGCAGGGACTATTGGTTGCGCGCGAGGCGATATCGGCGTTTTATGATCACCGCGTATCGGCTGACCACATTCAGCTGTTTGCCTCGACGAGCGAGGCGATAGGCGCATTGCTCAAGCTGTTGTGTGCTCCGGGCGATGAGGTGGTGACGTGTATTCCGACCTATCCGCTGCTCGATTGCCTCACATCGCTCGAAAGCGTGAATCTGCGCGAGATTCAGCTGCAGGATTGCGCGGGCATCTGGAATATCGACTTTTGGGCGCTTGAACAGGTGTGCAATGAACGGACTCGGGCGATACTCGCCGTTAGTCCCAATAATCCTACGGGGCACTGCATTTCGTGTGCAGAAATCGACAAGCTGGCAGATTTTTGTGCATCGCGCGGCATTGCGCTCATCGTCGACGAAGTCTTTGCGTGTTATATGCTTGAGGATTCGCCATTGGAACCCGCGCCGGTTCAGCCGGCGAGTGCCCGGTTTGAGCGCGGTCTTGTGATTAGCCTGAGCGGATTGTCGAAAGTATGCGGATTGCCGCAGCACAAGCTTGGTTGGGGATGTTTTGGCGGGGATGCGCAAATCGTTGAAGAAGCCATGCAGCGCCTGAATTTTATTACGGATTCGACTTTGAGCGTGTCGGGATGGGTGCAGCGGATGGCGCCGTATTTTCTGGCCAACCGCGGTCAGTTTGCCGATGCATGCATTGAACGCATCCGTAGGAATTATCGGATGCTGCGGGGTTATGCGGCGTCGCATGATGTGCAGTGGACCGTGGATCGTGCCGATGGCGGCTGGAGCGTCTGTGTGCGGCTGCCCGGCTGGGCCGACGATGAATCGGTGGCGGCTTTTTTGGCGCAAAATGGCGTCCGCGTGTTTCCCGGCTGCTTTTTCGGTTATCGCAGTACGCAGCCGACGCTTGTGGTGAGCCTGATTACCGAGCCGGATATTTTTGATGCGGGTATTGAGCGGATGGCAGAATTGCTGGCGGTTGCGTTGAATGCATGAAACTGCATGGTTTTGTGGGGGGCATGTTTGCGCGGCGTATGCAAGGCATAGCCGCGCGGGGGTAGGCGCGTACCGCAGGAAGCGCCGCAGGGGGCATCCCCCTGCACCAAAATAAAAGCGCTAAACTGCGACTAAAGCCGCTATTTTACTTGATGAGCGGCGTGTCCTGGACGCGCATGCGGTAGATGGTCGAGCGATTCGACATGAGTGTGAGCGCGCCGTCGGTGAGGCAGGGCGCAGATGTGAAGTCGGAGCCGGTTTCGACGATGTATTGCGTGGTGCCTTCGCGGCGGTCGAGGACGACCAGACCGAGACGCTGCACGGTTGCGTAGATGGACGATTTGCCGACCTGAAGCGGTGAGATGAGAGCGCTGTTCTGGACGATATTCTGCCAGATGGTTTGGCCGTCGCTGCGGCGCAGGCGGAGAATGCCGGACTGTGATGACAGGTAGAGGTTGTTCTGGAAGGGGACGATTGAGGTGATGCCGAAGATGTTGCGCTGCCAGATCGTGTGGCCGTCTTCGAGTGAAAGCGCGTAAAGGCCGCCCGTGGAGGATGCGACGTACATGGTTTTGTCGACGATGACGGGGGAGGTGTCGAGATCTTTAAAGCGCGAGATGGGCGCGAGTTCGCGGCTCCAGACGGCGGTGCCGTTGATGAGGGCGTAGGCGACGATGTAGCCGTCCGAGAATCCGGTGTAGAGCATGTCGTCTGTGATGATGGGTGCGGCTTGTCCGTACATCGCGAATTCCTGACTGCGCGGGCGTTCGCGGCGCCATTTGAGCGCGCCGGTTTCGGCATCGAGCAGAAACACGCGGTTGTTGGCATTGGTGCAAGCGACGAGCTCTTTGGTGGCTGAGAGCGAGTTTTCGACGGGCGCACCGGTGTCGTAGCGCCAGACCTCTGTGCCTTTGGCTTTGGTGAGGCGGACGATGGTGCCGTCGTTGAGGCCGATAAATACGGCTTTGGATGTGACGACCGGACCAGCTGTGACGGGCAGATCAAACTCGGTTTTCCACCTGGGCTGCGCGGTTTTTTCGTCGATGGCAATCACGATGCCGCGCTGCGATGTGGCATAGGTGACGCCCTGGACGCTCACGACCGACCCGATTTCAAGCGGATTGACACCAAGCGCTTTTGGGGGATTGGGATCGAGTGGATACATCCAGTCTATCGACATGTGATACTGCGCGCTTTGCGGGGGCGTCGAGACGGTTGCTTCTTTGCCTGTCGAGCATCCACAGGCCAGAATCAGCCCCGCAAGCAGTGCACCTATACCGAATTGCCTTGATTTCATTGGGTTTCCTACATGGCTGGTGCGTTCTGAATTTCGACCGGCTTGAGGTGGCTGGCTGCATCTGGCGTGAGAATGCGCAGTCTTGCCATGGCTTTTGCCTGGTCATCGGGCTGGTTGAATTTGTTGAGCACGTCGTCGTATGCCTGGATGGCATTGTCGATTTGCCCCATCATCTCGTACACGCGGCCTTTCTCGACCGTCATGTAGGACGAGAATTTTGGATTCTTTGCGATAATCAGGTCGAGCACTTTGAGCGCTTCTTCGTATTTTTGCTGGCCGATAAGCGTTTCGGCATTGCCCAGCTGGCCAAAGAGCGCGACATCGGTGTTCTGAGCGACGGCGAGTTCGGCGTAAACCGGAGCCGCTGTGGCGTCATCATGCAGTCTGGCAGTCACACCGGCGAGCATGAGTTTGCCCGATGTTCCAATGTTTTCCTGGGGCAGACCAGGCAGCGTTTTCTTCAGATGATCTTCGATGGCAACATATCGGATGTGATCATCGGGCACCACGTTTTTGGGGTGCAGCACATCTTCCAAATTGCCGGCGATACCCTGCGACTGGATCTGGGCTTCGCTCTCACGCGTGATCTGCTCCGCCTGGGCCTTTGTCGATGCCAGATAGGCGTCGAAAACATCGGTGAGCTGCGAGCTTCGCTCGGTTGCCTGCGATTCTTTATAGTGATTGATGCCGACAAAGCTGAATGCGACAATCACAACAATGGCGACGCACAGAATGACCATGCGGCGGTGTTCGAGAATCCATTGCATCATCGTACCGGATGTGCGCAGGAAGTTATCGTTAATCTCGGGCACCTTGACGCCGAGTTCCGCAGCGCCATCCTCAGCAGACGCAGCATCCGCGCCTTCGGGAGGCAGAACTTCGGGCTCTAATACTTTCTTTTCCTGTTCAACTTTTTTGCGAATTTTAATCGCCATATTTTCATCTCCTTATGCCGACGATTCAAACCGTCAAAATAGCCGTTGTTTCTAAATCGATTTCGCGTGCAATGTCAATTGACAATTGGAAGATTGTGTTGTGACGGCCTGTGCCGCAGGCACCTTTCTCCGCGGCTGTTCTGTAACATCTAATGCTTTACTTTAGGATTAGATCAACTAAAATATGGCGCAGCTGGCGGCTTTGGGCCGCCATGATGTGTCGCGCGGTATGCGGGAGGACGGGATAAATGAAGCGATTGATGTTGCTGTTGTGCAGTGTGGCTGCGGTGTGCATTTCTTGTGGTGACGACAAGTCCGGTGATACCGGTGCTCAGAATACACCCTCCGGCGGCACGTCGTGCGATGCACCCAAAACCCTGTGCGGCGATCATTGTGTATCGCTGGCAGACCTGCACTGGAGCAGCTGCGGCGTTTGCACCAGCGATTATCAGGATAAAGACGGCAGCGCCGATAACGGCTGTGAGGCGAAAAAAGAGTCCATTCCCCAGACGGGATGCGAAGGATCGCTCATAAAATGCGGCGACGATTGCGTCGATTTGCTTGCCTTGCACTGGTCTGTGTGTGGTTCATGCGCCAGCGGTTACGAAGATCAGGACGGCGATGCATCCAATGGCTGTGAGTTCAAATCGAATAGCGAGCCCATCGTGACGTGCAGCGGAACTCAGGTGAAATGCGGCGAATCGTGCGTCGTTCTGGCCGATATGCATTGGTCCGGATGCGGCGTGTGCACGGCAGATTATGAAGATGCAGACGGCAATGCAGCCAATGGCTGCGAATCGAAACGCCCTGTCGTCTGCGATGCGCCGCTGACCAACTGTGACGATGTCTGCGTGGAACTCGATGCCATGCACTGGAGCGCCTGCGGCGTTTGCGTCGTCGGTTATGAAGATAAAGACGGAAACCGCGCAAATGGCTGTGAATCTGTGATTTACGAATGTCCCGCCGGACAGGTCGTGTGCGCCGGCGGCTGCACCGATTTGTCGCAGAATCACTGGGCTTCGTGCGGTGTTTGCATTCAGGGATACGCCGATTCTGACTGCGATGCTTCAAACGGTTGTGAAGCCAAACAGGAAAGCCCGGATTGTGAGGCAGGCTATGTGAAATGCGGTGAAGACTGCGTGGATCTGGCTGCCGGTCACTGGGCTTCGTGCGGCGTTTGTCTGGATGGCTATGCCGACGAAGATGCACAGCCCGGAAATGGCTGTGAAGCGCTCGCCTGCGCCGGCGGCCAGGTGCGGTGCGGCAATACATGCGTCGATCTGAACCAGAAACACTGGAACAGCTGTGATACATGCCGCGGCGGTTACGAAGATACAGATGGAAATGCCGCAAACGGCTGCGAAAATAAAGTGATGCAGCCCGGTGCATGTTATGAAGTGGCCGATTGCCAGACGCTTTCGCATGTTGCATCGGTTTCGTGTGATGGCGGTTTCTGCCGCATCTCGGCGTGTGCCGAAGGCTATGCCGATTGCGACGGTGATGCCGTGACCGGCTGCGAGGTTGTTTCGGCCCGCGATTACTATCATTGTGGCGCGGTCGGGGCCTGCACAGGTGCCGATGCCGGCAGTGAGTGCAAACTTGGCGAGCAGTGCGCGAGCGGCGTTTGCAAACCAGTGCCCGAAATCATCGGATGCTCCGACGGCACCCGCGAAGGATTTATCGACCTGATGCGCTTTAATAACCTCGCCGCATGCGGCGGCGCCTGGACGGTTCGCGGCATTCATCACAATATCCCGGCTTGCGGCCGGCAGTCGGGCAACACCGGCTCCAATCGCGACGGCAACGGCTGCAATCTCGAGGATTTGTGCGCCGAAGGCTGGCATGTCTGCCTCGGACGCGGCGACGTGATGACGCGGTCCGATTACGGCTGCGACGGCATCCTCGACGGCGTCAACCAGAACGAACCCGCGCTGTTCATCACGCGGACATCGTCCCGCGGCAGCCTGCTGTGCGATCCCGATACCGTCGGCGTTCCGCTCAACATGAACGATATCTTCGGATGCGGCAATTTCGGCTGTTTCGCAACCGGAAACGACTGCGACCCGCTCAAACTCTCAAGCCACAATCTCTGCTCCGCACTGCGACAGTCTTGCGGCTGCTCCAAACAGGGCGACGGCTCCGTCACATGCTCAGATAACAGCGGCGCATGCTACGGCAACAACATCGGTCACTCCATCGACTACTTCTCGGCACTCAACGGCAAATCCTATTCGCCGGCCTGGGATTGCTCAAGCGATTTGCCCGACTCCGGCGCAGGTGAACAGGAAGCCCGCGACATTCTCAAATCTCAGCCCGATTCTCAGGGCGGCGTGATGTGCTGCAAGGATCAGTGCCAGGCCGATGCAGATTGCGGCGTCGGCCTCATCTGCCGCTATCACGTCTGCGTCGAATGCATCCGCAAAGAAGACGGTTCGTATGAAGGATGCCCCACTGGAAAAACGTGCACGCAGCAGCATACCTGTGAATAGTGGGGGGATGACTCCCCCTGCGGTGCTTTTTTGGGTCACAGACGCACGGTGCGTACGTCTGTGACCAAAAATACGCACCGACCCCCTCTGCGGGGGCGCTGCCCCCGCAACGCCCCCGGTTCCCGCCTGTCCAAACGGTTATTCGGTTTCGGACGCCTTGTGTTGCTCCAGCAGCGCCTGAATCATCTGCCTGACCTCGTTTCCATACGATTTGTCACGCAGTGCGAAATCGACCGAAGCTGTTAAAAGTCCCAGCGGCTGGCCCGCATCGTATCGCACATCGCGATAGATAAAGCCGTGAATCGGGTATGCCTGGGTGTAGCGCCGCATCGCGTCTGTGAGCTGGATTTCACCGCCTTTGCCAGGTTGCTGCGTGCGCAGATAGTCAAAGATTTCGGGGGTGAATGTGTATCGTCCGGTTACGGCAAGTGATGACGGGGCAAGCGCGGGTTCCGGTTTTTCGACCAAATCACTGATGATAAAGGAACCATCCACCATCTCGCCCTTTACAATGCCATAGTTGGAGCGCTGCGCAAACGGCACTTCCATCAGCAGCACCGAAGGCGTGTGCGGATCGAGCATGGCAATGCCGTTCGTCATCAGCACTTCGTCGGGCAGCAGCACGCCAAAGGGACGTCCGGCAACATCCTGTTCTGCACATAAAATCGCATCGCCAAGCCCTCGGGGGACTTCCTGGATACATGCGCGCACTTTGACGCGGTGATGCAGTTCACTCAGCGATTCGCCCTCATAACGGGGACCGAGATCACTGGAATCAAATCGCATAAAGTGATCCAGCACATCGTGCTTTTCTGGCGAAATCACCAGGATGATCTCTTCAAAGCCTGCATTTACGGCCTCTTCAAATGCATAACTCGCACTCGTTCGACGCCATACCGGCAATAATTCTTTGGGAACATTGCGCGTGACCGGCATCCAGCGCGTGCCTTTGCCAGCTACAGGAATTACGGCAACTTTGGGTTTCGTCATGGTTTGCATTCTCCCGTCGATACATCACACTCTGTTGTACACAGATCGTAATCTCCATTCCAAACGCTGTACAGCTTGCTGTTATCTGTTTCTCTGCAAATAAATATGCCCGAATCCTTTACATCGGTTGAATCGGCATTGACGCATCGCTGCTTGCGCTCTCCCGGGGTCTCACATGCATAGCCGCACGTGGCAATGCCGTTGATGGAGACACATGCTTCGGCACAATAGGATGTGCGGATCGACGCCTGCAGGTTGGAGTCCAGATAACAATAGGTCAGATTGCGGCGGTCACATTTATAGTTCGATTTGTCGTATGGATCGCACTCGTTTTCGGTCAGTTCGCACTTTTTGTGGGCCGAATCACAACTGCTCTTGCAGTAATAGCCGTCGACGCTAATCCATTTGAGCTCGTTTCGGGTCGTGCGCTGACATGCGCTTACCAGAACTGAGGGGATGGTGTTCGTGGTGTCGTCACACATGCTTTCGAGCGCATTCAGCTCTGTGCACTCACCGTTGTTGTAATCGGTATCGATACAGCCAGACTGGAGTTTCACGACGCCATGGAAAGATTCTGTGTAGACCGCGCATTTGCTCGCACACGGTTGTTTGGCCACAAATCCCTGATCACAATAGACGGTCACATTGTTGTCACAAAATTCCACAAAGGTTTCGGGATCGCAGGAATCGTCTGCCTGAACCGCCCGCATTTCGGGGGTAACGCAAACGCCTTCCATACAGGTTCCCGTTGTACAGACTTTTCCTTCACACGGATCGACCGGACCGATGATGTCGACGCAGTCACCATCTTCGATCTTCTGGTTTGGTCCGCATTTGATATCGACGCAGTCCCCATCTTCGATCTTCTGGTTTGGTCCGCATTTGATATCGACGCAATCACCATCTTCGATCTTCTGGTTTGGTCCGCATTTGATATCGACGCAATCCCCATCTTCGATCTTCTGGTTTGGTCCGCATTTGATATCGACGCAATCCCCATCTTCGATCTTCTGGTTTGGTC
>JAEEGL013879350.1_pt1 | contig 12276 bp, 11 predicted proteins | sample 9134231 | NCBI WGS metagenome assembly JAEEGL01 (sample SAMN16246548, study PRJNA631951) | gut metagenome | biome: gut microbiome; feature: rumen; material: fiber-attached | host: Bos | place: Iran: Karaj | collected 2018-10 | reverse complement strand
CGCGTAGACCGTGACGCCGTCCTTGACGGAGACCGTCGTGCCCTTGTCCGCCTTCAACTTGGCGGCCAGGACGCCGGTGTCAAACGCGCCGGAGACGAAGGCGACGCCCGACATGTCGTCGGCCGTTTCGTTCGGAAGCATGGCGACGAGCATCCGGGAGACATCCTTCCGGACGTCCTTGAAGAGGACTGCGTACTGGCTGGCCTGAAGACTGGGAAGGCCTTCGCCCGCATTGGAGGCGTCAAAGCGGTCGAAGTACTTCGCCGTGAGGGGGTTCGCCCGAAGCGCCTTCATGTCGACGAGCAGGGCGCCCTTGGAGTTGGCGGGAAGCCAAGTGGCGTCCTGGGCGTGCGAGAGGGCCGCTGCAAAGGCAAGAGCGAAAAATAATGATTTTGCTTTCATTGCGAAGAAGCCTATCAAAATGAGGGGAGAAATGCCAAAGCAAAATAAAGTATTGACTTTTGGTGGGGAAAAGTGTTGAATGGTGGCATGAAAAGGCAGGAAGTGTCAAAGCTAGACGAGAATGTCCGGAAGGAGCCGGTGAAAATCGGTTCCCTTCTCGGTTCGTTCGCCTTTCGCCTTGATCCCAAGCGCCGGATCACGATTCCCGCCGTCTTGCGCAACCGCATGGGCGCGCCCGCGATCGTCTATGTTCTGCCCAGCCTCAACGGGAGGCGGTGTCTGGAGCTTTTCCAGCCCGAGGCCTTTGAGAACCGCCTGGAGGAACTGAACCGCGCGTCGCTCACCGATCCGGACGTCGCGGAGTTCGTGACGATGATCGGACGCGTCTCCGAGACGCTCGACGTGGACGTCCAGGGCCGCATCCGCATCAGCGACAACCTGCTCGACCACATCGGCGTCGGCCGTGACGTGGTCATCATCGGCGCGATGAACCGCCTGCAGATCTGGGCAGCCGGAAACGAGCCTTCGTTCGACGAGGCCTTCACAAAGGTCGTTTCGGCCGCCAAGACGGTGCGCTTTTAGCAGTTTTTGAAGAAAAGGCCAGAAGAGGACAGCACGGTGCATTTGCCGGTCATGCCGGAGGAGACGATCGAACGCCTGGACGTACGTCCGGGCGGCGTCTACGTCGACGCCACGCTTGGCGGCGGCGGCCACAGCGCCGAGATCCTCCGCCGTGCCGGAGCCGGCGCGCGTCTCCTCGGAATCGACCGCGACGAGGCGGCCCTCGCCCGTGCCGCAAAGCGCCTCGAAGCGCTGCCCGGCGACAAGATCTTCGTCCATGGCAACCACGGTGACCTCGGCCGCATCGCCGACGCCAACGGATTCGACGCCGTTGACGGCGTACTAATCGACACGGGCGTCTCCTCGGACCAGCTCGACACCGCCAGGCGCGGTTTCAGCTTCCGGAGCGACGGGCCGCTCGACATGCGCATGGATCCAAGCCAGGGTGAGACAGCGGCCGACCTCATTGCGCGTCTCGATGTGACGGAACTCGCGGAAATCTTCCGCAAGTACGGCGAAGAGCCTCGCGCGGGCCATGTCGCGCGGTCCGTCGTCAAGGCGCGAGACTTCGCCCCGATTACGACGACCGGCCAGCTCGCCGACATCGTGTCGCGCAGTCTGGGCGGCCCAGGCCGTTCCCGCGGCCATCATCCGGCCACACGCGTCTTCCAGGCATTGCGCATGGCGGTCAACGGCGAACTCGAGGCGCTCCAGGCCGCACTCGAAGCCGCCATTGCGCGGCTTCGCCCCGGCGGACGCCTCGCCGTCATCACTTTTGAAAGCCTTTCCGACCGAATCGTGAAGCAGTGCTTCGCGGCCCACGCCGGAAGGATGGTTTCCCTGCAGCAGGGTGGTTCGCGCTGGGAGGGCGCACTGCCACGGCTGGAGCGGATCGACCGCCACGCGGTCTCGCCCGGAAAGGCCGAGACGGCGTCAAACCCCCGGGCCCGGAGCGCAAAGCTGCGCGCCGTCAGGATGCCGGCCCCGTACGAAGACCCGGCACGGGCAACGATGCCAAAGGAGGATTTGCAATGAGAAGCAACCGCAGACGTCACAGCAGCTTTCACACCGTCAACACCCGCATCGTGGCCTTCGTGGCCCTCCTGGTGCTCATCTGCGCCGGCGGCGCCATCGTAAACCTCTCCCTTCGCAGCAGCATCAGCGCCATCAATCGCGACATCAAGCAGCTCGAGAGCGAGCAGAAGGCGATCAACGACGACATCCAGCGTGAAAAGACAAACTGGGCGGCCATGATCACATCCGACGAGGTTGAATCCGCATTGCGCCGCCACGGCCTCCACATGGAGAACCCGCGTGGCGAACGCATCGTCGACCTGTCGCGTCGCCGCCCGGGTGGAGCATCCATGTCCCTGACGGCCGAATACGCCTCCAACCGCTAACGCCGCCGACCGGGAGAGGAGCCATGCTCGACGGTTCCCAGACACGCGAACGCGGTGGTTTCCGATTCTTTCTGGTTCCCGTTCTGCTTGCGCTGTGGTTTGCCGTTCTCGTCGTGCGCCTGGCGGACCTTCACCTCGGTTCACACCCCACCCGCAACCAAACGACCATGCAGGGGCCGCTGCCCGCTACGCGCGGCATCATCTACGACCGAGGCGAAGTTCCCGTCGCCGTCAATCGTCCGGGCTACAAGGTCTTCGTCGACCCTGAGGCACCCGTGAAGGAAGGGCAGGACAAGCGAAGAACAGCCGCGCGCATCGCCGAGCTGACGGGTGTCGACATCGACACCGTATACCGCGAAATATCGGGACGGGGAAGGCAGAGTCGCTACATCATCATCGGAAAGACCTTCGACAAGGAGGCTGTCGACCTCGTCACCAACAAGGCGGTCTACTGCTGCTGCGGCATCGAGCCCTTTTCCGAGCGCGCCTATCCGCAGGGAAGGCGATTTTCTCACATCGTGGGGTATGTCTCGGGCGAGGACGCCGTTGGACGAAACGGCGGAGTCGAGCAATCGGCCGAAAAATACCTGCGCGGAACGCCGGGGCTCTATGTGGGGGTCAAGGACAAGAACGGCCGCGAAATCCGGGAACGACGGCGCGTCACGATGGAGGCGATCGATGGCGACTCGGTCTACCTCACGGTCGATCACAACATCCAGCACGTTGTCTGCGAACTCCTGTACTATGGTGTCACAAACTACTGCGCCACGGGAGGCAAGGTCATCGTCCAGAAGGTCGCCACCGGCGAAATCCTCGCCATGGCCTGCTACCCCGACTTCGACCCGGCCGACTTCCGCGCCTCCACGACCGAGGATCGCCGCAACAAGACGATCGGACTCGTTTACGATCCCGGCTCCACCATGAAGGGCATCACCATCTCCGCGGCCCTCAACGAAGGCATCGTCACGCCGCACACGGTCCTGGATGTCGGACAAGGCTCGTGGGCCTACGGCGGACGAATCCTGCGCGACCATCCGCGCGGCAACCTCACCGTGCGCCAGATCATCCAGAAATCGAGCAACATCGGCGCGGCGCGAATCGGCCTCATGCTGGGGAACCGGCGCCTCGAAAGCTACATCAAGGCCTTCGGGTTCACACGACGCCTCGGCATCGATCTGCCCGGTGAAGAGCGGGGCCTGCTACCGCCCCACGAGACCTGGGAACCCGTAAAACCGACGCGCGTGGCAATGGGCCAGGGCATCTCCGTCACGCCGCTCCAAATGCTAAACGCCTACAACACCATCGCCAACGGCGGCCGCTGCATGCGCCCCTACGTCATCTCGCGCGTGGTGAGTGCCGACGGTACACTCATCTACCGCAACGAACCGAAGGAACTCGGCCGCCCCATCCGACCCGAAACCGCCGCAAAGATGCGCGCCATCCTCAAATCCGTCACCAACTACGCCGCCGACCGCGTCGACCACGGCACCGGCTGGCGCGCCCGCGTCGAGGGCTACACCGTCGCCGGCAAGACGGGAACCGCGCAGATGCTCATCAACGGCGCCTATTCCGAAAAGGACTACTGGTCGTCGTTCGTCGGCTTCGTTCCGGCTGAAAACCCCGTCTTCTCCATGATCGTGATCCTCGACCGGCCGCGCGGCGAGCTGATGGCCGACGGGCTCCATCACAAGCCTCATGACGGCGGCGGCACCGCCGCCCCCCTTTTCTCCAAGATCGCCTCCTATGTGGCGCAGTATCTGGAGATCCCGATCGAGGTCGATGAAGAACGATGAAGCTCCAGCACATTTTCCCCTCCTCCGCCCGTCCCTGCGGCGCCGACATCACCGGTCTGGCCTTTGACTCCAGGCATGTGACGCCAGGTGCCCTTTTCTTCGCAATCGACGGCAACCGCGACAAGGGTTCGAAATACATCGGCGACGCCCTCGCGCGCGGAGCGGCGGCCATTGTCTCGCAGTCGCCACGCCCGACGGACGGCCTCCCCGCCGGCGCCGCCTGGATCCAAGTCCCCGACATCCGCGCGTCCCTCGCGCGCACAGCCTGCGCCTTCTACGGCGATCCATCGCGCACGCTCCGCACCTACGCCGTCACCGGCACCAACGGCAAGACGACGATCGCCGGCCTTGTCCGCGACATCCTCGAGGCAACCGGCACCACCTGCGGCCTCATCTCGACCGTCGAGATCGCCTACCCCGGCCATGTCGAGGAGGCCTCGCGCACCACGCCCGACCCCGTCACCCTCCAGCGCAACATGGCCGCGATGCGCGACGCCGGCTGCGAGGCCGTCTCGATGGAGGCTTCGTCGCACGCGCTCGTCCAGTCGCGGACGGGCGGCGTCCGCTTTGCCACCGCCGGATTCACGAATCTTTCCCAGGACCACTTCGACTATCACGCCGGCTTTGAAGACTACTTCGCCGCCAAGGCGATCCTCTTCCGGCAGCTCGGCGCGGAGAACCCGGGGGCGCCTGGCGTCGTCAACGCCGACGACCCCTACGGCCGCCGCCTCCTCTCCATGCTCCCCGCGATGAACGTGCGGCCCGTCTCCTACGCGATCGAGGAGGACGCGGACATTGTCGCGCGCGACGTCCGCGTCGACGTCGACCGCACCCGCTTCCGTCTTTGCGCGGGCGGACGCGAGGCCGAGGTCGTCTCGCGCGTCCTCGGCCGCTACAACATCTCCAACATGCTCTGCGCGGCCGGCATGGCACTCGAGACGGGCGTCCCCCTCGAAACGGTACGGGAAGCCCTGTCGTCCGCGACTCCTCGCTGGGGCCGCCTCGAAAAGACGGCCGAATACAACGGCGCCGCCATCTTCGTCGACTACGCCCACACGCCCGATGCAATCGGCAAGGTTCTCGGCGCCCTGCGCGAAATCACCGTCGGCCGCCTCATCATCGTCTTCGGCTGCGGCGGAGACCGTGACCGCGCCAAGCGCCCGCAGATGGCCTCCATCGCCGCCGAGCGGGCCGACTTTGCCATCCTCACCTCCGACAACCCCCGCACCGAAGACCCCGGCGCCATCCTCGACGACACCGAAAAGGGCTTTGCGGGCCGCAAGGCCGAATACCTCCGCATTGCCGACCGCGAAGCCGCCATCGGCGCGGCGCTCCGCTTGGCGCATCCGGGCGACACCATCGTCATCGCGGGCAAGGGGCATGAAAACTATCAGGAAATCAACGGCGTAAAACACCCCTTCGACGATCGCGAGACCGTGCGGCGCCTGTGCGGGGCCGTTCGACAGTCCGATCATTGACCGGGCACGGGGCGTCCGTGCCGGATCCGAAGCGGAATCAGTGCGCCACGGGGAGCTCGTCGAATCCCAGAACGGCGACGCCGCATTCCTTCGCCGTGGCGAGGAGTTTTTCGAGCCATTCGGTCTTCATGCCGATCGGCTTCGGTTTCGCGCCGACATCGTGCGATGTTATTACGAAAACCTCGTTGCGCTCGGCGGCGCGCCGGATGCACGCGGCGAACTCGTCAATGTCGGTATGGTAGGCCGAACCGAGGATGACGGTGGTGAGCAGCCGATGTTTCGGCAGATCGGCCACGGGAAAGAAGGCGCGCTCGTCCTCGACGATCGGCTTGAGTCCGTTCGCCTTCAATTTGACTCCCTGAGGGTCGTAGGGGCGAAGGCCCCGGATGCTGCCGCGGACACGGTCGAAGCCCTTTCGGAAGAAAAGTTCATCGGCTTCCACGGTGCGGCGGCTGTTGGGATAGGCGAAGGAGTGGATCGGGATGCCGGCGGCGTCGCAGGCCTTCTTCTGCGGGGCGACGTCATAGTCGTAGTAGGCGTCCGCGCCGCGCTTGGCGATCTCCCTGTCCGCGCTGGCGTGGTTTACGCCGTGCAGGCCGATGGAGTGTCCGTGCGCCATCATCAGCCTCGCGAAGCGCACCGCGTTCGTGTCGATGTGGCCGCAGACGAAGAAGGTCGCATGGGCGCCGTACTTGTCGAAGATCGGAAGCGCGGCCTCCCAGTCGGCGAAGTTGCGGTCGTCGAAGGATAGCACGAGGACGCCGTTCGTGATGGCGGCGGCTTCGTCCGCCGTGCCCGCGGCCGCAACGGTGCAACCGGGGAGGAGGAAGACGACGGCCGCAATGGTGGCGATGGAGTGGATGCTGGTTTTCATGTACGGTTCTCAGAGGATGGTTTCCAGGACCAGGGGACGGGTTTCGGGGGGCTCGTCGGAAAAGACGAAGGCCTCGGCCGCGAGGGCTGTTGCCTCGGCGGGATCGACGGCGTTGGAGGCATGCAGGCGGAGAAGCGGGGCGCCCGCCTCAACGACGTCTCCGGCCCGCAGGACATGCGAAAGCCCTGCGGCGGGGTCGATGGCGTCCGTCGTGGCGCGGCGCCCCGCACCAAGGAGGAGCGCGGCGCGGCCGAGTTTCCCGGCATCAACGTCCGCGACATATCCCCCGCGCGGCGCGGGGAGTTCGAGTACGCGTTCGGCGACAGGCAGTCGCCCGGGGTCGTCAACGCAGGCGGCGTCGCCGCCCTGGGCCGCGATCATCTCCGCGAACTTCGCCGCGGCCGCGCCGTTGTCGAGAAAGGCGGCGAGATCGGCGCGAAGGGCCGGCGTGTCGGCACGGAGGCCCGAGGTCGCCAGCATGGCCGCGACGAGGTCTATCGTGAGCGCGCGGATGTCGGCGGGGCCACCGCCATGAAGGACCTCGATGGACTCAACGACCTCGAGCGCGTTGCCGATCGTTGCGCCGAGTGGACGGTCCATGTCCGTGACGAGCGCCGCGACCTTGCGGCCGAGAAGGCGGCCGACGCGGAGAAGCGAGCGGGCGAGCGTCCCGGCGTCCTGGCGTGTGCGCATGAATGCTCCGCGGCCGCACTTGACATCGAACACAAGCGTTTCGGCGCCCTCGGCGAGTTTCTTGGCCATGATGCTCGCGGTGATGAGCGGGATGGAGGGAACGGTCGCCGTGACGTCGCGGAGAGCGTAGAGCTTCCTGTCGGCGGGGGCGAGGCGGGCGGTCTGGCCAATGATTGAGCAACCAACTTCGGCGACGACCCTGCGGAAGGCCCCGGCGTCGAGCCGGGCATTGTAGCCCGCAATGGACTCGAGCTTGTCGAGGGTTCCGCCCGTGATGCCGAGGCCGCGGCCCGAAATCATCGGAACGTCAAGACCGGCGCAGGCGGCGAGCGGACCGAGAATGAGGGAGATTTTGTCGCCAATGCCGCCCGTGGAGTGCTTGTCTGCCGTCGGACACGGCATGTCGGACATGTCCAGGACATCGCCCGAGCGCATCATCGCGTCGGTGAGCGTCGCGGTCTCTGCGTCCGTCATGCCCTGGAAGTAGACGGCCATCGCGAAAGCCGCCATCTGGTAGTCGGGGAGTGAACCATCGGTGTAGGCGGCAATCAGTTCGCGGATGTCGGATTCGGCGAGTTCCCCGCCGTCTCGCTTGCGTTCAATCAGCCATTGGGGTACCATTGGATTCTCCTTTCCCTGTCCCGCGGTCCATGGGGACAGTATAGCAAAGTTTTGCTATACTGTCCCCATGGACATAGCTGAAATCGAAGCAAGAATCAAGGAGATGGTCGTCGACCGCCTCTTTCTCAAGGTCAACCCGGATCAACTCGCCTCCGACGCCTCGCTGATCGATGACTACGGCGTAGACTCAGTCGCCCTGCTCGAACTTGTGGTGGGGCTGGAGGAGGCCTTCGGCATCGTCGTCGAAGACGACGACTTCGACATCGGGAACTTCTCCTCTGTCAAGGCGCTGTCCGAGTTTGTCGCGAAACGCCAGGCACGGCCGCAATGAAAGCTTCCGACATCACCGTCGTGTCCGCCGAAGTGCCGCAGGCGGCCGCGCAGCCGCTTGCGGACTGGCTTGCCGAGCACGAGGTCTCCGCCTCCACGTGGGAGGACCGCGAAGGCGGGCCAAGTCGCGTCGAAATATTCCTGGAGGATCCCGCCGGCGCGGACGCCGCCGCCATCGCGATCCGCGAGGCCGGCCAGTCCGTCGGCCTCGACCTCGCCCCGGCGATTTCCGCACTCAAGGCCGAGGACTGGGCCGAAAGCTGGAAGCGCTTCTTTTCAATCGTCCACGTCTCGCCGCACCTCGTCGTCCGACCGCCCTGGGAACCCTACGAACCGATGCCTGGCGAACACGTGCTCGTCCTTGATCCCGGCATGAGCTTCGGAACCGGCCGCCATGCGACGACACAGGCCTGCATGGGCTTCCTCGACGAACTTGCGCAGGCCAACCCCAACCGTGACGTGCTTGACATCGGCTGCGGCTCGGGCATCCTCTCCATTGCCGCCGCCAAGCTCGGCTTCGGTTCGGTCACGGGCATCGACAATGACGGGGACGCTGTTCGCATCGCCGGTGAAAACGCCGCTGTGAACGGTGCCGAAGCTACCTTCCGGATCCAGGATCTCGCCGTCTGCGACCTCAAGGCCGCCGTCGTCGTCGCCAATGTCCTCGCACCCATTCTCATCCAGTTCGCCGGCCCCGTTTCGCGCTGCGTCCGCCGCGTCCCCGGCAACGCGCTCATCCTCTCCGGCATTCTGGAAGCGCAGTACGACGAAGTGCGCGAGGCCTATGCCGCCCTCGGTCTCCGCGAGCGCAAGAACGTCCTCGTCGGCGAGTGGAAGTCCGGACTCTTCGAGGTTCCCGTCCCGTGTCCCGTCCGATAGATTCCGACCTCGTTGCGCAAGCTTGGTTTCGTTAGGCGAGGACGTCGCGACGCGCGCTTTTCCGCGTTGAACGGCGAGGACGAAGCCTGGCGGAAGCAGGACGGGCAAATAGTCGGGACTTTGCGGACGGGGCACCGGGAACGAACCCGGGTGAAGTTCCCGTACGCCAAGGCAGACAGGGCGGCGCGAAGGGCGCGACACGCCCCGGGTTCAACTGCGATTTTCAGTCTCGTCCTTTCTTTCTGGCGCCCCGTCTACGAGCTTGATGCTGCGCCACCTGCCGCCACACCAGCGACGGAGCAGAACGGCGGCGAGAAAGAATACGTAGATCGGCAGCGTGAGCCAGAGATTCACGACCGAGGGCCGGAAGCGCGCGACGGCGATGACCATCGGCACCCAGAGCCCGAAGCCTGCGACGGTGCCGGCGAGCATGACGAAGCGGGTGTCGCCCGCGCCTTTCAGTGCGCCGCCGCCAATTACGTTGACGACGTCGAACATGCACCAGGAAGCGAGAATCGTCACGAGAACCCGGCTGAGCGAGACGAAGGCCTCCGGGTCGAAGGCCGAGGCGTCGGAGAGGAAGAGCAGGACGACGGGCCGAAAGAAGAGGGCGAGCAGCAGGAGGGCCGTCCCCATGAAGATCCAGCCGATGAAGATCGCGCTCCAGCCGACGCGATGGGCAACGACGGAGTCGCCCGCCCCCTGGTAGTTGCCGACGAGGATTCCTGCGCCCATGCCGATGCCGAGGAGCGGCGCAAAGACAAGGTGGTTGATGTTGAAGCAGACGTTGCTCGCACCGAAACCGAGTGAATCGGCGATGTCCTCCCGGCCGATCACGAAGACGAAGAAGGTGAAGGTGAGCATGTCGAGCAGGACATGCACGCCCGAAGGGAGGCCATAGCGGAGGATGCGCAGCGAAAGCGAGCGGTCGAAGGCGAAGGCGGCGCGACCGCGGCGGCCGTGGAAAACGGGTTCCCGGAAGGCGATGAAGGCCATGGCGGCGAAGGTCGCGGCGAAGGAGAGGACAGTCGCGTAGGCGGCACCGGCGATGCCGAGCTCCGGCAGTCCCCAGTGGCCGTAGATGAGGAGCCAGTCGAGGAGGATGTTGACGGCGCTTCCGGCGACGGAGAGCCACATGACGAGCTTTGTGCAGCCGCGTCCCGTGAAGTAGCCGTTGAGCGCGCCCGCCGCCGGCAGGAGAACGCCGCCGACCATCATGATGTCGAAGTAGACGCGCTCGGCGGTGGCGACATCAGCCGCGTGGCCCGATACGCCGATGAGGGAATGGCCCAGCGGAATTGCCAGCAGGGTCAACGGGACGGTGAGGAAGAGAAGCCAGAGCGACTGCGTGAAGGCCCGCGCGCAGAAGAGTCGGCGTCGGGCGCCGTGGAACTGCGCGACGAAGGTTCCGGAGTAACAGATCGTCACCTGGAGGACGCAGAGGAGCAGGTACGAGAGCGTACCGGCGGGCACGGCGGCCTGCATGGCGACATCGCTGTAGCGCGAGAGGAAAATGCGGTCCGTGAACTGCATCACGGCCGACACGGAATTGGAGAGCATCAGCGGCCAGATGATGCGAAAGGCATCGGCCATGCCGCCGCGCCGGACATGCCGCTCGGCAAGGAACGCCACGGTATTTCTCCAGGCCTATGGCCCCGCGATTCGGCGCCAGGGCTTTTATCTGGCGAGCAGCTTCTGCTTGAGGAGGTCGAGGTCGGCGAGCGCCCTGGAGACTTGATCGCGGGCCTGGACGAGTTCTTCGACGGCGTGGTTGATTTGTGCAAGATGCCAGTCGCGTGCGGCCTCGGCCTCGGCGATGGAGGGGGGCTTTCGGAACATCAGGCGATCCTTGTCGGAAAGAGTGAAGTTCGCGGTGTAGTAGAGGCTGTTGAGGCAGATGATCTGGAGCGTGAGCGGCTCCCCGCCGGCATCGGGCACCAGGGAAATGACGAGCTTGTCATCCTCTTCCGAGGCCGTCCCGTGCGTATGCTTGATGATGTGGCCGTCCTTCCCGAAGCTGTAGGGAATGCCATCGAGATATTGCTCGATGAAGACGCCTTCGGTATCGACAAGCTCGTCGTCCTTCGCAAATACGTAAAAGGCAAGAGGGTTGCCGTCCGGCCTTGGATTAAAGCCTATGACGGTTCCGTTCTGATCCATGAAGTTCATGGAGCCTTTTTTGGCGGTAAGCGCGTTTTGAATGAGCTTGATCATTCCTGCTCCTTTCCCAATCGTTTTTGGCCATATTCATTATACCAGAAAAACATATGGGGCGGCGACGCCACCGGCGTGCCGCCCCTCGCGATATGTGGCGGACGGAATTACATCCCCATGCCGCCCATGCCGCCGCCCATGCCGGCATCGCCGCCATGGTTGCAGCTGCAATCCTTCTTTTCGGGGATCTCCGTGACCATGCACTCGGTCGTGAGCAGGAGCCCCGAGACGGAGGCCGCGTTCTGGAGGGCGCCACGGGCGACCTTAGCGGGGTCGAGAATGCCGGCCTTGATCAGGTCGACGTACTCGCCGGTCGCGACATTGTAGCCCAGCGACCCCTTGGCACCCTTGACCTTCTCGACCACGAGCGCGGCTTCCTTGCCGGCGTTGAGGACGAGCTGGCGCAGAGGAGCCTCGAGGGCGCGGCGGATGATGTCGACGCCAATCGCCTCGTCACTTGTCGCCTCGACTTCGTCGAGGGCCTTCTGACAGCGAAGCAGCGCCACGCCGCCGCCGGCTACGATGCCTTCCTCAACGGCCGCGCGGGTCGCATGAAGGGCGTCGTCGACGCGCATTTTCTTCTCCTTCATCTCGGATTCGGTTGCGGCACCGACATTGATGACGGCCACGCCACCGGCGAGCTTCGCAAGGCGCTCCTGAAGCTTCTCGCGGTCGTAGTCGGACTTCGTCTGCTCGCTCTGCTTGCGAATCTGGGCGACGCGGCCCTGGATCTCGCTGGCCTTGCCGGCGCCTTCGACAATCGTGGTGTTCTCCTTGTCGACCGTGACGCGCTTCGCCTTGCCAAGATCCTTGACCGTGACATTTTCGAGCTTGATGCCGAGGTCTTCGGAGATGAGCTTGCCGCCCGTAAGGACCGCGATGTCCTCGAGCATGGCCTTCCGGCGGTCGCCGAAGCCCGGAGCCTTGACGGCGCAGACCTGGAGGGTGCCGCGGAGCTTGTTGACGACGAGCGTCGCGAGGGCTTCGCCTTCGACGTCCTCTGCGATGATGAGGAGGGGCTTGCCCGTCTT
>JAEEGL013654171.1_pt1 | contig 12276 bp, 8 predicted proteins | sample 9134231 | NCBI WGS metagenome assembly JAEEGL01 (sample SAMN16246548, study PRJNA631951) | gut metagenome | biome: gut microbiome; feature: rumen; material: fiber-attached | host: Bos | place: Iran: Karaj | collected 2018-10 | reverse complement strand
GAAGTACCTTTGCACATAAGAAGCGTTTTTATTACCTTGATGTTTAGCACTATAAAGGTACTAATTTTTGCCGACATGGCAAAGAAAAACGCTTCTTTTTTGTGCCTTTATGAATTATTCAGGTTAGGGTCTTTAGAAAAGTTGCAAATGAAATTAAAAACACTCGTCACTCGTCAGGTTGGCTTGTAATCTTCTGACAATCAGAGTGTAACACCCTGATGAGTGCCTGACGAGTCATCAGGGTACTCGTCAGGATCTATGCTATTGATATTCTTTACGTTAGACCATAACCTGACGAGTGACGAGTGTTTTTAATTTCATTTGCGTTTACTTGCACGAGACAATAATCCCAGCAGTGCACAAGGCAGGGCGAGGGAATAGGTTTTGGTATAAGAGTGTCTTATGCTATCAATTCGTCCAACCGATTCACGAATTCCGCAGACGTGAAATGCGGAATGTCGGAGAAGTCATAGTGTCGGCGGTCATTCGTGACAATATAGTCGCAGCCCGCAGTTTTTGCGCACTGGTATTGCAGCATGTCCTCGAAGTCCTTCACAGGCTGGGCGATGGCTGCCATCACTTCTTGCTTACCCAAATTAAGAATCTCTACCACGCCAGCCATTTGGTTAAGCGCATCGTACTTTTCCTCCTGAGTGAGGTCCTTGATAATGTATGCCATGTTGGCAAAGGTAAGAGATGAGGCAAACAGCAGTGCTTCATCAGAGAATCCGCAGGCGAAGATTTGCTCCGCATCGTCAGCACCTGCACGGTTGCAAGTATAATCAATCAGGATGTTGGTGTCGAGAAATATCCGCTTCATCGCTCCATAATGTTTGTTAAGCGTTCGTCTTGTGCCATCTCTTCGGGAGTGACATTAACCATGCCGCGTAGTCTTTTAAACTCTGCCGGCACTTGCCTTCGAGCCTTTGGCTCCTCCATAGACTCGGTGATAAATGTCACTACAATCTCCTTCTGCTCGCGGTTCATTCCACGCAGCAACGCTATATACGGAGCCATTGGCGTCTCCTTGATTCTCTGTGCTAAAGCTGTCATAATGGCATTTACTATTTAACTATTTAATGATTTACCATTGGTTTCTGTGTGCAAAGGTACAACAATTAAGTGAAAAGTGAAAAGTGAAAAGTGAAAAATTTAATGAAACAGCAAAACATAAACAAAATCCCCCGCAGGACGCTGGAAGCGTCATCGCTCAGTAACCGATGGTACGACCTTAGGGAGCACCCTCGGACTGTGGGCGGTCGTGGGGGATGGCACCCTGACGGGGTGCCCTAACGGAGACTCAGATATATCTTTTGTCGTACTCTATGCCGCACTCCTGCAACAGGGCGATAAGTTCATCGCGGGCAGACACCCGGCGGTGGTGCTCCTTCTGGTTGATGATATACTGGACGACGCGATTCTTGTCGGCCTCAGAGTAGGTGAGCGCACAATAGCCCTGCTCCCAGCTTGCAAAATCGGGGAAGTTGTCGCGGTTGGCCCTCATAAAATTGTTGGTGGCAATCTTCAGGTCGTGGACGAAAGAGGATACGGCGATGGTAGGATGCAGTCCGACGAGCAGGTGTACATGGTCAGGCATACCGTTGATGCGATAGAGCACGCACTGGTGGTTCTTGCAAAAGCCGAAGATGTACATAAAGAGGTTTCGTTCGTACGCTTCGACAATGGGTGCCGTACCATGTCGGGTGCGCAACACAATGTGATAGATAAGCTTGGTGTATGCCATCTGATATTGTCTGGAGTATTGATGGGTTTGGTCGACCCCTTTAGGGTCGATGTTGCTGTCCGGCGCTCTCCGGCGCTGTCCGGGGGTACTCGCTACGCTCGCACCCTCGGTTACTGAGCGAAGACGCTTTCAGCGTCATGCGTCTGAAAAGATACGACAATTAAGTGAAACAACAAAATATAAGCAAATCAAATAAGAAACATACCTGTCTAATTGGATGAAGGGGTAGGGGAAAACGAAAGCAGGGACGTGCCGCTTGGCGCATCCCTGCAAGGTATGGGGAAGAGGTTCGCCCTTTATTTGAAGAGCTTTATTTCGCTGAGCTGGAGGCGGGTGCCTGCTGCCATCTTGGTGAACTCGAAGCGGTAGTAGCGGTACTGGCCTTTGGGTACGTTTGAGAAGCGATACTCCTGCTCGTTCTCATCGCGGAGGCGGCGGTTGTCCTTCTGCTCGTCGATGGTCGTCCACGCCTGCTTGTCGTTGCTGCCGCTCACTTTCCACGAGATGGGATTGCGGTCGGGATAGGTGTGTGTGTCGTCCCCGGTGACGAAACGGTACTCGGTGAGTCCTATCGCCTCACCAGCGTCGAGGACGACTGTGTAGGGCATCTGCCGCGAATCGTCTATGCACCACTTGGAGAAGAGACGGCCGTCGGCAACCATTGCGGCGCCCTCCTTGCCGCTGCCGCTGCCGCTTACGAAAGTGACTTTTGCGGGTGTTTGAGCCACATTATAGAGGTTGATTTCGCTGAGCTGTATGCGAGTGCTGCCCGCCATCTTGACGAACTCAAAGCGGAAATAGCGGAATTTGTCCTTAGCACCTGCACCGGTTGGCTTGAAGCGGCATTCCTGCAGGCCTTCAGAGGGCAGGCTGCGGTTGTTCTTCTGGATGTCTATGATGGTCCAGTTCTGCTTGTCGTTGCTGCCGCTCAGCTCCCAAGTTACGGGATTACGTTCGGGATAGGCATTCGTGTCGTCGCCCGTCACGAGTCCGTACTCGGCAATGTTTGTCTGCCCTCCAGCGTCGAGGACAAGCCTGTAGGGAAGCTCACGGGGGCTGTCGATACACCATTTCGTGGAGAGCCTGCCATCTACTACCATCGCAGGGCCTTCCTCGTCTTGCGGTCCGGTGCCGCTCACCAATGTCAGCTTAATGGGAGCCTGGGCCATTAGAAGGTGAAAAGGCAAGAAGGTGAAAAGGAAAAAAAGGATAATAAACTGTGAGTTGTGGGATGAATGGTGTCTCATAATTGGTCTTGGTATTATGCTTTTGTAATGCAAAGATACAAAGAAATTAAGAGTTAAGAGTTATGAATTAAGAATTATTTCGTATCTTTGCATAAAATTAAGCGTTACGACCATGAAGATTTGCCTAAAATGTCTCTTTGCCGCCCTGCTTTCACCGCTTGCCGCCCTTGCAGCAACGGAGCCGGTGGATTACGTGAACCCCTACATCGGGAGCATCAGTCATTTGCTCGTGCCTTGCTTTCCGACGATTCAGTTGCCCAACAGTCTGATGCGCATTTACCCGACGCGCGGCGACTACACTACCGAAATGCTCGACGGCCTGCCCATCGTTGTCACCAACCACCGAGAGCGTAGCGCCTTCCGGCTGAGCGTTACGCAAGGTGAGGAACTGCACGGCATTGTCCCCGTCACTTGGGACAACGAGCACATCACGCCCTACGACTATCAGGTGCAAGTGGCCGACAACACCATCGACGTGCACCTGGCCGTCAGCCATCAAAGCGCCATCTACGAGCTTTCGCTTCGCGATCCCTCCAAACCTACAACAATCCTGCTCTTCACGGATAACGGACGGATGCAGTTGGACGGCAGGTATGCCTCCTCAAGCCAACGCCTTAGCCGCAACATGAAGATTTATTTCTCTGGCGAGTTCGACGTTGAACCTGAGAAGGAAGGCCTGCTTCGTGAGGGCAAGATAAGCGAAGAATGGATTACCGAGGAGCCTCGTGCCTGCGCAGCATTCCGCTTCCCTGCGGGCACGAAGAAGGTCTGCTTCCGCTACGGCATTTCCCTCATCAGCGCAGAACAGGCAGAGAGGAACCTCGTCCGCGAGCAAGGCAAGGTTTTCGACCTCGCAAAAATCGCGAAGGAAGGGCGGAAGGAATGGAACGAGACGCTGGGCAACATCCTTGTAGAAGGTGGGACGGAAGACCAGAAAGCCGTCTTATATACCTCTTATTATCGCACCTTCGAGCGCCCTGTTTGCCTCAGCGAGGAGGGACAATACTTTTCTGCCTTCGACGGCAAGGTGCATGAGGACGACGGCAAACCGTTCTATACAGACGACTGGATATGGGATACCTATCGCGCAGCTCATCCCCTTCGCGCCCTCATCCAACCTCAAAAGGAAGAGAATATCATCGAGAGCTACCTCAGAATGGCAGAACAGATGGGCACGAAATGGATGCCTACTTTCCCCGAAATGACGGGCGACACGCGAAGGATGAACAGCAATCATGGCGTGGCTATGGTGGCGGATGCGCTGTGGAAAGGCTTGAAGGTGGACGCAGCAAGGGGCTTCGAGTACTGTCGCAAAGGCATAGAGGAGAAGACTTTGGCGCCCTGGAGCGGCAAGCCTGTGGGCTGGATCGACCAATTCTACAAGGAGCGCGGCTACATCCCTGCACTTGCGAAGGGCGAAGAGGAGACCGACCCCAACGTGACTGGCTTTGAGAAGCGGCAGCCAGTTGCTGTGACTCTTGGCACAAGTTACGACGAATGGTGCCTGTCACGCATTGCTGAGTTCATGGGCAAGAAGGAAGAAGCAGCCAAGTACCTGAAGCTCAGCTATAACTATCGCAATGTCTGGAACTCCGACACCAAGTTCTTCCACCCGAAAGACAAGAACGGAAACTTCCTGCCTGACTTCGATTATCGCTTTGGTGGCGGCATTGGGGCACGCGAGGCATACGACGAGAACAACGGATGGACGTATCGTTGGGATGTGCAACACAACCTTGCCGACCTTGCGAGGCTAATGGGAGGACGCGAACAGATGGCTCAAGAGCTGGACCGCACCTTTGCAGAACCAATGGGGCGAGGCAAACGGGAGTTCTACCAACAGCTGCCCGACCAGACGGGCAACATTGGTCAGTTCACAATGGCCAACGAGCCGTCGCTTCATATACCTTATATATATAACTATGCTGGTGCGCCTTGGAAGACGCAGAAACGCATTCGCCAATGCCTCGACACTTGGTTCCGCAATGACGTGATGGGCATTCCCGGCGATGAGGACGGCGGCGGTCTGACCTCCTTTGTGGTCTTCTCCTCGCTGGGTTTCTATCCCGTCACACCAGGTTTCCCTGCCTACAACATCGGTTCGCCCTTGTTCACGGACATCCGCATCAAGCTGCCCGAAGGAAAGGAGCTTCACATTATGGCCAAGGGATGCAGCCGTGACAACAAATACATCCAGAGTGCAACCCTCAACGGAAAGCCTTGGGACAAGCCCTGGTTCAGTCACGACGACATAAAGAACGGCGCCACCCTCGTCCTCGAAATGGGCAGCCAGCCAAACAAACAGTGGGGTGCCTCCGCAGAAGCAACCCCACCATCAGCTCCGGTATTGTATTAAGGATTAATTCTTATTCTTCAACAGACGGTCTATCTCCGAGAATTCGTCGCCGAGGTTAAGGTTGAGATAAATGCGATAAAGGTGCTGCGCCCACAGGTCTTGCTTGTCGGGTTGCAGTTGACGCACCTTTTCCATGCAAGGACGAGCCTGACGGTAGAGTTCCTGTATCTCCTGCTTGTCCGTGAGATACTTGGGGTCTTTAATGTCCTTGCAGCTCAATTCCTCGCAGGTGGCAACCTTGTTGAGGTAGGCGAGTCCTTTGTTATAGTAAGCTTCGGAGAGGTCGGGCTGAAGGGTAATGGCGCTGTCGGCATTGGCAATGCAGGCATCATAATCTTTTTCCGCAAAGTAACACTTCGACCTTGCCAAGTAATGGATAGACTTTCCTCCTGTCTTGGCAATGACAAGGTCGGCAAGTTGCCTTTCCTCTGAATAGATCTTCTGCTCGTGATACCAGTCGGCCAATTGGACGAAGAAGTAGTCGTGCTCTGGATACGAAAGCACACCTTGCTCCAGAGCGTCAACCCAGGCGTTGGTGTTGCTCAGTTTGTCAAAGGAGCGCACCTTGTACTCCTGGATAATGGCTGCCGTTGCCGAGTCGGTATAGGAGATTGCAGCATCGGCATTTTTGATGGTGCCGAGGTAGTTATTAGCCTGAAAAGCTGAGACGGTAGCCCAAAGAACGGCGTGCTGATAGAGCGTGTCGTTCTGTTTGCTGTCGCGGTAAGTGCAGTAGTTATCGAAGAAAGGATAGGCAGCAGCATAGTTCTTCTTGGTGAGGAAGAACTTGCCGCCCATGAAGATGTTCAGTCTGTGCTTGAGCCGCAGGGTTTCTGTCTTCTTCTTGTAGCAGGCACGGACTCTCCCCTTTGCGTCGGGAAGTAGGTCGATACTGTCGCAAAGCCGCAGCTGTCCGTACATGTCGCAGAGCTTGTTGAAGAACTTTGCCGTATCGTATGGCTGCTTGAGGAAGGCTTTGCGATTCTCTATGCCATTGAGCGACTCTTCAAGCAAAGCGGCGGTGAAGTATATGTCTGCCCGTTTCTTGTTGTTCAGTTCCGTGCGGTTCACCGCGCCAAGCAGGGCATCCCTTGCTGCATCCTGTCCGCTCTGGTTCTTGAGTGCAGTCTTTGCGTTCTTGTAGAGTGTGCCAATCTTTACCTCCTTCGGCTTCTTTTCTTTAGCATAAAAGGAGCAGGGAGCAAGCAGCAAGCCTAAAAACAATAGAGACCCCACGCCCCCTTTCAGGGCGAGGAGTCTCAGTATGTTATGAATCTTGAATGTCTTCATTTTTAATTCCCCATTAAAAGGGGTAGGGGGTCAAAGCAGCTTGTCCATCTCAGCAGCCTTGTCCTTCTGGTCTGTAGCGTTGTAGCAGTCGCGAAGCAGGATGGCCCACTTCTGCGGATCGTCGGGTGCGCAATCCTTTGCCTTCTCGAAATAAGGGATGGCTTCACCAAACAGCTTTTTGGCATTCTCCTTGGTGGCCTTCTTCTCTGCTTCGGTTTTCTTCTTTTCAATGGCGTCGTTCTGCACTATACCTTGGCGATATTTGCAAAGGCCGCACTGGAACCAGGCGTCGAAGTAGTCGTCCTGAATTTCCGTGCACTTCTTGTAGGCCTCAAATGCTTCGTCGTACTGCTCCTTCTTGAAGAAGTAGTAGCCCTTTCCATACTGGGCAAGAAGATTCTGCGGGTCGGCAGCAATAATTTCGTCCACGTATGGCAGCAACAAATTCGCGCCTTGTCCGTCCTTGCCTTCTTTCTCGATATAATAGCCGATAAGCATGGAGATGAAGTCCTCGTTTGTTTTCGGCTCTTTGACCGTCATTTCGTGAACGAACTTTGCCCAAGCTGCTGAGTCACCACGCTCAAGATATGAGACAGCCTTCCTTTGCTTGATGCCGACGGCACCTTCCTCGAACTGAATAGCTTGGTCGTAGAAAGCATCCATCTTGTCGTACAGCTTGCCTTCGTATGCAGTGAGGAAAGCCCAATAAGCAATCTTCTCGTTCTCGACCCCGAGCTTCGCATCGTTTCCAATTTCGGGGTATTTCTTGGCGTAGTTCATCGCAATATCGTATGCCTCAAGAGCCTTGTCGAACTTTTGGCAGTCTTTGTTGAACTGAGCAGCGTAGATGTAGTGGACACCGCATTGAGCCAAGTTGTTGGTTCTGCCTTTAAGGTACTTCTCGTTGCCTGTCTCGCCCCTCGTGACCTTAGTGTTCTTGATTTCGCCTTGCAGGGCATCGGTCATAATCTTGAGGTTCGTGTAGAAGAATGCTGTGTCGAATGCTTCGTGATTGACTGCGTGGTTCAGCATTGTGTTATGAGGCTGCAGTGCAAGGTCGGCACTGAGCTTGTAGGCTTCGCCAAGCTTGCTCTCGGCAAGTGCGTCGCTCTTGAGTGCCTTTCGGATTTGTGTCTGACCCTTCTTGCATTCGGTCATGATTTCCTCTTCCGTAGCAGTTTTTTCGTTTATCTTGGCAGAGATGGCCTCGAAAATCTTCTGAGCCTCTGCCATCTGTGTCTTTGCTTCCTTTTGCTTGAGCTTGAGGGCGGCTTTGTCAACTTCCTGTCCCATGATGGTACCGACACTCAGGAGCAGTGCCATCGAAATGATTATTTTCTTCATATCTTATAAATTAAATATGTGTAACACCTTATTGTTCTTTTTCTTGTGATTCTGCGCTTTCCTCTGTCGGAGTTTCAGGTTCATCGTCGGCACGAGGCACTACACTCAGGTGGCTGATGACATCGTTGCGCTTCTTCAGCTCGATGACCTTTGTGCCTTGCGTGACACGGTTCTTTGTTTCCTTAATGACATCGGCATGTAGGCGTATGGTCGTTCCGCTCTTGTTGATAATCATCAGGTCGTCGTCGTCCTTGATGACGGTGATAGCCACGAGGTTGCCTGTCTTGTCTGTAATGTCGAGTGTCTTTACACCCTTGGCGTGGCGGCTTGTCTTGCGATATGCCTCAACATCTGTACGCTTGCCGAAGCCGTTCTCGCTGAGCACCATGATACTCTCTGTCTCTGCATCGTTGATGATGCACATGCCTACAACCTGGTCACGCTGGTCTTCGTCCAGAATGATGCTCTGCACGCCTGTTGCCACACGTCCCATCGGACGCACCTGACTCTCGTCGAAGCGGACAGCACGTCCTCCGGCGTTGGCAATGATAATCTCGTTCTTGCCGTTGGTCAGTTCAACACCGATTACCTGGTCGTCCTCACGGATGGCGATTGCATTCACACCGTTTGTGCGAACACGGCTGTACTCCGTCAGGCGGGTCTTCTTGATGATGCCGTTCTTCGTGCAGAACACCACGAAGTGGCTTTGGCAGAAGTCGGCATCGTTCAGCTTGCGGATGCAGAGGCAGGCACGAACTGCGTCGCCCGGCTCTATCATCAACATGTTCTGAATGGCGCGGCCTTTGCCCTGCTTCGTGCCGTCTGGGATGTCATAGACCTTCAGCCAATAGCAGCGGCCACGGTCGGTGAAGAAGAGCATCGTGTTGTGCATTGTGGCAGGATAAATCTTCTCGATGAAGTCGTTGTCTCGCGTTGAGCTTGCCTTCACGCCAATGCCTCCACGACCTTGTGCCTTGAACTCTGCCAGGGGAACACGCTTGATGTAGCCCATGTGGCTCATCGTGATGACAACCTCGTCGTCGGCATAGAAGTCCTCTGCGTTAAACTCCTCTGCGCTGGGCAGGATTTCTGTGCGGCGCTCGTCGCCGTACTGCTGTTTGATTTCCAAGAGTTCGTCCTTCATTACCTTGCGGCAAAGCTGGTCGTCGGTGAGGATTTGGTTGTAGTACTTTATCTTCTCCATCAGGTCGTCGTACTCGGCATGAAGCTTCTCTTGGTTGAGACCTGTGAGCTGTCCGAGACGCATCTCTACGATGGCTTTGCTCTGAGGTTCGTCCAAACCGAAGCGAGCCTCAAGAGCACGCTGTGCATCGGCAGGTGTCTTGCTCTTCTTGATGATATCGACAACCTCGTTGATGTTGTCGCTAGCGATGATAAGGCCTTTCAGGATGTGTGCCCTCTCCTCTGCCTTGCGAAGGTCGTACTTCGTGCGGCGGATGGTCACATCGTGACGATGTGCCACGAAGTTGCTAATGAAGTCCTTCAAGGTGAGCAGTTGCGGACGTCCCTTCACTAGAGCAATGCTGTTCACGCTGAAGCTCGTCTGCATAGGTGTCATCTTGAAGAGCTTGTTGAGGACGACACGGGCGTTTGCATCGCGCTTCAAATCAACCACGATGCGCATACCTTCGCTGTCGCTCTCGTCGTTGACGTTGCTGATACCGTCTATCTTCTTCTCGCCAACAAGCTGTGCGATGTACTCGATGAGCTGCTGCTTGTTGACGCCGTAGGGAATCTCGCTGACAATAATCTTGTCGTGCGTGTCGCCGTTCTCAATCTCAGCCTTTGCGCGGATGATAATACGGCCTCTGCCCGTCTCGTAGGCATCGCGAATGCCCTGCATACCCATGATGTAGGCGCCCGTCGGGAAGTCGGGACCTTTCACGTATTGCATGAGGTCGAGGGAAGTGAGGTTCTCGTCATCGACGTAAGCCACGCAAGCATCAATAACCTCGCTGAGGTTGTGGGTAGGTATGTTTGTTGCCATACCAACGGCAATACCTGTTGCTCCATTGACGAGCAGGTTGGGAATCTTTGTCGGCATGACGGTAGGTTCGCGGAGTGTATCGTCGAAGTTGTTGGTCATATCGACGGTTTCCTTCTCCAGGTCGTCCATCATGCTTTCACCCATGAGGCTGAGACGTGCCTCAGTGTAACGCATGGCGGCGGGGCTGTCACCATCGACCGAGCCGAAGTTGCCTTGTCCGTCAACCAGTGTGTAGCGCATTGCCCATTCCTGAGCCATGCGGACAAGGGCCATATATACTGAGCTGTCGCCGTGCGGGTGGTACTTACCGAGTACCTCACCCACGATACGAGCGCATTTCTTGTAAGGGCTGCTGTGGAAATTGTGGAGTTCGCGCATTCCGTAGAGGATGCGGCGATGAACGGGCTTGAAGCCGTCTCTTACATCAGGCAGGGCACGAGCCACAATGACCGACATAGAGTAGTCGATGTAGCTCTTCTTCATCTCCTGTTGGATGTCAACTTTGATTATTCTTTCTTGGTCTTCCATTTTGGATTTAGGTTGTTATTCTCAAACCATAAGGCTTGCTTCATTTTATTTCGCGTGCAAAGGTACGAAAAAAAACGAAGAATACAAATAAAACAATGTTTTATTTTGACTTTTTAACCGATGGGCGAAGACAACCCGAAGCAACCGCCTGTAAGATGCTTACTCAATATGATTCTTTTCCTATTTCACGAGGATGCGCCGAACTGTGGCTTTGCCATCTGCATCGACAGTACGGACAATGTTGATGCCGCGCTGAGGTTGCGCAACCTTAATGCCGTTGATGGTGTAGATGGAGGCCCCCTCTTCCGTCTCCCCATGGGGAGAAACTCTTGTGATGTCGGTGAGGAAGGTTTCTTCGTCGAAGTTCTCGTCGAAGCCGTAGAGCCATTCGCTATAGGAGGTGAGCGTGTTTGTTGAGGCGATGGTGGGGCGCGTCATGCGGTACGTGCGTTTGCCTCCGTCGGGATAGCGACCAACGCTTTCATCTCCTTCATGGGCGCAATAGGTGAGACAGTTGCTCCAGGAATGGTCGGCTGCCGTCAGCGTAACACTTTCTTCATCGTTGTTGGCAAGCTTGAAGCCAGTGTGAAGCTGACGGAACGGGTCGAGCTTGTCTGCCCAAACAATGTAGTACCCGTGGGCGGGAATGATACAGCCCCCATCCGTCTCCCCCGATGGGGAGTGACCGGAAGTCTCCCCTCGGGGAGATTTAGAGGGGGCTGTGATTTGGTATTTCTCCGGTTCGCTTGGGTCGTCGGTGAGGAACATGCCTTCGAGGTCGATGTCGTGGTCGGTTGTGTTGTATAGTTCAATCCAGTCATTGCGCTTTCCGAACTCATTGGAAGCCACGCTGTTGCTTGCGCTTACTTCGTTTACTACTACAGGTGTTGAACCTGCCTCGATGAGGCAGTCTTGATGCAGGCGGGTGAAGATTGCTTGAATCTCTGTGTCGGCATCTGTGGTTAGGTTAAGGACGCGGTCGCGGCTCACAATTGCTGTGCCTGAGGTGACGTTGTAGGTTATCTCGGCATCCCAATAGATGTCGGTCGAGCCAGGGACGTTGTTGTGCACTTCAACTGCAAGGATGTTCTCTCCCTTGCGAAGCGGGTTTACAGGCAAGTCGATGGTGCCTGAGTCTGGATTGTCGGGGGCGTATGTGGTGGCGTAGGTCTCGTAGCGAATCTCTCCGTCGGGCAGCAGGTAGCGGCAAGCCTCTGTGCCGTTAATATAGACCACAAAGCCATCATCTGCTGTGAAGTTGAGGGTTAGGGATGAGATGTTTTCTGGTTCGGCATCGATGGCGATGTTCTTGCGGAAGTAGTAGGTTGGATACTTCTGGCTGCTGTTGCCGCCATAGCTAATGGTTGTGACGATGGAACTCTTGCCGTAGCCAAGTGGGGTGGGGCCTTGAGGCCAATCGATGGCACCTGTCTTCCAGTCGGTATTGTCCAAAGAGCCTTGATCCCAATAGTTCCAACTGTCGCCTTTGTTGATGGCTGTGACAGTAGCTCCGCCTGTCTTGCTCCAACCCACGAAATTGTAGCCGGCAGGAGCGGATACTTCGAGGGAAACGGGGGCAAAGAGCATTCCGTCAAAGACTCCTCCAGGGACAGGTTGGCCGTTGATGAGGAAGGCTGCTCCCGGCACGTTGGCGCTGAACTTCGCATTCATTCCTTGGCCGGTGAGTCCGTAGGCCGACTTTAGGGCGTTCATGCGGGAATTGCGCGATGTACGTCCGCTCATGCTCGACTTCTGCTCG
>JAEEGL013030399.1_pt1 | contig 12276 bp, 12 predicted proteins | sample 9134231 | NCBI WGS metagenome assembly JAEEGL01 (sample SAMN16246548, study PRJNA631951) | gut metagenome | biome: gut microbiome; feature: rumen; material: fiber-attached | host: Bos | place: Iran: Karaj | collected 2018-10 | reverse complement strand
TTGGTGTTTCCGGAGATGACACAAAGGAAATCGCTGACAAGATGGTAAAGAAGCTTCTTGGACTTCGCATCTTTGATGATGAAAATGACAAGATTAATCTTTCACTGACAGACGTCGGAGGAGAGCTTCTTCTCATTTCACAGTTCACCCTTTATGCAAATTGTAAAAAGGGCTACCGCCCATCCTTTATTGAGGCAGGCGCACCAGATATGGCCAACGAAATGTACGAGTACATCATCTCTAAATGTAAGGCTGAAGGCTACCACGTAGAGACTGGTTCCTTCGGCGCCGACATGAAGGTGTCCCTCCAAAACGACGGACCTTTCACCATCGTCTTGGACTCAGCTGAGATTTGCTAACCACCCAAAGTTACCATCCCCTCAGCCAAGCTTGACACCACCCGGACCCCTGCCCCACCGGCACCGGCTGGCCCTACCTGGTGAACAATTGTCAAAGATTTATAGGTTTTCTTACTCTGCTCCTCGCTTACTTCGGTGGCTGTTCTTTCAAAGCTTTACAGTTCTGTATAGAATGTGCACTTGTCACAGACACACATATCAGTAACTATTATTCTCAAGTAATTTTATTAGTAGTTGCTTGCCATTTGGAGTGAGCTTAGAAGAACAGGAAAAAAATCCAACTGTATGGGTAGCTGCCGCTAGGACGGCGGCAGCAGTGGTCATCTGAAACACGATGTTGAATTGGCCACGGTACCCATACAATTGGATTTTTATTCCGTAGTTCTTCTTAGCAAACGGAACATAAAAGCAACTACAATAAGATTACTTGAGAATTAAAAAATAGTCTTAAGTGTCTGTGACTGGTGCAACATTCTAAGCGAACAGTAAAGCCATGAAAGTACAGCCACAAAAGCTCAGATTGCAGAGGAAGAAAACCTATAAATCTTTGACAATTGTTCACCAGGTAGGGCCAGCCGGTGCCGGTAAGGGCAGGGGTCCGGGTGGTGCTATGGATTTTGCAGGGGAATAGTAACTTTGGGTTGTTAGGGGGGAGCGAGTTTGCTATACTATCTTCAGTTACGCGATAGAATAGCGAGGAGAGAATATGAGTCTTATAATCAAAAACGGTAGGGTTTTAAATCCTCCTACAAACACAGACGAAATATTGGATATCAAGATAGACGGGAACATTATCTCAGCTGTAGAGGCTGATATTGTTCCCGTTTCTTTTGATACGGTAATTGATGCCCAGGGTTGTTATGTTATGCCAGGTCTCATTGATATGCACGTGCATTTCCGCGATCCGGGTCAGACGGCAAAGGAGGACGTGGAGACAGGTTCAAAGGCTGCGGCCAGAGGTGGCTTTACCACAGTGCTTGCAATGCCAAACACCAAGCCGGTTGTGGACAATCCAGAGCTTGTAAATTATGTTCATGACAAGGCGAAGAAGGTTGGGCTTACCAGAGTTCTTCAGGTAGGTTCTGTTACAAAGGGAATGGAAGGCAAGGAGCTTTCCGATTTACAGGGTATGATTGAGGCTGGCATTCCAGCTATCTCTGAGGATGGAAAGTCTGTTATGGATTCTGGTCTGTACAGAGAGGCTATGAAAATAGTTGCATCCGCAGACATCCCAGTGCTTGCCCATTGCGAGGATATTAATCTGGTGCAGGGCGGTGTTATGAATCTCGGTTCAAAGTCTGAGAGCCTTGGAGAAAAGGGCATTAGCAACGCGGTAGAAAATATTATCGAGGTGAGAGATATTATGCTTGCTCAGGAAACTGGCGCAGCTCTTCATCTTTGCCATTGCTCTACCAAGGAGAGCTACGATATTATAAAAGAAGCAAAAGAAAACGGAGTGAAGGTGTCAGGAGAGGTTTGCCCACACCATTTCACTCTTACAGAGGACGACATTGTGCCAGGTGATGGCAACTACAAAATGAACCCACCGGTCCGCACACGAGAGGATAGAGACAAGCTTAGACAGGGCTTGGCAGAGGGTATTTTTGAGGTTATTTCCACAGACCATGCACCTCACACAGCAGAGGAAAAGTCAAAGGGCTTTGCTTCACCATTTGGAATAGTAGGTCTTGAGACCAGCGCGTCACTTACCTATACAGAGCTTGTTTTGTCAGGACTTATCACACCTCTTACCATGGCTGCTTATATGAGTAGTAATCCTGCAAGGATTTTAGGGCGAGAGGATTTGGGTGACATTTCAGTGGGAAAGGCTGCTGACATTACAATCTTTGACCCAACAGTTTCATATGAAATTCACGCTGACGACTTCGTGGGCAAATCCAAGAATATGCCTTACGAAGGACGTCACGTACAGGGAAGAGTTACTACAACCATATTTGGTGGTGAAATAGTATATAGTATTTAAATGAGCAAAGTAGATGACAATACTAACTGCTACTCCGAGGTGAGTATAGCGAAGCGATACCGAGGAGTTGTAGTTAGCATTGTAAGCGTAACTTTGCGGACTAGAGAAAGGAAGTATTATGATTCAAAAGCTAATTAGTCAAATTCAGGAGAAAAACGCCCCTATAGTTGTAGGTCTCGACCCTACCATGAAGCTTATGCCAAAGTCTTTGGTTGATAAGTGGATTGCAGAGTGTGGTCAGACACTTGAGGCAGTGGGCGAGGCAATGTTTGATTACAACCGCCAGATTATGGATGCCTGCGCAGACCTTATTCCAGCTGTAAAGCCTCAGATTGCTATGTACGAAAGCTATGGCATTCCAGGAATGATTGCTTATAAGAGGACAGTAGATTACGCTAAGGAGCTTGGCCTCGTAGTTATCGCAGATATTAAGCGCGGTGACATTGGCTCTACTTCTACAGCTTATGCTCTTGGACACCTTGGTAGTGTCACAGTTGGTGATTACAAGTATCAGGGCTTTGATGCAGATATGGCTACTGTAAATCCTTACCTTGGTACTGATGGAGTTAAGCCTTTCGTAGATGTTTGTAAGGAAGAGGATAAGGGTATCTTCGTACTTTGCAAAACCTCTAATCCTTCATCAGGTGAGTTCCAGGATAAGCTTATCGACGGTCGTCCACTTTATGAGCATATGGCAGAGAAGATTGAGGAGTGGGGTGTTGACACCAGAGAGGGCAACTACTCAAATGTAGGTGCAGTTGTAGGTGCTACTTATCCAGAAATGGGCGCAAAGCTTCGTAAGCTTATGCCTCACACATATATCCTTGTTCCAGGCTATGGCGCACAGGGGGGAAAGGGCGCAGACCTTGTACACTTCTTCAATGAGGATGGACTTGGCGCTATCGTAAATTCCAGCCGCGGTATCATCGCTGCATACCAGCAGGAGAAGTATGCTAAGTATGGCGAGGAGAACTTTGCAGGTGCTTCAAGAGAAGCCGTAGAGGATATGCTTGCAGATATTAGAGGAGCGTTGAACTAAATGAAAGTCAAAGAAACCGCAAAAGTAGTAGGTCAGGTACAGCTTGCCCAGGGAATATTTGCTCTTATTCTTGAGACAAAAATTGTGGACTATGCCGCACCAGGTCAGTTTATAAATATATTTTCAAATGATGGAAGTAAGTTACTTCCACGTCCAATAAGCATTTGTGAAATCAATAAGGACTACGGCACAATCAAGGTTGTTTACCGTGTGGTTGGCGCCGGAACAAAGGAGTTTTCACAGCTTACTATCGGTGATGATGTTGAGGTTATGGGACCACTTGGCAATGGCTTTCCACTGGAGGAAGGTAAGGCAATTGTAGTTGGTGGCGGTATCGGTGTGCCTCCTATGTATGAGCTTGCAAAGCAACTTCCAGGAGATGTTATTGCAGTAATGGGTTATCGTGATGATGACCTTTTCCTTACAGAGGATTTTACAGACGTGGCTTCAGATTTAATCATTGCCACAGATGATGGCTCAGTAGGAACTCATGGCACAGTTGTGGATGCCATAAAGGAAAATGAATTAGATGCAGATGTGATTTATGCCTGCGGTCCAAAGCCTATGCTTCGTGCAGTGGCAGAGTATGCAGCAGAGCACGATATTAAGTGCTATGTTTCAATGGAGGAGCGTATGGCCTGTGGTGTGGGCGCTTGTCTTGGTTGCGTATGCCAGTCCACAGAAAAGGATGACCACAGTCATGTAAACAACAAGCGCGTTTGCAAGGACGGTCCAGTATTTTTATCTACGGAGGTGGTACTATAATGAATACAAAGGTTACCATTGCAGGAGTAGAATTTCAGAACCCTATTATGGAGGCTTCAGGCACCTTTGGTTCCGGTATGGAGTACTCTGAATTCGTAGATTTAAACAAGCTTGGAGCAGTTGTTACAAAGGGTGTGGCAAACGTTCCCTGGCCAGGAAATCCAACACCTCGTATAGCTGAGGTTCGCTCTGGAATGCTGAATGCTATTGGACTTCAGAACCCAGGTGTGGAGGTTTTCTGCGAGAGAGATTTAAAGTTTCTTGAACAATTTAAAAACACAAAAGTAGTGGTTAATGTTTGCGGTCATTCCGCCGAAGAATATATTGAAGTAGTTAAGAGATTGGCAAACGAGCCAAGGGTCGATATGCTTGAAATCAACATTTCCTGCCCAAATGTGAAGGAGGGAGGTATCGCCTTCGGACAGGATCCAAAAGCAGTAGAAGAGATTACTCGTCTTGTTAAATCTCACGCTAAGCAGCCTATTGTAATGAAACTTTCGCCTAACGTCACGGACATTAAGGTTATGGCAAAAGCTGCAGAGGCTGGGGGCGCAGATGCTATTTCACTTATCAATACTCTCACAGGAATGAAAATCGATGTAGAACGTCAAAATTTTGTTCTGGCAAACAAGACCGGAGGAATGTCAGGTCCCGCAGTTCATCCAATTGCAGTTAGAATGGTTTATGAATGCGCAAATGCAGTTAGCATTCCAATTATAGGAATGGGTGGAATCTCCACCTGGGAGGATGCTATAGAAATGATGCTTGCAGGTGCTACTGCTGTATCAGTAGGCACAGCAAATTTTTATAATCCAACTGCCACCACCGACATACTTGCAGGCATGAATGACTATCTGGAACGCAAGAAAATAGAAGACATAAATTCAATAGTGGGTATTGTAAAGTAAGGGGTTTCTTTGTGAAAAATATGGTATTCGACAATATATAGATAATTGTGTCTGAGTTCACTGAATGTTCAGACAATATACTCAGAAATTTCCGTGACACATATAAAATGATTTGCTACACTTTAGGTACATCAACGGGAAAATTATCCTATATATAACGGTCTGCTTAATATTTTGAAAGGAGGGGAGCTGATGAAGTTCAAGAAGATAGGTGAGGACAAAATCCGTTGTGTCATCACCAAAGAAGAAATGGAACAGAACGGCATGGAGCTTGGAGATTTCGTCAGTGACCAGGAAAAAACCCAAAGCTTTATCAGGGATATTTTAGCTGAGGCTTGTGAGACTCTCGGTATCGAGACCCACGCTAAGGCTTATAGCGTACAGATGACTGTTATGCCACAGGGTGATGTAGCATTACTCATATCCCCAGATTCAAGTTCAGGTCTGGCTACAGCTATCGAGGAATTAAAGAAGCACTTAACCGGCTTACAGGAGACACTGTCTACCACAAAGAAGGATGCCGCAATTTCAGGCAGCACAGCAGATGTTCCTGTTCAGCCTGCACAGGCAATTGTGGATAATGATAGGGACGAGGTTACCAGCCAGTACCTTGACACTCCACTTTGGGCAATCCTTCCAGATTTGGATTCATCTATCGAGTTGTGCAAGCACATTCCTAAGTATGAAGGAATTCAGAGTGTGCTTTACCGCTATGGCGATGACTACTATGTAAAGCTCAACTTCGAGCTTACCCGTCGTCAGATTTCAGCAGTGATTCTTGTTATTGCTGAGTATGCAACTCAGATGTTCACAGAGAGCTTTGATGGAGCGTTCCTCTTAGAGCACGGAGATGTAATTTGTGAGGACTGTGTAAATGTTCTTTCTCAGATTTAATTGAATATGTAAATCAAACGGGCAGCGGTTTCGCTGTCCGTTTTTTTCGTCACAATTATGTGTTACAATGACTTCTAGTAAAGTAACAAATGGAGATTTATTTTGGCAGCTACAAACACTACTAAAACTACAAAGAAAACAAAGGGGCCAAGCCAGACTGCACCTCAGGGCTTTAGGGGTAAGAACCAGGCCTTTCTTGATGCAGAATATCTCAGTGCCCGTTTTAAAAAGAGCACTATCGAGGATGTTATTTCTGTAGGCGTGGTTATCACCAATCCGGAGCACGAGGAGTTGGATAGATACTATTCCACAGTTCAGCTTACCAGGGGTCACAAGCTTCCACCTCTTATCACAGAGCTTACAGGTCTTACCAACGAGGAGCTGGAATTTGCACCATCCTATGAGACTGTTATGACTGAGCTTATCGGTCTCATTAAAAAATGGCAGGTCGGTAAGATTTGCGTTTGGGGTGGAGACAAAAATAACTTCCAGAGAGATTTTGAGTCACGCAATTTGGATAAGCCTCTCAAGAGAAGTGTGGGCAAATTTATAAGTACCTTTGAGAACATCCAGAAGGAAGTGAGTCTTGATATCACAGGTGGTCTTGATGCCAATCTTTCCCTTGCTGATATGAAGACCATTTGTGGCCTGGGAGGATACGTTGCTCACAATGCCCTTAACGATGCTGAGGATATGCTTCAGTGCATCCGTATCATCGAGCAGGATCAGCTTAAGTTCGATGGCGTAAAGGCAGCGGAGTACAAGAAGTTTAGAGGTGAATATGTAAAGAATCGTAGTTTTGATGATGCAGAAGCAGACGAGAATTACATCATAGATTCCAAGCTGGGAGAGCAGTTCCTTGAAGAAATCAGAGCAAAGGGCTTTGCAGATGATCCAAAGACCAAGGCATTTATGGATGACCTTGAGTTCCTTCTTGGAAAAGGCAATGCTTATATGGGAACTTTCTCAGAAATGATGAACGGAAATGGAGGAAATTAATGGCAAAGCAAAAATGGAAGCCAGGCAATATGGTATATCCACTGCCAGCGGTACTTGTGACCTGTAGAGGCAAGGATGGAAAGGATAACGTCCTTACAGTGGCTTGGACAGGAACAGTTTGTACCAATCCTCCAATGGCATATATTTCAGTGCGACCAAGCAGACACTCATATCCTATGATTATTGAGACTGGGGAATTTGCAATCAACCTCACTACAGAGGCTATCGCCTTTGCCACAGATTTTTGTGGTGTTACCAGTGGGGCAGATGTGGACAAGTTTGAAAAATGTGGACTTCACAAGGTGGAAGCAGATGAGATTAACGTTCCACTTATTGAGGAGTCCCCTGTTAATATCGAATGCAAGGTGAGAGAGGTTCACGAATACGGCAGTCACACTATGTTTGTTGCAGACGTGCTTTGCGTTCATGCAGACGAAAGCTATATGGATGAGACAGGCAAGTTCGATTTGGAAAAAGCCAGACTTTTAGCTTACAGTCACGGCACCTACTATGGACTTACCCGTCCTCACGGCACCTTTGGATATTCCATTAAAAAGGAAGGAAAAAAGAAATGAATAAGACAGTAAAAGGATTATTTGACTTTATAGAAAAGAGTCCATCACAGTTTCATGTGGTGGACAATCAGAGACAGGTATTTTTAGCCGCAGGCTTTGAGGAGCTTACAGAAGCAAGCGAATGGAAACTCAAGCTAGGCGGCAATTATTTTGTCACAAGAAATGGTTCGTCAATTTTGGCTTTCAGGATGCCTAAAAAAGAGTACAGGAGCTTTATGATTATGGCTTCCCACACAGATTCTCCAACCTTCCGAATCAAGGAAGTTCCAGAGATGAAAGAGGGACATTATGTAAAGCTTAACACCGAGCGTTATGGTGGAATGCTGATGGCACCTTGGTTTGACAGACCACTTTCTATTGCAGGACGTGCCATTGTACGTACAGATAAAGGAACCATTGAGACCAAACTTGTGAATTTAGACCGAGACCTTTGTATGCTTCCATCCCTTGCAATTCATATGAATCGCGAGGCTAACGACGGCTATAAGTACAATGCCCAGAAGGATTTGCTACCTCTTATTTCAATGGATGAAAAGTTTAATCTGAAGGAGCTAGTGGCTGAGTCACTTCAGGTGAAGGCTGAGGATATTATCGGTTCTGATTTGTTCCTTTATAACAGAGATGCAGGACGCGTTTGGGGTGCAAAGGAGGAGTTCATTTCCATCGGAAGACTTGATGACCTTCAGTGCTCTTACAGCTCAATGATGGGCCTCGTTTCTGCAAAAAATACAGATTCAGCTGTGGAAATTCACGTAACCTTCGACAACGAAGAGGTTGGAAGTGGCACAAAGCAGGGAGCTGATTCCACATTTTTATATGACACACTTGTGCGCATAAATGAGGCTATGAATGGCAACAATTCAAAGCTTCTATCAGCTATCGCAAATTCCTTTATGGTGTCAGCTGACAACGCTCATGCACTTCATCCAAACTACGCAGAGAAGAGCGACCCAACCAACAAGGTTTATATGAATGAAGGCGTGGTAATTAAGTTCAACGCCAACCAGAAATACATGACAGATGGTCTTGCCTTTGGTATTTTTACAGAGATTTGTAAAAAGGCAAAGGTGCCATTCCAGACCTTTGTAAACCGCTCTGATGTTGCAGGAGGTTCTACCCTGGGAAACATTTCTAATGCTCACGTTTCAATCAATGGAGTGGACATAGGATTGCCTCAGCTGGCAATGCACTCACCCTATGAGACAGCAGGTGTGAAAGATACCGAATATTTACTTAAAATTGCAACTAAATTTTACGAAACCGTTATTGAAAGTAAAGCCGGGGACAGTTATACTTTGAAGTAGTTTTTACTTTAGCGTGATAAAGAGGAACTAATTTAATAGCGGCCGGGAGGATAATGAAAATATGCAATTTAGACCGTGCATAGACATTCACAATGGTAAGGTTAAGCAGATTGTTGGCTCCACACTTTCTGACCTTGGGAAGACTAATGGTCATCCACAGGAGAATTTTGTTGCGGATAAGGACGCTACATATTTTGCTAACCTATACAAGCGAGATGGTCTCAGAGGAGGCCACATCATCAATCTCAATATGAAGGGCACAAAAGAGTACGAGGCATCGAAGGAGATGGCGCTTGCAGCACTTAGGGCTTACCCTGGTGGATTGCAGTATGGCGGTGGTGTTGATGACAAGACTGCAAAGGAATATATCGATGCAGGAGCCAGCCACGTTATAGTTACATCATATGTTTTCAACGATGGCCGTGTTGATTATGATGCTCTGAAGCATCTTTCACAGATTGTGGGAAGGGAGCACCTAGTGCTTGATTTATCCTGCACCAGAGTGGACGATAAATTTGTTATCGTCACTGACAGATGGCAGAAGGTTTCTCAGGAGGTTATCACCTTCAATTTCCTTGACAGACTTGCTTTTTATTGCGATGAATTTTTGATTCACGCAGCAGATGTGGAGGGACGTCAGAAGGGAATCGACAGAGATTTGGTAGGCTTTTTAGCTCCATACAAAAAGGTGCCAATCACTTACGCAGGTGGCGTTCACGACTACGGCGACATCGAGCTTATCAGCTATCTCTCAGACAATAATATGGACTTTACAGTAGGCTCATGCCTTGACCTTTTCGGTGGCGAGCTTTCCTATGATAGAATTGTAAAGAGAATTGTAACCAGGTAATTAAGGAGGTAAACATGTTCAAGGTTAATACTAATTTTCAGAAGCTTCCAGGAAGCTATCTTTTTTCAACAATTGCTAAGAAGGTGGCAGCATACAGCGAGGCTAATCCAAATGCAGATATCATCAGACTTGGTATCGGTGATGTGACTCAGCCAATCGCACCTGCTATGATTAATGCACTTCACTCAGCAGTTGATGAGATGGGAGCAGCTAATACCTTCCATGGTTATGCTCCAGATTTAGGATATCCATTCCTTCGCGAGACAATCGCAAAGAACGATTATCAGGCAAGAGGTTGCGATATTTCTGCAGACGAAATCTTTGTTTCAGACGGTGCAAAGTCTGACTCAGCAGATATTCAGGAGCTTTTTGCACCAGATGTTAAGGTCGCAGTTTGCGATCCTGTTTATCCTGTATATGTTGATTCAAACGTTATGGCAGGTCGTCTTGGCACATATGATGAAAAGGCTGGCAAGTGGTCAGACCTTATCTACATGCCAACCACAGCAGAGAACAAATTTGTTCCAGAGTTCCCAAAGGAGACTCCAGACGTTATTTATCTTTGCCTTCCAAACAACCCTACAGGTACTACACTTACAAAGTCACAGCTTCAGCTTTGGGTTGATTATGCCAACAAGAACGGTAGCCTTATTATCTTTGATGCAGCTTACGAGGCATACATTTCAGAGGCTGATGTTCCACACAGCATTTACGAGTGTGCTGGTGCAAAGACCTGTGCAATCGAGATTCACTCATTCTCAAAGAACGCAGGCTTCACAGGTGTCCGCCTTGGCTATACAGTAGTTCCTAAGGATTTAGTATTCGACGGCGTTTCACTTCACGGTATGTGGGCTCGTCGCCACGGCACAAAGTTTAACGGTGCACCTTATATTATCCAGCGTGCTGGCGAGGCTGTCTACTCAGCAGAGGGCCAGGCTCAGATTAAGGAGCAGGTTGGCTACTACATGAACAATGCCAAGACAATCTACACAGGTCTTAAGGATGCAGGCTTTGAGGTATACGGTGGTGTAAACGCACCATACATCTGGCTCAAGACTCCAGACAATATGACTTCTTGGGAGTTCTTCGATTACCTTCTTGATAAGGTTCAGATTGTTGGTACACCAGGTGCAGGCTTTGGACCTTCAGGCGAGGGCTACTTCAGACTGACAGCATTTGGTTCAGCAGAGAACACAGCTAGAGCTATTGAGAGAATCAAAAACCTTTAATAAAAAAATTCTAGGTGCTAGTTTGCACCTAGAATTTTTTTTGCATTTTCTATTCGTTCTGGAGTTGGAGACTCCACACCCTCAAGGCGGTAAGGTATTCCAAGCTCTGCGTACTTTGGAACGCCCAGCGAATGATATGGAAGAATCTCCACACGCTCTACTGATTTCAAGGTGTCAATGAATTCTCTGGTCCTTCTAAGGTAGTCGTCGTTATCACTGCCACCTGGCACCAGTACATGGCGAATCCAAATGGAAATGCCCATATCGGATATTTCACGAGCCATCTGGAGAATGTTGTCATTATCCACTCCGGTAAGCTCCTTGTGAGCCTCTGAGTCTATGTTTTTAATATCAAGCAGCACTGTGTCGGTGAGACTCATTAGCTCTTTCCACTTACTATAGAAAGGTTCCTTATGAGTGAAAGGCTGGCCAGCTGTATCGATGCAGGTGTTGATGCCCTGAGCCTTTGCCTTCCTGAATAAATCCAGAAGAAAATCTATCTGAAGCAGAGGCTCGCCCCCACTAACTGTGATGCCACCACCGTTCTTCCAGTATGGTTTAAAGCGAAGTGCCTTTTTTAAAAGCTCATCTGCAGTGTACTCCTGGCCCTGGCCCTCAGCCCAGGTTTCAGGATTGTGGCAAAAAGCGCACCTCATCCTGCAACCATTTAGGAAAATGATGTAGCGGACCCCAGGGCCATCTACGGCACCGAAGCTCTCCAGTTTGTTTACATAACCAATTATTTCACTCATGATATTACCTCGACGGGAAAGCTGGGCCCATGCAAATTGCCTTCGGCAATGGGCCCGCTGTGGCAGACAGGCAACTCCCACAAGTGGGACCCTACTGCCTGCTGATTATAAAGCCTCGTGACAGGTTCTGCTAATTACATCCATCTGCTGCTCCTTTGTTAAGTCGATGAACTTAACAGCGTAGCCTGATACACGGATTGTAAAGTTAGCGTACTCTGGCTTCTCAGGATGCTCCATAGCATCGATGAGCTTCTCCTTGCCAAATACATTGACGTTAAGGTGGTGTGCACCCTGATCGAAGTAACCGTCAAGTACGTTTACAAGGTTTGCTGTACGCTCCTCATCTGTGTGACCAAGAGCACCTGGATTGATTGTCTGTGTGTTAGAGATTCCGTCAAGTGCCTCTTCGTATGGAAGCTTAGCAACTGAGTTGAGGGAAGCAATAAGTCCGTTAACCTCTGCACCGTAAGATGGGTTAGCACCTGGTGAAAGTGGCTCACCTGCTGGACGTCCATCTGGAAGAGCTCCTGTAGCCTTGCCGTAAACTACGTTTGATGTAATTGTAAGGATTGATGTAGTAGGCTCTGAATCTCTGTAGGTGTGGATGTGACGAAGCTT
>JAEEGL011650591.1_pt1 | contig 12276 bp, 9 predicted proteins | sample 9134231 | NCBI WGS metagenome assembly JAEEGL01 (sample SAMN16246548, study PRJNA631951) | gut metagenome | biome: gut microbiome; feature: rumen; material: fiber-attached | host: Bos | place: Iran: Karaj | collected 2018-10 | reverse complement strand
TACTATTAGTAGATAGTCAAGAAGGTCCAATGCCTCAAACTAAGTTTGTATTAAAGAAAGCACTAGAACAAAACTTAAGACCAATCCTATTTATTAATAAGATTGATAAAAAAGATGCTCGTCCTGAAGAAGTAGTTGATATGACATTTAATTTATTTATGGAATTAAATGCTACTGATGAACAATTAGACTTCCCAATTATCTATGGTATTGCTAAACAAGGTATTGCTACTTATGATATAAATACTCCTGGTAGTGATATAACTCCCCTTTTAGATACGATTATTAAGCAAGTTAAACCATTCGAAGGTAATGAAAATGATAACCTACAATTACAAATTTCTAATTTAGGTTATGATGAATATATTGGCCGTTTAGGAATTGGTCGTATTACTAAAGGTAAGATTAAAAGCAACGAATTAGTATCATTAGTTAAAAATGATGGTAAGATTGAATCCTTTAAAGTAACAAAATTATTTGTAAACGAAGGATTAAACAAAGTGGAAAAAGATGTTGCATATTATGGTGATATCGTGACTATCGCGGGATGTGCTGATATTTCAATTGGTGATACTATTAATACTAAAGATAAGATTGATCCATTAGATCCAATTTATATTGAAAAACCAACATTATCAATGAATTTCCTTGTTAATAACTCTCCTTTTGTTGGACGTAGTGGTAAATTATTAACTAATCGTCACATCAAAGAAAGATTAGATAAAGAATTAGAAACTAATGTTGGACTTGAAGTTGAACCATTACCAAATCAAGATGGATTCAAAGTATCAGGCCGTGGGGAACTACACTTATCAATTTTACTTGAAAATATGCGTCGTGAAGGTTATGAATTGAGTGTTTCTAAACCAGAAGTATTAATGCATGAAGAAAATGGGGTTAAGATGGAACCATTTGAACATGTTATTGTTAATGTTCCAGAAGAATATCAAGGTACTATTATCAATGATATTCAAGAACGTAAGGGTGTATTAGAAGTAGTATCATCTGAAAACGGTGAAGCTCATCTTGAATTTAGTGCTCCAACTCGTGGTCTTATTGGTTACCGTAGCGCTTTCATTACTAACACTAAAGGCGAAGGAACCATGATTCGTTCATTTGATCAATATAAGAAATATGTTGGTGATATAACTCATCGTAAAAATGGTGTTATGGTTTCTATGGAAAATGGTAAAGCATTAGGTTACTCATTATTTAACTTAAGTGATCGTGGTCAATTATTTATTGAACCAGCCACTGAAGTATATATTGGTATGATTATTGGATTACATAATCGTGAAAATGACCTCGATGTTAACCCATGTAAGAACAAAAACCTTACTAATACACGTGCATCAGGAACAGATGAAGCTATTCAATTAACTAAGCCAAGAACTTTTACTTTGGAAGAAGCTTTAGAGTTTATTGCAGAAGACGAATATGTTGAAGTAACTCCTGATGATATTCGCTTAAGAAAGAAAGTATTAGATCCAAAAGAAAGATTTAAATTAAATCGTTAAAATCACTTTTAAAGTGATTTTTTTATGCTATAATTATCATAGAGGTGAATAGAAAGTGGATAAAAAGGAAGAACCAATCATCATTGAAGAAACAGAAGAAAAAGCAAAAAAGAAATTTAATCCAGTAATTCTAATTGTAATTGGCGTTGTGGCATTAATTCTAATTGTTATCGGAGCAATAATTCTTGCTGCAGTAGGATTATTTGGATTTAGAATGGTTAAATCAAATAAAACAACTACTAGAAGTACTAATGTTGTTGAAGTAAATAAGTATGCTGATTATCAACTTACTGGTAATAGTATTGAAGCCTTCGATTTATATTTCTTACAATTAGAAAATAACAAGAAAAATAACGTTTATAGTCCTTTATCAATTAAATATGCTCTTGAAATGTTAAATGAAGGTACGAAAGGTAATTCTAAGAAACAAATTACTAATATCTTAGGAACTTATAACAATCGCACTTATCCAAATAATGAACATATGTCATTTGCAAATGCTATGTTCATTAAAGAATCATATAAAAAGGATGTAAGAGATGCTTACATTAAAACATTATCAACAAAATATAATGCTAATGTAGTTTATGATTCATTTAAAAAACCAGATGCATTAAATTCTTGGGTTAGTGAAAAGACATTTGGTTTAATTGATCATTTATACGATGATATTTCTGATGAGGATTTCATTTTATTAAATGCTTTAGCAATAGATATGGAATGGGATAAAAAGATTCAAAGTGAACATGAAGATTACTATGTTGAATTTAGTCATGAAGATTATGGAAAATACGTAGGAGCTTTATCTTCTGTTGATTATCATCAATTATCATTTAAAGATGTAAGTTATAAAGTTAAATCTGCTGAAATTGGTGCGGTTATTAATAAATATGATATTTATACAACAATTGGTGAAGAAAGTATTCGTAAAACAGTTAAAGAGGAATACGATAAATGGTTAAGTTCTGATGAAGGCTATTGCGGTGATGAAATCACAGACATTGATGCTTACTTAGATAAATATATTAGTGAAATTAAGACAAACTATAAAAAGATTAGCTCATCAACTGATTTTGAATTCTATGTAGATAGTAACGTAAAAGTATTTGCTAAAGATTTAAAAACTTACAACAATACAACATTACAATATGTAGCTATTATGCCTACTAGTGTATCATTAGATAGTTATATTAAGACTGTTAAAGCTGATGATATTAATACAATTATTAATAATTTAAAAGATATTAAGTTAAATAATTTTAAAGATGGTGTTGTAACAGAAATATCTGGTTATATTCCAATGTTTAAATATGACTATAAGTTAAACTTTATTAAAGATTTATCAAAATTAGGAATTACTGATATCTTTGATCCTGATAAAGCTGATTTATCAAATTTAACTAAGAGTAAATCATATATTAATGAAGCTACTCATCAAGCAACTATTGAATTCTCTAACGAAGGTATTAAAGCGGCTGCTGTTACTGCTTTAGGTGGTAAAGGTGCAATTGATTGTGGCTTTGATTATAAATATGAAGTTCCTGTCGAAAAAATCGATTTAACGTTTGATAAACCATTTATGTATATCATTCGTGACAAATCAACTAATGAAGCTTGGTTTGTTGGTAGTGTATACGAACCTGTTAAATACGTAGAGCAAACTATTGATTATGAATAACATCTGAATTACTCAGATGTTTTTTATTGCAAAAAATCATTTTTTTAGTATAATAGCATTGTTTTTGTTATCAAAAATTGTTATAATTTTTTCGAGAAATGAGTGATATTATGGAAAGAACATACTCTGAACAAGAAATGGTAAGAAGAAATAAAGTAGAAGAAATTAAAAACTACTGTAATCCTTATCCTGAAAAATTTGAACGTACTCATACCTTAAAAGAAGCTAAGGTATTAGCTGATGGTGTTACTGATGTTAAAATCGCAGGACGTATCGTTTTTGCGCGTAAAATGGGTAAGTTATCATTTGTTCGAATTAGAGACTTAGAAGCTGATATGCAACTTGAAATGAAAGTTGATTCAGTTGGTGAAGAAAAGTATGAATTCTTTAAAAAGTTAATAGATACTGGAGACTTTATTGGAGCTGAAGGTGAAATCTTCACTACTCAAACTGGTGAAAAAACATTAAGAGTAGCAAATTTTGAATTTTTAGGCAAAGCATTAAGACCACTTCCTGAAAAATTCCATGGTCTTCAAGATACTGAAATTAAGTATCGTCAAAGATATACTGATTTAATTACTAACGAAGAATCGAGAAAAGTATTCTTAGGTCGTAGTAAAGTATATGCGTTCTTACATCGTTATTTTGCAGAAAATGGTTTCTTAGAAGTTGAAACTCCAATTGTTCAAACTGCTGTTTCTGGAGCTACTGCTAAACCTTTCTTTACGCATCATAATGCTTTAGACTTAGATTGTAATTTAAGAATTGCACCAGAATGTTATTTAAAGGAATGTATTGCTGGTGGATTTGATCGCGTTTATGAACTAGCAAAATGTTTTAGAAATGAAGGAATGGATCCTCAACATTTACAAGAATTCACTCAAGTAGAATATTATGTTGCTTATTGGAATTATGAAGATAACATTAAATTCTTTACGAGATTTATTCAAGATTTATTTAATGAAGTTTTAGGAACAAATATTATTAATTACCAAGGTCATGAAATTGATTTTGGTGGTGAATGGAAAAAAGTTGATTATTGCCAAGAATTAATTAATGTATTAGGATTTGATGCTTTAACAATTGATGATGTAGATGAATTAAAGAAAAAGGTTGTTGAAGCTGGTTTATTTAGTTTTGGTGATATGGAAGAGTATAAATCTATTGGTCAAGTAATTGATTTCTTATATAAGAAAAAGATTCGTGCAAACATTGTTAATCCAACGGTTATTTATAATTATCCAGCAGTTTTAAAACCATTAGCTAGAAGAAATGATAATGATAAAACTCGCACTGATGTATTCCAAGTAGTTGTGTGTGGAACGGAATTATGTAATGCTTATTCTGAGTTAGTTAATCCATTTGAACAACGTGCTTCTTTTGAAGAACAATTAAAGGCCAAAGAAAATGGTGACGATGAAGCGATGGACTTAGATGAGGATTATTTAATGTCTATGGAACAAGGTATGCCACCTATTAGTGGACTTGGATTTGGTATTGATCGTTTAATGATGTTAATGTTCAATCAAGAATCAGTTCGCGATGTCGTTTTATTCCCATTAATGAAACCACAAGATTAAGCTAAAATATAACAAAAAAAGACTATTGCTAGTCTTTTTTTTGTGTTATAATTTTATTAGGAGGTAGAATATGAAAAAGAAAGCAGAAGTTGCAGAAAAGAAAAATGGTTTATTTCTTGCTGTAGCAATTGTATTTATACTAGCAGTAGTATTAACTTGGATTATTAAAGGTGGCTCATTCCAAGGTGCTGAATTTGTAAAAGCTGATTATACTCGTTTAGGATTACATGAAATATTTACTGTTCCATTCTATAGTGTTTATTATTTTGTAATTCAAATTGTTTTATTAGTTGCTATCGCTATGTTCTATGGTGTAGTTAGTAAAACTAGTGGATATAAAAGTCTTGTTAGCAAATTCGCGAAATTCTTAAAAGGAAAGGAAATTGCATTTGCATTAGTTACTTCATTATTAGTAGCTATCTTCACTGCATTTAGTTCTCAATGGTTAGTAGTTCTTATCTTTATGCCATTATTAATTTCAATTTGTGCGGAATTAAAAATGGATAAGATTGCTGCATTTAGTTTATCATTTGGTTCTATTTTAGTTGGTGTTTTAGGTGCTACTTATGGTACTGAAGTTGTTTCTTTCTTCGTTTATTATGCAGGAAGTAAATTAACTGATTTAATGGTAGCTAAATGGATTATCTTCGCTATTGCATACATTGGATTTAATGTTTTCACTGTTTTAAGATTAATCAGTGTAAAGAAAAATAAAAATGCATTAGAATTAGTTGATCCACTTGCTAATGATGTTGAAGTTAAGAAAGCTTCTACATGGCCAATGATTGTATTATTCGCTGTATTATTTGTTATTATGGTATTAGGTTTTGTTAACTGGAATAGTATTCATGAAACAAAAATCTTCACTGACTTATTAACAAAGATTAACGAAGTACATATTGGAAAAGATTTCTTTATCTTTAAATATTTATTAGGTAATGTTGCTGCATTTGGTGCATTTGCTTTAGAAGCATCAATCGTATTATTATCAATTGCAACAATCATCGTTACTATTGTATATGGTGTTAAAATTGATGAATTATTTGAAAATATGATTGATGGTATTAAAGCGTTTATTAAACCTATTTTATTAGTACCATTTGCATATTGTGTATTTATCGTAGTTTATATGAGCCCATTTATCCCAACAATTGCTAATGCTATTACAGATGCTAATAGTAAATTAGCTCCATTCTTAGTATCAGTTGTTGGTATGATCACAAGTTTATTTAATGTAGACTATGGATTTACTGCTTATAATATTGGTGGTTTCTTTGCAAGTATATTCCCAAAAGACGTAAGTGCTGTAAGTTTAGTATTTACTTCTATGTATGGTTTAATGATGTTTGTATTACCAACTAGTATTGGATTAATCTTCGGATTACAATATGTTGGTATTTCATACAAAACTTGGTTAAAACATATTTGGAAATTTGCGTTACCAATGTTTGTAATTCTTGAAATAATTTATTTCATTATTTTATAAGATAATTAAGAGATTTTACAATCTCTTTTTTATTGGCAAAAAAACCAAATTATACTATAATTAAAATGGTGATAATATGAAACATATTGAAGAAATGGATCTTGATAATAAACGTGTTATTTTACGTTGTGATTTTAATGTACCAATGTCTCTAGGTAAAATAACCGATGATACCAAAATTAAAAAATCTTTAAAAACAATCAACTATTTAATTAGTAAAAATTGTCGTATTGTAATAATGTCACATTTAGGAAAAATTAAATTAGAAGATGATTTAAAAAAGAATTCGCTAGAACCAGTTCAAGCACGTTTAGCGGAATTGTTAAATCGCCCTGTTCTGTTTTCGCCTAAAACGCGCGGAATTGAACTTGACGTAATGGTTGCTAATTTAAAACCTGGTGAAGTCTTATTAATGGAGAATACCCGTTATGAAGATTTACCTTATAAGCTAGAAAGTAAAAATGATGCAGGGTTAGCTGATTACTGGAGTAGTTTTGGCGATGTATTTGTTATGGATGCATTTGCATCTTCACATCGCAAACATGCTTCAACTAATGGTATTGCTAAACTTTTACCAACATGCGTTGGTTACTTAGTTATTGAAGAAGTTGAAAATTTAGATAAATATGTTATGAATCCTGTTAAACCATTTACGGTATTAATGGGCGGTGCTAAAGTTGATGATAAATTAGATTTGATTGAAGCTATGTTAAAAAGATGTGATTATTTAGTTTTATCAGGTGGTTTAGCTAATACTTGCTTAAGAACTTTAGGTTTCAATGTTGGTGAGTCATTAGTATGTTTAAACGAAGAAATAATTGCGCGTTTAAAAAACATTTTATTAGAATATAAAGATAAAATTATCCTACCGTTAGATGTTATTGTTGGTAACACTTATGATTCATCATATGTTGATTACAAAACAATTGATCAAGTTAGTGTTGATGACATTATCGGTGATGTTGGAATGAAAACAATTGAAAAAATAAAAGATGTTGTTAATCTTTCTAATACCATATTTGTTAATGGTACGGTTGGTAAATATGAAGATATGAAATTTGCTAATGGTACTAAAGATTTATTTAGTATTTTAAAAGCATCAAATAAAACTGTTGTAATTGGTGGTGGTGATACTTCGGCCGCAATTAATATTTTAGGTTATGCTGATTCATTTACTTATGTATCTAGTGGTGGTGGTGCAACCCTTGAATATTTAACTTTAGGTCATATGGCATCATTTGAAGGAATTGAGGATTAATATGAAGTATTTAGTATCTAATTTAAAAGCCAATTTTACTTTAAATGATATGGAAGTTTACTTAAAGGCATTAAAGAATATTGATACTTCCAAATTAAACTATATTGTATGTCCTTCTGCATTATATATGTATTTATTTAAGGATGCGGAATTTAAACTTGGTGCTCAAGATGTTTCGGTTTATCCTAAAGGAGCATATACCGGTGAGATAACTGCTAAACAATTTTCTAGTATGGGTTGTAAGTATGCAATAGTCGGACACTACGAACGTAAGAAATACTTTTTTGATAGTGATCGTATTATCATTGAAAAGATTCGTAACTGCTTTGATAATGGAATGAAAGTAATATTATGTATTGGGGAATCAGTGAATGATTTAAGAAACGAAGAAGTATTATCTTCTTTAGAAACCCAAATTGCTAATATCTTAAATAGTTTTTCAAAAGAAGAATTAAAAAACATTGTTATTGCTTATGAACCGGTATGGGCGATTGGAACCAGTCAAGTACCAACAACGAAAGCAATTGTTAGTACCGTTAAGTTCATTAAAAAATTAATTCGAAATTACTATGATGTTAATTTAGATGTTTTATATGGTGGTAGTATTACTGAAGAAAATATTGATACTATCAAAACTATTAAGGATATTGATGGCGTAGTAATTGGGGCTAGCAGTTTAAATGTTAACGCTATTATTAGCATTATTAATAAATTATAAATGACATTAATTGACAATTATTGACAAAACAAGACAATATATTTTCTAGTATTTTGTCTTGTTTTTATATATAATGAAATCGTGCGCTAGATTGTTGAGAGAAAAATGCAAGAAAAAATTAATTTAATCGTTGTCGATGACAACATCGAAGTATTAGATAGTTTTAAGGAGTATTTTGAAGGTCATGAAGTATTTAAACTAAAAGGTTTATTTAGTAATGTAAGTGATGCGATTGATGCAATTAAAGCGGGTTTAAAAATTGATGTATTAATTACGGATATTATTTTTAATAATATTGATGGTATTGATTTCTTAGAAAGTATTCATCGTGATTATAAAATTAATAATATTATTGTTATGTCTAATTTAAAAAATGATTATTTACTTAAGAAAGCTAATGAATGTCGTGTAAGTTATTATATTTTAAAACCATTAGATTTCCGTATTCTAGAAAAACGTATTGCGGAGTGTGTTAATAACAATACCTACAATTATGATGCCGAAACGTTATTAAGTAAACGTATCAGTAAACTATTACATGAATTAGGCGTTCCTTCTCACATTAAAGGGTACCAATATATTCGTGAAAGCATCAGTATGTTATATAAAGATCCTGGAATTAAAGGCATTACTAAAGAGTTATATCCTAAAGTTGCTTTAGAATATGATACTACTAGTTCCAGAGTAGAACGTGCTATTCGCCATGCGATTGAAGTGAGTTGGTCACGCGGTGATTATGATTTAATGGAAGATTTATTTGGACATAGTGTTGATTATGACCGTGCCAAACCAACTAATTCCGAATTTATTGCGACGATAACTGACAAATTACGATTAGATAAGGAAGTATTTATCTAATCTTTTTTATTATTAAATTTTATGTTATTATATTAATGAACAAGGTGATTAAAGATGAAAAAGGTTTTAACATTAATACTTGATGGTTATGGTTACCGTGAAGAAACTAAAGGTAATGCTATATGGGCTGCTAATCCTAATAACTTTAAAAGTTTCTTTCAAAAATATCCTCATGCTCTATTAGAAGCTTCTGGTAAACCGATTGGGCTTGATGCTAATCAATTTGGTAATAGCGAAATTGGTCATATGACCATTGGTGCAGGGCGTATTATTAAATCACCTAAAAAACTTGCTGATGAATTTTTAAGCACTAATGAATTAGATGAACAAATTAAAGATATTGATAAAAACAAACGTATTCATATGATGGGTTTATTTAGCAATGGTTGTGTTCATTCTGATATTAATCATTTTAAAATTGTATTTGATAAATTAACTAGTCTTGGTTTTAGAAATATTTATTTTCATTTAATAACTGACGGTCGTGATACCGGTAGTAAGGACTTCTTAAAGTTCTATGATGAATTAAATGAATGGATTAAAGAAAAAGACTGTGGTGTTATTTCTACTATCTGTGGTCGTTATTATGCCATGGATCGTGATCAAAAATGGGATCGTACCAATTACTATTATAATTTAATTACTGGTGGCATAGGTTACCGTGGAGGTAGCGTTCCAGAAATCATTAATGCCTTTTATGAACAAAATGTTACTGATGAATTTTTAAAACCAATTATTGTTAACCGTGAAGGTTTAATTAAAGATGATGATGTATTATTCTGGATGAATTATCGTACTGATCGTGCTAAACAAATTATACGTAGTTTAACGGATAAGAACTTTAGTCATTTTGATCATTACTTATTCCCAAACTTACAAGTTTATACTTTAGTTAAGATTGATAAAAATATTAAAACTAAAGTATTAAATAATAAAGCTGATGTAGTTAATCCGTTAGGTCGTTATTTTGGTGATTTAGGTTTAACACAAGCACGTGTTGCGGAAACTGAGAAGTATGCTCATGTTACATATTTCTTTGATGGTGAATATGATGGCGAAATCGAAGGTTGTGATAAATTCTTGATTCCATCACCAAAAGTAGCAACATATGATTTAAAACCAGAAATGAGCATTGTTGATGTAACTAAACGAGTTATTAATTGTATGGATGAAGATTATGACTTTATTCTATGTAATTTTGCTAATCCCGATATGGTTGGACACACTGGTAATTATGAAGCTACAATTAAAGCAATTATGGCGGTAGATATTTGCTTAGGTAAGTTAATTGAGAAAGCGGAAGAAAACTTCTATACGATAGTATTATTAGCTGACCATGGTAATGCTGATACCATGATTGATGAAGAAGGTAATCCGGTAACAACTCATTCAATGGAACGTGTTCCATTTGTAATTAATGATCCTAAAATCAAATTAAAGAGTTATGGAACCCTTGCTGATGTTGCACCAACCATCTTAAAATATATGGATATTGCTATCCCAAAAGAGATGAATGAAAAAGGTTCGTTAATTATTCCACAAGAGTAGATTAATAATAGATATTCATTATTAAAAAATGAGTATCTTTTTTAATGTAATTTTTTGCAAGAAAGTGCTTGCATTTCATAGAATTTAGTGATATATTTGTATGTGTATGACTGCTTAGATGTGCGAGGTTGCTGATACGCTAGGATGAGTTGTTAATTCAATTCTAGAAATCAGGTAATTCGTTACGGAGCGAGTCTATACTAGATATAGGCGAAAGGAGAACATGAAATATGGCAAATAACAAGGTTCGTATTAATTTAAAAGCTTATGATCATCGTTCATTAGATCTAGCTTGTTCAAAAATTATCGACACTGTTAAGAGAACTGGGGGCGTTGTTTCTGGACCAGTACCTCTTCCTACTGAAATCGAAAAGATCACAGTATTAAGAGCTGTTCACAAATACAAAGATAGCCGTGAACAATTTGAAAGTCGTACTCATAAGAGATTAATCGACATCAAAGAACCAAGTAAAGAAACAATCGAAGCATTAACTCATTTAGATTTACCAAGTGGTGTTAATATCGATATCAAATTATAAAAATTTTGGAGGGAAAAATAATGAAAGGAATCTTAGGACGCAAAATTGGAATGACTCAAGTATTTACTAAAGAAGGTAAATTAATTCCAGTTACTGTTGTTGAAGTTCAACCAAATGTTGTTACTCAAGTTAAAACAGTTGAAACTGATGGTTATGACGCTATCCAATTAGGCGTAGTTGACAAAAAAGAAAAAAACGCAACAAAAGCAAGTATTGGTCATGCTAAAAAGGCTAATACAAATCCTAAGCGCTACTTAAAAGAAATTAGAAACGCAGAAGGAAATTATAATTTAGGAGACACAATCACAGCTGATTTATTTACAGCTGGTGAGTACGTAGATGTTACTGGTACTACTAAAGGACATGGTACTCAAGGTGTTATTAAAAGACATGGTCAACATTCTGGACCAAGTGCACACGGTTCTAGATATCATAGAAGACCAGGTTCAATGGGAACTTTAAGACCAATGAGAGTATTAAAAGGTAAAAAGCTTCCAGGACATATGGGTGTTGAAACAGTTACAATTCAAAACCTTGAAATTATTGAAGCAAATGCTAACGAAAATTACATTTTAGTTAGCGGAAATATTCCAGGTGCAAAAGAATCTTTAGTTTTAATTAAATCAGCAGTTAAAAAAGATAAAAAAGATGCTGAAGAAATTTTAAGTTATGTTGAAGAAACAGTTGTAGACGAAGTTGTTGAAGAAGCTCCTGCTGAAGAAGCTGTAGTAGAAACTACTGAAGGAACTGTAGAAGCAACTGAAGAAGTTGAAACAGAAGCTGCTCTTGAAGAAGTTGCTACTGAAGAAGTTAGCAAACCAGAAGCAGTAGAAGAAAGCACTAATGAAGCTTCAAATGAAGGAGAATAGTTAGATGGCAAAGATTAAAGTTAAAAATATTAAAAACGAAGATTTAAAAGATATCACATTAAGTGATAGCGTATGGAATATTGAAGTAAATGACATTGTTTTAAAGAAAGCAATCGATTTACAAATGGCTGCTACTCGTCAAGGTACTCGTTCTACTAAAGGACGTAGCGATGTATCTGGTGGTGGAAGAAAGCCATGGAGACAAAAAGGAACTGGACGTGCTCG
>JAEEGL010674713.1_pt1 | contig 12276 bp, 11 predicted proteins | sample 9134231 | NCBI WGS metagenome assembly JAEEGL01 (sample SAMN16246548, study PRJNA631951) | gut metagenome | biome: gut microbiome; feature: rumen; material: fiber-attached | host: Bos | place: Iran: Karaj | collected 2018-10 | reverse complement strand
GCAGGGCGAGAACCTGCTGGGCTGTGCCCTGATGGAAGTACGTGACTATTTGATGGAGTTAGAATAAATGTTAGAAGCAATGGAAACAAAGAAAGGGACATATACGTATGAATATCCGCATCCAAGTGTCACAACAGACTGCGTAATCTTCGGTTTTGACGGGACAAAACTGAGAGTGTTGCTCGTTGAACGAGGCATAGAACCATTCAAGGGCCGCTGGGCTTTCCCCGGCGGCTTCCTGAAGATGGATGAGTCTGCAGAGACAGGAGCATTGAGAGAATTGCAAGAGGAGACGGGATTGGAAGGAGCATACATCAAGCAGTTCCATACTTTTTCTGACCCCAATCGTGACCCACGGGAACGGGTGCTAACTGTTGCTTATTATGCTCTTGTGAGGATGCAGGAGGTGAAAGGTGGTGATGATACCGCCAATGCTGAGTGGTTTGCATTGGACGAAGTGCCTTCGTTGGCCTTTGACCACGACATGATTCTGCGGTTGGCATTGAAGGAGCTGCGTCGGCAGATTCATTTTGAGCCAATAGGCTTTGAGCTGCTGCCAGAGAAGTTCACCATCAAGGAACTGCAGCTACTCTATGAAGCTATCCTCGATGTGAAGTTTGACAGGCGTAACTTCTATAACAAGATGATGCACCTGGAAATCCTCACTCAGTTGGACGAAACCGTGTTTAACTCCCCTAAAAAGGAGGCTTTCCTCTTCAAGTTCAACCATGAGAAGTATGATGAGTTGAAGCAAAAAGGATTCAGATTAGAATTTTGACTATAACTACAATGATAAATAAGGATATGAGTGACATTATTCAGACAATTAACAGAATCAGCAAAAAGATAAAGAACTCTTCTGGATATAGTTATCTTTATGAGTATTTTGACGAATTAGTACAAATGCTACAAGATGCGGAAACATTAAGTTCATCCGAACTAGCAAGTCTTCGAGGATTAATTCAGGACTATGCAGCAGATAGCATTTATAATAACTATGCTTCTGCCAATTGGATGCGATACTCCGCCCGATGTTTCTATTGTGCCGATTTCCTTGTCCGTTTCTTGGGTGACAAACCTCATCAAGAAGGTATGGAGAGCCTACTGAACTCCTATTTCAAGGATTTGGTTGATCATGGAGTTGCGCCTATCATATCACAGGAAACACTTGACAAGTACATAGACAAGAACTCTGAAAATCCCCGAGAGTTGTATGGCACTCTTATTAAAAAGGCCAATGATGAATGTAGTAAATGTCGATATTGGCAAGGTAATGATATTTCCCTTGCCCGAGAATACACTAAATCTGTTGATCGCCTCATAAGAGTTTACATTAAGAGATATGAGGATGGAGCTGTATTGAAAGAATGGATTCCAGACCTTAATACTGTCCGACTGGCAGAATTCTGGTATGAATATCCTGATAGCGCAAATTACGACCATACAAGATCACATGAACGGGAGTTCATTGAGGAATGTTCAGATGAAATGCTTGAAATACATTTGGGGTTAATCTCAGAATGGTATTGGCGGAATTCTCAGGAACTAATAAGTACATATTCTCAGGAGGAACTCATTGAGATTCTTGAGGTTACAGATGACAATGAATTTGAGAAGATTCTTCGCCATGCGGTAACACTGCCCGTTAATGATAAAATAAAGCATGTTCTGGAACACTTTATAGAAGATGATGAAAGTCACATTGTAAGTCTTACTCATGAATTGTTACAAAATTACGCTAAATGACAGAAACAATGTATAACAGAGAATATACACCAGATAAAATAACAGAACTGAAGCCGAACGAAATATTTGTGTTTGGCAGTAACCTTGGTGGATTCCATGATGGCGGAGCAGCTCGAGTGGCATTTGAAAAATTTGGTGCCGTTTGGGGAGAAGGACGCGGGTTGCATGGCCATAGTTATGCACTACCTACTATTCATGGTCAAAAAAGCAATTTAAAAGCAATTCGAGCATTTGCTTCAAGCTTTATTCGATTTGCTAAGGAACACCCTGAACTAACATTCCTCGTTACCAAGGTCGGTTGTGGCTTTGCAGGACACGAGCCAGAGGATATTGCACCCTTTTTCGCTGATGGCCTTACTCTGGATAATGTAATTCTGCCAAAAGAGTTTGTTATTGTTATCGAAGTCCAAAAAGGATTCCGGTCTCATCCTGATGCCTCGTGGAATAGCGACTGTTTCCGAAGGGAATACTGCCGGGCTATGATTGAGGTGAAGAAGGGTGACCAGCAGGCATATAATAGCATCCGAAAGCTCAGAGTAGAAGAGTTTGAGAACACGATGAAGGTTGTCAAACAAGGCTGGTATGTGACGGAAAAAGGCATCAAGCATGAGTTTGACATTGACCAACCAATCATAGCTGGGACTAAGTTTTATGAACGGGAGTTTTCTGTAGATGCTATTCCGGCTAAATATGAACATACGTTGATAGACTTGGATAATCTGGACTGTCTGAAGGCAGCCCATCTGATGGTTGAGATGGGAGAAAGGCCTGTCGTCCTAAACATGGCCAGCAGGCGTAATCCTGGTGGTGGTGTGCTAAAAGGGGTAGGAGCGCAAGAGGAAACGCTTTTTCGTAGGACAAACTTATTCCGGTCGCTATACCAATTTGCTCCTTACGCAGAGCAGTATACAACAAAGAAATCTACTCAACAGTATCCGTTAGATAGGAATTTTGGTGGTATATATTCACCCGATGTGACTGTATTTCGTGACACAGAGCAAAAAGGATATGCTTTACTGGTAGAGCCATTCAAGATAGCTGTTGTGTCTGTTGCAGGGATGAACCGTCCCGATTTGACACCGGATGGTTTGATTGCAGAGTGGCATGTGGAGCCAATAAAGAACAAGATTAGGACAATATTCCGAATAGCCTTGATCAATGGTCATGATGCTATCGTTCTTGGTGCATTGGGTTGTGGAGCTTTCCGTAATCCTCCTCGTCATGTGGCACGGCTATTTCATGAAGTTATAGAAGAAAAGGAATTCAAGAACAAATTCAAGTCATTGTACTTTGCCATCTTGGATGACCATAATTCCCACCAGGCGCATAATCCAGAAGGGAACTTTTTCCCGTTTTATGAGGAGTTTAAAAACCTTCTGCCAGAAGAAAAGAAAATGCAGCAAGCACTTATGATGTGGAAGATGGGAGCAGGGAATTCTGGTAAACGCTTTAATATGGAGAACCCTATTCCTCCAAAAGAAAGGGTTGCAACTATGGACTCTTGGAAGACGCGACCTATGCCTGAAGAACATGTCTCCATCCCTACAGCCATTGTCATTTCTGCCAAGGCTATGGAGGTAGTCCGGCAAGGTCATATCCCCGACGCGATGGAAGACCATTGGTTCATGTATTGCGATGATGACACTATCAGATATTATCGGAGTTGGACGGGTATCTGTATCTTTGAAGCTAAATATAAGATAGATGATGAGTTCTGTGTAATAACGCAGCTGACAGTGAATCGCAGATATGGCGAATACGGAGAGACAGATGAAGAAAAAGATATTGCACTTTTCATGGGTCTGTTGACTGATGAATATGGAGGAGATTCCATTGAATATTGGAATAAAGTGTTAAAGTGATAGATGTTATCAAACTGCCTGCTCCTTAAATATATCACTGATTTAGATATATGAATAAGATAAAGAGAAAGATAATTAAACCAACGACACTGGACTCTATAAAAGCGATGAGACGTGGCGGGCGTGAAGCAGAGATGGAATTGCTTGGTCCTGGCTTTCATTCGCATAGCAAAGTTCACAAGTCGGATAAGATATATACGCGTAAGTTGAAACATAAGAAGGAGTGGTAACAATGGGAACAGTATTGACAAGTCTGAAAATGATAAAGCCCATACAGATTGGCAGTTGGCTTCAAGATCAGTTGAGTCGGCCAGACTGGTTCAGCAACCTGATTGTAAACAGGTCTGCTTGGGGCGCATTCTCTATCTATGCCCATGCAAGGCGGAGTGATGGAAAAGCAAAGATAGCATACGCCAGCAAGGCTAAAGCAGAGAAGGCAGCTTTCGACATGTCAAAAAAGTATGGTTACCCATTTACTACTTACAAGTGTTTGTTCTGCAATGGATGGCATGTCAGTAAGGCCGTTGGGAAGAACGCTCAGGGTAAGACAACAGAGGAAATAGCTCTGGATAAGTACGCTGTGACAGCAACAACAAGGCCAGAAGGTTTGGACGTAGAAAGAATCCTTGCAACGAAAATACCAGACTTGACACAGGCCTATGGAGGTTTTCGAGGAAGAACGCTTTCTTCAACTCGTCAGCTTCATGCTTGGAAAACGATGGTAGAATCTGGAATTTGTCAGGTTATCGACTTGCGGGCGGACTATTCGTCGGACTTTTATAATGAGTTATGTGAGCGGAGCGGTATCAGCTATTTCAAGTACCCTGTAGCATACGAAGACGTGTGGATTGCTAAGATGGTGGAACTGTTCCCTGAGTTCTGTAAGTTGATTGACAACGGACAATTCTATATTGCTTGCGCCATGGGGCTTCATCGAACAGACATCGCACTTTGCACTTATTGGGTGTTCTATGCTGCTGATAAAGGTATTGCTCCACCACCAATTTGTGGGTACAGAAAAGACAAGGGGCTTACCACGAACAAGATTATGAGAATGCTGAATGCGGTTTACAAGTATATGACAGAAAAGAATGGTGTTGAGCCGATTCCTGAGATTGTATTCCACGAGCGGAAGGAGATTATTAAAGAGTTGAGCAGAAGCTCTTGACACTATAAACAATAAAAATGATGGATATGAACGAATTATATAGTTTTCGAGGATGGCCCAGAGAGCCAGAGGGAATCCTTGTTTATGATAATGTATATGGTGGCTATGTTGGAACAAAAATCTCCAAGGACAGACCTGATACAGTATGGGAATGGTTGAAGATGATTGGTGTCACACGCATCATTGACCTAAGGTATGATTACAAGTCAGAGGTTTTCATGTCACGTTGCGAAGAATTTGGCATCAAGTATTTTAGCTATCCTATTCATAATGATCCTGAGACCATCGCAAACATGGTGGAGAATTTTTATGATTTCTCTGATATGATTATGGAGGGTCATTTCTATATGATGGGACACAGAAGAGCCTATACTGCTTTATGTCTGTATTGGGTGTTCGGCAATAATGCAGGACTTTATCCTATGGAGTCCAGACAAAGAATTGCAACAAATGCCGACGCGCTGAAAAAGGCTTTGCCGATACTTAATGCTTTTGCTAGATACAAGGTGGAGCACTTGGAGGGCATGTTCGATAGGAAGAAGTATGCTGATGAACTCCAGGAGCGTATAAGGGATTTCAAAGAGTGTCCGTATCCAAGGAAGGTTTGGTTCGAAATATTTAATTTCTTAAGAGCTTTCCGCAATGGTTCAGTGGTTTATGATATTTCTGTGGACGGATTGGGCGTTGTCGGGTATCTGTACCCTTCAAGCCATGATGACGAGATTTGGGAATACGACATTACCTTCCGTCCGTCTGTAAGTGCAATAGCGAGTAGCTTTGAAGAAGCTCAACTGCAGATAGCCAGGCATCTGTGTTGGAATATACCCCATTCCATTAAGTATCCGGCACTTCCACAATCGATGAAGATGGCTATCGGAATATTGCAAAAAGCTTTGGAATAATAAAGATAAATTAAGATTAGTGTTATGTTAGGAAGTATAATTGGTGACAAAATGGAACAAAAGAAAGTCTTCATAAGTGTTTGCACATTTGTGTGTGGATTTGTTGTGGGTGGTGCGTTGGTGTATCTTATTAATGGAAATGAAACCAAGAACACTGAGGAGACAGTCGCGGACAGTGGAGATAATTATCCGCAGGTATATGGTCTTGATTTGTCCTTTTGGCAGGGCAATATTCATTGGGATCAGTTGTCATTACCCTGCGATGAAGATGGTAGCGTAAGCGGTAAGATACCAGTTCCTCGTTATCAGCGTCCTGTGCAGTTTGCCTATATCAGGGTGACGAAGAGTGATTCCCTTGTGGACTCGCTCTATCAGAAATACTACACTGAGGCAAAGAAGCTTGGTATTCCATGTGGTACTTATCATTTTCTGACTGATACAGTATCCGGAAAGGATCAGGCAGAGATATTCCTATCTCATGCGCGGTTAGAGCCTGGCGATTTACCACCAGTGCTTGATGTGGAAATAGACTCTCCAGAGATCATGACAAAGGCAAAAGAATGGCTGGAAATCGTAGAAAAGAAGTGTGGGGTGAAAGCCATCATATATTCCAATATGCATGTGTACACCACCCAAATCAAGAACGACTCCATTCTGAGTACACGTGATTTGTGGCTGGCAAAGACTAAAGGCGAGATGCCAGACGAGTCTAACTGTAGGTTTTGGCAATTCACTCATGAAGGGCATGTCTGGGGCATTATAGATAATGTGGTAGATATTAACCTGTTTAATGGTACTCAGGAGGAGTTGCAGGATTATATCCAAACAAAGGGAATAAAAGTGGGGTTAGAGAATCAGGTTTGATAATAAGAAAGAGTAAATAGAGAATACAATGAATACATTACAAGATAGAATTAGAGGTTCATTCATCGGTGGTGCTGCCGGTGATGCGTTAGGTTATCCCGTTGAGTTTAATTCTTATACGGAGATTGTTAGAAGATATGGTGAGCGTGGAATCACTCGACTCGAAACGGAACAGCGTTGGTTGAGTGAGAATAAACAGGTAGGTAAGGCCGTTGTGTCTGATGACACCCAGATGACACTCTTCACGGCCAATGGATTGCTGAACGCCTCGAAACTTGGAATTGAGCCAAAGTTTGCAATTTGCCGTGCTTATCTGGAGTGGCTTGAAACTCAGACGGGTCAGCACAAAGGAAAGGCTGAGTGTTGGATTCGAGATGTGCCGGAACTGAATTGCCGACGTGCCCCGGGGAACACTTGTATATCCTCACTTAGTGACATCAAGAGAGGACGTGATCCTATGAACAATAGTAAGGGATGTGGAGGTGTCATGCGAGTAGCACCCATTCCTCTTTATGCTGTTGTGAATGACAGGATGAGTATTGAGGAAGCAGATAGATTAGCGGGTAATGCCGCAGAAATCACACATCAGCATCCGTTGGGTTTCATTTCTGCTGCTTTGATGTCCCATGTTATCTTCCGGCTTGCAAAAGACATCCAGCCCACGGTTTCTTCGATGAAGAAATACATTATGGAAGCCGTGAATGCTATCCGCGAGATGTATGGCAATCATCATAATGATGTGGTTCGTATGAGTGAATTGGCAGAACGCGCTATCTTTCTACTTGATAATAATAAGTCCGACGTGGAGAACCTTGGACATCTTGGAGAAGGATGGGTAGGTGAAGAGGCACTTGCTATTGGGCTTTTCTGTGCATTGAAGCACTTTGATAGTTTCGAGGATGCTATGATAGCTGCCGTTAATCATGATGGTGACAGCGACAGTACTGGTGCCATCACAGGAAACATCCTTGGTGCAGCAGTTGGTTACGATGCTATTCCGCAGAAGTTCAAGGATGATTTGGAACTCCACGATGTTATCCTCCACATGGCAGATGACGTTTATCGTGGAGAAGTGACTAAAATGTAAAGATGTAATAAAATGGAAGAAAAAACAAAAGATAAAGCGCTTGGTGCATTGTTTGGTCAGGCAGTTGGGGATGCATTGGGTATGGGGGCAGAGTTTCTTGACAAGAAAGGTGTTGCCTCCAAATATCCCAACGGCCTACGCCATTATAGCGATATCAAGTATAGCATTATGCGTAAAATCCATCCAGGAGATTACACAGACGATACCGAGATGATGGAATGCATTGTGTGGTCTTTAAACAAGGAGGGTCATTACGACTTGATGGACATTGCTCAGTACTTTCGACGTTGGCTTGAATATGGCCCAGCTGATGTGGGTTTGCAGACAGCATCGGTTCTGAGGGATCCTCTATATAGGACAGACCCACTCGGAGTCTCTAAATCTGTATGGGAAGAATCTGGCAAAAGTATGGCAGGCAACGGTGGAGTCATGAGGACATCTGTAATGGGAGTCTTGAAAGGTGATGTGGAAGAGATGGCTGCAGATGTTTGCAGACTTACACATTATGACCCTCGATGTGTCGGATCGTCAGTGATTGTCTCTATGGTTATACACCAACTTATCTATCACGATTATACCATGACACCAGATGAAGTGATGCAACTGGGTAGGAACTATGACGATAGCATAGAGTTTTATGTTCAACGTGCTACAGATCCAGACATCGCTTGTCTGATGCTTGACGAAAAGCGCAAACGAGGCTATACGCTTAAAGCGATGGGGGCTGCACTTTGGGCCTTGTGGCATCCTACGAACTTTGTTGATGGCTTGGTTGCTATTGTCAACGAAGGTGGGGACGCAGATACCAATGGTGCCCCAGCAGGAGCAGTCCTCGGTGCAAGATTCGGATATGACAAAATTCCTTCTGAATATACCGAAGGGCTTAACAACTATAAAGATCTAAAGAGAGAATTCGAGAAGCTATTGTCAATCATCCAGTAATGATAATATGTGTAATTGTAAACGATGAAGGAGTAAATAAAAATGTTAGGAGCTGTATTTGGAGATATTGTAGGGAGTTCCTACGAATGGCATAATGTGAAGACCAAGGACTTCCCTTTGGAGAGGCCTGGTACTCGTTATACCGATGATAGCGTGATGACCCTTGCTGTGGCGAAGTGGTTGCTTGAAGACCCTTCGCACGGCGAGAGCCATCTGATAAAGTGTATGCAGAAGCTTGGCAGGGGGCATTTTAAAGCAGGCTATGGTGGAAGGTTCCGGGAATGGTTACAGTCAAAGGACCCCCAGCCGTATAACAGCTGGGGCAATGGTTCAGCCATGCGTGTAAGTCCCGTGGCTCTCTTTGCTAATTCCTTAGAGGAAGCAGTGGAGTTGGCAAACAAAACGGCTATTGTTACCCATAATCATCCAGAGGGTGTGAAGGGTGCATTGGCTGTTGCAGAGAGTGTGTTCATCTGTAGAGAAGCAGCAGACATTGACGAGGCAAAAAGAAAAATCAAGGACATAATTCCCCGAAAGTATGGCTACAATTTGGAAAGGACGCTTGATGAGATTCGTCCCGACTATGAGTTTGATGTCAGCTGTCAGGGTAGTGTGCCGGAAGCCATTATTGCTTTCCTCGAAAGTGGTTCTTTGGAGGATTGCGTTCGTAATGCAGTCTCTATTGGAGGTGACTCTGATACAATAGCTGCTATAGCTTGTTCCATCTATGCAGGCAAGAACAGCCAGGAGGACAATGCACTTGCTAAGCGTTTTGAACACTATCTTCCTACGGATCTTCTCCGTATCATGGAGTCCTTTGAGAAAAGGATTCGAAACAGAAGGCCAATAGAGAACAGTTATCGGGTGACGAACCAGATATATGCAGGTGAATATCCTCGTAACAAGGATGAAGAAAGTAGTCTGTTAAAGCTACAGCAGTTTGAGTCTTTTGGTATTACCCACTTTATAGACTTGACCGAGGAAGGTGAACTTGCATCATATGACGTAATGCTATACAGTGGCGCAACCTATCAGCGGTTTCCCATTAGGGATGTTTCTGTGCCAAAGAGTATGGATGATGTTCGTAAACTGGTGAAGCGAATCATCAAGATAGTCAGTAATAACCCAGAGGCGAAGGTGTATATTCATTGTTGGGGAGGTGTTGGACGCACTGGACTTATTGTCGGTTGCCTTTTAGGTGAATTGTGTGAGTTAAGTTATGATGAAACGATGGCTAAGTTGGAACAGCTCTTTTCGGCTTGCCCCAAGTCTGCATATAGAGATACTCCTGAGACAGCAGAACAGCGTGACTTCATTGCTAAGTTCATACGCGAGAAACAATTAGGACGGAAAACGTCTAATAATGGGAATATCGACCACAGGAAAGATGTCAAAAGATTCCTTGAAGCACAGAATGCGGTCTATAATGGATATACACAGGCATTGGAAGAGGTAAATAATGGAAGAAAGACGAGTCATTGGATCTGGTTTATATTTCCACAGATGAAAGGACTTGGACATAGCCGGATGTCTGAATTTTATGGTATAGAGGATTGGGATGAAGCGGAAGACTACCTTTTGAACTATACTCTTAATGACCGTATTCACGAAATATCGAATGCTTTGCTTCAACATAAAGGTACACACGCGAATAGAATATTTGGAGGTATAGATGCTATGAAGGTCAGGTCGAGCATGACTTTATTCGATGCGTTGTCTCCCAATGATGTGTTTGCCAAAGTGCTTGACACTTTCTTTGATGGAGAAAGAGATGAAAGGACTTTAGAATTATTAGGAGAAAAGTAGAAGGTTGGTGAGAATATATATGGAGCAGCAATATATGACATATCTCGCTGAAGCATACAGGCGGGGTTATGGGAATAGATATAAGGACAAGAATAAAGCACCAGAATTGAAGATGCACTACTTCAAGGTAAAGGAAGACTTGCCGAGAGTTCAGGTGGTGTTGAGTTTCCTACAAGGAATTGTACCCGCAGGATTGTGCAAGTCACTGCTGGATGTGGGTAGCGGAAGGGGTGTATTCCTGTTTCCACTACTTAGAGATTTTCCTAAGTTGGAGGTGACGAGTCTTGATATATTAACACATCGGGTGGAACTTCTGCAATGTCTTCATGACGGAGGAATAAGCAATTTGCATCCGCTACAGGAGGATATTTGCACATGGGATGCATCCGATAAGTCATTTGATGTGGTGACAATGCTGGAGGTGATGGAACATATCCCAGACACAGAAGCTGTGGTTCGCAATGCCGTTCGGTTAGCTCGAAACTATATCATAGTATCTGTACCGTCGAAGCCAGATGACAATCCAGAGCATATTCACCTATTTACTAATGAGGACTTGAGGGTGTTGTTCCTGAAGAATGGATGCAGCAAGGTGAAATTTATGTCTGTGACAAATCATAGAGTGATGGTAGCATACTTGAAGTGAAAGATTTGCTTTAGCATATATACACAGAAAGAAAATGGAACTAGAAGATCTTATCATAAAGTACCCTCGAACACCACATATTCAGGGTTCGAGGTTGCAGCCGGGCGATGAAGATTTGCGTCAGCGCCCGTTTAGCGACATTGCCGGAAAGCATGTCGTGTTGGAAGAGAAGATAGACGGAGCAAACTCGGCCGTCTCGTTTACCGATGATGGTGAGTTGCGCCTACAGAGTCGCGGACATTTCCTGACAGGCGGATATCGGGAACGACATTACGACTTGATGAAACAGTGGGGAGCCGTTCAAAAGGACAGGCTATATAAAGTGCTTGGACACCGTTACATCATGTACGGTGAGTGGATGTATGCCAAACACAGCATCTACTATGACGCATTGCCTCATTATTTCATGGAGTTTGATGTCCTCGACCGTGAGACTGGCAAGTTCCTTGATACTACTTCCCGCCATGAACTGTTGAAAGATATGCCGATATGCCACGTGCCAGTACTTGCCAGTGGCGTATTCAACAACATGGACGAGATCCTGAAATATTTGGGCAATTCTCATTATATTACCGAGGCTCATATTGAGCATCTTAGAGAGGATGCTGAGAGGCTTGGCTTGGATGCAGACCGCGTATGCCGTGAGACGGATGCCTCACGGCTGATGGAAGGTATATATATTAAGGTGGAGGAAAGTGACGAGGTGGTTGACAGGATGAAATATGTACGCGCTTCTTTTCTTCAGACAGTGGAAGAGTCGCAGTCGCACTGGCTCGACCGTCCCATCGTTCCAAATAGAATAACGGCAACAATTGATAAACTGTTTGAATGATGCCCGATTGGATAAATATAGAAGCTACGGCATTAGCCCAATTTGAGGATGGCCTGCGCCTGTGTCAGCAGTCCCCCGTGTATCATGCTGAAGGAGACGCATACGTCCATACCATGATGGTATGTGATGCTTTGAAGCAATTGCCAGAATATCAGGCGTTGAATGAACGACAGCAGCATATTCTCTACGTTGCTGCACTGTTGCACGACATCGGCAAGATTTCCACAACGGTTTTCGTTGATGGCGATTGGCATACTCCCCATCATGCACCTACTGGTAGCAGAATGGTACGGGAACTCTTGTGGAAGGACTATGGATTGTGTGGGCAAAAGGAATTGATGCAAGTACGAGAGGCTATCAGCCTCCTTGTCCGCTACCATTCCTATCCACCTGTTGCAATAGAACGCAATAACCCACGATT
>JAEEGL010575526.1_pt1 | contig 12276 bp, 10 predicted proteins | sample 9134231 | NCBI WGS metagenome assembly JAEEGL01 (sample SAMN16246548, study PRJNA631951) | gut metagenome | biome: gut microbiome; feature: rumen; material: fiber-attached | host: Bos | place: Iran: Karaj | collected 2018-10 | reverse complement strand
GACTTGTAGGTGAATCTACAATGTCAACCTTCTCGTCATCTGTTACTTCTCTGAAATCAAAATTATCTGTCATACTTAATGTCCGCCACTGTGCTGGCCATTCTGCTGGCCTGATTTATCATTAGGAAGAGCGGGCTGCTGTGAGCCGTCATACTGGCTGTTTCCGTTATCTTCTCCTGCATTTGAATCTGTTGATTTGCCTGAAGAAGCACCACCTAATGTTACGCTATAGTTCTGCTCAACATACTCTGAGCCGTTCTGTCTCATTACTGTGACAGTTACCTCTGTTCCCTGGCTGTAGAACTGAAGTCTGGTCTGAAGATCATCCATTGATGTGATCTCCTCACCGTCGAAACCTACAATTACGTCACCCTTTTCAATTCCTGCTGCCTGAGCGCCGCCGCCATTTGAAACCTCTGCAACGTATACGCCCTGAGGGAGTCCGTATACCTGAGAAACATCAGAAGTTACGCTTACACCTGAAATTCCGATGTAGCCTCTGTCTTCTTCAGCAACTTTGATCTTGGTCTCTTCGTTCATGAGCTTTTCGATAATAGGCTTTGCTGCTGAAATAGGAATAGCATAGCCCATACCTTCTACTGTATCTCCACCGATCTTGTTGGAGTTGATACCGATTACTTCACCCTGAAGATTAAGAAGTGCTCCACCTGAGTTACCTGGGTTGATGGCTGCATCTGTCTGGATAAACTCTCTTGTTGAACCGTCATCAAGCTCTACCTGACGGTTAAGAGCTGAGATAACACCTGTTGTAACTGACTGGCCATAGCCAAGTGCATTACCGATTGCTATAGCAGGCTCACCAAGTGTAAGTCCATCGCTGTCTCCAAGGGTTGCTACCTTTATGCTTGAAAGAGTATCTGATGAAATGTCATCAAGCATTACTGCAATTACAGCAAGGTCCATGTCTGAATCTGTGCCCTTTACAACTGCCTCAATAGTTGAGTCGTCATTGAAGATTACTTCAAGACTGTCAGCACCCTCAATAACATGATAGTTAGTTGCGATCAGAAGCTCTGAATCATTCTCACCAACAATGATACCACTACCCGATGCTGTAGCTTCCTGAGTCTGAATGTATCCAAAATAGCTTGCTGATGCAGTGTAGTTGTTGTGAATGATAACCATTGCAGGCATTACTTCTGCAACAACTGCTGTTACGTCTGTTACTACTGCCTTTGTCTCAGCTGTTACTGTTGTAGTCTGTACTGAGGATTCCTTTTTCTCGGTAGCTGAAGCTGTCTGTGTCTCTGTTTCCTGCTTATCCTCAATCTGTGCAGTAGCCTCACTTGCCTTGTCAGCAAAAATCTTAGTGTTATTGACTACATAGTAAGATGCCCCGACACCACCCACCAGAAGTGCCAGAATTGCAACTGCTGCGACTACTTTCCCAAAAGTATTTTTCTTTTTGGGAGGAACCGGTGCTGCTCCACCATTTGCAGCGCCATACTGATATGTCCCATAGCCTGAAGTTCCGTTTGAGCCTGAATTGTAAGAGTATGAGCTATTGGAATATCCGTAATTGTTCTGTTGGCCATTTCCATAAGAATATGAATTATAGCCGTTTCCGCTGTTAGCGGCCCCACCATATGAGAAGGAATTATTACCTGTCTGCCCACTTGCGTAGGAACTACCGTATGACTGGCCACCAGTGTAATTCTGTGAACTGCTGTAGTTTGGAGAATTATTGTAGTTCTGGGAACCGCCGTAGTTCTGAGAATTCGAGTAAGAATTGTTCATAACACCACCCTGTTCATTCTTTTCGTCTTCGTACATGACAAATACCCTCTTTCTTGCTTTTTATGGGATTAGTATAGTTTTCATCTGTGACGGAATTGTGTTTTAGTTATTATAAAAATATAAACAATTAAAAAGGGATGGCATTCAATTGAATGTCATCCCTTTGATTATACTGCACTGATCAGCCCTTTACCGCACCAATTGTGATACCTTTTACGAAGTATCTCTGCATGAAAGGATATACGATCATAACAGGAAGTATGCCCATTACTGTCAGCGCCATACGAACAGAAGTTGATGGAAGATCTGCCATGTTGACATTACCACTTCCGTTCTGAGCCTGCTGTCTAAGCTGATCCAGGTTTCTCTGAATCTTCATAAGCAGTACCTGAATACTGTACAGTTTATCATCGTTAATATAGTACAGACCGTTCATCCAGTCATTCCAATATGCAAGTCCAACCAGAAGTGCGATTGTTGCGGTGATCGGTACCGCCATTGGAAAGACTACTCCGAAGAGAATCTTGAACTCATTGGCTCCATCAACTCTTGCTGCGTCTATAACCTCATCCGGAATATTGGTTGAGAAATAGGTACGCATCATGATTACGTTGAACGGGCTCATGAGCAGGTTCGGAATCAGCAATGCGAAAATAGTGTTGCGGATATGGAACGTCTGTGTCCACATCAAATATGCAGGAACCAGACCTCCTGAAAAAAGCATTGTGAAGAAGAGGTAGAATGCGAATACATTTCTTCCCGGAAGCTCTTTTCTTGAGAGCGGATATGCATATAAAAATGTAATAAGCAAGTTACTGATTGTTCCTACTACTGTGATTCCTATTGAAATCACATAACCACGGAACACTGAGCCGGATTGAACCAGCAGATACTCATACGCATAGGTACTGAGTTTTTTGGGAAAAAAGCTGTAGCCGTTTGCTATCAGCGTCTGTTCGTCCGTAAATGATGATATGATCAAAAGGAAAAAGGGTGCCAGTACACAGACAACCAGGAAACACATCAATACATTTGCGAAGATTTGAAATCCCCTGTCTTTACTTACCATACTTTACTCCTCCATCCCCTTAGAATAACGAACTCTCGTTATCTATCTTTCTAACGATCAAATTCGCAGTCATAACCAGAACAAATCCTACAACTGACTGATAGAGACCAGCTGCTGAAGACATTCCGATATTATTGGTCTGCATGAGACCACGATATACATATGTATCGATAGTCTGCGTTACGTTAATAAGCGGACCGGAGTTCTGAGGAACCTGATAGAAAAGACCGAAATCAGAACGGAAGATTCCACCAAGAGCCATGAGTGTCAGGATAATGATAGTAGATTTCAGACCCGGAAGAGTAACATGCACAATTTTCTGCCAACGGTTAGCACCATCCACAACAGCTGCTTCATACAGTGTTGCATCAATACCGCAGATGGTAGCATAGTAGAGAATCATGTTATAGCCAAGTGTCTTCCAGACATTGATGATAACCAGTATATACGGCCAGTACTTAGGCTGGTTATACCAGTCAATTCGCTCTATTCCAAAGAGCCTTACCAATGAATTGTTAATAAATCCGTTGCTGCTGCTAAGGAAAGCGAAGGCAAGATAGCTGACGATGACCATTGAGATCAGGAACGGAATCAGAATAATTGTCTGATACAGCTGTTTTGCCATCTTGTTTCGAATTTCATTGAGAATGATTGCTGTTGATACGGCTAAAATCGTACCAAGCACAATAAATACAACATTATAAAGAACTGTATTTCTGACCATGATCCACGCATCATTGGTTCGAGAAAGGAACTCAAAGTTCTGCAGTCCGCACCAGGGACTTCCATATATACCCTTCGCTGCATTGTACTGTCTGAAGGCGATCTGTATTCCAAACATTGGAATATATGCATTGATAAAAAGGAACACAACACCCGGTAAGAACATCACATACAATGGCCAGAAATGCTTAATTGTTTTACTGAATTTCTTCATATGAAACCCCCCAAACTTGCGTGAAATTTTACAGGTGTCAAAAGTATTCTTTTGACACCTGCATTTCAAACATAGTTGTTATTTGTTCAAATAGAATTACTTACTTGCAAGAAATTCATCAAGCTTCTTCTGTTTTTCTGCGATAATCTCATCGATGCCGGCTGCCTTAAGCTCTTCGATGAACTTAGGAAGGTTCTCGGCAGGATCAATTGATCCCCAACGAAGTGCTGTGTCATACTGAGAAACAACGTTGTTACAAGCTGTAACCTGATTCAGAACTGAACTACTATCCCACATGAATCCCATAGCAGGACTTGGATGTCCACTGTTGTTGAACTCATTAAGCTTTGTCCAAAGATCCGGATCCTCAGCGCCTTCCCAAACAGGAGTGATCTGCTGATTTGGCCAAGCCCAATCCATTGATGAATATCCGGATGCGTTAGGATCAACGCCTTCAGGAGATGTGATCATCTTGTGAGTGTCATCTGTGTATACCCAGTGCTTGCCTTCGATACCGTTAATGAACAGGTTAGAGATCTCAGGATCTGTATACATAAGGTTCCAAAGCTTCATAGCCTCTTCAGGATGCTTTGAGCAATAAGGAATGATCCAAGAGTTTCCGTTAGGAATAGCTGTGTGCTTGATAGGGCCATGAATCTTCATGAAGTAAACTTCTTTACCATTGCCCTTGTAAACCTCAAGCTCTTTACCAGGCTTCCAGTTCTCATACATTGCAAATCCGTTACCGGAAAGAAGGTTGTTCTCTGTTGTTGTTGTAGCATCAGGCATGATAAGACCTTCCTGATTCCACTGCCACATCATCTCTACAAGCTGCTTGTAAGACTCTGTCTCATACTGGTCTACAACTGTTGTGCTGTCATCGAAGCAGTTCTCAAGAACTCCAAGGCTGTCTCCAAGAGGATCTGCAGGAATAGTTGTCTGCATACCGCCCTGTGCCCATGTAGGAACAAGAGGATACATCTCAGGATGTGCCTCGTGAACCTTTACAAGGATCTCGTGCATATCTTCGTATGTACCAGTCTCAGGAACTGTGATCCCTAACTCATCGCAGATATCCTTACGCATAGCAAAACCTGCTGCACGGGATGTATCCTTCTGGTTAGGAAGAGCTACGAGCACGCCATTTGCACGGCATGCATCAAGGTCAAATTCGTTGATAACACCGAGCGCGCCCTGACCATACTGCTGAACAAGGTCATCAAGAGGATATGCCCAGTTATTACGTACTACAGTTGCGAGCTGACCGGAAATATTGTTATAGCACAGAAGATCGATAGGCTCGCCGGATGTAAGAGCCAGGTTGATCTGTTCTGCATCCTGTCCACGAACAAGTTCGATCTCTACGCCAATCTTTTCACGTGTGATCTTGCTGATTGCTTCAGCAACCTCATTACAATCCTCAGTGTCAGCTGAGCCATTGCCCCATACTACGAGCTTGACAATATCTCCTGATGATGCGGATTCTCCGCTGCCACCAGCAGATCCCGATGTACCTGCGTTACCACAAGCAACAAGTCCTGCCACCATACAACATGACAAAGAAATTGCTGCTATTCTTTTAAATAGCTTCATCTTCATAATCTCCCTTCACAATATAGTTTTTTTCTTTCCTTCTCCCTAAAACACTCATGCTTAATTAGTTTAAGGCGCCCCAACATCAGTGCTTTATCGTTAAACTTATGCTATCATCCTTCTTTTTAAGCGTCAAGGTAAAACGTTAAACATAGCAATTTTTGATGCATGTTTCACACAAAAATTACATTCGTCATTACGTCATGTCCATCTGCTCAATACTCATCCTCAATGACCTGAATTTCCATATAATCAAATGGTACCTGTTCTATAAAAGAATCCTTTGTAAACCTGCATTTTGAGTGGCGTTGAAAGTCTTTTACCGTATTATCCAGCCATATCGGTTTGGAAAGATCCATTTCATAGCACGCCTTCTCTATGGCATTCATCACCTTGTGAGTCCTGGTATCCATAGTATCGTCGCAAATTACTGTATCCTTCAAAAGGTGGTTGTCCTCTATAAGCTTTACCCAAAGTCTGAACATTTATGCACACTCCCTATCGATAGTTTGTTTTCTATTCTATCATGGTCAAATCAATGAACAAAGAGAAACCAATAAAAAAGCCTGCGCCGGGTTACGACGCAGACTTTAAACAATCCATATATTTACTTCAGTGAAGCTTCATCAAGCGAACAAACGCCGCTTATCTTCAGCCCCTCAAGGAATGTCTCCCTTGTGCGGTTGATGATCAGTTCCTGTGGGAATCCGATCTCCTTAAGCATTTCCTGAGCCTTCTTAGTATGTCCCACTTCACAGGACATATGAGCATCTGTATTTACTATGATGCTTGTTCCAAACTCAGCACATCTTTCTGCCACTTCCCTGCACACTGCCTGGTGGTGGCCTTCCCATGAAAAGCTGTGTTCGTTGATCTCGATGGGCTTATTCAGCTCTTTTGCCCTCTTGATAACCTCGTCAAGATCGAAAGGAACTCCGGCTCTTCCAATGTGCCCGATAAAGAACACCTTAGGATTCTCCAAAGCCTTGATATACATCTGTGTGTTGCTGGCAACACTCTGACCTTCCGTATGCCTCTTGGCATGAATGCTAGCAATCACAAAATCAAGCCTTCTGAAGATCATCTCCTGGAGGTTTCCGGGAGGATCAAGCACATCCCCGATAGTTGATGTCTTAATCTCGATATCGTGTCCAAAGAGATGCCCCTCCATATCCACAATATCAGCCTCACATCCGCGCAACAGGGTAACTCCATGCCACTGCCTCGGCCAGTTGCCAAGACACAGCATGTACTGGTAATTCTTCAAACTCTTATAATCATCGTACAACATATCACTGAAGTGATCAGTGCTGGCAAGAAGCTTAATTCCAGCCTCGCTGGCCGCTCTTACATTCTCTTCAATGGTTGAATATGCATGTCTTGAATAAAGAGTGTGAGTATGTGTATCACATTCTATCCGGTACATTTAGTCCTCGTAGCCGTTAGGGTTCTGGCTCTGCCATCTCCAGGAATCAGCGCACATCTCCTTGATTCCGTTCTCAGCCTTCCAGCCAAGCTCTTTCTCAGCCTTGTCAGCGTTTGAATAGCAGGTAGCAATATCTCCGGCACGTCTCTCTTTGATAACGTAAGGAATCTTAACTCCGTTAGCTTCCTCAAAGTTCTTAACAATATCAAGAACGCTGTAACCAACGCCTGTTCCAAGGTTGTATACGTTAAGACCGCTGCCTGGCTGAAGCTTTGCAAGAGCCTTTACATGTCCCTTAGCAAGATCTACTACATGGATATAGTCGCGGACACCAGTTCCGTCCGGTGTATCGTAGTCGTTACCGAATACGTTGAGCTGTGGAAGCTTACCAACAGCAACCTGTGTGATATAAGGCATCAGGTTGTTAGGAATTCCGTTAGGATTCTCGCCGATTGTTCCGCTCTTGTGAGCTCCAATAGGATTGAAGTATCTGAGAAGAACTACGTTCCACTCCTTATCAGCAAACTGAATGTCTGAAAGAATCTGCTCGAGCATTGACTTGGTCCAGCCATAAGGGTTAGTACATGTTCCCTTTGGGCACTCCTCTGTGATCGGAATGAAAGCAGGATTTCCGTAAACTGTTGCTGATGATGAGAAGATGATGTTCTTGCAGTTATGCTTTCTCATTACATCTACAAGAGTAAGAGTTCCTGCGATATTGTTATCATAATATTCCCAAGGCTTCTGAACTGATTCGCCTACAGCCTTAAGTCCTGCGAAGTGAATAACGCTGTCGATCTTCTCATTTGAAAAGATCTTCTCAAGACCCTCTCTGTCTCTGATATCAGCCTCGTAGAAAGGAACCTTCTTGCCTGTAAGGGCCTCTACTCTGCCGATAACCTTCTTGCTTGAATTAGCAAGGTTATCCATAACAACTACGTCATAGCCTGCGTTCTGGAGTTCAACTACTGTGTGTGATCCGATATAGCCTGCTCCACCTGTAACTAGAATTGCCATATTAACCTCTTTTCTCATTAATTATTTTCTGGTAATAATTTTTAGTTTACATTGTATAGCCAAACTGTCTGCTAAACAACCAAATTTTGTTTAGCAGACAGTTAACAATTAAAGCTCGATGCCGTTAAGCTTGCAAAGCTCTCTTGCTGACTCAACTGAATCTTTTCCTGTAGGGTTCTTGATTGGTGCGAACTCGTGCTCTCTTACTACCTCGTAAGGAAGGCATGTGTCAAGCTCGTGGATCATATCAAGAACAAGCTGCTCGAACTTGCATCCGTTTGGCTTCTCAGGCTTAATAAGATTGCCGTTCTCATCCAAGTAAGGAATCTTCTTCTCAACGATGTGAAGAGGAAGTGTGTTCTGAGCGATTGCATAAAGAGCCTTCTCGTTGAAGAGGTAGTTAAGGATAACACCGTAGTTGTAAGCTGGATCGCCGTTCTCATCCTTAGCATCCATCATTTCCTGTGTAAGCTCGTAGTACTCAACGATTGATGGCTTACCATCCTCAAGACACATAACACCAACACCCTCGTTAGGAGCGTTCTTTCTAACAACCTTAGCACCGCATGCAACACCTTCGATTACTGTAGCACCTACGAAGCAAGGATCTGCGATTCTCTGAAGAACGTTATCTACAGCGAAAATATCCATCCACTCGATACCCTCTTTAAGAATTACATCACGAAGACCTGCCTTGAGCATTGAAGCATACCAGCCGGCATTTCCGTTAGGAGAAGTAGAAATTCTGTTCTTGCCCTCCATGTAAACCTTTCCGTTGTAATCAGAAGCCGGAGCCATATCCTGCTTAAAGAATGTGATCTTATCCTCTGGATATCCGAAATAGTTGTGCTCCTTGAGGAAGTTTACAGTTACTTCGTGGTTCTTCTCACTTGTCATGATAAAGAGGTGAATGTAAGCGCCACCTGCCTGGTTAACTGTATCCTGAAGGTTCTCGATAATTCTCTGGAAAATGTAAACGTGCTTGGTAAGGCCGATGTCATACATTCCCTTAGGGTTGTCTGAACCAAGTCTTGTTCCCATACCACCTGCAAGAAGAACTGCACCAACCTTGCCGGCCTTGATTGTCTCTACACCAGCCTTGAAGAACTCGTCATGTCTCTTCTCGATCTCATCAACCTGCATAGCAGCAAGTGGCTCAAACTTACCACGGCCCTCGCTCTTGCCAAGGTTCTTGCAGTTCTCAAGTACAGCAAAGTCTGTCTCATCGATCTGCTGTAATAATTCCTGCTTCTCTGTCTCTGTTAACTCATCGTAATACTTAAGAACGTGTTCCTGACCAAATTTCTCAAGTTTCTCTTTTGCCTGCTGAAAATCCATATCTCGTTTCCTTTCATACCTATAAACATTAATTAATAATAAGTTAGCTATATTTTTGCCGTTATATGATATCACACTTTTTCTAAAAAGTGCATAAAGAAAACGCACAACTTTTTATGGTTGTGCGTCTAACTTTAAATAAAATATTACCAAAAATATGTGTGATTTTTAACTTAAACGTTATCGTAACCGTAGGGTATCTTCATTACTGAGCAACCGGTGCAACCGGTTCACCCTGAGCTGCCGGCTGAGCCTCTATAAGTGCAGGATCAACAGGAGCAGGTGTTCCGGGAACCCATCCTGCCGGTGCAACAAGGAGTCCTGCTGCATCAAATGTGCACTCCACATTGTCGAGAACCGCTGTAACCTTAGCCAGCATCTTCCCGTTATTGGCATCGAAGTATCTCCATCCATCAGGAAGCTGAACCCAGCCAACTACCATATGCCCGTCAGTTGGATCAAGATAGTAGAAGCTGTCTTTTACTGCCACAAGTCCCTGCTGAAGGATTCCCTCCGGGCTGAAGTAGTAGGAAAGTCCATCGATAGCATTCCATCCTGTAACCATCTTGCCGTCAACACCGAAGTAGTACTTGGCACCGGGCTCTCCTGTCCATCCTGTGAACATTACGCCGTCGAGGCCAAACATATATACAGCCTTGTCTATTGTCTGAAGACCAATATAAGCTCTGCAATCTTCACCAAAGTAAAATCTCTGTCCAAGTTCATTTGCAAACCAGCCCTTGATTGCTGCGCCATCTGCGCCAAACATGTACTTACCAATATCAAATGTCAACATTCCGGTCTGCATAACTCCGGCTTCGTTAAAGAAGTAGAGATGATTGCCAACCTGAGTAAGTCCCACATGCATCAGATAGTTATCATCGAAGTAGTGAAGACCGTCCTCAAGAGGAACAAAGCCCTTCTGGCAGACACCATCAGCATTTGCATAGCAGATTGCTCCGCCCACATCTATGAGTCCGATTCTACGTACGCCTGTGGCGTCGAAGAAATATCTTGCTCCATCGATATCTGCAAATCCAACCTTGGCAAGGCCGCCCTGTGCCGGATCCAGATAGTAAATTCCGCTCTCATCAGCAAACCATCCGGCCTGAACCACACCGTTTACATCAGCAAAGTATCTGCCGTTTGCAAGATTGAGCCAACCGTGAAGTTTCTTGTAGTTGTGGTAATAATATGTAGCACCACCGTAGCTGTTGAAGCCCTCAGGGATCATCTTTGTAAAGTAATCAACATACAGGTGGTTAACATCTACTCTCGAAGGAATTCCGGGAACAGCGCCATGGCTGGTAGACTGCCACATTGCATAGTCCCCCGGATAGTCGCATGCTGAGCTGTACTGAGCAACCCACTTAGCAGAAGATACTACAGGCATTCTGCCCAGGAACCAGTTCTTGCTGGCATATACCATTGTCTCATATCCGTTGGCATGCATTACTGCGGCAAAAGAATCTGCTATAACCTGAAGCTGCGCAGGATTGAGAGACTTCTGGCAGGAGTCCTCTATATCGATAGCTACAGGGAAAGAAACAGTATACGGTGCGATCCAGGCCAGTACCTGATTGGCCTCTGCAACTGCCTGCTCAGGTGTTGTCGCATAGGAATAAATATATACTCCGGCTCTGATGCCTACTGCATTCGCACCCAGAATATTATTTACGAACTGCTCATCCAGACCCTTCTTGGTAGTACCAACACGGATCATGGCAAATCTGACGCCGGAATCCCTTACCTGCTGCCAGTTGATAGCGCCCTGATACTTGGAAACATCAATTCCGGTAGCAACCTCCGGTCCTCGAGCCTGTGCAGTTATTGTCTGGCTGTTGAAAAGAGATAAAGACAGGGCAAAGCCCACAAGTATCCCAAAAGTGACTAAGAATTTACGAACTTTTTCGAACATACTCCCCCCATAAACGTTTACAAATTTCTTAACATATTATACCTAAAATTGGCGGCTGAATCAATGAAAAATGCAGTAAAAAAGAGAACCGAACGTAGTTCGATTCCCTCTGATTTTCTGTATATGCATTAGTATTTGTTAATGGCGCAAGCTCCGTTTCAGGGGTTAATACCTGATGATGGCATAAGCTCCGTTTCCGGCGTTGGCTTTGAAGGTTACGGTAAGGTCGTCCTCGTCGAGATCCGGAAGAATATCAAATGCGCCGCCAGCCTTTACACTGACTACAGCGTAGCGGGCATCCGCCTCCTGGAAGTCCTCCGGAATTCCGATGACTGTAGTGAACTTCGCTGTGTTTCCGTTAAGTGAAGACATCACTCCGTTTAAGGTCTTGTGAATGTTGATCTGCACTACCGGTCCAAGGTCGGCCTGCTCGGATTCAGCTACAATCCTGAAGGTGTTAACAGCCAAAGGCGCTGTGTCCTGAGTGATATCCCAGGTCGTAACGAAGAAGTACTCAACCATCGCCATTCCGGCATCCTTCTGAAGGCTCCATTCCTGATCAGTCATGGCAATTCCCCCAACACCACTGGCATAGTAGTGGCCCTCAAGGGTAGTCTCAACGACACGTCCGCTGCCCTTAACTGTGCTATTCTGCTGATATTCAAAGGCTACTTTCTTGTGTGTCTGCTGAGTTTCTGAAGCAGTCGCATTCTGTGATTCTCCTGATGAAGTAGAATCTGCCTGATTCTCTTTGGCCTCATCGGAATTCTCACTGTTCTCAGAAACACCTGTTGCAGCTGACACATCACCTGCAATCTGCGAGCCAAGTGATACCGAAGCCGCTACTGCGGCGGTTGCGTTCTCAGTCGCGCCTGCGGTTATACTCATAAATGTAAGCATTCCTGCTGCACCTGCGATTGCTGCGATGCTTCTGATCTTCTCTGTATTTATGCTCAAGTCTTCAAATCGTCTCAATTTACTTTCCTCCAAGTACTTTAAGTTTCAATAAAGCCCCTCGTTCATCGCCCTACTCTCCTAGTATATCGTCACGAGCCCCAATTAACAAGGTGTTTATCCTTATGGATTCACGATGTTTCGAGATTCTCCGCGCTGGTAGGCAACGATGTTTTTCTTAACTTCCTCGAGGCAGCGCTTGCGGGCCTCAGTGCTGGCCCAGGCCAGGTGCGGAGTAATCATGAGTTTTGTGCTGTCCTGTATCT
>JAEEGL010277062.1_pt1 | contig 12276 bp, 6 predicted proteins | sample 9134231 | NCBI WGS metagenome assembly JAEEGL01 (sample SAMN16246548, study PRJNA631951) | gut metagenome | biome: gut microbiome; feature: rumen; material: fiber-attached | host: Bos | place: Iran: Karaj | collected 2018-10 | reverse complement strand
TTCTGCATTGGAAAGTAGTACGCTCAGCCTAGTCGGTGTCCTTATCGGGATCTTTGCCTTCGGAACCTACATGGTCCCGCTGAAAAAGTTTCCGGCTTATTCCTCTTGGTCTTATCTGGCGTTCATGTCCATCGGTGCGTTCATCTGCGCCGTGGGCATTACCTGCGTCACGGGGCAGTTCAACTTTCACCCTGTAGGCATCGGTTGCGGCTTGCTTTGGGTGCTTGGCGGAGCCCTGTGTTTCTGGGCAGTTCAGGCCGAGGCGGACCTTGCGGGCACTGGGCTTCGCTCTATGAGCGTGAGCATCTTGCTGTCGTTCTTTAGCGGGGTGGTCATCTTCCAGGAAAAGACCCTGCTGTACTATTCTATCCCGGCCATTGCCTGCATGATTATCGGCATCTGGATTCCCGCCAGCAAGACAAAGTCCATTTGGAAAAACTGGCGTTCCTTGATGTCGGGCGCCGTCTTCGGGACTTACCTGATTCCCTTCAAGTTCAGCGGTATGGGAGATATGGAATTTTTGTTCCCCTTCTCCTTTGGCGTGTGCATCGGAAGCCTTGTGCTTGTAGGCCTGGTGACGTTCCGCCGCCATAAGGACATCAAGCATTCCATGATTGCGCCGACCCTTGTTTCCATAGGTTCGGGTATTATGTGGATGTTCGGTACCCTGGCCATTTTCTGGACCATCGCCGATGACGGTATGTTCGGCTATGCGGTAGGTTACCCTCTGCTGCAGCTGAACCTGGTGGTGAACCAGCTTTGGGGCGTGTTCGTGTTTGGCGAATATGCTTCGAGAGGCGGGCGTATCAAGCTCGCTTTGTCTACCGTTGTCATCTTGATTGGGGCGGTGCTGCTGACCCTATCTAAAATGTAGACGAACTGAAGTCCGTGATCTGCTGGTTCAGTTCCTCGGCGCCCTTGATGTCTTCGTTATAGAGGGCGTTGATTTTCTTGCAACCCAGTTCCAACAATTTGCGGGCTCCCTGGTCTCCGCCTTGCTTGCGCAACTCGCGGATGGCACCGTCGATAAGCTTCACGTCGCGCTGTTCGGGGTAGCTCTTCATGAACTTATAGAACAGCTGGACTTGAGTTTCGTAGTCGGCGTCGGTTTCGCAGGCCAGCAGGAAGGGGACCACTCTTGAATTCAGCAGGTTGTTCAGGTCGCCCACGAAGGTGTTGAGGCTCGCCCCTTCGGGGAACAGTTCTTCTGTTTCTTTCTGGATGTCATCGTTATCCATAATGCTTCCGGTCTCGAACTGCGAAAGCATCTCGTTCAGTAACGCCATCTCCTCAACCTTGGCCTGTTCGCGGTAGCGGGCCTGGTAGTAGATGGGGAGTGTGGTCAGGCAGAAGTGGGCCTGGTTCATACCGATGAATTCGCCTACGAAATAGACATCGGCGTCTTCTTTCAAGATGTCGGCTTCGCTACTGAAGTTGCAGATTCTTGCTGGAATCGGGATGACTTCCATATTGGAAAGCTCGTGGAGGCGTTCCCGCAAGGAATCTACGTCGATATCTTCGGGCAGGTCCACGCCTTCTTCGCGCATGGTCTCGATGAGGTTGTCGATACGCTCATCCATGGCCCTGTTTAGGGAACGCTTGTTGGGCAGTACGGGCTGCTGGCGAAAATCCCCTTCCAATGCGAGGATTCCGTTTTTCACCATGTCATCAAAGGGTGTGGAGCTCCGCTCTGCATCGGGGGAGGGCAAAATCTTGGCATAGGCAATCATGCGTCCGCACAAGCGCTTGTCGTTTCCCTTTCTCTGTTCAATCCCGAGCATGTGTATAATATAGAAAAATGACAGTGAAGGGTGTGGAGTGTGGAATGTGGGGTGTGGAGTGTGAAGTGACAAATGAGAAATTCTCCATTTCACATCACACATTACACATTGAAGAGATGTTTCTATCTTTTTATCTATATGGATGCCGCAATATGGCAAAAGGTGCTTGACCTGTGCAACAGGCTCTCGGGTGTAACCTACGAGAACCTCACAAAGATTATCCGTCTGGAACAGTCGGGCAGCGCCACCCGTGCGCGGAACTTGGATGACAGTTTCCAGAATGACGTAGATTCTTGGATGGGTGGCGGCACTTGCTTCAGCATGACCTGGCATCTTTACCAATCCTTCAAGGATATGGGACTTTCGCCACGTCTTGTAATGGGTCACAAGCGCAAGGAACGAAACATCCATTGTGCCCTTGTTCTGCCCGATGCGCCGGAACATTCTTCTCTCAACACACATCACACACCTCACATTCCACATTTCTCATCCAGCCCCGAATACCTCTTCGACCCCGGTTACCTTATCTTCGACCCGCTCCCCTTGCCACAGCCCGCACCCTTCGGCACCGGCGAAGCCTTCTTTCCGCTGGTTCCCAACAGCGTGCGGCTGGTACGGCCTGCTCAAGATGCCCTGGAACTCTGGACAGGCGGGGCCGGCGGCCCCATGAAGCTCCGCTTTGAGTACCCGTTGGAAGGGGTCTCGGTAGAAGAATTCAAGCTGCACTGGTCCGAAAGCTTCTACCGGGAGATGATGACCTATCCTGTGCTGAACCGTTTAGATAGGGACCAAGGAATACAGTATTATTATCAGAAGGGGAACCTTGTCATTCGCGACAAGGACGGTTCCCGAATGGAACGAATCCCCGAGGCCGACCGCGTCGAAAAACTCAGCGAAATCTTCCACATCGCCCCAGACCTTGTGGACCGCGCTTTGGGTATTTTAAAAAAATGAATTATATTTTCCTCAAAAAAAAAGGAACACATCTTATGAAAAAGCTTTTGATTCTCTTTGTGGCAATGGTTTCCGGTGTTTTCGTGGCCTGCGGCCCCTCCAAGCTGGAAATGCAGGAAATGTCTTCCAGCTGTGACGTCATCATCGAGGTCCGTCAGGTGCTGAACGACTCCATCAGCCTTATGATTGGCAACACCCTTTACCTGAACAGCAAGCAGGTGATTGGCGACAACCTGTTCCCCCTGCTGGTAAGCACCCGTGACCCCCAGGAAATCGAACGCCTTACCGCAACGGACATCGTGAATTCGCCGGAAGACTTGCTGAAGTACCTGCGCTTCTCTTCACCGGACATGGTGAACTTCGGTATTGTCATCGGCGAAACCGCCTACAACGAAATTGGGTTTGATGAGAACCACGTGGTGGAAACTCTGAAGAACATCTTTGTTAAGGTGGAAGGTGGTTCCCTGATTCTCTTCCATGAGAAGAACGGCGAACTCACCGCTGCCAAGAAGCTATTTTAACTTCTTCAATTCATGCAGCAGCATGGCGAGCCCGATGAGGGCGGCGCCTACGTCTGATATGGGCTGCGCAAGGAACACTCCCTTCAGCTCAAAGAAGCGGGGGAGAATCAGCAAGAAAGGTATCAGCAGAATTACCTGACGGCATCCGTTCAGGAACATGGAACGGAGTGCCTTGCCGGTACCCTGGAAAAAGCTTCCGGACACAAGTCCAAGCGGAATCATGAAGAACGCTGCCCCGAAGAGCCTCATGGCCCAGGCGGCGGTCTCTTGCAACTTCAGGTCACCCGGTGCGAAGGGCGCCACCAGGGCCTCGGCCTGCCACATCATGATGGCCCAGGCCACAATCATAAACCCGAAGGCGTAAATGAAGGTGAACTTGAGGGTTCCCTTGACTCGGGAATTCAGGCGGGCGCCATAGTTGTAGCCGATAATAGGTTGGGTCCCGTGTACAAAACCAAGTAGGGGGAGCAGCACAAAGGAGGCAATGCTGTTCACAATCCCGAAGGCCGAAATCGCCATATCGCCACCCGAAAGCACGCCAGTATCGTGCAAGCTTATGTTTCCGTAGGTAGTAAGGCTCCAGGCCAGAATGGCGTTCATCAGGCTGTTGCACAGCTGCATCAGTGAAGGCGGAATGCCCAAGATGATAATCTTGCGCACATAGGCAAAGCGGAGCTTCATATGGCGCCAGCGTATCTTGATGGGGGTGCTCTTCTTTACAAAGAACTGGGTGATGAGGGCGCTGGCGATAAGATGGGAGCAGCTGGTGGCACAGGCGGCACCCTCGATTCCCCAGTGGAATTTCATGATGAACAGCCAGTCCAGAATAATGTTGGATATGGCGCCGATGACTTCGCGGAACATGGCCGTCTTGGGGTGGCCCATAGAGCGGATAAAGTGGTTCATGCCGGGGGCGATAGTCTGGAAAACAGCCCCGCAGAGCAAGATGCGCATATAGCTGGAGGCCACAGGCAGGGTCTGCTCGCTGGCCCCGAAAAGTTTCAGGAGCGGCACCATGAAAATTTCGCCCAGGGCGAAGGTGCTGACCGCCATCAGTATGAGCAACGTAAAGGAGTTGTTCAGGATGATGCTAGCTTGTATGTATTTTTTTTGTCCGAGACGGATGGCAAAGAGGGTGTTGCCGCCCACGCCGATCATCATGGACATGGCCATGATAAAGAGGCAGATAGGGAAGCACAGGGTAATGCCCGCAATGCCGAGACTCCCCACGCCCTGGCCTACGAAAAAACGGTCCACTATGTTGTAGAGGGCGTTCACCAGCATGCTGATGATGGCGGGCACCGAAAACTGCAATACCAGTTTCGGGATGCTTGCAGTACCGAAGGAGTTGAGGCGCTCGGAATTCAGTTTCGACATTTCGGCGCCAAATATAACAAATGTGTAATGTGGAATGTGTAATGTGTAATTTCACATCTCACATTTCACACTTCACATTGCGAAGCTATGCTTCGCAGGCCACCTGGTTGCGGCCACCTTCCTTGGCGACGTACAAAAGACGGTCGCATTCGGCGATAAGGTCCTCGATTTTCCCGATATTTTCACCCTGCTTGCTGGCAAGCCCGAGGGAGATGGTCACAGGAATGACGGTGTCCTTCCAGGAAAAACGGTGCCGTTCTACAGCCATACGGAGCCTTTCGGCGCTCTTCTTGGCGTCTTCGACGCCGATCCCGCTTAAAAGCAACACGAATTCCTCGCCGCCGTAACGGGCCAGCAGGTCGGATTCCCGCTTTTCTTCTTTGAGAATGCGGGCGATTTCTTTCAGCACCATGTCACCGCATTGGTGGCCCCAGGTGTCGTTTACGTGCTTAAAGTGGTCGGCGTCCACCATAATGGCGTGCACAAAGAAGTTGTTCCGGCGGGCAAGAGCCAGTTCCCCCAGGCTCCGGTCAAAGAAATTCCGGCGGTTGGAAATCTTGGTAAGGGGGTCCATAGTGGCCGCCTCGTAAAGTTCCCGGTCAAAGGCCTCTTCGCTGGCGTCCTTGAAGTCGATTTTCAGCACGTGCTTGCCCAGCTGGAGCCGGTTATCGGAATCCAGTACCATCTTGGTGACCTGATTTCCGTCTACGAAGGTGCCGTTGGTGCTTCCCAGGTCCTGGACGGTGACGTTCTTGCCGTCAAAGGTCAGGCTGCAGTGCTTGCGGCTTACCAGTTCGTCGTCCAGGCGGATATCGGCGTCGGTGCCTCGCCCCAAGACTACGGTCCCCTTTTCGAGGGCAATCTGCTTGAACTGAGTCTGGGGATACAGGATTATAAGGTGTGGATGTAACTCCATGACCCTAAAGGGGATAGTGTTACCCGGGGTGACGATAGTCTGGTCCAAATCCTGCATATTTTCGCTCCAATTACGCCACTAATATAATAAAAAAGTGGCTCCAGAGCGTCATTCTGGAGTGCGGAGCACGACGGAATCCTTTCGTTTTATGTGTACAGTTGCAGGACAGTAAAAAATCAAAATGTGATTTTCGGCACTTTGTGACCTGCATCGCAAGGCAGATTCTTTTAATTATGTTATTTTTATGGCAAAAGAAAGGAGAGGGGGAGGCAACCTTCCCCGGAGAGAGGTATTTATGGAACGTAGATGGAACTTGACCGCCTTTATGGGTCTTGCCTTGCTGCTTCTGGCATCTACAGCTACCGCTGCGGACACGAACCCCGCCGTAGCGGAGGAGCAGGAGACTACTTCTGGGATGAAGTTCTGCGTCAGTTCGACTGAAGATAACGGATCGGCTACTATCGGGCTGAGCCAGCAGCCCAGTTCCTATGAGCCAATGAATTACGAAGAGGATAACGGTTATACCATCTATCATAACGAATATTGCTTTGAGCAATGGTACGATGGGACGGGAAATGATGCCTATACTGAACTGGCTGCTCGGTTGAGCGAAGAAGCCTATCCCAGAGCCTACAACTTCGTATTAGAGAGCGACATCGATTTCGGTGGCGTCAGTTCGGACAGTTCGGCCTGTAATATGAACTTCAAGCCCCTGCCAAAACTGTCTAGCGAAGTGTTCCTTGAGGGTTACGGCTATACCATCAAGAATCTGTGCTTGATTTTGCCTTCTGTACCCAGCGATTACATTGCCGATTATGTGGATTACCAGAATGAGGATTATGATTTTGGCATAGGATTCTTTTCTGAAATGGAGTACACCCGTGTCAATGGCGTGAATTTTGAGAACGTCTATATCAATGTAAAGAATGGTGACCCCACTCAAATTGTCCCCACTGGCGTACTTGCGGGCCGACTAATCGGTTCGTCGGAATATAGCTACCCTGCAAAAACCGTTGGTGACATCAACCTCAAGAACGTGAAGATTGTGGCTGCCCAGGCAGGCGGTTTGGTGGGTTTAGTGAGTAGGAGTGCTCCTGAATTCAGGGAAATTACCGGCGAGAACGTGGAGATTTTTGCCGATACGGGCACAGTGGCCTTATCCATAACCGATGGTTCCTTCGATGAATACGCATCGAACCTGGCGGTTCATCTGGGTGGTGTGGTTGGTATGGTCACTTCGGGCATTACCATAGTTAATGTGGGGATTACGGGGCTCAATGTCCATTCGGATGTTTATGATATCGCGTTGACTCCTGAGAGTGGCTCTGGAGGCGATTCCGAACGTAAGGAATTAGGGCAGGCGTTAGGCGGCTTGGTTGGAACCTTGGTTGGGGCTTATAGTGAAGAATTTGAGGCGTCTGTTGTCATAGTCAACACCTACACCGTTGGTAACATCTCCATTCCGGCTAGCCATTTCAGCTCGGGGGAGACCTTGCTGGGCTTTTTGGTCGGTGCGTTGTCCATTGATCCGGACGTGTCATCGTACACCATTGCGAACAACTATCACTATGGTGAAGACGATTTCCTGGCGGCGGACCTTGCCGGTCTTTTGTACTTTGAAGGTATTGAGTGGGAGGCTGGGGAATGGGTTCAGGCTTCCCTCGGTGGTCGCAACTACCGCAACAGCATTGATGGGATGATAGCGTTTAATGCGGCTGAGTTTGACTCCACGAACTATGATTGGTCCGAAGCTAACGGAGGTGCGATTCCGGCAGACCTTATGCAAAAGGATGCCTTTGCTCTTGCACTAACAGCAAATATATACGGTATTCCAGACGGCAACCCCGACCATACCCTGAAGAACCAGTTCTCCGCGTCGGCCTGGTCCCGCAAGGCCAGCTGGAATGAAGACTGCCCTGTACTTGCCTCGGGAGAGTTCCGGCCCCTCCACAAGATTATGTTCAAGGCAGGTCAGAGTAGCATTGACACTACTGAATTGAAGGCTTGGCGCAAAGCTGGAGCTGTGACGTACGGCGATAGCGTGGAATTGTCCATCTATACCGATTACAGCGGTAAGCTTGGTAACAGCGAATGGCAAGAACATGCCGCAGAGCTGTCCGCGGGCGATTACTATTGGTCCTCCAGTGAGCTGGGTACCGGAGTTTATAAAATAAAGTCTTCGACTACCTTTGATGAGGAGGGAACCCTGTACCTCATAGATAAGAAGACGGTGCCGCTGCATTACGGTTTCATTGTGACCGAAGCGGATACTAGCCGTTTTGTTCCGGTAAGCGAGTATCTGGAAGGTAGGGGAGATTACTATTTCCAGGAAGTTCCTGTAGAAACCATATCTTCATCGGATTTGTGGAATACTTTCCCCAATCTGGTTACTGTTTCCACTACCGCTGATGGCCCCGTATACGCATACCTGAGCTACACCGTTATGAGAAAGAGATGCTCCGTTTCAGAGGGACAAACGGGCGACGATGTTGTGGAAACGTGCTCCTTCACGAGTCTCTATGTAGGAACCAACCCCTTCTATGCGGCAAGCGCCTTCAGTGCGGGAAACGTCCAGTCTGGAGAGGACCTCTACATAGTCTATAATCAGCAGCCGACAGGCTCTGCTAAGGGCATCCTCTATGTCGGAGACCTTCTGCCCAGCGTCTCTGACCGGGATCCGGCGACGATCCAGGTGTTTGGCCTGGATACGAATGTTGAAACGATTTCTATGGAAGCCTCTTTCGAATTGCTTGGAAGTGAAACAGGGAACCTTGAAGACGTTGTTGAAAATTTAGAAGTTATCCCGTTCTCGCCTTATCTGAAGGCGGATTACAGTGGCGCTGGCGACATGTGGAACAGGGTTTCCGGTGTCATTGCCCTTATCGTTGTGGGTGGGCATTGGACGCCAGGGTCCTCTACTTCTGCGGCGAAAATTTCTGAAGCGATTACCACATTGACCGGGAATAATATGGAGCATCCGTTCCTGCGGGATACGGTGACGGCGCTGGAGTCTGTAGATGAAATTATAGGGAAGATAGATAGTATGGGGAGAGGTTCCTCTTTGGTATATGCCCGATACGTCCGGCTGGGTTCGGATGGCTCTCTCAACTTGGAAGATCTGTTTACCGCCTTGTCTCCCTATCGTCAACAAGAAGAAGACTACCCCATCTTTGTGGGCTTCATGCCTGAGTATACCGAGATAACATATCGTGTTTCTTTCGATGTGAATATGGTCGACTCCTACAACCTCTTTGTTACCGATGAGGGCCTTTCGGATGAATTCCTGCCGACGAAGGACTTTACCACCAGTACTGAAACAGAAATGCTGGTTGAGAGGAATGAGTGGCCTCTCTACCGGACTGACGCCTGCTTTACTGGAGGCTGGTATGTCACTCCGGACATGGAATTAGACTCCACTGCCTACGAAAAAATGATATTCTCTATCTGGGACCTTGAGAACGACAGCGTTAAGACAAAGTTACCGTCTCTTGTCGAAGAGGAAGAGGATGGTGCCTTGGCGTTGAAACTCTACGCCGTGTGGGATTGGTCGAATCAGATGTGCGATAATATGAACCGCGTCGTGTCTTACAAGACTGTCGAGGGATATGGCGAAGTCCGTTTACAGCAGGTGTGGAAGGGCGACACCCTAGTCCATTTGCCGACCAATATTAACGAAGGCGAATCCGCGGGCAGCTATGGTTTCGAAGTTCCTCGGGCTGAGCAGAACTTCACCTTAACCGTGGTTGCTGCACCGGACCCTGGTTACGAATTGGATGGATCCATCACCTTCAATTATTTGGCCTATGATGAGGAAACCAAGACCGAAGTTGAAAAGTCCGTAAGGGTCAGGAACGGAGCGACCATTTCCATTACGCCTGAAATGTACGACAATATGGAACTGTCCGCCAGCTTTGTCATCAAGACCTATAACCTGGTGTTTGAAACCGGCAAGGACTCTGTGTTCTATGGAGAAACTCCGGTTACCAAGGATACGTATAAGCTTAAGAACGAAGAAGATTCCATTGACTTCCCCATGCTGGTCTATACTTCGGACCAGTGCATAGCAGGCTGGACCGCCCGTCCAGAATTCGAGCAGGAAATGATGGAGGAATGCGAAGGCGATTCCGCCTGCGAAGAAGAGATGAGTGAAAGCGACCGTTGGTGGGTATTCAAGAAGTTCAACTTTGAACTTTCCGAGATGCTTATCTGGGACAATGCCGAAATGGAAGAATACTCTGTGTATGCCAAGTGGACCAATGCTAAAACTTGCGTTGAGGATCTTGGCTATGGCCAGGCCAGCTTGGAAGCGGAGAACGGTTCCATTGCATTTGAGGAACTTATGGAAGATGGCTCTGGAGAAACCCTAGTGCAGCTCCATAGGTTTGCAGAAGACAACACCATGCTTCTTCCCTCAGGCTTGGAAAATTCCATCTTTGTTGTTCGTGGCCAGCCGGAGAAGGGGTATATCCTCGATTCTCTGGTCATGACTCTGGATGAGGAAACCTTTGTTTATCACGACGGCGACACCCTTTCGGGCGACATCTCTCAGGCGAAGTTCCAGGCCTTCTTCAGGGTGGACAATTCGACTCCTGTGGAGTTTGTCACGACCAAGTTGCTGCAGTCTGGTAACGCGGTCCGTCTGGAATTCACGACTACGGAATTCTTCGCCGGAGATGCCAAGATTAGGATTACTCTTGAAAACGACAAGGGTACCAACGTAGTCGATACCGTAATTGCTATCCTGGAGACGCCCTATACAGGTTCTTGGGAATACTATCCCTTGTATGCAGGTAGCTACCTGGTGACGGCGGTACTTTCCAATGATAGGGATAGTGCTCTGTACGAGCAGGATTTCGAGATCAAGTCGGAGGTTGCCTTGATTGCAGACGGTTGGCGTATGCTCGCCCTCTCCAAGATGGACGTGGACTCTGCGCTGTTGGCCGATGACGATGTCCGAGCCTACTGGTGGGACGATGCCAAGGATTACGGTGCCTACTGGCGTTACCAGAGGTTGACGAATGAGGCTGACATCAAGGATCTGACCGGTTATTGGTTCAGCTCTCTTGAAGGCCGTCCTCTCCAGCCGAAGAAGAATGTAAAACAGCCTAATGGACCTGTGGCTTGGAGTATGGACAGCGTCTATACGGGCTGGAACATGGTGGCGAACCCCTACGGTTGGTATGTCGATCTTTACGGGGCAGAGCAGAGCGAACGTTCCGATATTGAGTTCTGGGGCTGGAACGATAGCCTTGGCGCCTACGAAGAAGTAAGCGTAATCGGCCCCTACGAAGCCGTGTGGGCGAAGGTCAATAGCAAGAAGGCCACTTGGAAGCTGCCTGAAAATCCCGCCTTCGTGGCCACTGTCGGTGAGGACGGTAACGACTCCTTGACCAACCCCCTGAAGAAGACGGTGGAACTTGCCTACAAGGGCAAGGACAACTGGACTATTCGTGCCGTTCTTAGCGATGCCAAGGGCAAGCGCGATAGCTGGAACTTCTTGGGTGTTTCCGAGTCCGGATGGACCTCTGAGGAACCGCCTGCCGGTATGGGTGACCACGTGAACCTGTCCATCAAGGACGGCAAGAGGTCCCTGGCCAAGTCCTTCAAGAAGGCCGCCGGTGACAGCTACGAATGGACCATCTCTCTGGATGCCTCCGGTGACCGTATGGGTTACCTGCATTTCGAGGGACTGGATGCCCTTAGGGCCACGGGCCTCAAGGTGTTCGTGACGGTGGATGGAACCACCACCCAGATGTCGGAGCGCGACACGCTGAAGGTTGCTATCGGAAGCCTCGCCAAGACGGCGACGGTCCGCGTGGCTCCCTCTGCCCGTACCATTGTGGCTCAGAAGCTGAACGGGCTCCGTGCCTTCCAGGCGGGTAATTCCCTCCAGGTGGGCTTCCAGGTCTCCGAAAGCCTGGCCGGTGCTACGGCTTATGTGGAAATCCTCGATATGAAGGGCAAGGTCCTGTCTTCTGCCTCTGGAACGGCCGTTTCTGGCGCCAACACCATGACCCTGCAGGCACCCAAGTCCGGGCTTTACATGGTCCGTGTCCGTGTGGGTGGCAAGCAGGCCGCCGGCTCCGTCGCCGTGAAATGACGCTTCTCTGAAGCGTCATCCTCGCGGAGGCGAGGATCCTTACATTTGACTTACAAACTGAGCTCCCGATAAAATCGGGGGCTTTTTTATTGCCATGCCCACCCATATTTTCTACATTTGGGCCCACTATGACAAAGGCTAAATTCATCAAGTTCATCATCGCGTCGGTGCTTGCCATCGTCGCCCTCTTCTTGCCCTACGAATCCCTCGGATTCGATGCAGCAAGCCCCATGGGAATCCTGAATCCCCTCGAAATCCGCGTCATTGGCGTTTTCGTCATGGCCGCCCTTTTCTGGATTCTCCAACCGTTCCCGATTTGGTCCACGTCGGTGCTGGTCATTGTGCTTATGATCGTCACTATGTCCGACTCTTCGCTGTCGCCTTTCCGCGTGGACGGCGTGACCATGATCAGCCACAAGTCCATCATGGCCACTTTTGCAAACCCCATCATTATGCTCTTCTTGGGCGGGTTCTTCTTGGCGGCTGCCGCCACGAAGTACAAGATGGACTTGAACCTGGCCCGCGTGCTTTTGAAGCCCTTCGGCACGAACCCGAAGTTCCTGCTCCTCGGCCTTATGCTCATTACCGCCGTGTTCTCTATGTTCATGAGCAATACCGCTACCGCCG
>JAEEGL010096570.1_pt1 | contig 12276 bp, 6 predicted proteins | sample 9134231 | NCBI WGS metagenome assembly JAEEGL01 (sample SAMN16246548, study PRJNA631951) | gut metagenome | biome: gut microbiome; feature: rumen; material: fiber-attached | host: Bos | place: Iran: Karaj | collected 2018-10 | reverse complement strand
TATATCGTCCCAGGAGAGCCTGTCTTTCAGTGCCTCGGCAATCGACTCCACGTCGTTATCTGTCTCTTTGGCTATATCAAGCGGCGATTTATTGTTGAGGTAATCGTAGACTTCATCGATGTAGTTGCCAAGGATTTCTTTCTTGTAATCATGATTGCCGTCCAAAAGCTTTCTTGCTAAATCAGATTTATTGCCTTTATTCCATTCAGCAATCAGGATTTCACTGACTTTATCATAATAAGCGGCTTTAAAGTCCTGACGGTTATTAACTAAAGCACTTTGCCGGAGTTCTTCGTCTTTCTTACAAGAGTCATTTATTAAGTTAACGAGAATTTTTTGTTCGGAAACATCCTTGTTTTGTTCATGCTTCTGTTCCGCGAACTTCGCGTACTGCGGGAAAAAGTCAGGATGTTCCTGATAAAGATAACGCTCGACGGTCATTCCCTCCGGGATATGGTAATCAACCTGCATCATAGGGATTCCCTTGATTTCGTTGATGTCGAGATATCCCCACTCCGCAAACGCATAATCGCCGTTGAGACACTGGAACCCGAAAGCCTCTCCGTCCTCTCCTATTTCAGTGACGAATGACTCTGTTCCGGTAGGATGGAAATAACGGAGTACTATAGGGTGCTGCTCCTCACTGTCAGTAGCATAGATTTCCGGTGCGTTCTCGACTGCGGACGCGATGTTTTTGAGGGTACGAACAAAGATGTCACGTTCCTCTCCGTCGGCGAGCTGCAATGTGGTAATATACTGGCTGTAAGGCAGGACTGATTTTGCCGTCTCAAGCTCCTTGTCAGTCAGGACTAATTCCTCTTGTTCCGATTGTTCCGGATATTCCGATGAGACGGTATTTTCATCAAAATCTTCATTAAGCTCCTTGTCGAGTTCTTCATCGGTTTTCCTTATCCAGCGACCGTTCTCGTCCTGCTTGAAAAGGATGTTTCCGTTCTCTCCTACTGAGCAGAAATTAAGGTTAAGATACTCTTTTCCGTCAGTCTGCTCGATAAGCGCGTCTGACAGGCTGAAATCAAGCAGAAGCTCGTCATTATGTTCCTCAAGGTGTTTTCCGATTTCGTCAAGGTTGTCTTTGACCCACTGTATGTCTTTCCCTGCAAGACCGGCGATATCCTCAAAGGAGATTTTGTACATATATGCCGCGATTCCGGCAATGTCCTCAAAAGAGATGTTGTAATTATAGCCAAGGTCGCTGTTGCTGTATGCGGTCTGGCATATTTTATCGGCAAGAGCCGCGAAATCGAAAGGAACGCTATTTTCTTCGTCGTTTACAACGTTTTTAGGTGATTCCGTTTCCGGAGTTCTCTCCTGTTCAACGTGTTCGGCAGGTTCCTCATGTGATGCCGCCGGTGACGCGGCTCCGGTAAGTTCGGAGAATATTTCGTCAAAATGTTCTTTAATATGGTCGGCAACGTATGTTCCGAGGTATTCCCGAAGGACATCCATATCTTCTTCGGGTATCACGTACTCAGGAAGCATCTGTGTAGCGTCATCAGAAGCAAAATGAAGGTTCGTGTCGTCGTCGATATATCTGTCGGCAGTAATATGATACGTACTGCGCTCGATTCCGGTCGCGAAATCCGTGGGGCTTATGAGGGACCTCGCTTCCCTGACGGAGACTTCGCGCTGTCCTTTCTGCTCGAAATACCCGGTTACGGGATTCTTTTTCTGGACATAGAATTTCGACGACCTCATGACGGACTCAACGGCGGCTATGCTTTCTCTGACTTCTTTGGAATCTACAGGTTTACGTAAAGCTGACCTTTCTTCATTTGCTATTATACCTCGTTCAAAATCCGTAAGAGTGTTGTCGCGGTATCTCTGGAGTATGTCAATGCAATTGTCCTTATAAAGATAACTGCTGTTTTTAAAGTTCTTGAATCTCTTGTAATCCAGGGGTTCCCATTTGCTGTAAGAAAGGTTTTCCTCGTATTTTGCTCGCTCGTCAAGCTCAGACTGAGTTTTGCCGTCGGGGTCGAAGCTTCCGAGCTGGTAATGCTCGGCAACGATATTTTCTGCGGCTTTGTCGAAATCAGTGAGATTCATTGCTTCAGTTGTCGTATAAGTGCCGCCGTCTGCTTCGTTGAAGTCACTGTCATAGAAGACATAGCTCCATTTGCTGTCCTCATAGCGAAGCGCAAGGAATTCGTTGAGATATTTGTTGTGGTAGTATTTCTCGAATCCGTTTTCAACGATAAGCTCGTGGAAATATTCCTCGGCATATTCTCCCCTGCCGCAAAGCTCTGCAATCCGCATGAATCCGTCAATGCCGATATCGGAGATTTCCTGCCAGCTTTCCTTGTCGTTAGTGACCGAAGATTTGGCGGTTTTATAAACTTCGTCAGCCCATTCCTCGTCGGAGAAATACTCCTTGATCTTGTCCTCCGGAATATGGTCGATGAGCCAGCGGAGGTTGTCGCCGAGGTTTGCGTCCTCTGCGGCTACCTTGATTGCTTTTCGCGGGTCAGCTCCTTTGTTGAGAAGCTCAAGCCATACGTCAGGACGTGAATCGAGAGTAGCGAACTCTCTTGCAAGCTCGTCGTCAAGATTTTGTTTCTGACGGATTTCGGACAGTTCCGGAGAAACGAGGGCGAACTGGTTCGCGTAATTGCGTATCATGTACGGAACCTCGCTCTCGGAGTAGCCGTAGGAAGAAATGATGAAACCATCACCGGGCTTGTAATATACCTTGCCGACAGTACGGTTATCTTCATTGGTATTTATGATGTCAAGCTGCTCATGTTCTTCATCGAACCGGAAATCGAAACCATGTTCATGTACTTTATCAAGTATTGTTAAGGATTCGGGGAATTCAGAGGCGGAAAGGTTTTCTTCTCCGCCGTTATGAAATTGATATGCTTCGTTGATGAAAGAAGAAATGTCGTCAGATGTGGGGTAAACGAAATGGCTGCCGTTCGGACTGTGACTGATATGTCCGAGACCGCATCTTAAGTAAAGACTGTCCTGCTGCTCCTCGGTGAACTCGTCAGTTCCGAACATATTGAGGTAACGGACGGCGGCATGTGTCGCTATTTCAGGCGTATGAGACTCTTTGATTATTCTCTCAAGTTCCTGCATCCGAAGGGTGACTATGGCGGAATGCCCGCCTTGGAAAAGCCTGCGTAACCTTGCGTCCCCGATATACCTGGAATTGTTCTCAATATAGGCTTCCTTAAGCTTCTCATAGTCATCCAACGTCTTCTTGTTCTTTTCGTTGAATTCAGACGTTACCTTTGTGAAAAGCTCGTCTGATTCTGCTATGTTTTTTTCTTCTTTGGTTTTAGTATTGTCAGTTACGGTCGAAGTTTCCGGTTTCGTCTCTACATTACCGCCGGATTTTTCCTGCTCTACATGCTCTGGGATTATGGCAGTTTCTTTCGCGACCTCGGAGTTTTCTTTAAGTTGTGTTTTCCCGGCGGGGGCGGCTACAGCCTGTTCTTTGTCTTCTGCATCAAGCCTTTCAAGACGTTCGAGATATTCCTTGATTGTGCCGGATTTCTCAGGCGTTATCGGATTGACGTCAACCGGAATTCCGTTTATCTGCAGGTGTTCATCGGCTATTACGTTGAAAAGGTCGTCTTCTCTCCACTCTCCTTCATAATTCTCTGTTCCGTACTGTACGAGAATTTTAATCTTTTCGTCCTTCTCCGGATTGCCGTAGAGAGATATGCCGCCTATATATGGTTCCGGCACGAGGTCACGGAATATGTTCTGGATGTCTTCCTCGATGAGAGATTCAATTTCATGCTTCTTGTAGCTTTCTCCGTTTATAAGATATGATGGTTCTTCATTGTCCTCGCCTGTGGAAATATCCTGAGATTCCGCCTGAGAAGATTCTTTATTATCCTGCGCCTGACGGTTCTGGCGCAGACGTTCGTTCTCCTCGCGGAGCGAGCGGTTCTCGTCCTGCAGATGCTCTATGACATCGGTGAACCTAGCGAACTCGACGGACTCATTGATGATTTTCTCCTTGAGCATAGTCGCGATTTTCTCGTATGCCGCAGTAGTAAGCTCATAGTCCATGCTCTTCTCGATGATTTTAAGAAGAAGCTCGTCGCCTGAATCGCTGTTGAGAATTTCTTCTTTTGCTATATGCGAAGCGGAAACAGATGTTTGTTCCTCAATAGTTGAGCCGGAAGATGAGTCCTGGGAAGATGAACTTCCGGATTCAGGATTTGCTGAATCTTCTGCGAGCAATGACGTGGACTGCTCCGGAAAGAACTTTTCCGTAAAGTCCTTGATGAAATTGTCGCAACCGCGCTTAGCCTCGGCTGTGAAAGGATACCATCTTCCGGTCGTCCCCTCGCCTTTCTTGCTGTAATATCTCCAGCCGCTCAGCTTGAGGTAGTCCAGTATTTCCTTGTCGGGTCTGCTGCTGAAAGATATGTTCGTGAACGGTATGCCGTCATTTCGGATAAAGTTCATTGTTAGTTTTTCATTGCTCATTTTGTTGCCTCTTTATGGTTTTTCTGCCGCAACGTTGCGGCAATAATTAGAAGGTTCAGTTTCCTTTGAACCCTACGCCGCCAAGCTCCCGGCGGAGTTTCTGGACTTCTTTGTGAAGGGAATTGTTTTCCTTCACAAGTTTCTCGTTTTCTTGAGTAAGCTTATCGTTCTCGTCACATATCTCATGGTTCGTGTCTATGATTTTGTCCAGCCTGCGGACCGCGTTGCGGAATCCCTCGGCAAGTCCTTCCTTGCACTCACGGACAGTGCCGTCAACGTCAATTGTGACAGGCTCGGTGTTTGAAGCAGGAACATGTTCTTCAAGCTGAGGTGGAAAAGGTGTTGACTTTTCATTTGAATTTGTTATAGTTTCTGACGGAGGGACGTTTCGTACGTCCTCTCTGGTCGGATTGACCGTCACCAGCTGCTTGCCAGTTGTACGCTCAATCATCTGCCCGATTTCATCTGATACATATATCAGCTGGTCGGGCTTTTTTATTTTATTCACGACGTTGTTGATGTCTCTTTCATGGGTTGAGATCGATACGTTCTCATTCTCGATGGAAACTACGACAGATTGTACGGCTTTGTTTTTTCCGTTCATGACGAATGATTTGGCATAAATATGAGCAGCGTTCATATCCCCGAATACGCTTTGCCTTTCCTCGTTGATTATGAGGTCAGGAGTCTTAAGGGTGTCATGGACAGCCTGCAAAATTGATTGTCGCTCATTTGCATTTAGTTTCTCAAACTGATGTTCTCCAAGTTTTACTTTCTCAACAGGCGTATCTATCATTGAATAAGGGAAAAGCTTATTGTAGTTTTCCCTCGTAAAAGGAATATCAGACAAAGGACGTGCAGTTTCGTTCAAAGCATCTTTCAGGCAGTTTTTCAATGAATCCAAATATGTTTTTTCGTCTGTAAAATTAGTTCTTTTGGTTTGTGCGGCGGTCTCCACGGCAGGTTCCCTGCGGAAAATTTTGGGCTTCCCGAAAATAGGCGCGACAAGCTCCGCTGACTCGCGGATGTCGTCGATTGATATCTCGCGCCTGTTTTCCATGTTCGCTATCGTGAGCGCGACCTTAAGCATGTTCTGTCCGTCACGGACGCTGTAATTGTCCTTGATGGAGTCGAAGAATTCCTGGCATTTTTGGTCGAGCTTGCACATCTTGGCGAACTCGACACCGTTGAGGGCGGAATTCTTTACGCCGTTCTCGCGCTGTATCTTATAGGCGTTCGCTACATGTTCCTTCATCTCTTGAACGGTAATTTTCCGGGTGTCTTTCTCGTCCTTCTCGACGTGCTGCTTGATTTCGATGCGGTCAAGAACAGGGTCGCTCAATTTCTTCCAGTACTGGTCAACGGATTTATCCGAGCAGAGACAGGTTTTCCCGGCGGAGCCGTAGTTTCCGCACGGACAAGGGTTGTTTGCCATGACAATCTGAGCGTCCGCAGGATACATGGTATGCCTTCCCGCGCGGCTGAGAGTTATTGATTTGTTTTCCATAGGAACGCGGAGAGATTGAAGTACGGATGTCCTGAACTCAGAAGCCTCGTCAAGAAAAAGCGTTCCGTTATGGGCAAGGGTAAGTTCGCCCGGACGAACGACAATGCCGCCTCCGACCATCCCCTCAAGGCTCGAACTCTGATGCGGCACCCTGAAAGGCGGTCGCCTTGAGTCTATGTCATCAGGACTGAGAAGACCGGCGATGCTTTTAATTCTTTTTACGGTATTTGCTTCTTCCCTGGTCAGGTCAGGAGTCAGAGCGGGAATAAGATTAAAGGTAAAAAACGTCTTGCCGCTTCCGGGCGCGCCCTCAAAAATAATGTTGTGCCTTCCGGCGACGGCGATTTCAATCGCGCGGCATACGTCGTAATAGCCGTCAAGATTTAATGACGTGGCTTCCTCAAGAAGCTTTTCGTCGAATGTGATGCCGTACGGTTCGTTCTTCTTAAAGTCGGTGTCCTCTATGGAGACAAACTTCTCATTTGCTGAGAGTTTCTCATGTGCCTCGGAAAGAGTGCTGGCGCTCAGTACTTTCGCGCCGGGAACAAGCAACGCTTCTTTGGCGTTTAAATCATGGACGATGACATTGGTTATGCCCTCGGCAACAGCGCTTTGTACAGCGGCTGTGACTCCCCTTACCGGAAGTATGTCGCCGTTTGAGACGATGTCTCCGACAGCAAGGATTTTCTCGCCGTCATGACCATATCCTCCGCGCTCTTCGTTGAGTATGGAGAGAGCCATAGCAAGAGGAAGCATGTCTCCGTCCTTCCTTATGTCTGCAGGACTTAGGGACATAAGGACCCGTTCCGGCGGGAAAGGAAGATTCTGCATAGTGAAGGCTGACCTTATGCGGTTACGAACGTCCGATACCACTCCGTCTGCCAAACCAACGATATCGACCGCAGGTATACCGCGTCTTAGATCAGTCTCAACATATATGATATTTCCCTCGTAACCGAAGGAAGAATATCCGTAAATCATGCTGTTTTTGTTTTCTGTGTCTGCCATATAATAAACTCCTTTGTCGCAATGTTGCGGCAATTTATATATTCCAGCGGTTTATCCGCGCTCATGTTCCTTGTTATGGTTCTTCTTGTTCAGCTGCTCTTTTAACCTCATGTTCTCCATTACGAGGCGGTTGTTCTCGTCGCAAAGCTCGTGGTTCGTGTCTATTAGACTGTCAAGTTGTTTGACCGCGTTTTTGAATCCTTCAAGGACTCCGTTCCTGCACTCACGCTCTTTTCCGTTAACTTCAATTTTCATGTAATCTGTAAGAGGATTGTTTGACTTTTCCTGAATCTGTGGATTGAGTTGGTTTACAGCAGATTCCGTGCGCTCTTTCACGATATCATCATAAGTTGCGAATATCTCTCCGTTGTCCAAGCGGCGGCTCATCTCTCCGCTGAATGAGTTCTCGCGTCTTATTTCAAGGAATTCCTGATGTTGTGATTCATAATTATCCACGAGGTCCTTTATCTGACGTACAAGCTCATTGTCGTCGATTTCAACTAAAGCCTCGAATGACGGTGAAGAGTAATCATTTTTTGTATAAACTGCGGCGGTAAAAGATTCAGGGTTACCGGAATCAACAGGTTTAGTGTAGTTGATGCAGGGAATTTCATTGTCAAGAAGCTCCGAATAAGGAAAAGGAACCATATCAACGAAGCGCGAACGCTCGATTCTTACGGTATATTCTATTGATTTGCCGTTAATGGAGGTGTCAGATTCACTCCTGTACACTACTTCAAGCGGAATCTGACCGATGAATTCATCCTCGTCATCATTGTACTCAAAATTCTCTTTTTCATGTGCTTTTATGTCCGCTTCAACGACGGCTTCACTCATACCACCGTTCGCGTTTAAACTCTCGAAGCCGACATCGATGATTAAGCCTTTGTCTGTCTCTTTGTTTTGTTTAATGGGTATTCCGATAGATTGTCTCTTATCTATCCTATTGTAAATTTGACCATCTTTTTGGATATATAATTGATTAGTCCGTACAAGTTCTATCGCTTCTTCCGTAGGATGCCATAAATTTGTCAAAGGATTCCTTTCAAGGTAAGGAAGCTGCGGAACTTGACATATACGGAAAAGACGCTTATCATAATAAGGGTTGTGGCTATTCTGCCCTTTTTTGTGCGGATGAACTGCCTCAGCTGAAAGCCCGATGCTATCCGGACGATTTATTCGGTTAACTGCATCGGGTTCTTTTTTTATCAAATCAACGAATTTACCTTTCTCTATATCAGATAGACTCTGGTCATAATAAATATCACCGTTATTTTTTTCTGTAAAAACGATTTTTGCTGTGTAATCAACATTATTTAACTTGATTCCTAAAGCATAGTAATAGAATTTCTTCAACTCTGGTTTTCTATGGTCATCATTGTTCTCTGTTCCAATATAAATAGAAGAGCGGATAATTTCGGGTATATTATAAATACCTTCGATATGACCGGGCTGGTAAAGATTATGACGGCTCGCTTCTTTTATACCGGCAAAACTGAAATTATATGTTTTTCCGTCATCATTTATATGAAACTTGGGATTCTCGTATGGTGAAAGGTTGTTTTCGAGTCGAATGTCATGAATCATTTCTTTGCCGAGAGCAACTACATAATTATTAAGTAACTTTATGTTCTTTTTGGAAGGGTTCTCTCGAAGTTTATTGATTGTGTCAGTGACATCCTCTCCGTTTATTATAATGGTGCCGTCGATTGACAAGGGTTTGGATTTTTTGAGCTTTTCTATTCTGTTTATCTTTTCCCAATCACCGAATTGTCTTATAAACTCATCAGAATGTATATACTCATCATGGACGTTCTTTTGTTGTTCCATTTCAAGAAGCATTGTTACTATAGGGTCGTTATGACACCTCATGTATTCATGGCAGCATTCCTGTATCTGGTTGGTATCTCCAAGGAACGTCTCCATGAAGACGTCTTTTCCGTCAGTCCAGAAATACGCGCTTCTGCCGTAATCAGGATTGGAATTATGATAATAGATATAATCATCGAAATCTTTAGCTGATAAATGCGGGAACATCTGATTGAAGTCCGAGCCGCTTTTTGCGTTTGGATTTATGATAAGTGCCATGATGTTTTCCTTGAGCGACGGTGATAAAAAAGCTGCCCGGATGCCTTTTCCCGGAGGAGACGGAAAATCCCCGGACAGCCGACCTGAATTCTTTTACAGGAAGAATCAGAATACCATCGCCACATCTTCTCTGTTGACGCGGCGGTCTTTCTTCTCTGGCTTCTTCTGCTCGACTTTGTTCTCCTGCTCCTTCTGCTTCGGACTGAGGTCGATGTTGTTAGCCTTTGCGACTTCCTTGACCATATCGACGCTCTTTTTGTCGCACTCGAAAAGGTAGTCATGGAGAGGGCTTCCCTTCTCCTTGAAACGGTCATGCTTGAACTGTTTGTCGCAGATTTCAGTCATTTTTTGCTTGAAAGCGTCCGTGACTTCCGGGGAGACTTTGACAGTAAGACCGCTCTTTGCGGCGGCGAGGTATGCGGGGAGATAATCATCGGCTTTGGTGACCTCGATGCTGATGCCCTCAAGCTTCTTCTTGTCCTTGAGATGATTCTTTTCTGCGTATGCTGCTACTTTGTCTGGATGCTCGGACTGGTCGGCGAAGTAAAGGGTTGATGTTGATATCTGCGTCTTGCCCTGATCGTCCTTCTCGGCTTTGGCGAAATTGTACATGATACCTTTCTCGCCCTGCTTCCTCTGGGTTCCGGCTGCTTTCATGTTCCATGCGTCGCTGACGATGTTGCTCTCGAAGCCTCTCTCGGCTTTCATAATCTGTGCGGGAATAAGAGTCTGGGCAGGAAGGATGTAGCCGGTACGTGCGTTGTAGATAGACTCCGGCGCGAGAACGCCGTCCTTCGGAAGAAGCGGGGAAGAACCGCTCTCAAGTCCTTCTTTAAGGACCTTGGCGTTGTGGTAAGGTATGACGTTACCTGAAAAGTTTTTGCTGGATGGTCTTACGTCTGCGGCTGTTGACTGAATTTCTTCTAGCATTTTATTGCTCCTTGAATTACTGGACACAAGCTCAAGAAAACACCTCAATGAAGAACGTAGGAGTGCTGTCCTTCGCCAGTGCTTTCCAGTTTAGTTACCCTCTCCATACGGAGAGGATTGAAAGGCAACGGATGTTTTTATTATTAATATTCGTTGTCTTAATATTAATATTAAAGTATAATTAATAAAAAAGCAACAATAAAATTAATATTAAAACAAACAGATTTTATTTTGTCATGGGGGGTCAGTACAAAGTGCCGGAACAGCAGTCGGTGAACGTGGTTCAGCCGTATAACGCGGAGTCATCGTACAAGATTTACTCAGTGGGATATCATCCGGCGCGTCCTGTATGGAGCGGAGATGACAGGGAATATATCTGCTTCTCCTATCCGAATGAGAGCGTCTTCTGCCTCTTCTACGAATACCACAGTGTTTCGAGGCCGGTAAGACGCGCGTATATTGTAACGGTCAGGGGTTCAGGAAGCGCTGGCAATAAGGGAATGGGGAGCGCGACGCTTCCGGGTGTCAGAACTCCGGTAAGATGCCTTGCCGCTTTAATCGGGCATGGTTTCGACAACCTGCGGCGCGGGGTGAGATACCTGAGAGAGAAAGACACAAGGTGTTTCCTCTTGCCTGACATATTCTGGTACAGGTTCGCGGCTCTTGTAGAGTACGACGGCACTGAAAGAAGAAGAAGGACTTTATGCCGGAGGGATGTCGATGAGTTCTACATACGTTACGCTGGGGTGACTGAATGAAAGTAACCAAAGAAATGACTGACAGGCTCGGAATAAGGTCTATGACGATTCGTACGGAGGAAGGGGATGCCGCCTGCTGTCTCGTAAGGATAAAGGAAGGTCTGTGGTACATCAGGCACACGCCTTCGCTGGTTTCGGACATGAACGGTCGTGAATGTCCGTTTGTCATAGGAACGTCCGGGGATTCCTTGGACGGAACGGTAATCGTCAGGGGTCAGAATGGTGACACTCTCGTGACTGAGCCGCCGCTCGGCGGAGAGGGAATGGGAGTGATCGTAAAACGCCTTTCGGAGTACGAAAGGAACGAGGATTACGAGAGAAGGCAGGAAAAGCGGGTAAAGGTCGGAATAGACGGAGCCTCGGCATTCGGACTTAAGGCTCCTGAGCAGTATGTGCTGACCGAATCAGGAGAGCTTCCGTGCGTCATAGTGGACGTTTCGGTACACGGAGTCCAGCTTCTCATGGAGAGCTGCCGTGCCCTAGCCTCTTCCCCTATACTAAAGCTAAAGGTATCGTTCTCGTCCCCGGCTGACGAGATAATAATGAGCCTTAACAAAGTGTACGCGCACGGAAAGGAAGCGGGCGGAAAGGTCTGGTCTTATGTATCATGCCAGATACTGGAGCCAGTGCATTTCGTATGGCGCGAGCGCGTGCTCGGAATGTTGCGGACTGCATGATAATACGCTATAATGTAGTACATGGAAAAGAAAGAGCTGGCGGAGCTGGACAGGCATAATGGTGAGAGACTGACATACGCGCGGAAAAGGCTTCTGGAGATAATAAGGAAGCGGAACCTGCGCGACTTCTGCGAAAGGAACGGACTTTCGAACATAACGTATTTCAACCTTGCTTATGGAAAAATACGACCGACGTACAGGGTCATGTCAGAGTCATGCAACGTAATCCCCGTTATCGAGTGGCTGTTCTATACCGACGAGAAGCTTCCTTACGAGCCTGTGATTGTCCCTGTGTGGAAAGGAACGGCTGAAAACAGCCTTTTATTCCAGAACCATTACGACGAATACATGCAGATACTGAAAAGATTCGGTATTGCCGAAAGCTCGGCGTTGAAAATCTTCGACAACAGAAAGAACAATCCTGCGCCTGAGATTATGCGGAGCGTATGTGCGATATCGGACCCGGTGGATTTTTTCCGAGATACGGAGGGAAAAGCGGAACCGGTACAGAATTGTCAGGCGAAGCGAGGCGATATCGTTATACTGGACGGCGAGCTTTATTTCGTTATAAGCGTAAGGAAAAAAGAAGGATTATTTGCTTACATCGCGCCAGTAAGGAAAAAGGATTACGAAGACGGTATAAAGCTTGAGGGTACAAGGACGAACGGAGTTGTAATACCTGAGATTGTCATGCATAAACTGTCGAAGAACCAGCAGGACGGATATATCTATATAGAAAGCTGCCCGGAAAAGACGGCGCAAAAGGTGCTGAACATGTTCCGCCGTATTTTAAGGTAAGTTTGCCGGACGGTAAAAGCCCGGAAAGAATAAAATAAAGGAG
>JAEEGL016031017.1_pt1 | contig 12277 bp, 22 predicted proteins | sample 9134231 | NCBI WGS metagenome assembly JAEEGL01 (sample SAMN16246548, study PRJNA631951) | gut metagenome | biome: gut microbiome; feature: rumen; material: fiber-attached | host: Bos | place: Iran: Karaj | collected 2018-10 | reverse complement strand
GGTTATAGTAAGCATCAGCTTCTTCATCGGAACCTTAATAGGTTCAGATAATCAGGCAGCAAAGGATCAGAAAATAATAGACCAGTACGACAGACTGGTTAATGACAGGGAACTAAGGATCAAAAGACTTGAACTGGAGTTAAAGAGTAAGGAGAAAGAAAATGGCTGACGCAAAACGTTGTGATAGATGTAGAGAGTATTACGAAGAAGGTATTTTTGAACACAAAGTCGTGCTTACAACTAATCCTGGATGGTCAAGTAAGAAAAACCGAGATCTTTGTCCTAAGTGTGAAAAGGAACTATTAGATTGGCTGGGAGAAAACAACGAGGATATTCCTAAGATGGATATCAGTATTGTAAAACTTCAAAGTGCCGGATATAGCTCTCATGATTGTGAAGCATGGTATAAATGTCCTAAATGTGGGAAAGACTGGGGTAGCTGGTCGTTTTTTCACATGGACAAGAAGCAGCTTCCTATGCATAACGGAAAATTTGTTGTCACTTGCAGCTGCAAGCAGAGATTTTATATGCCGGATTAAACTATTCGCGAAACGCTAGTTTAACGAATAGTTTCCAATAAGGAGGAGGGGCTATGGAAAATTATTACGTTAATTTCAGATGCAGAAAGTGTGGTATATATCTTTCAGCAGAAACTTCAGATATCAACGACTATTATGGTCTTAAAGGGATTTTAGTTAGCAAAAAACGGCATATTTGTTCTCAAGGGATTGGAGATGACGAAAAGATATTTTGTGACTTGATATCATATTCTAAAGAAAAACCACTGGGGGAAATTATACATGACCAATTGTCCTAATTGCGGAGCGCCTATAAATCCATATAGTATTAAATGCGAATATTGTGGTACTATTTACTTCGATTTTACAGCAATCGACCTGGAGTCCAACAAGCCTGTATTTGTTAAAATTAGAACCTATATGGGCACAATAACGTCACTTGCAATTCCTAACCTCGAAACAATAAGCATGGATTACCAGAATGATTACGTTATAGATAGTCGTGGCTACCCTATATTGGCATATAGAAAAAGCGCATCGTGCGAGATAAATCTTAACTTGCGCTGCATTGCGAATCATGACAAGGGAACTTTGTTTACGATAGATCAGGAGGTAAATGCATGAAAACAGTTGATAAATCCAAGAAAAGCAATATCAAGTGTGAGCACTGCGAACATTTTGCCAAGAGTGATTTTAACTGCTTCTGTATTCTAACTGGGAAAATTATGAACTATTGGAACAGATGTAAAAACTTTAAATGGAGTTCAAGGATAAAGTACAAATAAAATTATCTTTGCTCATACATAAAGAATTGCATCAAAAAAGACCGCTGAAAAACTTTTGCCCAAGTTGCACGGTCTTCTTTGATCTGTAACTATTAACAAGAGCCGCCGTCTATCGGTAGCACTCTTAATATAATAATATATATGACAATACATATTGTCAACATAATAAAGACCCTTTGCTTACGCATTGGGTCTTTCTGTTTCCTTCTTGTCATCTGCGTCAGATCCGTTACACTCCTTCTGATGAGGACAGCGATTACAATCGCACTCATAAGAATAGTTCCCAGTCTGAAAGCATCTCTCATTTGGACTCATAATCTTTTCCCCTCAAAAAAGAATATTGTGCAGAAGGGCGCTGATTAAACACAAGTTAACGCTAACATTATATTTAACACAGGGTTGCGCCCTTCAAGCGCGGGAGTAGGACTTGAACCTACATACACATCGGGTTATGGGCCCGGAGAGCAGCCACTTGCTCGTCATCCCGCGAAAATACGGGGTTGAGGGACAGTAAGCGTTTGGGACTCACTGTCCCCTTTGGAAGAATTTAGGATGTAGAAACATCCAAGTGGATTATGAAGCTTTGACACTTCATAATCCGATTATGTGTGGGGAGGGACAATGCAACTGGGAGTTAACATTTGTCCCGATTGAGTCATGGAGCTATGACACTCCAAGACCCACGAAACAAAAAACGTATCATTCGAGGGAAGGCCAAATCCCTCGATTTAGTTATGGAGCTTTAACACTCCACAACCAAGGTATTATAGGATTGCAGCGTACACGTGCACTGCAAATTGGAGAGTCAGGACTTGCACCTGAACCTTTGAAACGCGTAAATCTTTGTGCTAACTATTACACCACCCTCCTATGAAACGGCCCTATAAAACCTTTAGTGTTAGGAGTACTATAAGAAAACTTAGGCCGTTGTAATCATGCTAATGGGCGAATTTTTTGTGACAATCCGTTGTTTGTAACCACAAGGTCTCATTGCACACTGCTTAAGGTTATGCTTCAGAGAAGTAACATTGTCGTACCATCTGACAAGTAATGGCGAGTATTATTGGCATGATTAAAGATTTTGCGGGGGTTGATCTTGTCATATAAAAATGCTCCCCAGGAAATTATAAAATTGGTAACTTTACTACTATTGCCAGCGGCTTGACGTTACTGGCAAATTCGCTAGGGCGGACTCGAACCACCGACACAAAAACACAAGTTGTGTGTTTATTTTCCTCTATCCATCTGAGTTACTAGCGAGCCATTCTTTAATGCACTATCGATGCACCTAGAAAGGAGAATTTCAAATGAGTAGGTAAAGACTCATTGAACTGGGCTAGCCGGATTCGAACCGTCGTATGCAGCAGTCAAAGTGCTGTGCCTTACCGCTTGGCGATAGCCCAACGTTGGTGCTAGGCACCAACTTGAATTAGGTGGATTTATGATTAACGATTACGTTAGTCATCTTTGTTACAAAATATAAGCAGAACAAATATAGCAATCAGACTCCATAATATGATTTTAATATGACAATCGGAATTCATTTAATCTTGTCCTTTATTACTGATCTGGTTGTTTATCCATTCCTGATACTTATCTTCGGGAATGAAGTACTTCTGTCCTGTCTTGAAACTTGAAAAATTCTTTGACCTTACTAAAGTATAAGCTTGATTGATGCCTATATTTAAGTTGTTTGCTATATCCTTTACTGTTAACATACACTTACCCCTCACCAAACTTGGTGACCTGTTCATAAAATACCTGGGCCGTGTGATAATCAAGGAAAATGTTGTCATCGTCCTCTACCCCTATTAAATACGCACAGCCCTTCTCCTCCCATGCAACAATCATTTCAGAATAGACCCTTGAGATTTTAAGTTCATAAAGTCTACAACTTTTAGTAAAAGGGTTATGATCGACATAATAAATCTTCATCCCCGGTGAGTATTCTTTTGTAAAGTTGACTTTCATGATATCTTTCTAGCCTTTCGGATCTTTCCATAATATCTTTTACATAACTACTTGGATTGGCAACTGAGTACTTCTTTTCTCCATGATAAATGGCTAATACGATTTCAGTATCTTCATACTGAGCGAAAAGCTCTGAAAGATAATCGGCAGCTACCAACATATTAGTATAAGTATCGTAAATATCGATATCTTTTATGTTTAATTTTGATAATCTCTTACGATGGCTTGACAGATTGACCTGCATCAATCCATAGCATCCTTTGCCATTATAGACATCTGATTTGTATCTGCTTTCATGATATGCGATTGATTCTAACAACTCTGGGCAGATGTTATAAGCTTCACCAACGCTCTCGGCAGCCATAATAACATCTTCGGGAATCTGTTTTTCTAACTCGTAATCGTCTGAAGCATACACGGTTGAATGCACCAGAAGGAAAATTCCCATAAAGAACACTAAGAATTTTTTCATACGTTTTTTCCTCCGCTATATATTAATGATAACGTCTTTTCACTACCTATGTCAACCTCTAATTTTAGCAATTAGATATTCATTGATACTTGTCGTCAACTAAGCGCTGTGGGATGATTTTTACAAGCGGTAGCGATACCCTTGATTTAATCGATTAAAAAAGACCGACTAATTTCGCAGGTTAGTGGCGGTCTTTTTTAGTATTTTATTGATTTTTTAAAATACAGATATTATAATTATTTTTGTAAGCGGTAGCGATACCCTTGATTTTAAAACTGTCTAAAAAAGACCGATCTAATTTCTCAGGTTAGGAGCGGTCTTTTTTAGTATCGTTATCCTTTAAGAATTCAACGATGAGCCTGAAGACATTTATCGTCAAATTGCAAAGTGCAATTAATTCAGATAGCTTCATGGCACTCACCCCTTCCCTATATTTCAAGGGAACCGCTACCGCCTTTTGTAATTTTACCAAATCACTCTGCTATTATCAAGCTATATCTTGTAACCAACAATTCCTTGTCATCCAATTGCTCCCATTTTTCCTTGCCAGATTCTGTAATAACTTTACGCCATTTAAAATCATTAGCCCATTCTTTTACATGGATTAAGCCGCCAACCTCAAACGGATTAGTTTCGTATAACTTTTTGCGAACCTTGGCGGTTGTCGTGGTCCCGCTATTAAGCTGATACAGAGTAACCACTCGTGATTGTTTACCCTTCATCTCGGTCACAATATAAACATCATCAGAAGCTTTGGGTATAGTAATCTGAACATATCCAAGACATTCAAGCTCATAGTTTATATGGTCGAAGATCGTGGTTTTAGGTGCATCAATCCGCTTAATCAAAGCTCTTATTAGAGGAATAGTAGTGTCGTAAAACAAGGTCTTATCTGTTGATTTCTGAGCGTATTTCTCAAAAATAGCCTGGTAGTCTGTAATTTTTTCTTTTTTCAACTGGCTTTTGCCATTATATTTGTTAAAAATTTTAACTACTTCTATAAGCTCGTTCGGTTCTCCAAATTCAGAAAAGAAATCAAGCTTAATAAGTATATCAAGCTGACGAGAATCAATAGTCGTTTTACTCTTAAGGGCTACTAAAATATCAACAAAGTCTTCGTATGCATTATTACGAAGCTCGTACAATTCATTAGCTAAGTTGTTTGACATATATTTAATAGACGACAGGCCTTTATAAATAGTTTTGGTTGAGCCATCACATGAATAATCTCCTATAGAATGCCGAAATTTTGGAGCTTTTATTTTACATCCTTTAGACTTAGCGATTTTAGTACCATTTAAAATATCATCTTCGTTTTTTGCACAGTTAAAGAATGAGGTACAGAACTCCGTAGGATAATAATATTTTAAATATCCCATAAGATACGAAAGCATACTATAACTCATTGAATGATTATAGCCAAACTGATATGAGCTGGACGAACTAATAACATCAAGAAATTCTTTTGCTTCTTCTTCTGCTATTTTTCGTGGTTTATCAGATTTACTACAATATCCATCAAGAATCTGAGGTAAAGCCGCATTAATTTCAGCCTCCTTTTTCTTGCCAATGGCTCGTCTGATTGAGTCCGCAGCAGAACCTGAGAACCCACAGATCTGCTGAAGAAAAGCAATAGTGTCCTCTTGATATACAAGCCAGCCTAAATTCTTTGCAAGCATATCATCTATGATTTTTGAGGGATTTTTATGTTCTTTTCTTGCTAATAAGTCATCTCTATAAGTTTCTCCAGACGGTCTTATACATGCATTGACAAGACTAAGTTCTTGAATACTTGTTGGATGCATTTTTTTTAGGCACTCGCCACTGTAATCTGATTCAAATTGGAATATGCCAGTATGATCTGCCGCTATGTCGTCATAAACCTTCTGATCATTCCAATCGACTTCATCTGCTCGTGGGAATTTTTTGCCAATAAGTTTATAAGTTTTATCAATTACACCCACAGACTTAAGCCCAAGGATGTCATATTTTATGCATCCTACATCATGGCAACTGTCCATATCAAGAGGAAGGATAATCTGTCCATCAGAGCCATAAAACCCTCCATAATTATCTACAAGATTGATTGAGCTAACAACAATACCGGCTGGATGCTGTGATTGAGACACCTCACAATTAAGCAATCCGTCATAAAAATAGAATAAATCAGGATATTTGCTAACTGTAGCCTCTCTGTCATCATCATATTCTTTTTTTATTTCTTTGATTTTATCCAGGGTGTAAGGAGTTTCTGTTTTATTTTTATCAGCCTTAACCCTAAAAGCTTTACCAATAACATCTATAACAGATTTATCTGCAAGTGTACCCATAGCAAGCACATAAGCGGTTTTGTCCTTACCAAATCTGTCAATAATATAATCATAGACCTTTTGTCTATCATCTTCATACCAATCGGTATCTATGTCGCCAGCCTCAATACGATTTTCATTTGCAAAACGAGAGAATACTGTACCCCACTTAACAGGATCTACATCAGTTATATTAGTAATATATGCAACCGTGCTTCCTGCGACTGAGCCTCTTGCAAATCCAGTAGCTATTCTGTTGTTTTTGGCCCAGGTCATAATCTCAGACATAAATAGCATAAAGCCAACCATATCTATCTTTTCAAAGACACGCATTTCTTCTTTTATGTTTTCAGCATATCTTTTATCTTTTTTTATTATCCCCTTGGATAGTTTATCCTTTATATTATCTTTTATGGTTTTCCAAAGCATTTCCTCGTCTCTAGGGCCATAAAGAATAGGATACTTATTGGCACGGTCAAGTACGATTTCTTCCACTTGGGCAGCCATTCTGTTAGTATTGTTAATGGCTTCAATAATTACATTCATAGGAAGAGAATTTTGTTTTTCAAAAGCAGTAATCAGCTCCTCATAAGATTTATATGTTAAATCACAATCATTCTCTTCTTCACCCCATGCCCCATCTGTTTTTCCATACTGAAGAATTGTCCTGCACTCAGCTTTATAAGGGTTAAGACTATGTGTATCGGTAGCTGCTATAAGAGGCTTATGAAACTTCAGAGACATCTTATAAAGGTATTCGTTATAAGCAATCTGTTCTGGCATTAAATGAGGTTGAATCTCATAATAATCATAAGTTTCAAGAAGTTTTTTAAGCACATCAGAACGCCCAGACTCCTTGGCAACTTTACGATATTTGTTTAAAGGACTCTGAATACAGGCAGATATCTTTATAATATTGTCACTTATATTAAAAAATTCATCAAATGATAGTCTTCTTTTGTAATAAAAATGGTCAGATTGAGACGATAACAGAAATAGATTATTCAGCTCAATCATTCCTGCAAAGTTTTTACTGATAAGTATAGTATGATAGTTGTCTCGGATCTTCTTTTCGCCCAAGCTTTCAGTAAGATAACATTCTATCCCATGAAGATACTTGAGCCCTTTAGCCTCGGCATAAGATTTTTTCTTTTCCCAGTTATATATGTTTCCATGCTCAGTAAAGCAGATTGCGATCTGCCCAAGAGAAACTGCATAATCTATGTATTCTTTGTAATTGGTGCAACTATCAAGTAACGAATCTTCTGAATGTAAGTGATAGCATACATAATTATCCATCGTCGCTCCTATTCTTTTCAGATATAATGTTATCTAATTCGATATATCTTGAATATTTCCTGTCTAAAAATACAGTGGCACCGGAATAGATATAATGCAAATATCTTATAACTTGATTATTCCCTCCAAATTCAAAAGAAGAAACAACTTGCCCGGATTTTCTTTTCATTAAAGGATAATAATGAGTTATTATATTGTTTTTGATTAAATGTTCTTGTATCCACATCAATACTAAATCTGTGGAGCAGAATTTAATCGCAAAAGAATATCCATAGCGACAAGTACTTTTACATATAGAACCATTACCATCCATAAAGCCACGTATAAAGTGCTTCTCTAAAAATTCTGGAATCCCACATGGGGGCTTAATTATGTTGGTCTTTTTTATTAAACATCCATGAGATATCAAATCTTCGGCCATTTTATTGTCAGATATAATAATACGGCAGTACTTTGTTCCAATTTTGTACCCACCGCTTACAGTATATTCATGTATTGGCACGTTAGAAGATACAGCTTCTTTAAATTTCTCAAGATGCTTTATATCATCGGCGGTGATACTTAAGCCTACTCGTTTTATATTATTATTTCGTCCTGGATTACTTATATATCCATCAGCATATAAAAAGCCAAGCCAATAAGCCTTTTCCTCTGTATCAATGACTTCAAAGTAATTAGAATTACAAGAGAATTTCTTATTCTTTTCTTGATTACTTCTTAAGGGCAAGTTGTATTTGTTGCAATAATAATGGAAATCAATGCCATATTTCTTACTTAAAGTAGTTCCACCAATATGATTGTTGATATATTCGGTGTTATAGATTTCAATTATTTTGTCATACGTAAAGCCCATAATTACTCCTTAACTTTCAAAATCTCCTGTATCTGTGATACTGAGAACTTCAGTATATTGCTAGGCTCATAGCCACGTTTCAGCAGTTCCTTGACATCTGCAACGCCTTGATTGTAAGCATTGCCATGTGTTTTCTTTATTGTATTATTCTGCTTACTCAGGAGAGTCCATACTGCCCTTGCGGTTACAAGAGGTATGTCGAATTCATAAGGCTCTTTGTTTTTGAAACTTATTATTATCTTGGACATCTTCTTTTACCCTCCTGAATTTTTCGTAATAGACCGTTACCGGCAATGTTATTGCATATTCTTCATATACAAGATTAACTTCAAGGCTAATCTTCGCAGGATTTATAAAAGCCAACCATGTTTGTTGCGGAGTCAGCAGATATTTCTTATTGTTATAATAATAGTCAAAACAAACTTTAGGCTTAACTTTAATCATCTTTTTTATCTTCCTTGAGAAACAACATCAACATAACTATGATTGACATCAATACTCCAATACCAAAAGATATACTGTCAGTATTTATCATAAAAGCCTCCTAAATCATTTCGGATTTCTTCTTCGAATTCAGCAGCGTCAAATTTAAGATCTTCTTGAGATGGCAAATAATCAATATTAAGGTCATCGTCAGCTTCGTCATAAAGAAAGTCCTTGATACAAGCATCGTTGTTTTTTCTACAAAAGGTGTGACCCTTATACTTTATGTACCATCCAACAATATTGTCATTACACCAGTAGCAATGCATATTATTCTCCAATCAGCAGCCATTTAATCCAATGTGGAAGGTTGCTAGCTCTTACAGTTGCGAAGTACCAGTAACAGAAAATCATACTAACTATCAAGATTGCAAGTAATGCACACACCTGAAACATTATCCTTCTCCACATGATTTCCTCCTCTTGTCATAAAGCTCTCTGATCTTAATAAATCTTAGACCACGAATTGTTTTCATGGCTCCTCGTGCCACTTTGTTTACTAAGTTTGAATCAATCCCAGTAGCATTAGCTGCCTCAATCTGAGAACTATATAGAGTTCCAATGTCATCCTGATCAACAACAAGAATATCAGTCAAATCTCTGGTCTTTATAAGGCCATTGGCATATGCAGCTCTGGTGTTCTCCTGTCTTGTGACCCATCTGAGATTTGAGCTGACATTGTTCTGTTTTCTTCCGTCAATATGGTCTACAACATCATTGTGCTCAGGATCTTCATTCGGAACAAAAGCGGTTGCAACAAGTCTGTGAACTTTATATCTCTTTCCGCCCATGTTGCAGGTCTCATAACCTTCTTCGTTTACAGTACGTTTCCGGAGTTTCTCTCCTTTACGAAATCTTCCTTTGTTGCTTATAAAAAAACCTTCAATAAGGTTTCCTTCTTTGTCGTAAATCCAATCAATAGGTTTCCATACTTCGTCTTTTAGTCTTGGGATTGCCATTTTTGTACCTCCCACAGCGAGCGTCGCACTGTCGCTTTTTCATTTACTACGCCACATTTTCGCATCAGTATTCATGCGTGTTTCACGGAATGTTTCACGATAATTTTTGCGCGAAGTTTAAAGCAAAATTTATCATGTATTGCCAGGCAAATTTAAAAAGTGAATTTAGAATAGTCGTCGCTGATAATCCCAGAACAACATCCAACACAATGTCGCTCACCCAACTCTCTTTCAGTTGTCGGGGAATGAAAACCCTGCAATCGTCACATGATATGCAGTAGTGTGTATTTTCAATTCTGTCCTTCAGGTTTATTATCATTCTCGTCACCTTTAATTTTATCCACTGAATCCACATTGTTCTGTGGATAACTTTTTTGAATATCGTTAAGCCACTGTTCAATAGTTATCTGTTCACCGAATATGAATTGCATATTTATTCACCATCTGTTTTCTTGATAATGTAGTAAACATCATTGTTGAAGCTGCCATTATCTACTAATTCATAACCAAGATTTCTAATGGCAGTTGAGATCTCACCCATCTCATAACCACCTGCTGAATTTGTAAAATCAATTGTTGCTATTTGAATATACATAATTTATTCCTCATTTTCACTGTTCTTCTTTGCAATTCGTGCTTCTCTCAGTCGCTCAACCATAGCAGCCTTCTCCTCTTCGGATAATACTTTCGTAGGTCTTGAGGACTTTACTGATCTCAGCGACAACATCTTCTTATCACTAAGCTCATAGAGATTGCCAGCAGCTTCTCCGTCCTGAGTTTTTGTAGCACGGACAAGCTTATAAAATGCCGGAGCCGTCTTGCATAATCTGTTAAGTTTAGTAATCATGGTGCTATCAGAAGTCCAAATAGTACATCCATTGCCTTCTCTATTAAATTGAATTACCGTTTCCTGCTCGCTTATTGGAATCATTCACCTTGTCCTCCCATATATATTTCTTCAAAGTTCAGTTCGGCTTCAGCTTTACCAAAGTCAATCGCCTTGAAATATGCTTCGCAGTCTATGCACCTAAGAATAATCTCGTCGCTCTTACAAGTACGGAGAAGCCCTCCACAGTGCGGACAGATACTTGTTTGGTCTTTGTAAAATAAAATATAAGTCATAAGTATTTCTCCAAGTATGTTCTTAATGGTTCTTGCAACGTGTCGCAGTTGGCTTTAAGTTCATAAAGATAATCTTTATCTATCTGATAAACCAACCAGAAGTTCCAACGTGGATATAATGATTTCTCGTCAAAGAAGAAATTGTCAGGATCAGGAATTGCAATCTTCTCTATCTTTTCTTTGACCTTAGGTGCAATCGGAACTTTATTGCTCAGATAATCGCAGAAACATATCAAGCCTTTCGGATCTTTGTCATAAGCAACGTCCTTGCAGCTTCTGAAGTTATCAATAATATCAGCGATATAATCCTTTATGCCTTGCTTTATATCATGAGCAACTTTATTCCTGGTAATCCACTCTGTCTTATTGATACATCTGAAGCAGGCTGCGACTCTGATACTGTCTCTCATTCTGGCCTTATTGTATATCTGCCTACACTCCTCAAGCTCAAGATAACAGTTGCATATCTCGCAGCCTACAAGCGTCTGCATTACAAGGCCACCAGGGCAATCATAAGTATTAGTAGCCCAACACCAGAAATTCATGGGAGCCAGCTTAAGGAGGTCTTCACAGTAGTTACTCATATCTTCAGTTTCAAATGAATCAAGAAACTGTTTGAATATTAGTACTTTATCTTCGTTCATCAAAAATCCATCCTTTCAGTGTGTAAAATGCTTTAACGGATTCTTCTGAAAGATTAGGAGCTACCGCCATGTATTCACTAATTGCCAGCATACCCTTGACAGCCTCCGCTTTCTTCTCAAGTACTTCGATTCTTTTAGCAAGTTCTTTATCCATCTTTGACTTCCTCTATCAATTCGTCCAAGAGCCTATAAACTCCGATAACATCGTCAAGTTCGTATCCATCTCTGAAATTATAATTGGTATAGTAATATCCGAGTATGCTCCTTGATGTCTTAATATTCCGAGCTAATATGGTGACTTCTCCATACCTCGTAAAGTCAACTCTATACCAGATATTACCTTCTGTTTTCTCGTCAATGACTAACTTCACTAGAACAGATCCTCGATGTCGGTATTATCAGAAGCATCCAACTGGTCCATGAAGTCATTAAAGTATGGACAGTTTTTTTTGTGAGGGCATAAGCTTATACAGTAGTGGATGTCGTTGACAACCTTGCCGTTCTTCTGAGTTCTTGTAAACTCTCTGTGTTGGTTGCACTTGTCTTCATCCGGCAATGATTCCCATGCTTCTATGGAGCTTTCTATGTACTCAATACATTCAGCCTTGGTTTCATCCGAGAATTCATATGGAATTACACATGGACGTATTTTATAATTGTCGCGCACTTCTTCTGGAATGATACCTGTCTGCTTGAAGTCATCTATCTTGAACTCAATGTCAATATCATCTAACCCAAGTTCTTTAAGTTCACGAGTAATGGGAGCCTCAAGTTCCTTAGTGATCTTCCGCCGTTCAATGGATTTATTAATCTCTGTTTTAGATTTGCTCTTTACTGTTTTATAGCCTTGATAGGTCACATC